>JABAHS010082373.1_pt1 | contig 11480 bp, 7 predicted proteins | sample 7062111 | NCBI WGS metagenome assembly JABAHS01 (sample SAMN14534600, study PRJNA622989) | marine sediment metagenome | biome: marine biome [ENVO:00000428]; feature: marine pelagic biome [ENVO:01000023]; material: deep marine sediment [ENVO:00002113]; isolation source: pool of 4 deep marine... | reverse complement strand
AGCGTACTCCGTTACTGATGGTCCAGAACTGGCCATTGAACAATCCGGTCGGTTCACCGCTCTGGTCATACCATGTACCATAAAATGTACCGGTCTCCCCGCCTATATCATCACGAATCCAGTCGCCGACCATAGTCCCCTCTTCGCAGGGATCAAAAGTGACCTGGTCTAAAGGCGCGGCATACTCATCAAGCATATCCATGACTTCGGTGGACTTTGGATGCTGCGCCGGGCTTTCCTGCGTGCTTTTCACAGGGGCATTATCGCACTGAACGATAACGGCTGCAAAAAGCAAAAACAGGCCAGTAATATATCTCATAATTGCCTCCAGCAATGAATATCACATACAGTTTAATGGATGTTAGATCTTCAGATAGTGATTTACCTGCAAATAAACTAACAACCTGCAGCTGATATGGCAAGGCAAATATTAAATTATGCCCGTTTTGGGAATCTAAAGTGTTTTTGATCATGGGCTTATATTAATAATCGAGGATCTTCAAAAAAGTGGCGATTAAGTCATTTATTCTATTTGACTTCCGGCCGCTGTGCTATTATATTGATAGTGCCCCCCAATTATTACACATACGTCAAAAAGATATGGCGTCCATGCGATCGGCTTTTCGGCCGGTCGCTTTTTATATGGATCTTCTGGTGATGGACATAAAGCGGTAACCAAATAGACCTCCGATTACCGATAAGACTGACATGATCTGAAACTAATCAATGTCTATAAACCAAAAAACCTCCGCAAGTTAGAGGCTTTTGCGGAGGCTTTAAAAATTTTATGGAGCCGAGGGGATTCGAACCCCTGACCTCTTGACTGCCAGTCAAGCGTTCTCCCAACTGAACTACGGCCCCAGGGTTTTTCCAATATATCCTGTATCGGTATTCTGTCAAGCCATTTTATACCGATTTTAGCCCGGTTCGATCCGATTATTATTGCAAACTTTCGGTTGATTTCAGTGTAAAAAGATGTAAATTCCGAAAAATTAACCCGCGAGGAGAGACATGAAAAAAGCGCTATTATTACTTCTAATTCTTTCAATATCTATCCTGTTCGCCCTGAATTTATCAGCCCAGAAGCCCAAACTCGGAAAACTGATCTTCGAAGACGGCAAATACCCCGAGGCGGTGGGAAATACCGGACTGATATCATTTTACCACTTTACCGGCAAGCTTNNCCTGGTAACTGCCGACCCCGAAACCGGTGAGATGGAACCATTCGATCTGGAAATCAAGGAGTCTCCACCTATCGGTTCAATTGCCTGGTCCAAAGACGGCGAGCGGCTGGCCCATGTACGCAAGGATTATACTGTCTGTGATATATACGAATTACCGCGCAAGAACCCGGAAGAACTGACCAGGCTTACAGATCTGTCGCCATTTATACCAGACCTTGATACGATTCAGATGAATCAGTACAAGCTCGAACCGGATATGCTTCTGAACGCCGCATACCTCGATTGGTCATACGACGGCAAAAAGATAGCTTTTACCATGATCAAGGTAATGAATGCGGCCATGTATATTCTCGATGTCCCTACCAATGAGGTACGTCAGATTGTGCCGGAGGAGCTTTTGGGCGGCTCACCAAGCTGGGCGCCGGATAACGAGACCATATATTTTGGAGGACAGGGTAAATCGGGCAAATACCCCAGTCCCGACATCTTCAAATTCAAACTCAGCGACTATTCCATTGAGCCTGTTTTGAATTCGCAAGCCTCCGAACTCTACCCTGAGGTTTCACGGGATGGGAAGTACCTGGTCTATACCAAAATGTCTCCTGATGAGCGTCAGACTATCTATGTCTACGATATCGAGAATGAGAGGTCGGCCCGGCTGGTATATCTGGGTGAGACAGGCTCAGCATCATTCCCGATGTGGACAGCCGATGGCAAATCCGTAATCTATCAGTTGATACTGCCGGGAAACACTTACCCGGACTTATATCAAATTGATTTTGATCCTTCGATTTTTGATAAATAAAATATGCAAACTTTGAAGCCGGACTTCTCGGTCCGGCTTTTTTATTGACAGGCGAAAAATTACTAAAACCTTGCAAAATCGGGCCGCTGTCTATTAATTAGCTTTATGATTTCGAGATTGCACATCTCCAACTTCGCCATAGTCTCCGACCTGAAAGTAGAATTTTTTCCCGGAATGAACATTCTTTCCGGCGAGACCGGGGCCGGAAAGTCAATTATCATCGGCGCATTGAACCTGCTTTTGGGCGAACGCGCTCAGACGGAGATGATCCGCAGCGGCAGCGAGATGGCGGTGGTGGAAGGCCATTTCAAAGCCTCAAGACAGGTATCGAGAATCCTGAAGGAACTGGATATGGAAGCTCAAACCGATACAATCGAAATCCGCCGCGAAATTCGTAAGAATGCCTCTTCCCGCTGTTTTCTCAACGGCCAAATGGTGACAGTTTCCGATCTCAAAAAGCTGGGGCTGGAACTTGTCGACCTGGTGGGACAGCATCATCAGCAACTGCTGCTGAATCCGGCCAACCACGTCAGGTTTCTCGATGATTTTGCTGGTAATCAGAATAACCTCGAAAAATATCATGAGCTCTACAATAAATATCAATCCGCCAAAACTAAACTGATCGAGCTGAAAAGCAGGGTAGCTCGCGAAAAAGAAAAGATGGAGCTGTATCGGTTTCAGATTCAGGAGATTGATGCGGCCAAACTCTCATTGGAAGAGGAAGAGGAACTTAACAGGGAACGCCGCATTCTGGAAAACGCCGAAACGCTGAAAACTTCATACTATAGTATCTCGGAGCGGCTGTATCACGGTGAGGAATCCGTGACTGAGCTCCTAAATGAAGCCCTGGGAAGATTGGAACCGCTCGAGAAGTACGATGCAAGTCTGGATGATTCGCTCGATATAATAAAAAGCAGTCTGTTCAATCTGGAGGAAGCCGGACGTAATCTGGAGAGACGTTCGCAGGAGATCGAGCATGATTCGGAACGGTTGCAAAAGATTCAGGAGCGGCTCGATATTTACTATAATCTAAAGAAAAAATACGGCGGCTCGCTGGAACAGCTTTTTAAATACAGGGAGGAAATCGGTGCCGCACTGAATTCATTCAGCGACAGTTCCGCTGATCTTGATAATTTAATGATAGCTGTCGAGACTGATTTGAAGAAACTCTGCGAACTGGCTGACAGACTTTCGGATGCCAGGCATGACTCGGCCACGGCTCTTTCCAAAAAAGTCGAGAAAGAGCTAACCGGTCTTCTTATGGGCAAGGTTGACTTTGAAGTCAAGATCACTGCGGATGAATCCTATAATGGTGAGTATAAAAGAGAGGGCATGAGCCTCAGCCTTGGGCCGGATGGCTATGACAGCGTGGAATTCCTCTTCTCGCCCAATCCCGGAGAAGAGAAAAAACCGTTGTCAAAAATTGCCTCGGGAGGCGAGCTTTCACGTGTACTTTTGGCGATTAAGACAATCGTGTCGGGCAAAAATAAGAGCAGCAGCCTGATTTTTGATGAGATCGATTCGGGCATCGGCGGCAAAACAGCATCAGCAGTGGGAAGAAGCCTCCAGAACCTTGCGAAAAAGCATCAGGTCCTGGTAATAACCCATCTGCAGCAGATCGCAGCCTTCGGGGAAAGCCATTTTCTTGTATTTAAAGAGAAATCGAATGGCCGCATGATCACACAGATAAGGAAATTGACTCTTAAACAGCGTAAGGAAGAGCTGGGACGAATGATTTCCGGTGAGAAAGTGACGGAACTGTCATTGAAGCAGGCCGAGGAGCTTCTGGAAAAAGGCAGGAAATAAATTAGTATTCTGTGATACTGATATCGCCTTTCTGCATGGTAAAGTAAAGTGAGAATCCAAATNNAGTAAAGTGAGAATCCGAATTTTATGTCTCCATATGCTTTGGAACGGAAATCCTGCACGCTGTCCGCGAAGTCTGCGCCAATCCCGGTGAGATAATTAAAGCTGGCATCCGCGCTGATGGAGATGTTTTCCCGCACAAACCATTCAAAGCCGAAACCGCCGTTGAGTAAAAACTCGTTTGCGCTATAATCGCCCGGGATGCCGTCTGAATCAGGCACCTGAATCGGTTCATCGGAAGAATAATGCTTAATAGACCAGAAACAGATGCCAATTCCGCTTGTCATATACGGTACGAAATTGCTTTTGCTGATGAAATAATATTTGATTTTGGCCTTAATCGTATTTATCTGCCAGTAGCGGTCGGCATTTTCCCTGCCGATTTTAAAAGTGCTGGTTGACAATATATCATTATAGACTTTTCCGAATTCATACTCTCCCACCAGCATTATCCTTTCATTGACTCCCGCTCCTGCACCCAGAGAAAACGCGGGAGATATGACCCAGGGCTGTGTGGATGGATTGAGAGCAGGCTGTCGAGCTCCAGCATTCAGAAAAACAGATAGCTTATTCTCAAAATTGACATCCCCCTTCAGGCATGCCGCAGAAATAAATATGCAGGCTACCACAATCGGGAGATAGATTAATTTCATTTTGGCGATTTCGATCTTCATTGACTGTAATAATGGGGAGAGGCGGATTGATAGCAAGCTTTTTTTGGAATCTCTGGCTTAGTAGGCCTTACTTATATCCGCATCGTAATAGTATGTCTTTAGAATCTGCCGATAATCCTGCCCCAGGCGTGCGCGGCCAATAGCTCCTGTTTGACACATACCCACCCCATGGCCGTAACCTTTTCCGGTTGCTGTGATTTCGGACAGACTGCCATCGGAATCCTGCCAGAGCTGGATTTCAAAATGCGACGAGGGCAGGATTAAATCCGGTCTTTCCGGCCGCCTGAACGCCCATCTAATCTGATCCTTGAAAAACAGGAACTCTCCATGATCCGTGAGAACCTTCAAATTCGCTATTCTACCAGACGGAAATCGTTCAACCACTTCAATATCGGTTATTACGAGAGATTTGTCATTAAAGCCCCTCTTCCCGTGCAGGTAATCTCGTAGATATGAAGCCAGTTCTTTGGCGTTCCATGTCATTTCCCAATCATGAAACTTCGACCATTCGCAATAATCGCTATCATCGATACTTCTCAAATAGCTGTTATTTCCCTGATCCCAGACGTTAGCGGCCTCCTCGGTGAAACCGCCGCAAGTGGAATGATAATAGGCGATTACGGCCTCCCCGTTATAGGTCAGAATTTCACCTCGGGTTTCCTCGATGGCTTTATTGGCCAGATTATATTCGCCCTTTGTTCCGATATAGACCTGATCCATTATATCGTTCACAAGATCATGATTTTTCTCGGAGTTATAGGCTATGCGGGAGTAGGCATATGTACGAGCTGCAACAGACTGCGCCTTAAGGGCCTCGAAGGCGTCTTCTTCCAGACGTCCCATTTCTGGGGGCAGGACACCTTTTAAGTAGTCTTCGATGTTCAGGACATTTATGACCTCAATACCCTCGTCGGCAGTCCAGATTTCCATCATTCCCCTGAATTTTCTGCCATTCAGGATAATATGCGACCCACGTGACTTGGATGAAACATAGACTTTCAGAAGACCACGATCCAGCACTAACCCATTGCTTTCCGATAAGGTCAGATCTTTCCCGGAAAAAGTCAGTTTCAGCGGAGTAACCGAATAATAGCCTTTTGAGGTGCTGTCTGCCATGAAGCAGTTGAGACGATAGGTCCCCTCGCCATCGATTTCGATATTGTCGGCATTTAGAATTCTGACCCGGATATGTGGATGGGAGACCATCTCGGTTCCATTCTGCCTCTCAACATACGAGAGACGCGAGCAGCTTGACAGCATGAGTCCCGGTAGCAAAATCATTATAATGATTATTTTTTTCATGGTAAGGTCAACCTTCCAAGCACAGCCTGTTTTGATGCTCCGGTTACCGACGGCAGGTTGGCTGGCTCGCCGTATAACCATAACGCTCCCAGCAGAGCAAAGCAGACCGCTTCAACATAATCGGTATGTACATCCGCGTCTTCACTGCTTATTACCACAGACTCTCTAATAAGATCCGAGAGCCGTGTCATAAAATACTTATTATGCGCGCCTCCCCCGCATACAATGAGCTTATCAAGAGCAGGCAGGTTTTCGATATAATGCATGACTGAAATGACAGTTAATTCCGAAACGGTGGTTAAGATGTCTTTAATTGAAATTGCATTGCGCCTGCCTATCTCAATTATTTTCTTCACTTCAGCATCCCCGAATTGTTCTCGTCCCAGGGATTTCGGATATGGTCTCCTGAACCATGCTCGACGTTTCAAGGAACTCAGGAGTTCCCTCGAGACGATACCCGAGGAAGCTATCCTGCCGCCCTTATCATAATCACAGTCAAAAAGCCTCTTTGTCAACTGATCGACCAGCATATTTCCCGGCCCGCAATCAGACGCCCTAATTTTCATCCTTCTGCTCTTTTTAGGAAGAAAGGTAATATTTGTGATCCCACCAATATTCAGAATCGCTACATTTTCGTTATTTTTCCCGAATAAATGGTAATGACAGATGGGCGTTAGTGGCGCCCCGGAGCCTCCCAGAGCAACATCGCCGGAACGAAAATCTGATATCACCGGAACACCAGTCAGAGCCGCAAGCCTGGAGCTATTACCGATCTGCCAGGTTGTGCTCCTTTCAGTTTTGGATTTCGAAATTCGCTTATCCTGATGCAATATAGTCTGGCCATGACATGCCAGTAGATCAACCTGCCCGAGACCGAGTTTTGTCATAAAACGCTTCACCCGACTTGCATAAAACAGACCCAGATCATCATCAACTTGTTTCACAAAGGATTTTGTGAATTCAGCATTGGAAGTAAGAATCCGCAGGTTTCTTTTCAGCTCCTGATCAAACCTGTAATATCCGTTTTTCATTATTTTAATTCTATGCCTCGGCTTATGGTAGGAAATACGACAGAATGACAGATCGAGGCCATCAAGAGATGTCCCCGACATCATTCCAATAATATTGACGTCCCTCTTAGACAGAAGCTTTTTTAAAGCCGGCATGTTTTTCGAGCTTTTCCTTAAGCTTTTTCACCCGCTTGATCTTAGCGGCTATTTCATCCTTGTCAATGCGACTGTTATTATAACTTTCTAAAACAGAATTGAAAGCGGTTTCCTGATCCTTTTTATTATGACAAATCAATAACATATCGTGCCCTGCTCCAAGAGCCTCCAGCGCACATTCCTCGGGAGGAAAGTTTCTGCTAATTGCACCCATATTCAGATCATCTGTTATGATAACGCCCTTAAAACCAAGCTCATCGCGCAGTATATTTGTGACAACCTCTTCCGAGAATGTGACAATATTCTCCCGATCTAGTGAATTCGCTATAATATGGGTGGTCATTAACATATCAACATCGGCGCCTATTGCCTTTTTGAACGGCTGCCAGTGTGTTTTTTCGAATTCCTGAGAGTCTATGTCTGTTAGTGAGATATCCTCGTGAGGATCGATATCCGCCGATCCTAATCCCGGGAAGTGCTTGGCACAGCAGAGCACACCGCCTTTATGATATTCATCGATCAGAGTCAAAATGCATTTGGAAACAATTTCCGGCGTTCCTCCAAATGATCGCTTGCGCATAAGAGTATTATCCGGATTGGTTAATACATCACAAACCGGCACGAGGTTGGTATTTATGCCCAGGGCTCGCAGATGCTTTGCAGTTGTGCGTGCCATGGTCCTTATACCTGTAAAATCGGCCCGATCACCATAATATCTTGGAGATGGAAAAAGCGGAAAGTCCTGCTTGGCACGATTCACAGGGCCACCTTCCTGGTCGACGCTGACAATCAGTTGACCGCCGGCAGCCCGCATGAGCCGTTTAACCTCTCCCGATATTCTGTCGAGCGAACCGAGATTGCGCTCGAAAAGAATCACCCCTCCCAAACCATGTTGTTCGGCAAAGTCCCTGAGGTATTCGAAATCCCCGGGGGTGTAACCGAACATGAAAAGCTCACCAATTTTCATATCATCACCCCGTCCATTATACGGTGCACACCATATTTTTGCCTGCACCCTTGGCTCGATATAGCGCCATGTCTACTGTCTGCACCAGTTCCATGGTGGACAGTCCATTATCCGGGAACGAGGTAGTGCCTACGGAGACTGTAATCTTAAGCCCCGGTATTCCAGTAGCTATACCAAAATCATGATTCTCGACTTCTGCCCTTATTCGTTCTGCCAGCACGCAGGCCTCGGAAGAAATCGTCTGCGGAAGTATGATAATAAATTCCTCACCTCCGTAACGGCAGAATGTATCTGTGTCACGTATACAGGACACTACGACCTGTACTATTTCCTTCAAGACTATATTTCCAATCTCATGACCGTAGGTATCGTTGGTTTTCTTGAACCAATCCAGGTCAAGCATTATGAGTGATAATGGCAGATCGTATCTGGCTGCCCTGCGTTTCTCTTCTTCCAGGCGCTGGACAAAGTAGCGATAGTTGTATATACCGGTCAGATCATCGGTCATCGTAAGATCAGATATTCGTTTATGCAAGCGGGCATTTTCGATAGCCATACCCGCCGAAGCAGCCAGAATTGTGAAGAGCTTTTCATCACGTTCGCTGAAAGCGGCTAATTTGGTAGACTCGGCATTGAGAACACCAACGATTTTGCCACGGGCGATCATGGGAGCAGCCATTTCGCTCTTAGCATCCTCAAGACCCGGAATGTAATTATTCATAGTTGTAAGATCGGAGATGCGGACCACCCGCCCGGTCTCCACAGCCCTTCCACTGACTCCCTTTATGCTGATTTTCTGCGGGTTTTTGAATATTTTTTTCGTGCCGTTTATCACTTTGGCCGCCAGCTCCAGATTCTGCTTTTCATTATCCAGAAGAAGAATGCTGCACATCTGATATCCAAGTATATTATCAGCAATATTATTTACCTCAACAAAAACTTCGTCCAGATTATGAATTTCACCCAGCGAGCGGGAGGTTTCGTAGATTGTCTCAAGCTGGATCTGAGTTCTTTCTAGTTCGGTAGTGCGTTCATTTAACGTATCCAGCAGATGCAGCAGTTTGCTTCCCGAGTGCTTGAAATGTTTTGAAAAGACGCCGATTGACAGGGCGAAAAACCATCCAACCGATAACCTCACAGGAAGTTCGGGCAAGAGAGGAGCAGACAGTTGAGGAAGAATAGCAAGGACATAACAGATCGAACTGATAAAAGCCAGAATAATACCTGTTTGCAGCCCCATATAATAAGCTGAAAAACTTATGGGCAGATAATAGAACACAAAGAAGCTGCTGTGAATCCCGCCGCTGGCATGAATCAGGAAGGAAATGAATACAATATCCAGCCAGAATGTTAATCTGTAAAGTGTGGCAATTGCAATCGAACTCTTTTTGCGAATTAAACTAAAAACCGCTAAATGAAGAAAAAAGAGGGACAGTATTACCCAGGAGAATATGGGCAGGAAACCTTCAGGTTTACCGGCAAAAATAATCCATGCCAGTAACACCAGGACCGTTATTATCCTGGTGATGATAAAGAAGTATTCTTCCCGCGGGAATAGAGACCTGAATGATCCTCTTTTCATCTTCCTGCCATACCGTTAAATAAATGAAACCTATTTGTTTAGGTATCGGCATAATGGCCCGAATTCTTGCTTTTAAGAGCTGAACTTTTGTAAACAGGAATTCAACTCAGAGAAAAATAGTCTTTGTTTGCGGACAGCGATCATTTGCCCGCTGGAGAGACCGTTGCTTTGAGTTCCGGTTTATGTGTGTGGTGCAGGCGAATGGCTGTTTTCACAACCAGGACAGCTACGGACATGGCAAGAATCAAGAGGATCACATCAGTGACTATCAGAATCCAGTTACTTGTTGGAATATAATCAGTTAGGAGCAAATATATGAGCGATGCAAGGGTTGTGACGATCATAAAGGAGGCCGGGATCATAGTGAACCAGACCCGTTTACCGCGCACATACAGCCATACGGTTATAGCCATCAGGGTTAGAGAGGCCAGGAGTTGATTGGCGCTGCCGAAAATCTTCCAGAGGCTTGCGAAGGCATTGGAATAGCCCATCAGAAACATCAGGATAACTGAAAGACCCGAGTTGAACCAGTATTTTCTCATAATCGAGGGTACCCTGCCGGAGAATAGTATATTCCATAATTCCTCGAACAGATAGCGGTTCAGCCTTACCGCGGAATCAAGTGTTGTAACGATAAAACCTTCAATCATCAGGATACCGAACACCGATCCAAGTGCGACTGTTATGAACGGAAAAGCATTATGCACCAGACTCCCTACACCGAGGGCGAACCCGAGGATAGGATTGCCACCGCCTGTCTGCGGCCAGACAATCCTCAGATAGTCCTGATGTCCGAGAGAAGAGGCCAGGGTCAATAGCACCAGGGTGGCCAGGATGCCCTCGAGAATCATGGCATTATAGCCGATCCGGCGCACATCTTTTTCGCTGTTCACCTGTTTCGAGGTGGTTCCCCCGCCTGCCAGGGCGTGAAAACCGGATATCGCGCCGCAGGCGATCACAATAAACATCATGGGCCAGATCATACCCAGGTTGGCCCTGCCGGCCGCGAAATCAAAACTCGGGGCATTGATCGATAGACCGCTTAATCCTCCAATAAGAAGTGAGACAGAAACTATGAAGATTCCGCCATACAGAATCTGCACATTCGTAAAATCCCGCGGCTGGAGAATGATCCAGACGGGGATTCCTGCGGCTATAAATGTGTAGATGCTGATGATCGCCATCCAGACTCTGGGGTCGAGGGCTACCGGATGACGGAAACCAATATATATGGACACGACACAGAGTACAAATGCGATGATGTAGGCATATAGTGAGCGCAATTTCCGCTTATAGATCAAAAATCCGAGAATCGGCGCAAAGGCGGTGATGATAATGACCGAGGTCGAAGCAATCCCGCCGATCACTCCTTTGACGACTCCATTCTCGGTTACGGTTTTCAAGAGTGTCTGATCGGCAGGCAGGGTCAGGTCCTCCAGAGCCCATTTCGAGGTCAGTGAAGTTGCGGCCGCTCCCAGAAAAGCTGAAGTAACAAGTATGATCATGACCAGGGTAAATATTATGAAAAGTACGAATCCCGGCTTCCCCAGGGTTTTACCGGCGATTTCGGCCATCGATTTTCCTTTTTCACGCACCGAGGCGAATATAGAGGTATAGTCATGTACTGCTCCGAAGAATACCGCGCCAACAATCAGCCATGCCAGTACCGGAACCACACCATAGGTGAATCCCATTACCGGACCTATGATCGGGCCAACGCCGGCTATGGTTGCGAAATGGTGTGCAAACAAGATATGCGATTTAGTCGGCACATAATCGCGACCGTCATCAATGGATACAGCCGGTGTGGGTATATTGTTATCGGAGCCGATCTGCCGGGAAATAAAGCGGGAATAAAATCTTGTGCCCAGCCAGAATAATGCCAGCGCAAGAAGTAATACTACTAAAACATTCATTTTTTGTTGCTAAGTTCT
>JABAHS010148964.1_pt1 | contig 11502 bp, 16 predicted proteins | sample 7062111 | NCBI WGS metagenome assembly JABAHS01 (sample SAMN14534600, study PRJNA622989) | marine sediment metagenome | biome: marine biome [ENVO:00000428]; feature: marine pelagic biome [ENVO:01000023]; material: deep marine sediment [ENVO:00002113]; isolation source: pool of 4 deep marine... | reverse complement strand
GTGGATGGATGAGTTCGGGGAGCCTCCGACGGCCCGGTCGCTGGAGGCGGCGACGGACGCAGCGTGCGCGTCGATTGTCGTGCCGCGATGTGCGGCGCTCGATGAGCGGAAGCCATCGAGCCTGCCAACGTATTTGATTGCCGGCGCGGCCGGCCTGACGGCGCTCGCCCTCGTGGCGTGGGGAAGGCAGCACCGACGATGAGCGACACGGCGCTACTGCAGGACCGGCTAGGGGTCGAGCAAACGGACGCTTTCAACGAGGTGACCGAGCAGACTCTGATGCTGTTTCAGAAGCAGCAGGGACTCGACCCGACGGGAAACCCGGATCCGCAGTCCGTGACTGCCCTGAACATCTACGACCCGGTGGCGGGGGCGCCCGCGAGCTTTCAGCGGTACTTCGCCGGCGGCAAGAAGCCCGGACATCTCGGCCGGGATGTTTCCACGGCGCTCAACCAAATCCCCCGCTGGGGCTGGATCACGGGCGGGGTCCTCTTTGCCGGGCTCGCTGTGCTTTCGTGGTACAGGCGTGGTCGGCAGGAGGCGGAGTGACGTGGGGGCGCTCGAAGAGCTCGCGTCCTACGCGGACGTCGAGGGCCTGAACTGGCAGCAGCTGAACGCCCGAAACGAGGGCATCCTCGGCGAGGGCGGCTACCTCTTCGAACTGGAGGACCGCTGGAAGGAGTTCTACGCGGTCGCCGAGACGCTGGCGATCACGGACGCCGAGTGGGAGGAGACCAGCGCGGAGGAGGTCGCGGACGCGTGGAAAGAGGTGCGCGACCACATCGCTGACAAGGCGAGCAAGATGCTGGACGCGCTGAGCGCCGGCGAGCTGACGGTGGCGTGGGACCACGCCGCGACGCTCTACACGGGCTCGCTGAAGAAGCTCGTGATCGCCACGAGTGCCGTCAGCCACCGCAACCTGACGGCGCACCAGGACGGCACGCTGATTTTCGCGGTGAAGACCGGACAGACCACGGTCGAGGAGGCGCAAAAGGACGCTGACCACGTTGCGATGCTCTGGGCCGGCATCGTCAAGCTCGACCAGTGGGGTGCGCTCAACGAGCTGAAGAAACCGGCGTATTTGTCCGGTCTCGGCGCGGCCGCCGGAGCCGCCGCGCGGGGACTGCCGATCATCGTCGCGGCGATCGGCGTGGCTGCGGTGATAGCGGCCGTGGTGGTGTTTTTGGCGTACCTGTCGCACCGCAACGAAATGATCGACAAGTACTGCTTCGACCGCAGCGGCCAGCTGCTGCCCGGGGCGCCGTCGTGGTGCCGTCGCGTAGGCGAGGGTTTGACGGCGGATCCGCTGAGCGTGTTTCTCGAGCCCTTTCGGGAAACCGGCCAGACGCTGGCCACCGGGCTTTCGGTGGTCGCGGGGGTCGCGGCTCTCGTATGGATCGCACCAGCGGTGCTCAGAAAGGTGGCGGAGCGGTGAATCGCTGGTGGTTTTGGATGGGGTGGCCCAAGGGCACCTACCGCAGCTTCGGCCCGGTAAAGGAAACGTACCGAGGCGCTTTCGAGGTGCAGTTCGGGCTCGAGCGCAACCACCCGGCGTTCTGGTACCGCTGGCGCTGGGACGGCGAGAGATGGGTGTTCGAAGGGCGCGAAAAGATGTCGCTGCTCGGCCGTGCCGGGCCGACGCCGATCGCCATGTCGGGGGTCCGATGGTGACGTACTCGAGGTGGGACCCAAGCTCGGGACGCTACACGTACTTCGAGGCGGACCAGCGCCCGGGCCTCAACGACGACCTGCCGGTGCCAAAGATGCCGAAGGCTACGGAGCTCGGCGTGCCGTCGGTCGAGTGCGGGCGCCCGCTGCCCCGAGGGGCGGTGCACGTCGGCGACGGCGTGCGTCCGGTCGGTTTCATCACGCCGCCCGCGCCTGCGGGTCGCCTCGCTGGAGATCCCGTGCCGAGCAGCTCGACGTGGATTATGGTGGCCGGAGCGCTGCTCGGCGGTATCGCTGGAGGCTACATGCTTGGAAGGTGGCGCGCGTGAGGGTCGGCAGCATGCGGGAGTTCAATGAGGCGATGAAAGGCAGGCAGCGCGCCGTGGCAGACCGCCTCGAGGACAAGCGCGAGGCCGAGCGCCAGCGGCGCCGAGAGCGGCGCCGACGGACCCGGGGCAAGCACCGCGGAGGCAAGCGATGATTCCCAATCGCCGCCGCCGAGTCGTCGACGCGCGCGCCGAGGCGAAGCGGATGCGCGAGGCGTTTCAGGCAAAGCCGGTGAAAAACTCCGAGACGGTGCCATTCACGTGGCCGACGGAGATGCAAGACGTCGGCCGGTGTTTGTCCGTGGCCTACATGTCGGACAAGTGGAAAGCGACCCGCGAGTTCGAGGACTACAAGCACGTCGCGGAGGCTCCGCAGCACCTGCTGACGACGCCTGGGTTTCTCGTGGACTGGGAGACCGACGATCCGATCGAGGTGGTCGGTCCTTGGGTAGACTTGCCCCAGCCGATGCCCCGGCACTTCGCCAAGCTGGCGCGGTTCATTGGCCTGCAGTTTCAGCTGTACTCGGAGTGCACGTCGCGGGGCCCGCGGCTCGGGCGGAGCGCCGAGGACATCATGGAGTTTCGGCTGCGTCACGGCATGCTGGCCGGCACGCGGCTGCCGGAAGACATCGACGTCGAGTACCCGGACATCGGCATCGAGGCGGGAGCTCCAGTGTTGTTCGTGTACACGCTCGAGGGCGGGATCCACACGATTATCACCGGCAAAGAGCTCGACGTCGAGAAGGACGGAATCGTAGGCTGAGGCGCCCATGGACGTCTTCGCCCGCAGTCTCGGACGTGTCCAGATCCCCGGAGCAGCCGAGGGTGCTATTCCGCACGTCGACTGGGTGCCGGAGAACGAGGACGAAGCGGCCGAGTGGGGCGCCGAGCAGGCTGCACGGTGGGCGGATCCCGCGGTCGACTCGGCATTGCGCGGCGCGCGAGACGTCGTGCAGAACGAGCTTGCGCACGACATCGATCTGTCGAATCCGCTTACCGAAGACGAGGGCGCCGCGTGGGCGGCGGATTACATCTATCGCAACGGGCCGCCGACGAACCCCGAGGAAGGCGCGCGGATGCTGCGCCGCTTTCTCGACGAGCAGGGCCAGACGATGGGGATCCACCCGGCGTTTGTCTACGCGACGGACCTGCTCGTCGACTTTCCGCTCGACGACCCGGCCCAGGCGCTGGAGTGGACGGCCGAGGTCGGTGTGTCGTTCGCGCAGCAGTACGGCATCCCTCTGACGACGGACTTCGACACCGAGTCCATGATCGTAACCAGCGCGACCGCGGGCTTGACGCAGGCCGGAGTGCCGTTCGCGGGGGCGCTGACGACGACGGCGCAAACGCTGTTCGACGGAACGGTCACCCAGGACGAGCTGGCGCGGCTCGCCGGCATGGTCGGCTCGGTCGTCGGCGCCTCTCTCGGGCAGATGTTCGGGATCCCGGCGCCGATCGGCAGCTTCATCGGGTCTGTGGTGACGACGCTCATCTTCGAGGGGCTTGGCAAGCTGTTCGGGTGGGGGCCGAGCACGCAGGAGAAGCGCGCGACGGCGTTCGCCGCGGCCAGCGAGGCTGCCGAAGCGGTCGAGGTAAAGTGCATCGAGCTCGGGTTTCAGGCCTGGACCGAGTACCAGCGCTACTGGAGCGACCTGGTGCGCAACGTGCAGCAGAGCCTACAGGCGGAGTCGTTGTGGCTTGCAGGCGGATTGAGGTACTTCAACGACGCGTACATCGACCAGGTCGAAGTCGGCCCCGAGCAATGCCGGTCGTTCTCGTACGAGCAACTTGCCCGAGCCGCGGCCGGACAGGAGATCGAGTGCTACGCGCCTCTACCGGCCGTCATCGACCGCGATTGCCGCAGCCCCGCCGGCTGCAAGTACTTCTCCAAGTATCCGCAAAACCCTGGCCTGTGGCTGCGCAAGGACGAGACGGGATTCGCGAACGTTCCAGGTCACACCTTCCCCGACAACACGCCGCTCGTCGAGTATCGGTACGTCGAAGACGGCGCGAAGATCGACGGCGAGGTGTCAGCGCGGGCGGCGCTTCTATTCTACGGGGCGTTTCAGTTCGTGACGCCGTATCACGCTTACCGCACGTTCGTGCATCTCGAGGACTACCGAAGCGGCGCGACGCAGCTGTCGCTGCTGGCGCCGGGCGTTTCGGAGCGGGTCGGTATGGGCAGGCGGATTCGGCCGTGGGAGTCAACGCTGCAGACCGATCGCGCCTACATCGAGAACCTGGCGCATGTGCCCGTCGTCCCGGGCAACGAGTTCGGGGGGTACTATGCGCTGGGCGACTGCGACACGCAGCGCTGGGCGGTGCAGCTGTTCAACTCCCTGCTGCAGTGCGGTCCGGCGACCGCGCTGATCTCGCGGGATATCTCGGCGACGATCTCGGCGGCGATGGTCGAGTACAAGCTTGCGCAGCAGGCACGCCAGCAAAGCATTCAGCAGACCGCGGCGCGTGCGGCGCAGGCCCGTCGGGACCTGCTGATGCTGCGCCGCGAAAAACAGCGTGTGAGCCGCAACCTGAATGGTGCGCTGCTGGGCGTCGGCGGGGGCGCCTTGGCAGGTTGGGCGGCGGCATCGATACTGGGGTAGCGATGGCAGCCCTCGACGAGCAGCTTTCCCGAATGCGCGAGCAGCTGGCGACCCGGGCGGACGTACAACAGGCCGACGAGCAAGCGCTGTACGCGATGGACGCCTACCTGCGGCCGAAGCTCGACTGGCGCGGAGTCGCTGGGGGCGCGCTGCTGGTCGCGGCGGGCGTCTTGATCTGGCGGAAACCATGAGCCAACTGACCCCGGAGCAGATCGAAGCCCAGGCGCTCGAGCGGCGGCTCGCCGAGGAACAAGCTGCGGCCCTCGTCGCCGTTCGCATGTTGATCGACACGCTCGGTCTGCCTGACGGCGCGGACGAGCAGGACATCGCCGCGGCGCTTGTCGAGCGGGACCTGACAAGCGACGAGGTCATGGACTGGCTCGTGCTGTGCGAGTACGAGCCCGGCTGCTTCGAGGCCGAAATGAGCTACCAGCTCGGGCAGGCGGACAAGCGGCGCCGAGGCAAGCGGGCCGTGCTGCTGGCAGCCGCTGGGGCGGTCGGGGCGATCGCGCTCGGCATCTACGCACTGAGGGGGCGCTGATGCGGGCAGACCTACAACGGCCACAGAAGCTCGAAATGGGCGAGGCCAAGCGGCGCGTCGATGAGATGAACGACATCCTCGCCGAACAGCTCGGGCTCGACCCGGCCGAGCTGCGGCAGATGCCGCCCGCCGAGGCGCTCGCCATGGTCGGCGACGCCCTCGGCCAAGCGGGAATCCGGCCGGAGCACGTCTCGGGCTGGCACTCGGTTTGCGTCGAGTCCCCCGACTACGCGGACTGCTTTCGGACCCGAGCCCGCCGTGCGCTCAAGGAGCCGACCTCGACAGCGACGGTGGTGGGCCTGTCCTTTGTAGGAGCAGGTGCGCTGGCTTTCGCGGCGTCCTGGCTGAGAAAGTAAAAGCGCCCCGCGTCGCAAAATTCGTGTGCTCGGATCTGGCGGCCGCGGGGCGCCCCAGACCATAGCACGCCCTGTGCCGGGACCAGCATTTTTGCTGCTTGACCCATTCTGAGCCCTGGCGTAGCCTTTTCCCCAGTAACGCCACGCGCGTGCGTCCGACACGCGGTTGCGCTCTGCGAAGACGCAGAGGTGCACCATGAGGACGCACGGCAGGGCATACAGAGTCAGCAGAAGCGATGTTCGCGGGTACCGCCACACGGACCCGCCGGTGCGTCGCAATGCCGCCCGTCCCTGGATGCAGCCGAACCCCATCGGGGTGACGACCATCGCGGCGATCAACGGCCGTGGCGCGTACGCGCGTCGCGCGAGTGCTCGGGACGCCATGCGCAGCGCTCCCGATCGCCGCGGCGTCGCACGCCAAGCGGTCCGAGGAGAAACCATGCCCGTACGACGCAATCCCGCGAAGCGGTCTCCGACGGCGCGCGAACAGCGCGCCTTTTCGGCCGGCTTCGGCCGGACCTTCAAGAAAAGGACGGCCAAAAAGTCCACCACAGCGCGCCGTCGCAAAAAGCCCACGCCGCCGCCCCCCAAGGTGAGCAAGAAGCGTGAGTCCGAGCGGCGCAGCAAGCGCGAGACCGCGTTTCGGCGAGCCCGCACCGCGGGCTACGGCAAGGAGGCGGCCGCGCGCCGCGCGATGCGCGTCGTGCCGTTTCTGAAAAGCCAGAAGGGGCGGACGTTCAAGGGGGTGAAGGCGTACACCGGAAAGGCGACCGCGAAGCCGCTTCCGAAGCAGTACCAAAAGAAGACGGTCAAGGTGAAAAAGACCGTCACCAAGAAGGTGCCGAAGAAGCGGAAGGTGCGCACCGCGTACGGCAAGTACAAGCGGCTTCGAGCCACCGACCCGAGGACCGGCAAGAAGAAGCTCTCCTACCTGTACAAGACCAGCAAGGGGAAGCGCCGCAAGATTCCGTCGTACGCCATCGGGGGCGCGTCCAGTCCGAAGCGCTGGAAGGACCCGAAGTACGACAAGGCGAAGAAGCGCATTCGCAAACGACGTCGGACGGCTGCCAAGCGAACGGTCAAGCGCGGCGGCGCGTTCACTCCCAACCGGAGGAAAACAGCGATGAGAACCAACAAGTCGACGAAACGTAGCCGCGCGGCCAAGAAAGGGTGGCGGACGCGGCGCGCCAAGGCGGCCGCCAAGCGCTCGGGCAGCAGCAGGCGGCGATATCGCCGCAACCCGACCCGTCGCCGGACGTCCGCTCGCCGCGCGACCCCCAATCGCCGGCGACGCACCCGTCGATCGACGGCTCTCGCGCCAAATCGTCGGCGTCGCCGAACGACGCGGCGGCGCAAGGCAACCCCGAACCGCCGACGCCGCCGAACGACGACGCGTCGTCGGGCAACCCCGAACCGCCGCCGTCGCCGAACGACGACCACTCGACGGCGTCGGACGCCCATGCGCCGCAACCGCCGGGCGACCACGCGGAGAAAGGATCCGAAGCGAGTGGCGGCCGGCAAGAAGGCGGCGCGCACGCGCGCGCGCCGCAAGTCGGCGGGCCTGCGCCGCGGCAAGGGCAGCCCCGGCCGTTACCTCAAGCGCGGGAAAATTTACTACCGCGGGCGCAAGCCGCGGCGGCTGAGAGGCGTCAAGGCCCGCAAGCTACCGAAGGCGCGCATCTACGTGACAAACCGCCGGCGCCGGCGTCGAAGCCCGGTCCGGCGCAACCGCCGGGGCAGTTACCGCCAGAACCAGTTCATGGCGAGCCTGAAGACCGCCGCCACGAGCGCGATGTTTGTGACGACGGGGTTCGTGGCTCACAAGGCGCTGGTGCACGGCCTCTGCGACAAGCTCCTGCTNNCGAACGGCAACGGCAACGGCAACGGCAACGGGGCCACGGCAGGGCTCAGGGCAGCGGTCCCGATCGCCTGCGGTGGTCTCATCGCGGCGGCTGGGATCTGGGGCACGTCGAAGCTCGCCAGTCGGCAACGCACCGTCGAGGTGGGCGCCGGCATGCTGACGAGCTGGTTCCACACGGTCATCGTCAAGCTGCTCGATCTGTCGGAGGCCACGCGGCCGGCTCTGCCGTACGTGTCGGGCTACGACACGTCGAGCACCGCTGCGGCGATCGGCCGGTACCGTCGTCGCCGGGGCATGCGTGGCATGCGTGGACTGGGGCAAGCCGGGCCGTCGAGCTCGATTTTGCCGCGGTACACGCCGGCCATGGGCCACCGGGCCGGCGGCATTCGCCAGGCGGTCGCCGGGCGCGGCACTGGAGAGTACTTCGCCACCTCCGGGATGGGCGAATACTTCGCCAGCGGCGTGCAGGGCGTCGGCCAGTACGAGAACGCCGGGCCGATGGTCACGCAGGCCGCTGCGGGGCTCGGTCAGGAGATCGACAACGGCATCATGCCCGAGCAGGCCGACCAGGCCCTCACTCTCGCCGAGGCCCAGGCGGGCACCGGCGCGTCGATGATGGGGGCGCGCGGGGGCATGGGCGGCGCCCTCGGCGAGTATTACTCGGCCCGACCCGACAACGGCGGTTTCCGGGAGTACCGCGTGCCGACGTCGAGCCAGTGGACGCCCAACAACCCGCTCTGGGCGGGCACCAAGCCGGCCGAGGACTCGCGGCAGACCAGCGAGATCCCGGCCGGCGTCCTCGAAAGCGCCAGCGGAAACGGCATCTTCTGACGCTCGAGGACAGGCAATAACGGGCCGCCTCGTCAGCGGCCGTAGCCACCAGGACCAGCCCGGCTGAGCTCACGCTCTCCGGGCTTGGCCTGGTGAAAAGAGAGACAAGGGAGACGGCACTCCCTCTCAAAAACGGACAACGTCTCAAGGAGAAACATCATGGCGAAGCTCACCAACGTACGCGAGAGGGTCCACCAGCCATTCTTCGACTCCCTCGTGCGCACCGCCGGCCTGGCCGCCGGTACCATCAACGACAGCACCGACCTGTTCACGGTTGCGGGACGCGATCAGGGCCAGACGAACCTCGTCAATGGCTCGACGCTTCCCTCCGATCAGAGCCACGTGACGCTCGCGCTGCGCGTGTTCGTGTGGTTCCGGGCGCCGGTCATCCGCGACACGGACGACACGGCGAACAACGTGTTTCAGCAGAACGGCGACTTCAACCCGGCGCTGGTTCCGGGCTTTTTCGGTCCCGGCGGCGCCGGCGTGAACAACGCTCCGGCGGATTTCCACGACGTGCACCGCAACTACTTCCAGTCGCTCGAGCAGCTGCACTGGTCGTACGGAACGGGAGAGAAATTTTCGATCACCAACATGGCGACGAAGTACTTTCCCGACGGCGGGGGCCTTTCGGGCGACATCGGCGGTGCAACCGATCTGATCCACTGGAACAACGGGGATCCGTCGCACAACAGCATCCTGCGGCTCGCCCGCGCGATCCTGTTGCCGCCCCGCCAGAACGTCCGGTGCCAGGCCAACATCATCGCGCTGCCCGACGGCGGCAACGGACCGCTGGTCGGCACCACCCAGGGGCCGATCAACGTCCTGTCCTTCCGGGACAACCTCAACCGAGTGGACGGAATGAACAAAATCGTTCAGTTCACGTTCGACGGGCTGTTCGCACGCGACGTGCAGTGAACCTGCGGATGCGCCGGGGCCACAACCGGGCCCCGGCGCGCCGGTTGTCTGGCGCTCCGGTCAAAAGCGCCTGCCCTCCGGGCCCCGGCCCGCGCACCCGTGACCGAGGTCACGCACCACTCCCAAGGGAGGCCGTCCAATGAACGCACCGTATTTCGCGCAGGAGCTCGAGCGACTGAGGGCCACGTCCAACTACGCGGCCACCGCCGCGCGCGAGGCCAACCAGCGCGCGCAAAACGCCGAGTCGCAGNNCGGGTCGGCGGCAGCAACGCCGACCCGGGTGTGCAGCGGATCGAGAACATTCCCGGACGTCGGGTCGCTTTCGATCTGATCACCGAGATCCAGATCGACGCAAACGACACGTCGGTGCGCACCGGAACCGCGACGATCAGCCAGGAGGGGCCCTTCGTGGCGGTCGCTCGAGCAGCGACGTTCCTGTCCGACTTCGCGTTCCGGGCGGGCACCGAGCAGTCGGCGCCGCGGCTGCTCGGACGCAGCAACGGCCGGTTTCGGCCGATCCATTCGGCCGCGGACATCAGCGACGCGCTGCTCCCCGCCGACGTGCAGCGGGTCATCGCGTTCCCGGGCAACGGAGGCCCGAGCTACTCGAGCCCGGCGTTGCACTCGCCGTATCGGACCATGGAGTTCGATGCGCGCGTCAAGATGATCAACCAGGGAACCAGCTTTCCCCGCTCGAACATTCCGGTGCCGACGCCGTTCTGGACGACGTTCATCAACAGCCCCTGGCAGCTCGGCGCGCTGGATTTCTTCGCCCGAGCGGACGTCATTCAGTTCGAGGTGCAGCCCCAGCACACGAACAATCCGGCGGCGGGCAACCTGGCCGGTTTCGGGGCGACCGGCGTTTTTCCGTTCATCGACGCCCAGTACGACCACCACGAGGGTATCGACGACACGGAGGATCCGGCCGCCCAGCAAGGGGACCCGGACCCCATCACGCGGCTGCCACAGGGCACCTTCATCATCCTGCTGCACGGCTACCGGATCATTCAGCCGCCCGGAGCGGTCGTGAACCTCTCGTCGGTGTAGAAAGGAGCCTATGAACGGTTCCTTTTCAGCGCCCACGGGATTCGGTCAGCCGGGACGGCCGGTTCCGCTGGTCACCGACCAGCCGCCGCCCGAGCCGCGGCCGACGCCGGGCGCGTTCGCGCGGCCGATCACGCCGGCCGAGGTGCGGGCGCGGGCAGACCGCGTTCAGCTCGCGGGGGGCGCTCTGAACAATGTGCTGTCGGACGAGGCGGCGACGACGCCGTTCGAGCAGCTGTTTCGCCGGCTGCCCGAGGAGGGAATTCACAACCCGCTCAACAGCCCGACGCGGCCCTTCATTTTCGAGTGCGGCGCTTTCCAGGTGCCGCCGCAGCAGATGCTGATTCTGTTCGATCTGAGGCCGGACATCTACCGCTTTCAGGGCGTGGACCCAAACGACGCGCTGCCGGTCGAGGCGCGGCGCTTTGGCACGGCTGTTGGCTGGGAAATCACCATCGACAAGAACCACCCCGGGAACACTCGTTTCGAGCTCGAGCCGGTGCAGCGCCAAGACGGCCTCGAGTATGCGCTGGGCAAGGACGCCATCAACAACCCGGGCGCGGTGCCCACGGCGGCGGCTTTCGTGCAGCAGCGCCGCAACCGTTTCGGGGCGACCTCGGGGGCTGGGCTGTCGCTGATGCCGCAGCGTCCCTTCCGCTTCGGGCCGTCGAGCCTCCCGCTCACGCTCACGGTCCGGGAAAACCAGGTGTTTGCGATCCGCGCGGTCGTCTTCAAGCCGATTGCGTCGCCGATCGCGTGCTTCGAGTTCGACATGGCGGGCTTGCTGGTGGGCGCCAACCTCGGACAAGGGCTGTTCGACATGATGCGCCTACAGGGGGTGGGCGGCGGATGAGCGGTCAGGAGCACTGGGCGGTCGGTCTACGGGACCTAGGCCCGCCACCGGTAACTGCGTGGACAACCGGTCTGCCGGCCATGGGCTCGGACACGTCAGGCCGTCCGCCCAGTGCTTCTGACCAGGAGGTGTGTTGATGTACCGAAACCCAACCGGCTGTTTGCCGTGCGCTGGCCTGTCTGCCGCGCCGACGGCGTCCCAAGAGCGGACGGCCGACCTCATCGGCATCGGGGTTGCCGTAGGCGTCCTCGGGCTGTTCGCGTATCTTGTAATGAGGTGAGCCGTGCGACGACGCCGACCCGTCCTTGCGAGTCCCAATTTCGGCCCGTTTTTCTCGACGGACGCCGGAGGGCGCCCGAACCACGCCACGCAGGGGCTCGGACAGAGCGAAGGCGTGCCGGCGATCAACATTCCCGGGCTCGAGGACTTTGTCCAGACGGCCGCCGGGATGCAGATACCGACGGTGGGAGTGTTCACGCCGTGGGGCAAGCTGACGCCGGC
>JABAHS010104697.1_pt2 | contig 11505 bp, 7 predicted proteins | sample 7062111 | NCBI WGS metagenome assembly JABAHS01 (sample SAMN14534600, study PRJNA622989) | marine sediment metagenome | biome: marine biome [ENVO:00000428]; feature: marine pelagic biome [ENVO:01000023]; material: deep marine sediment [ENVO:00002113]; isolation source: pool of 4 deep marine... | reverse complement strand
AATCCGAAGCAACGGGAAATATGTAACAGCAAACGCCGCAGTCGATTTGACTTTTTATCTTTCATAACATCTCCTTTCATCAAATTTTTATCCGCTTATTTCATGGCACCATTATACCGAGCGCCAGCGTTTACAACAATATTTTATTCGAATGCATTAATCTTGCTTTATCTTCGCGGGAATGACAATCAACAACGGTGGCGTGAAAAAGAGGACCGCGGCCACAGGTGCCGGGGCTAAATACGTTCGACGCAGTGCGTGGATTCAATGTGGTGCGAAAAATCGCACCCTACAACTACTTGTGTGTTTATGCGGATTAAGGTCTTGTAGTTAGCCACTGGCCGCACAGGATAGCGAGGTCCAGGGAATTAACTATGCCGTCCCGATTCAGGTCCGCATCGGGGAGGCAGTCGCAGCAGATATCTATTGTTCCATCGGGATTTGTTGTTATAGTTTCTCTACACCAGCCGCACGTGCAAGGCCCGGAACAGGTCGGTGGTTCGTGGTAGTCTGTTTGCATCCGAATCGTGGCGGTGGTTGTGCCCATATAATTTTTCAGCGTACTGTCGGGGCAGCCTTCGAACTCAATCTGATAGGTGATGTCAAAGAAGCTGTCTACACCAAAGTCGCCTGAAGGCAATTCGTAAAGGGTGGTATGGCCGGGACTGGGGAGGCCGTAATCGGTACCGCCGGTAATTCGTAACGTACAGAAGTCCGGGTCGCCAAAGAGCTCACCCCTAAGACGATAGAAATCAGTATCAAAATCCTGAATGGGAGCGCCCGGATTTCGGGGCCCTGTGTGAATTTCTCCAAATACGGGGACGGCAAGATGGCGGTTGAATCCAAGGAGGCTTCCTGTGCCCCTTACGGTCAAGTCCAGCGTGGCCTCAAAGCAATGACCGTTACCGCCGAGGGTGCCGCCGGCCATTTCGCACTGGTCCTGAGCCAGACCAAGCGAGCACCTTGCATCGCACGGGCCGCAGCAAATGAAATCCATTAGGATACCGTCCATTTCGATGGTTGTTCCTGCCGGGAGGCCATCTAAGATCATGAAGTATTCATCGGGGCTCGTGTAATCGCAGCCGATGGGTGGCAGGGTAGGAGTGCCGGTGCCGTTATCGGGGAGTACGCAATTGAAAGCGGGGCCTTCGGGTATGCCTACGTGACAATCTTCGTCGCCTCGACAATCGCAGTCAAGTACGATGATTTCTCTGGTGTTGAGGTCGTAGTTGACGCATTTTGGCAGACATTGGTTGCAGGGGTCTTCGCAAGGCGATGGTCTGCAGTCGCTTCCATCCGGCAGAGGCTCGCACACGGACGACTCGCAATCGCATGAGATATTGATAGTGCCATCCGGATTATTGGTTATAGTTTCTATACAAGGCATTAAGCCCGGGCAGTTGCCTATGCAAGCGGGTAAAACAGGCTCTGCGCCGGTCTGTATCCTGATTGTTGCAGTGGTTGTACCGGAGAGATCTTGAAGTTGGCTGGCGGTACAGCCTTCAAACTCAATCTGATAAGTGACGTCAAAAAAGCTGTCCACTGCAAAATCACCGTTGCCAAGTTGGGTAAGGGTAGCCTGTCCCGGACTGGGCATACCCAGACTGGTACCGGCCCGAAATCTTAGCGTGCAGAAATCGGGATCTCCGAAAAGCTCGCCCTGCAGCAGAAACATATCCGTGTCGATGACCTGGCAGGGGTCGCCCGCGTTGCGTGGGCCGGTATGGACTTCTCCGCTAACCGGTACTGCAATATGGCGGTTAAAACCAGCAAGTTCGCCTGTACCCTTTACATCCCAATCCAACGTGGCGTCAAATGTTATCTTTTCCCCACCTAAATTTCCTCCCGCTGTTCTGACAATATTAATGAAGTCATACAGTGGTCCATCAAGCTCGATAGTGGTTCCCGGCGGCAGACCGTCGATGATATAATACACTTCGAAAAGGCTGACATATTCACAATCTTGGGGCGGAATAACGGTAGTTCCATTGCCGTCATCTGGGCCGACGCATCCATAAGGCTGGGCCATTGACCAATCCACGTGGCAATCACGTGCTGAGTGGCATTTGCAGCCCACTACCCTCACTTCGCCGGTTGCCGGGTCGAAGTCGACGCTGTTTGGCTCACATTGGTCGCCGAGGTCCGGGCAGGTTCCTGTTCTGCAGCCGCTGCCGCTTGGTGTGGGTGCACATTCGGTGAAACCTGTCTCCATCAAAATAGTGTCGGTTGTGGTGCCTCTTAAGTCAACCAGTGAGCTACCCGGGCAGCCTTCGAATTCAATTTGATAGGTAATATCAAAGAAGCTGTCGATGTGGTAGAGGCCTCCACCTATATCTGTCAGTGTGGTGTGGCCGGGACCGGGCAGACCGTAATCAGTTCCCCCTTTAATACGAAATGTACAGAAATCGGGGTCGCCAAAGAGTTCGCCTTTAAACCGGTATAAAACGGTATCAAAATCCTGTACGGGATCGCCCGGATTTCGCGGTGCCGTGTGGACCTCACAGAAGACCGGCACGGCAAGATGGCGGTTGAAACCCTGAAGGCTACCGGTGCCCGTGACGGTCAAGTCCAGGGTGGCATCAAAGCAATGGCCGTGACCGCCAAGTGTGCCACCGACTTTTTCGCACTGACCAGAGGTCAGACCGAGCGAGCACGAGCCATTGCACGGGCCGCAGCAAATGAAGTCCATGAGGATTCCTTCCATCTCGATGGTTGTACCTGCCGGAAGACCATTGATGATCTTGAAGACATCGTCGGGGCTCGTGTACTGACAGCCTATCGGCGGGAGTGTTGCAGTGCCGGAGCCATTATCTGGTACCTGGCAGGTCTGGCCGGCTCCTGCAGGAACCGTAAGGGCGCCGAAACAGATTGTCAACGAAAAGATTAAAATAACGTTTAGATTTTGCAATAACCTGTTCATAACAAATCATCCTTAACAAAGATTTCTATTACGTATACCAAGGTTTTATATCGGCAGTCAGTAACGGCAATCTGCATAAATGAGAATCTGAGTTGTCAACCTTCGTGACAGTCATTATATCTATATAAACAAAGCAAATAGCTTTATCAACTAAAAACATGAAGATATTATGGGACGGAATGCTTGAGATCCCTTTTTTCTTATGAAGGGTAAGCCGGAAACCGGAATTATCGCCTTCACATTGTCTAATTATGGTTGACATCACTTTCATATAGAGAAAGAGGTGCGAAATATCGGTGCATAATATTTAAACAATATATCAGAAGGGCCAACACAAGCCTGCTCACGATTTATGTAATTGCTCTTTCAGTGTTTTTGCGTTTTTTATTGCATAGGCGTGGTAATCATTATTGAAATAGGCAAAGAAGGCTTTTTTGCCTTTTATATTTTCCTNNCACCAAGTCATGGATACAAAAGGCAGTGTTAAATTTCTTTAGCAGATCATAGGTATCTTCGCAAAACCAGCTTTCATGTCTGAATTCGAAAACGGCAATTCTTCTTTTGGGTAATATCTGTAAAAAGCCCTTCAATCGTCCAAGGTCTTTGTGGAAGCTCGGCGGCAGTTGGTAAAGAACCGGGCCAAGATGTTTTTGTAATAAATTGGCCCTCTGGTAAAATCGCTTAAGCGGTTCCTTGGGATCTTTTAGCCTCTTGATATGGGTGATGAATCGATTTGCCTTGACGGTAAAGAGGAAATTTTTCGGAGCCTGTTTTCGCCAGTTCTCGAAAGTCTGCTCCTTCGGCAACTGGTAAAAGGTGTTGTTGATTTCGACGGTATCGAAATGCCGGGAGTAATACTCGAACCACTTGCTCTTAGGGAGGCCTGGAGGATAAAACAGGGGCGACCAATCCTCATAATGCCATCCCGACGTGCCTATTCGAATATCACAATCCCCTTTGCTCATAAGGAGTATTATAACAGTTTGTGCGATGTTGTTAGAAAACTTTTAACGCGAGAATGGGGCATTTTTCTTTTTTTAACAGCAAAAGGATTGACAATCAACATAGAAAACTGCTAATGTACGTAATCTTCGAATGAATTTTGGGGAGTGTAGCTCAGTTGGTAGAGCAACGGCCTTTTAAGCCGTAGGTCCTGGGTTCGAGTCCCAACACTCTCATTCCAAAAGGCTTTTTTCATAACAACCAATCTTTCATACGTCAGTATAGTCTCATAGAACGCCTTGCCTGTGCAGAAGAAACCTGGTTTGTTATAATCGGTGGTTGTGTTTGTTTAGCCATCGCAGTAGAATGCCTTTTTTTTGTGTTCTGCCATGAATAATACTTTTTCTAAAAATGTTCATCAGGCCCTGACAAACATCTGGCCCCTTTACGGGGCAGCGTTTGTGATGGCGATAAGTCTTGGCGTGTTGTGGACGGCGATGCCTTTTATCGTGCGTAATATTGGTGGAACCGAAGAGCATGTCGGTTTATCTTTGGCCGCCAATATGTCGGGCTATTTGATATGCCTGTTGTTTGTAGGGTCGATGTTGGGTCATATCAAACCGCGTTATATAACCCGAATAGCCGTGTCGGCTATGTTATTTGCAACTCTTGTGATGGCCGCTGTGGTCTACTACGCAATAGCCTATAACCGACTTAACAGCCCGGTGCTTATCTGGACAATGATTATCGCCGGTACTCTGGCTGGAGCAGCGATGTCTCTTTATTGGCCTTTTCTTATGAGCTGGGTTTCGACTGACTATGAGGGCGTTATTCTGAATCGCCGCCTTGGAACATACAACGGGATGTGGTCCTCTGCAGCGATCATAGGGCCTCTTATAGGTGGCATACTTGTAGATTTGAACACTTCGGGGCCGATTATAGCGAGTGCAGTATGTCTGGTGATTTGCTTTTTCCTGCTCTGTCTTGCCCGTGACGGATCTGCCGGTGTAAGCACTTCTATAACGGATTCCGCTGTTCAGGAAATCCACTATGACCCAAAGCAGCTTTTGCGTTTTAGGTGGATGGCCCGCATTGCTTTATTTTGTTCCTGGGCCTGCCTTGGTGTGTCGCGTTCGCAGTTTGCACTGTTGTTTACAGGTTTAGGCTTCTCAGAAACGCAATTCGGGATGATTATCACATTATTTGGAATCTGTAACTTCCTGATGCTAACCGGCGCTGGTCGCGTTGGCTTCTGGCATTTCAAGCCGTTGCCGCTTCTGAATTCTCAAATATTCCTTGGCCTTTCTCTAATTCTTATGATCTATGGCCGGACGCTATGGGCTTTTGTTCCTGCGTTTATGATTATGGGCTCCGGTTTTGGCTTTGCCTACAGCTCTCACCTCTATTATGGCGCATGCGGGAGCAAGAAACGCTCATCCCAGATGGCAATACACGAAGTTACCCTCTCACTCGGCATGATCGTTGGTTCCGGGGCAGGTGGGTATCTGTCCAGAAACTTCGGAGTCTACCGGCCATATTGGTTTGCCTTGTTTATACTTGCTATCGGTCTTATTGCTCAAATAATCGTGTGGCTTTTTCTAAAGTCCGGGCAGGGTAGACGGCAAAGTTTTCAATCCATTCAATAATAAAGGCAACCTTATATAAGGGCCGTGCATCAATGCGGACGAGATTCACTTGACACGTAGAGAAAAATGGTGTTTATTCTTCAATAAGAACGGTTTCTCTCGTTTAAAATGATTGTGTTTGGAGAGAGAATCGGCGAAATAGACAAGAATTGAGGTCAAGCTGCGATTGTAGCAAATAAGAACATATTCCCGGCAGATATCAAAACGATTGTGGTTCGCTGTCCCAACTGGGTAGGTGATATCGTGATGGCAACACCATTTTTCGATTGCCTGCGTGAGAGCTTCGAGAATGCCCGTCTCGTTGCGATTGTAAGGTCTTATGCGCAGGGTATTCTGCGCGATGGGCCGTGGTTTGATTCGTTCATCGACTGCGACGACAAAACGTGGGCGGGATTTTTGACAATGGTAAGGGCAATCCGCAAACTGAATCCCGAGATGGCCATCGTACTTCCAAATTCATTACGCTCTGTTTTGCCGATTCGACTTGCGGGCATCCGGAATGTATATGGTTATCGTCGCAACGGCCGGGGCTTTTTGCTGAGCGGCGGCCCACTTCCACTGCGGCAAGAGGGAAGCATAGAACCCATACCTATGGTTGACTACTACCTCGAAATCGCCCGTTGGATGGGATTGAAATGCCGAGAGGATTCGGCGCCAAGACTTTATACCGGAGTTTCCGTTGAGGAGGAGGCTGAGCAACTTTTGTGCAAATATGGAATTGGACCGGATGAACTTGTTGTCGGGCTCAACCCCGGGGCAAGTTTTGGCTCGTCGAAGTGCTGGCCACCCGAATATTTCGCGCGGACGGCAGAACTAATCAAACAGGAATGTAACTCAAAAATCATACTCTTCGTGGGGCCGGGTGAAGAAGGCATAGCCTCAGCTATTGAGAATCAAACAGATACGGAGATGATCAATACAAGCGCGGACAAAATTGATCTTGAGCTTCTCAAGCCCATGATTCGCCGATGTAACTTATTAATTACCAACGACACCGGTCCTCGACACTACGCCGTGGCGATGGATGTGCCGGTAGTCGTTATAATGGGCCCCACAGACCCGCGCTATACGGCATCCAACTTAGAAAATACTATCGTTTTGCGACAGGAATTGCCCTGTGCTCCCTGCCACAAAAAGCAGTGCCCAACGGATCAACGGTGCATGCTGAGCATAACACCGGAAATGGTTTTGCAGGCGTGCCGAGAGCTGCTGGAAAGGAACAGAGCTTATGAAGCGTAGTAAGTACCGCCAGCGCTGGACGACTTTGAGAAATGAATCGGCCTCTGATGAACAATTAGTCCACCTGTCACGCCAGGTGGCCCTTGCATTTCTGGACCATTACTACCAGGATGGAGAATACGAGGAAGACTATATCACGCTGTTATGTGAGATGGCGATGGCATTTACGAGCCTGGAGCGAAATCGAATTGCCTCGGGCGCGCTATTCGGGATCGTCGTGGAGAATTTGTGTGATGACTACGAACAGGTCCAGCTTGGGATGTACAACCAAATTATGTCGCAAGTTGTCACTTTCTGCCGCCAGCAGGCCATCGGGATTGAGATGGACAAGATTTTGAATTCCTTCGGTCTCCACACTGCGCAGGAAATGCTTGCACGTGCGGAAAGGATTCATGCCCAGTCATACAGTAATCGGGAGGTGCGTCCCCCACAGCGAATCTACATATTATCAAGGGTGACGATAGGGGCCGACGTGGCCATCGTGAGCGTAATCATTCAGCATCTTGCAGTACTCTTTCCTGAGGCGGAATTTGTGATATTCGGCGGCCCGAAACTGCCAGAGATATTCGGCGGAAATCAAAAGCTTCGTATTCTTCAAGCAGCCTATCCGAGACACGGCACTCTTTTAGACCGATTCGATTGCTGGAAGGCAATAGTAAACAATATTGCAGAGGAAAACAAAAAGGCAGGCAATGAAGACTTTATCCTGATTGATCCCGATTCGCGACTGTCCCAACTTGGTGTGCTGCCGCTGGTTTCCGACGACCGATACCTGTATTTCAATTCACACCCAACCGAACGGGAAATGGGTGAGTCCTGCATGGCCGAAATCGCGAATTTCTGGGCAAATTCCGTATTTGGCGATTCACACTTCTTTACTCCAAGACTGTGGCTGGACAAGAAAATCCAGAGCCAGGGGAAAGAGATAGCCGAACTCTTTCGCAGCAAAGGCGCTTCGTGGATAGTAACAGTTAACCTGGGAGTCGGCGGGAATCAACGAAAGCGTGTGAACCTTGAATTCGAAATCCGACTCATCCACAAGTTGTGCCAGGAACCGAATACGGTGGTTCTTCTCGATAAGGGCTTCGGTCCAGAAGAACGTAAGGAATTCGAAGCTATAGCTGCTGCATTACAATCTCAACAAATTCAGATGGCACAGTTCAAAGTGGGCGATTCGGTAGCAGAGGTCTTTTCACACGGTGTTCTTGGAGTGGAATGTTCAATCGGTCAGATGGCCGCTCTTATCGATGCGAGTGATGAGTACATCGGATATGACTCTGCCTGCCAGCATATAGCAGCAGCCCAGGGCATACCGACAACGACGGTTTTTGCAGGTACGAACAACCCGACGTTTATTCGGCGCTGGAGTGCATACGGCAAAAATGCCTGTCACGTCGTCCATGCCGGTCTACAGCCCGATGGTAAGTGTATCGATGTGGATGATATTGTGGAACGGATTATGCAGGAGAGAATTCGACGCAATCCGAAAAATACTTCAAGACCACACAGTACAAAATCGATAGGGGATGTACCATCATCCAGACCGCTGCAAAAACGTTTTGTTAAGCCTGAAGAGAAACATCATTGAGGAATAGATGCGATAAATGAAGGTACTTTTCCTCTATCCTAATTCCAATTCACAGGTAGGCTTTAACTATGGTATTTCGCACCTGTCGGCCATGCTGCGCCGGGCAGGGCACAAAGTCGGTTTCTGGCAGCTCTGCGAGGAAGTCGCTCCGCTGCCCGGCAGGGAAGAATTTATCAAGCGAGTTCGAGAGGAAAAAGCGAATTTGCTGGCGTTTTCCGTCGTGACCAACCAATGGGAATATGCAAAGACTCTTGCCTCATGGATTCGACAAGAGCTTTCTTTGACAACAATCTGCGGCGGCGTTCATGCTTTAGTCGCCCCTGAGCAGATACTGGACAGCGGCGTTTTCGACTATATCATGCGGGGAGAATGCGAGGAGGCATTTCTGGATTTTGTCGAACGGCTGGCCAGGGGCGAATCAGTTGATGACATTAGCAATCTGGGTTATCGAAAGAACGGGGAGATTCATCTGAATCCCGTACGTCCCTTGCCGGAATTAGAAACGCTGCCGTTCAAGGACTACGAAGTCATGGACTTTCAGGGATTAATCGATGTTAAAAACGGCTGGGTCGGTCTGATGGCCTCACGGGGATGTCCCTTTTCGTGTACTTACTGTTTCAACCGGAATATGGTCGACACATACCGCTCTGATTTAAAGTGCAGCTTTGCCAAACTCCACTATATACGTCGCTTTTCCGTTCAACAGATGACCGAAGAGATTCGGTATTTGTTGAAAAATTATGAAAATATTCGGATGTTTATCTTCGACGACGACCTTTTTACATTCGACAAGGATTACGTTAAAGAATTTTGTTCTGCATACAAGAAGATAACCGACCTTCCCTTCGTTGTGAACGCGCACGTGCGTTTTTTTGACCAGGAGTGTGCCAAGGTCCTCGCTGATGCCAACTGCCGGATTGTCAAGTTCGGAGTAGAATCCGGTAGTGAGCATATTCGTAAAAAGATCCTCAACAGGCATATGTCCAATCAACAGATTGTCGAGGCAATTCGTTGTGTCGGGGATGCAGGAATGCACAGCTCGGTATTCGTAATCATTGGCTTTCCTCATGAAACGTCTGAGGACGTGTTTGCAACGATTCGCCTTTTGGCCGAAGCGCGGCCGGGGCGATTCCGTTGGACATATTTCTTTCCATACCCCGGAACCGAGGCCCATCGAATCAGTCAGGAGAGCGGTATGATTAATGAAGAGAAGATGAAGACGCTGAGTAACTTTACCGACGATTCATGTCTGGACTTCGGGGCCGAACAAAATCTATTGCTGAGGAAAATAGGGCGTATCATGCCCTGGTTCGTCAACGCATATTCGGATTTCGACGCTGCTGCAATTTATCAAACGAAAGTCGATGAACTTCTGCGTCTTGATCAACAGCAGTGGGACAAGATCAAATCCTCTCTCTACGAGCAGGACCAGCGCCTTTCCGACGAGTTCATACGTGCAGGCCTTAGTCACTATGCCATCAAGTATAATCGCTTTATGGGAGTGATTTCCGACTATTTTCTGACAGAAGAATAGAGAGAAACAGCCTTGAATGACGCATATGATTCATTCAGGCAGACTCATTACTTATAGTCTATGACCAACAAGCGTCTGCTATATTACCAGGTAGTATCCTATGGATTTGCGACGCCTGGCGAAGGCGTAGCCGCTTGCCAATTGTCTACGTCATTGCCGTAATCAGCCGACACCTTCCGCGAGAGTGATTTGCCAAGTCCATCGGCACCTCTCGGCCATAGGTCCACGCTGCCGGGAACATCTCCAGGATGCAATCCGTCACTGTAAGTCACTCTGTCAATGCGGATGTATTGACGTATGCCAAAATCATCAACGTCCCCGGGCATGGCAATCTGCAACCTCTCACCGGCGTTGCTCAACCTGCCGATATAGCCTTCGAGAACCTGAACGCCGGGCGGCATACCGCCATACCTTGCAGTAAAGGCCGTCAGGTCCTTGGTTAGTATCAGATAACCATAAGCCTGTATCGTCACAACCGGACCGCTTGAGAAGGTATAATCAATACCATCGGTGAATTTCCAAGGTGTGGATTTGTCATAGCGGTATAATGTCACTACTGTTCCTGTAATGTTGCGCAGTTCGATATATTCCTCATTCTGATTGCCTGTCGGTGGATTGTACATAATCTCGTTGATTACAATCGGCCCAACTTTGGGATAAGCATTATTCGAATCCGGCGTATTATAATCCATCGCAACGAAGTTGTAGTTATCAGTACTGCTCTTGTAGTAACGACCCATCGATACGTTGGTCTGCGAGGCGCCAAAATCTTCCACATCGCGGTAGCCTGTCAGGAAGCCATTCGGATCCTGGTACGAGGAAAGGCAAGCCTCTTCGCCATTTTCACTCAAAACAAAAGGTACTATAGTGCCGGGATTGGCCGGATTGTTGAAATCCGTATCCTGATAGAAAACTATGTAGTCATTGCCGGGAATGGTTGTTCCGCCGGCAATCTTAAATTTCATCAGGTTTGGCTCATCTCTATCATTGTCACTGAGGAACCAGCCGCCGATGTTAATGGCTTCACTGGTAGTGTTGTGCAGTTCAATCCAGTCCGGTCCTGTCTTCGAATGCGCCATGATTTCGTTGATTACTATGTCACCCGGGTTGGGCAGTCTATCGCTGTCATCCCAGCCGGGTGTGCCGTTGCGATATAAGCTTGCACGCCAGGAGCTTTTCCGATTCCAGCGCCCAAGCGGATCGGACATATCTTTAAATTCACTTTCGCTAATTGCCCGGTCGTGGATACGAACATCATCGATCAGGCCCATGTAATAAAGAGAAGAAATAGGTTCGAAACCTATATAGACATTCTCATTAACCCCTGACAAACCAACTGAGGAATCTTTGTCTTTAAAGCGACCATCAACATATAACTTCAGTTCGGAACCATTATTTGTCGCAGCGACATGGTACCATTGGTCGTCATTAAGTGTCTCGGGCGAAGTTGAATTAGCATAAGTTGAATTTCCAAAAAGATAAACATCCGGTTTATCATTAGAGATATAGAAATAGAAACCATTTGAATTACTTGCTTTATTTTGCATCAGGAATGGATTATACGCTCCTGCTGAAGCATCTGTGCGTATCCATGCCTGGGCAGAGAAAGTGTCACCTGTTAAAGGAACGACAGGGG
>JABAHS010030894.1_pt3 | contig 11510 bp, 12 predicted proteins | sample 7062111 | NCBI WGS metagenome assembly JABAHS01 (sample SAMN14534600, study PRJNA622989) | marine sediment metagenome | biome: marine biome [ENVO:00000428]; feature: marine pelagic biome [ENVO:01000023]; material: deep marine sediment [ENVO:00002113]; isolation source: pool of 4 deep marine... | reverse complement strand
GGCCCATTGACGCCACCTTGATCATCACGGGCACGTACGAGGTGCTCCCCCCGGAAAGCATGAACCAGAGCGCGATCGGGAACACGATCAGCAACGAGCGATATGCGCTCCATCGCGCTTCTTCCAGGTCTGGTCCGGGTGCGTCCTGCGGTTTGCCCCCGGCCGGGATCGGAAAGCCGCCCGCGATCGAATCGGGTACCAGCGCATGAGCAATCCACACGAACACGATGCCGATACTCGCGTTCATCAACATGCCGCTGATCAGCATCAGTGTCGCATCGACGCTGACCGAACCAACTGCCGTGCTCAGCGCTAACCCGACCGTTACGAAGGTACCGAGCACGGGCGAGCCGCCCATTGCAGTGAAGTAGAAACTCCGAAACAGCGCGAGTACGAGCAGCAACAAGCCGACGAGCGGGTAGTCGAGCAGCCACGGCAGCAATAACAGGCTCGCGTACATCGATAGAGCCATCGCGGCCAGGAACTTGATGCCCATCTTGAGCGTTAGCGCCGGCAACGGCAGTGCCAGGATGAACATCGTCATTACGGGCGCGATGAACGAAAGGTCCCACGCGACTGCCTGCGACACCCACATCGACAGCCCTGTGCCCGCGGCCAGGCGCAAGATCCGGACGTGGGCGATCTCCATGGCCGGGCGTCAGCGAATATAGGTAAGGATGCTGAGCAGCCGCATCTTGATCCACGCGATGGAATTGAACAGGAAGCCACCCCCGGTATAGACGACGACCGAGGCTTGTGCGCCCACGCGAATGCCACGGCGGTCTTCGGCATTTGGCAATTCGAAATCCACCAGCACCGAGAATCGCTGTGAATCGCGCAGCCATTGCCGGTCGTTGCTGATGGTCGGCAGGCTGCCCAGCGGTGCCGATTCCACGTTGACGCCGAAACCGGTCGTGCGGATCGTGCCCTTGACGACGTTGCCGGGCAGCGCATCGAAAACGATTTCCACGTCGTCGCCCGGCTTGATGTTGCCGAGGTTGTTCTCGGTGAAATCGGCCTGCACCCAGATATCGTGCGATGCAAGGAACGTCATCAGCGGCGCGCCTGCCTGCGCGAAATTGCCGCGGTCGACGCGTACGTCGGTAACGACACCGTCGTCGGGAGCGGTTACCGATGTCCTTTGCAGATCGAGTTCGGCCTGCTCCAGCCCGGCCTGCGCCTGCAAGATCCGGAAGTTGGCTTCCCCGGTTTCGCCGAGATCCTGTCGGGCGCGCTCGAGGTTCGCCTCGGCGGCCTGCACCGACGCCTGTGCAGCCGTATACGATGCTTCCGCCATCTCCACGCGGCGATCCGAGATTGCGCCGGGGTCCTCCTGCTTGATGCGACGCAGGCGCACGGCGTCCTGTTCGGCGCGCAGCAGGTTCGCCTGCGCCGATACCAGCTGCGCCTTCGCGGCGTCGATGTTCGCGGTCGAGGCGCCGGTCGCCTGCCGTGCAGACTGCAGGTTGGCCTGCGCAGTTTCGACCGCGAGTTCGTAGCGCTCGCGATCGACCTGGAACAGCAAATCGCCCTGCGCGACTAACTGGTTGCTCCGCACGGCCACTTCGGTGACTGTTCCCGAGACTTCAGCGGCAATCGGCACGACGAGCGCATTGACGCGCGCCTGGGTCGTGTACGGCGTGACCCGGTCGGCGATGATGTAATAGATCATGAGTACGCCGCACAGCGCGAGGATGATCAGTGTCCACTTGCGCACCGGGTCCTTCGGCGGCGTTGCAGCCGAGGCTTCGTCCCGGTCCTTGCTGTCGTTGTTGGTTTCGTCAGTCATGTAGCTCTCTCATCGTCTCGCCGGGGGATTGTCGAGCACATCGCCCCAGTTCGTGCGCTCCCGCATTTCCTGTCGCGTCTCGTCATCGATGTACTGGACCGGCGACGACAGCTGCCAGCCGCCGCCGAGTCCCCGATACAGGGCTACGAAGCTGCGCATCACGGAGCCCCGATTGGTTGCGTAACGCTGTTGCTGTGCGAACAGCGCCTGCTGCGCCTGCAGTACACGCTGGTAGTCGGCGAATCCTTCCTGGTAGCGCAGCAGTGACAGTTCCGCGGACCGCCGCGCCGTGCGCACGCCCTCCGCGAGGATCAGGTCCTGCGTTCGCGCGCCGGCGAGTCCGGCGAGCGCGTCCTCGACCTCTCGGTACGCCTGGATGACGGTCTCGCGATAAGCAAGCAGCGCCTGCTGCAGTCGTGCATCCTCGACGCGGATGTTGTTCCGGATGCGGCCGTAATTCAGGAACGGCCAGACGAACGACGGGCCGATGGAATAGCCGATGCTGTCGGAACTGAAAAGCTGGTCGACGCCGCTATTCCCCGAGCTGGTTGACGATGTGCCTTCTGCGGCTGACACGCCGATGCTGCCCGCCAGGGAGAAACTCGGATACAGATTGGCCTCCGCCACACCGACCAGCGCATTCTGGGCGAGCGCCTGCAGTTCTGCCCGCCGTACATCGGGCCGCTGCCGCAGCAGGTCCGCGGGTACACCCACGGTCATGGTCTCGGGGATGTCCGGCAGTCTGCCCTTGCCCTTCAGGATTTCGTCGACCGTGCCGGGCGTCCGGCCGAGCAGCACGGCAAGTGCGTTCTTCAGCTGTCGGAGCGTGGTCTCGAGGTCCGGAATGACGGCCGCGGTTCCCAGTAGCTGGGTCTTGGCCTGCAAGGCATCCAGCTCCGAGCTCGAGCCGTTTCGATAGAGCACCTCGGCGATCTCGTAGCTGCGCTCCTGGATAGCGTAGCTCTCCCGTGCCAGGCGCAGCTGCTCCTGCGTCGCGCGAATCAGCGCATAGACGTCGGCGACCTGCGCGGTCAGCAGCACCAGGGCTTCATCGTAACTCGCGATCGAAGCCAGCAGGCCCGCATCGGCCGCCTCGATTCCACGCCGGAAGCGCCCCCAGAAATCGATTTCCCACACGACACTGGCGCCGACGTTGAACTCCGTGAAGTTGGTGTCGGTGGTGCCGGTATTCGGTGTGGTCTCGCTGGCACCGATCGCCGCGATGTTGCCGGCCAGCACCTGCTGTTGCGGGTACTTGTTGCCGACGGCGATGTTCAGGCGCGCCTGCGACTCGAGTACGCGCAGCCCGGCGATCTCGAGTGTATTGTTCTCGCGCCGCGCAGTGGCTATGAGTTCGTCGAGGATCGGGTCTTCGAGTGCGCGCCACCATTCCTCGAGCTGTGCCGCATCGGTCGCGAAGGCCTCGAACTCCGCGTCCAGCCATTCGGGGTTGGCCGGGACCTCCGGCCGCACGAAGTCCGGCCCGACCGGTGCACAGGCCGACAGCAGTGCGGCACAGGCGACGGGCAGGAGCTTTGCCCTGCCGCGCAGGCTTTTGTCACCCCGCTTCAGCTTTGGCCTCCGGTGCGTCGGGAGCCATCCACGTAACCAGGAGTTCATACCCCAAGGCGAGTATGACGGCCCCGATGAACAGGCCGACGATGCCCATGGCGATCGCGCCGCCGATCGCGCCTATAAGTATTACTAGCATCGGGGTTTCGAGACCACGGCCCAGCAACATCGGCTTGAGGAACGCGTCGCTGATGCTGACGATGATCGAATACACCAGGAATATCGTCGCGGGAACCGGCTCGGCTACCGAGAACACCCAGAANNCCAGCACGAGAATCGGCGGCAATTGCACGATCGCGAGCACAAGGACCGCGCCTGCCCAGAGCCCGGCCGCCGGAACGCCGATCAGCACAAGGCCTATCGCCGCCAACAGCGCCTGCGCCACGGCGACGCCGAGGACGCCCTTCACGACGCTGCGGATGGTGAGTATCGACGTATCGGTGAATTTCTCGCCGCGCTCGGTGCCTACCAGGCTCCCCATGATCTCCCGGGTCGACTTGTAGCCGCCTTTCGACTGCAGCAGCAGGGCGCCGGCGATGATGGTCGAGAGCACGAACTGCAGTACGCCGATGAGGGTGCCGGATGCAAGACCAAAGATCTTTTGCGCCAGGTCACGCAGCTGCGTCTGGTACTGGCTGAGAAAGGCCTCGATGTTGGTCGCCGCAGTCGACCAGAGTTCGTAGGTCTTGGTCCCAATAACGGGCCAGTCGGCGACGCCGGGGTTCGGCGGCGGCACGCTGAACGTTCCTTCCCTGAGATTGTGCGCGAGCGACTGGAGTGACGAGAGCGTGGACTCGCCCAGTATCCAGGTTGGCACGAGGATAATCGCAAGCCCGATAAGAACGAAAATCACCGAGGACGTCTTCTCTCGACCGCCGAGCTTTGCCGCCAACGATACGTGCAAGGGATAGATCGCGACGGCGAGGATCATCGCCCAGACCACGATGCTTATGAAGGGCCGCACGATGTTGAAACACATGATGAGCAGGATCAGCAATGCGCCGATCTGCAGGAACGATGCCATCGCATTGGAGAGAAATCGCTGGTCTACCTTCGTACTGTCTGCACTCGTCATTGCTTACTCCTTGATTGCCGGCATCGTGCGCGCCGTTTCTTCATCCCCATCGATTTCCCAGGTCTTTTGGACGACGGCGAACATCAGTGCCGTCGACCATCCGACCAGCAGGATCCCGTTCAGGGCCTGTATGCCGCTCAACAAGCGATAACCTTCACTGAGGGTTATGTCGCCGTAGCCCAGTGTCGTGAACGTCACGAATGAAAAATAGACAGCGGTCTCGAAACTCGCGAGTTCGCCGACGGGTACCAGCAATTTATAGACGCCGGCCCACACCATGATTTCCAGCGCGTGTAGGAACACCAGTACGAGTGCAGCCAGCATCAGGGCAGTCAGCACGCGCTTTGATCCCCAATGCCCGGTCCGGTCCAGGAACGTGTTCGCAAGGTATCTCACGAGGAAGGCAGTGCCCAGCGCGTGAATCGCGACGGTTATGGCGACCAGGACTGCGCCGATCAGGGCCAGCTTCAGCACGTCATGCTCCCGGGAACGGTGCGCGCAAGTTCGCTCAACTCGGTGGGCTGCCGCGGGACAGCAATTCGCATAGGAACCTCTTTATTGTTGGCATGGTCGCGAGGCGGCAGCGGACGATTCTAACGCCATCCGTTATCCTTGTCCCATGCTAATCCGATGGCTGCCGTTCTTTATTGCCCTTGTACCGCTCGTCGGCGTCCACATCGCTTACCTGATTGCGGTGGACTACGGCTACCTGCAGCCCTGCATCCCGTACCTTGAGGGATGTACCTCGATCAGTGGCACGGGCCGGTATCCGCCTGCAAGCTTCCTGTTCAAGGCGATCGAGATGGCCATGGCGGTGGCATTGCCGGTATTCTGGTATTTCTCGGTCAAGTGGCTGCGTGCGCTGGACCCGGACTGGCACAGTCATGCCGTGTGGTCGATATTCGTGACCGGGGTTGTAGGGGCGATTGCGCTGATCGTCTATGTGACGTTCCTAGGCACACAGGAGCCGTTTTACGAGTTCATGCGGCGCTTCGGCATCTACTTCTACTTCCTCGGCACCGTGCTCGCACAGTTGTTCCTGGCGCTGTCGTTCCGGGGCATCTGCAAGGGCCTTGGGGATCGCGCGCTCAGCTGGATGGCGATGGTCATGGTCGTATTGTGCCTGATGCCGTTCGCGCTGGGTCTCCTGAACCTGGCACAGAAAGCGGTATTGCCCTACGAGGTTGCCGATCCGCTCGAAAACAGCATCGAATGGTTCGCTTCGCTGATGATGCAGGCGTATTTCTTCGTCGTGTACCTCGCATGGCGGCGGACGGGACTTGCCGTCTCGGTATCTGCGGCCCCCCCCCAGAGGGCCTGCTGAACAGCTCAGGATGCGGTTTTGGTGGCGGCCGCCGCCGGAATATCGCTTTCATTTTCGGCGTCGGGAGCGAGCGAGTACTCCAGCACGCCGGTTGCGATCATGTCGGTGGATGCCTGCGCCACGGAGAGCTCGGTTTCCACTTCGCGGAGCTTGGCCTCCGAACGCAAGCTTTCCTCGGCTCGCTGCGACAACTCGGCCCGTAGCTCACGCGTTTTGAGAACCGAATCCTTCAGGTCTTGCTTGAGCTTCTCGACGTAGCGCTGCTGGTCAGTGATGACCGTGTCGCGCTTCTCGATCTGATCATTGACCGCTTGGAGGTCCTTCTCGAAGTCTTCCGCGTTTTCTTTTACTTGCCCGAGTTCATTCTGCGCGATTCGCAATTCGGCTTCGAGCGAGCGGATCCGGTCGTCACGCGGATCCCGCTTGCTGGCGCGCGTTCGCGACCTCATCCAGGACCCGATCGATGACAGGATCCACCCGAGCAGGAAAGCTCCGACGGTCATCAGGATCAGGTTCTGCGGAAGTTCCAAAAACATCGGCCTATGATCATTCGCTTTCGGGGATTAGAAAAGGACCGAGTTCTCAGTCTTTACAGGGTCGGACCCGGGCCGGCCGGGCGGCCAGACCCGCTTCGATCGCCGGTTGCTTTGCAGATATAGACCACGAAAACTATAAATAACAACAGATTATTTCATATTCCTCAAATAAATAGACACTCCGCTACGCGGGCGCCGCGTCACCGTCGGCACCAGTATCTGACCCCCTCGCCGTCGAGGAACGTCTCCGCATCGCAGCCTTTGAGCATCGCCAGTGTGCTTAGCATGCCGGCCTGGGTACAGGTGTCGGCCGCAACGGTGATGGACCGGGGGGCGCCCTCGACCGGCCAGCCGCTCTGCGGGTCGAGGATGTGGCTGTAGCGTGCGCCCTCCTTTAACAGGAATCGGCGTGAGTCGCCGCTCGTGGCGAGGGCACCGCTACGGATCTCTACGACCGTCTCCTTATGCCGCCCCTCCCCGGCAACCGCCTCGATGCCCACTCGCCAGGCACGGCGATCGCGCGGTGCCCGCGTTACCGCGAGGTCGCCGCCAAAGTTGACCAGGGCGCTGCATGTCCCGGCCTCGATCAACTTGCCGGCGACGCGGTCGACGGCATATTCCTTGCCGATACCGCCAAGGTCTATCTGCATCCCCGGAAGCAGGACCAGCAAAGGCCGCTGCCAACTGACCTTGTCCCAGCCGACCCGCTCGAGCGCGCCCTCGACGGACTCGAGGTCGGGTATCCGGTCGCTGCCGTCGAAGGTCCAGACCTCGCGCAGCACGCCGGACGTGATGTCGAAGCGGCCGTCACTCAGGGAGTGGAGCGTCGCAGCGAAGTCGAGCAGCGACGCGGTCTCGTCGTCGACTTCGACCGGTTCGCCGCCTGCCGCGTTGATGCGCCCGACGATGTTGCCCGGGATGTAGCGGCTGAACTTGTCCTCGATACGCCAGGCCTCGTTCGCGGCAAGCCGCGCGAGGCGCGCCGCCTCGTTGCGGTCGTCGGACTCGATCAGGATCTCGCATGGGCTCGCCATAGCGTCGAAACGGCCGACGAGGCATCCCTGCCCCGCTTCGACCAGCACCGCGCGCGGCGCCGCACGGCCCGCCACGATCGCTACCTGGCGAAGTGGTAGCTGAACTGCACGATGATCGCGTCGAGGTCCGGGTAGGTCTCCCTGCCCACCTGGTTGCCGAACAGCCGGTCACCGGGGATCGACCCGCTCTGCTGGTAGAGTTCCGCGCGGACGCTCATCTCGGTGCCGCCGCGGGTCTTCCAGCCGTACTTCAGGCCGGCGGTGATCGCGTCGAAATTACCGAGGCGGTAATCCGCCGACGCGAACGCCGGCAGTTCGACGCCGTCGACGAGGCTGATGGTGTAGAAATCGGCCTCCGACTGCGTGTAGAACCGCAGGTGCGGTTCGAGATAGCTGCGTTCGCCGAGCGGCCAGCGCAGCCGCAGGTCCAGCGTGTGCGAGTCGATCTCCCAGTCATCGGTCATGTAGCGGTAGGAGGCGTCGAGCACCTTGCCGCCCATGTAGTACTTGGCCTGGGCGTAAAGGCTGTGCTTGGTGCGATCGTCGGGACGGTTCTCGAAGCGGAACTCGTGAGACGGCCCCTCGGCGCCCGGTGCGGGCAGGCGCGGGATCGTGTCGCCGGTCACCGGGTCCACGAGGCTCAACACCTTGTAGGGATCCGTCAGGTAGCCGGTCGAATTGCTGAACGAGTAGTTAAGCTGCACGAGCAGCTGTCGAGAGATCACCTGGGTGACACTGATCACGGCGTCGATGACATCCTTGGAGTCGCCGGCCGTCTTGTTGCCGGCGTCACCGACGTCGAGCATCGGCGCAAACGGGAACGGGGTTCCGCCGACCGGGTCCCAGGTATCGTGGGCGACGGCGAGACCCGCGGACACCGTGGTATTGCGCTTGTTGAAGTCGCGCGACAGGCTGCCGTTGAGGCCGAGATGGGTGTAGTCGTACTCGAACGAGCCGCTGACGCCCACGCTGGTCTTCCACAGGCGGCCCAGCGGCTGTTCCCAGCCCGCGGTGAAGGCCACCCGGGTGTCTTTGAAGGTGTCGTCCAGCGGCAGCTCGTTGGCGGGGATCGTGTAGGCGGAACTGCCGGACGGGCGCGTAAACGTCTGCGGTACGCCCATGCGAATCGCGCCGTTGGGCGTCGCGCCCGTCAGGGTGTCGACCGTCAGCCCCAGCGTCAGGGCGCGGTCGTCGAGGAAAAAGCGCTTGCCGAGGAAACTGAGGCTCAGGTCCTGCACGCGGTCGTTGTCTTCGCCGTAGTACAGCAGGGCCGTATTGAAGTCCCAGGTCGGCTCCTCCTGAGCCTGTACCGGCGCCATGGGCGCCGTACCCAGCAGGCTGCAGGTCGCGGCCGCGAGCGTGGCGGATACCGATTTCTGTTTTGCGTCACTCATGCCGGTTCCTCAGTTGCAGCCGCAGCCGCCGCCGCCGAAACCGCGGCCGCCGCTGGAGGCTTCCTTGCTGAAATAGATGTGATCGTCGATGGCCGCTTCGAGCGGGTCGGTCGTGAGCTGCATCTCGTCCTTTGCGAGGATGTCGCGTTCCCAGGGCTCGACGCCCATCGAGCTGCAACCACTCGCCATCGCGGCCAGCAGCGCGATTCCCGTGCCGGCAATCCATTTGTTACTCATTGTCACTCCCCGATTCCCGCAGCGCCTCGACGATCAGCGCCTCGTATTCGTCCTGCCGTTTCACCTTGAAGCCCATGTGCTTTGCGGCTATCTGCCCATTGCGGCCAATGACGACGGAACTCGGCATCGCGACGACTTCATACTGCCTCGCGAGCTCCTGGTTCTCGTCGAAATGAATGGAGAAGTCGGCCGGGTACTGCTCGAGAAACCGGTGAGCATCGGCCCGTTCCATGTCGAGGTTGACGCCGACGATGACCAGCCCGTCGCGGGTGTACTTGTCGTGCATCGCGTTGAGCCAAGGGAAGGACCGTCGGCACGGCTCGCACCACGAAGCCCAGAAGTCGAGAACGACGACTTTGCCGGCATATTGACCGAGGTCGAGGGTGTCCGCCGCACGGGCAGGCGCCCACGCGAGCAGCGCCAATAGTGCCGCGACCAGCGTAGTTCTCCACGGCCGCATAGATTCATACTCCAGGGAATAAAGCTTCATTCGAAATCCAGTTTCTGACCGGTGACGGGGACCCGCAGCAGCACTGCATTACCCGTTAGAGGGTGCTGAAGCAATTTTCCTTCGCGGCCACGGGTCTGTCACGGTAGTTTTTCGGCCGAGATCAGCTCCCGGACCCGGTCCGGAAAGTCCGTGAAAAGACCGTCGACGCCGAGATCGACGCAGAAATAGCGCACCATGGCCGCGAAGCTACAGAATCCGGGCGCGAGATCGTCGGCCCGGAAGGTGTAGGGATGAACGAGCAGCCCCGCAGCGTGGGCGCGCTCAGCGAGCCCGCTCGAACGCGGTGTGTTCCCATCCGCGCCCGGGTCATAGAGCCGGTTGACCCAGGGCCCGATCGCATCGGCGGTCTGCGCCAGATTGGCCAGACCATGCTCCGTGCACAGCGTATCGTAATCGGTATCGGCCTCTCCCCAGCTGTTGTCGCCGATGAGCTGGACAAGCCGCATCCGGCAGCCGAGTTCGTCGCGCAGCCGCCTGACCTCGCTGGCGTCGAAACACTGTACGAAAACCGGGTCCTCAGGCTCCCCGAACCCGTGTGCGGCGAGTTCGCCCAAAATTGCCGCACCCAGGTCGATTCCCTGCCCCCGATGCCAGGCCGGGCGCTTGATTTCCGGGTAGACGCCGGTCGTACGCCCTGTGGCGTGGTTGAGACCGCGTACGAACTCGAGTTCTTCGGCGAGCGTATGAACCGCGAATCGGCCGCTGCGAGGCGGGAATCGCCCCGGGTAGACCGGTTGGCCCTGTTCGTCCAGGCGTTCGGTAACACGCAGTGACCGAATCTCCGCGAGATCGAAGTCACGTACGTAGAAGCGTCCGTCGTCCCGTGCCCGCCCCGGGAATTGCGCGGCCACGTCCGTTACGCGGTCGAGATGGATGTCGTGCAGGACCACGAGCTGGTCGTCACGCGTGGCAACCACGTCCTGCTCCAGGTAGTCTGCGCCCATCGCGTAAGCCATGGCCTTGGCCGGCAAGGTGTGTTCGGGCAGGTAAGCGGAGGCACCTCGGTGAGCGATGATCGCAGGCATAAGGTTATTTACTTTAATAACGATGAATAAGCTTATGTTTTATCTTCAATTTCCCCGTGCTCATCCCAGCCCGGGAAATCGATGCTCTCCCACCGAGCAGTGTCCTCGCCTCGAGCCTGCCGTTTCAGAGCGTCAACGATTTCCCGATCGTTCCACTGGATGTGCTCCTTCACCCGCTCGACCACCGCCTGCGGCGTTTCGAGCACGCCGCCGAAGTGCCGTATGGCGATCATCGGTTTGGAGTTGGCGTCTGCCGTGTCCATCAGGAACCGGACCAGGTTCGGATTCTCTTCGTAGAGGTTCGGCAACACGATGACGGCCTCCGACTCCTTTATCTGCGCAATGAGTTCGTTCTTGATCGCCCCGACGTCGCCCGTTGGCGGCACATTCTCGGGCTTGCTGACGTTGAGGTAGAAGAACCGATCGACGCTCTCGAGAAACTCGAACACCCGCAAGTAGTCCTCCGTTTCCTGGAACGCATGGGTGACGAACACCCGTATGGGATCACTCTCGGACACGATGGTCTCCCCTGGTGCAATTCCTCCCACGATTCTAGCCAATTCGAACCCGCGTCGTGCGACCGCGATCACGTATGCAGGATTCTGTTTCCATGCCAGCGGCGTTTCGGTATCGTAGCGACGCGCATGCGACTCCTTCTCTACAACATTCGATACGCCGTCGGCGGCGGGGCGAGCATGCATATGCCCTTGCCTGGCGCGGGCTACGTGCTCGGCAACCAGAGTGTCCTTCCGGAGATTACCCGTTTCATCAAGGACGTCGATCCCGACATCGTGGGGCTTATCGAAGTCGACACGGGCTCGATCCGCAGCCGCATGGTGAACCAGGCCGAGAAGATCGCCGCCGACCTGGGCATGAACACGTCCTACGAGACCAAGTACGGCTCGAAGTCGATCAACCAGATGCTGCCGATCGTGCGCAAGCAGGGCAACGCCTTCATGGCGGCTCAGCGCGTGCACGGCGAGAAATTTCACTATTTCGATACCGGCATCAAG
>JABAHS010111170.1_pt1 | contig 11518 bp, 17 predicted proteins | sample 7062111 | NCBI WGS metagenome assembly JABAHS01 (sample SAMN14534600, study PRJNA622989) | marine sediment metagenome | biome: marine biome [ENVO:00000428]; feature: marine pelagic biome [ENVO:01000023]; material: deep marine sediment [ENVO:00002113]; isolation source: pool of 4 deep marine... | reverse complement strand
GTCTTTGGTGAGGATTTACAAGATTGTTCGCTAAAACCGCTTACAGGTTTTTTTAGGGATGGCTGCTGCAATACGGATTCGAGTGACTTGGGTCTGCATGTTGTCTGCGCTGAGGTAACGGAGCAGTTCCTTGAATTTTCAAAATCCATGGGTAACGATCTTAGCGCACCTAATGATAACGCAGGTTTTCCAGGACTAAAGCCTGGAGACAGGTGGTGTCTCTGTGCTCTAAGGTGGAAAGAGGCCATGGATTCAGGGGTAGCTCCACCCGTTATACTTTCATCTACAAACGAAGTAGTGCTTGAAATAGTTGAACTAGAAGATCTTAAAAAATATGCAATTGATATGATATGAAATACTATTATAAGGGAGTCGCAAAATCTATGAAATACTTTTATATGATATGCTTGATGCTAATGGCTGTTTCATTTAACAGTGCTGCAGTTGCTGCCGAGGGTAATTCAAAATTCTATATAGATGGTCAGATACATCCTGATTTTTCTATAAAGATTGTAATTAATGGAAAGCTTGTAAGAGAAGTAATACCTGGTAAGGACAAAGTAAAGATTTTTGTATTTGATCTTGATAATGATCTTATTAAGACAGGTGAAAATATTGTTGGAGTTCAATATAATGTCGTAAGAAAAATAGATAAAGATGTCGGAAGCAGCAGAAGCTTCAGATTCAATATAAGATATCAGGCAGATGCTGATGATAATAGTAAAGTAGAAAAATTAATAAAGATTAAAGGCCTGGAAAAACCCTTCCCTGAAATTGGAACAACGGATAAAATTATAGAAACATTTGAATTTGGCAGTTAGATAAAAAATCAGCCCAACTGTTAGAATAAAAAGATTATCCGGAACTGGATTTCATGGTTTGATAAATCCGATGCAATTCTGCATTAGGTTCATTGAATTGAATCCCCATTATAGAACCCTTCTCAATGTGAGTTTTTGTCCAGATAACTTCACCCTCAACATTTATGATCCTTCCAATTTTGGTATCAATCCTGATTACTATATTAGAGTTGGCAGGCAGGGCATGCTCTGAAATAATGGATATTCCATTTGGTGAAAAATCGTGAGTTATTCCGGTATGGTTAGGTTCATCTGTTCCAAACTTAACCTTTTCACCGATAAGTATTCTTGAAAGCGCTCTTCTTTCTTTATTAGGCATTTTTCAGCGAGAACTTATTAATAAGTATAATTAGATTAATAAAGAATACTAGATTGATATAAAACTTTAGTTTTATAAACCTTGGATATAAAAAATTTATACATAGCGAAGACTTTTAGCAGCTCAGACGTATAAATACATAGAGCGAACGAAATTATAAGCTCAATAAAAATTTTAGGAGGTTTGTATGAAAAAGTCTTTAATTATAGCAAGCGTGTTCCTTGTAGGCATCGCACTTGGGGTTTTAAGCTTCTCACATATCGGGCATGGAAGGGGTTTTAATAAACTGGAATCATTTTCGAAACTGTCGTCTGATAAGCAGGATCTTCTTGTTGAAACTATGAGTAACATTCATGAACAGAATTCTTCACTCAGAGAGGATATGAAGGCAGCCAGAAAATCAATGATCGATGCACTTACCGCGGAGAGGTTTGATCCAAATACTTTTCAGAGGAGCGTTGATACAATGCATGAGCTTCATGGCAAAAAAATCCAGGCTATGGCAGATGGGGTAAAGAGTATTCCCCCTAAGTTTACCCGTGAAGAAAGAGAAATACTCGCAGAGATTCTCCCCAAAGGTAGACACGGCAGGGGTGGTCATCATAGAGCAGGAAGTGATTATCAATAGGCTGCTATCACGTTTAAAAATAGTGTTTTATGTATAGTGCGTTAAAATAGTCAATAGGGATGCATAGATACTATGCATTCCTAAAGTAATTTATTAAATATGTTATACTAAAACACATGAGAGAAAGTAATATAATGAAACCGGTATTCAGGGCTTTATTAGTATGTTTTGTCTTAGCTGGTGTGATAGTGACCAGCAATAGATCTCAATTATTCGCGCAAAAGAGTAACAGCGATGCTGCCACATCTAGCAGGGGAATTATTAATAAACCGGATCGTCAAATAAATATACATTCCCGTTTAAACACAAATATACAGGGTGGAAATGAATACAGAACCATAGACGGCAGCGGAAATAATATTAGTGATAAAGACATGGGGGCAGCATTCACAAGGCTTCTAAGAATAGCAGATTCTGACTACTCAGACAGCATATCAGGACTGGGAGGAAACAATAGACCAGGCCCAAGGGAAGTAAGTAACATTGTAAATGACCAGGATGGAAAAATAATTAATAAATTTCATACCACAGACTTTCTCTGGCAGTGGGGACAATTTTTAGATCACGATATCGATTTAACAGACGCAGCCGATCCCCCCGAGTCTGCATATATTCATGTTCCAAGTGGAGACCCCTTCTTTGATCCTAACAATGCAGGGCTTCAGGTAATTCACTTCAACAGGTCTATATATGATATCCAGTCCGGAACCGATACTGACAATCCCCGAGAGCAGTTAAATGAAATTACTGCATGGATAGACGGCTCGAATGTTTATGGATCGGATCCGCAAAGGGCAAACGCACTCAGGACCAATAACGGAACTGGAAAACTAAAGACCAGTGAGGGAAACTTGCTGCCCTTTAATACAGATGAACTTCCCAATGCCGGAGGAACTGGTGCAAATCTGTTCATTGCAGGAGATGTGAGAGCTAATGAACAGGTAGGTCTTACGGCGATGCACACGCTGTTTGTAAGGGAGCATAACAGATTAGCAGAGCTGATTGCAAAGGATAACAACAATTTATCAGGTGACCAGATATACGAAAAGGCAAGACAGATTGTAGCAGCTCAAATGCAGGCCATTACATACTATGAATTCCTGCCCGCCTTGCTCGGACAAAATGCCCTGGGTAAATACAAGGGTTATGACCCTGAGTTAAACGCTTCTATTATAAACAGTTTTTCTACAGCTGCTTACAGATTTGGGCACAGCGCTTTAAGCCCTACATTGCTGCGGCTGAATTCTCAGGGCGACGAAATAGAAGCGGGCAGTCTAGAACTAAGAGATGCTTTCTTCTCACCGTCGGAAATAATCGACCATGGCATAGAACCCATACTAAGAGGCCTTGCTGCTAAAAAACATCAAAGGATCGATGTATATGTAATAGATGACGTGAGAAACTTCCTCTTCGGAGAGCCGGGTCATGGAGGTTTTGATCTGGCTTCTCTTAATATTCAGAGGGGTAGGGATCATGGGATTCCTTCTTATAATGATATGAGAGAAGCCGTGGGGCTAGATAGGGTGAATACTTTTTCAGACATTACTTCTGATACAGAAATACTAAACCGACTGAAGCAGGCTTATGGAAGTGTTGATGATATAGATCTTTGGATTGGGGGGCTTGCAGAAGATCCTTACCGCAATTCTCAGTTAGGCAAGCTATTTACAAAACTGTTAGTCATACAGTTTGAGTCACTGAGGGATGGCGATAGATTCTGGTTTGAGAGGACTCTTAGCAGCGAAGATATTAAAGAAATAAAACGCACAAGGCTCTCTGATATTGTTGTAAGGAATACTGATATTAAAGAAGAAGAAATCCAAAAAAATTGTTTTTATTATATAAAAAAAGGCAGTCATCAAAAGCCCGATTAATCGATTAATGTAAGTTTATAGTAGAAATCGATAAAAGTGATACTCGATATATGGCTCAAGATAGCTCTACTATTAATGATGAACAGTTACTCGGGTTGATTAGAGAAGTAGATCATGATGCTTTTTCTCAGCTTGTAAGAAGACATACGAATAAATATTACAGCATTGCTTATAGGGTGCTATTTAATAAAAATGATGCGGAGGATATTGTGCAGGAGGCGTTTTTAAAGATATGGAAAAGCCCGCAGTGCTACAGCAGCGGCCATAATGTTAAATTTACCACCTGGTTTTAAAGGGTGGTTATTAATCTTTGCCTTGACTATAAAAAAAAGAATAAACGCGAAACTAGTGATGAGTATAATGAAATTGAATCTGATGCTAATTTGCAAGATGGCATTGTAGATATGAAAAATAAACAGGAAATTGTAAATAAATATATACTTCAGCTGCCTGAACGTCAGCAGATTGCGCTTAATCTGTGCTTTTATGAAGGCGTAAGCAATAAAGATGCCGCAGAGATTATGGATATAAATTTAAAAGCCCTTCAGTCACTCATTATGAGGGCAAAGGTGAATTTAAAAGAAAAGTTACAGAAATATTATTAATGAAAGGAGAAAATAAGATTAAGAACGAAGAATTTAGGGAATACTTAAGTTTATACGGATCGGTCATTAGCTTTTGGCCGGGGGATATAAGGGGAGATGCGCAAAAACTGTATTCTTCATCCGATGAACTAAAAAAAATAGTGGCAGATGAGAAAGAGTTTGAATCACTACTTCAATTGAGAGCATTTGAACAGCCCGAAATTAATCTGGCAACAACAATTATTAACTCTGCGAGATCAGAAGAGCAGAACAAAGCAGAATCATTGTGGGCCTATATTGAAGAGTTGTTCAGCACGTTTCGTATTCCTGTGCCCGCTATGACGCTTAGCCTACTGCTCATTTGCGGCATTACTATCGGTTATTTTTACGGTGGCATACCAAATGGAAATCAAAATGAAGAGGTAGCTCTAAACGACTTCCTGTACTATGAAGGGGACTATTATGAGTAAGAAGCTAAAAATAATCTTTTTTGTTTCTATAATTATAAATGTTCTGCTCGTTGGGGTTGTGATCGGTCATTTTTCAACCCGTTATTTTGTAAAAAAACATTTTAAAGACCACTTTCCCAAGATTGAAAGAGAGCTTCCGGCAGAAAAGCAGAAGATGTTGACTGATGTTATGATGAAACTGCATAAAGAAAGCCGAGGAACTAAAAGAAAAATACATAAGCTTAGAAAAGAAATAGCTCAAGTTGTCTCTGCACCTGAATTTGATGAGCAATTGTTTGATAAAAAGGTTTCTGAGCTTCATGACCTGCATGGAGAGATGGCAAGGGGTCTTGCAGAGGTCACAAAAAAGCTTGCCGTAAAGTTTACTCCGGAAGAAAGAATAGTGCTTGCAGAAATCTTAAAAAGAAGACCGCATAGACGGCCGCATAATGAAAGATCTCACAAGCCCTTTAGGCCACCTCACTATAGGGAAGGACATGACGGTGAGCTGCCTCCTACACGTCATGAAGGTTTCTAGTTCTAACTGCTGTCAAAATTTGTTAAAAACTATTAATTAATAAAACTTTAATTAAAATATATCATATTATTAATTAACAAAGTTTTTGGGAGGCATAAATGATCAAAACTATTTCTTTGTTAACTTTTATTTTATTTGCACTAAGCATACAGGCTTCGACCTGAGAAATTACCGGTTATAACCAGGGTGTTTCATCAAACTTTACTTATGAAAACAAGCAATATAAATCAATATTACCTCTTTAAAAAATTACAAGCAGCGCGGATTTTAATATTAGTACATCCGAATTTCCCAAGAGCATATCGGAGATAATAAATATAGGTAAAACCGTAGTTAAAAAGGTTGATAGTGAACTAAACTGGCAAGTTGAAACATTAGGTCTCTATAAATAACATTACAGCAACTGCAAATATTGGTAATATCAAAGTAACCACAGAGCTAATAATCAGTATATATATGTGAACATAGGTCTAAACGCTGAGCTGCCTGATTTATACAGAATAGACGAGACGCCGATTTAATATATAAAACTGCAGGCGATCCTATAATATTATATAAATATCAAAATATTTATGTANNTTGTCTTGCTGAAAAGGGGTATGAAGTAACACTGTTTGAAAGAGGAACTTTCCCTGTAGATAAAGTCTGCGGTGAGGGGATTATGCCCACTGGAGTTGAGTTTCTGGAAAAACACGGAGTACTTAAACTTATAAATAAGACTGATAGGAAAGAATTCTATGGTGTTAGGTATATTCCCAATAATAGTAGAACAGTTGAAGGGAAGTTTAAATCAGGGGTAGGGCTTGGAGTAAGAAGAACGGTTTTGAGTGAAGCTTTATATGAAAAGTTGATCAGTTTTGATAATGTATCAATATATGAAAACTGTGAACTAACTGATATTTATAAAAATGATGAATCTGTAGGAGTAGAAATTAAAGAGGGTGGGAATAATAGAAAATATGAATTTGATTATTTAGTAGGGTGTGACGGCATAAGATCAAAAGTCAGAAAATTATGTGACTTGGAAAGTAATAAATATATTGAGCATCAAAGATTCGGAGCCAGGACGCATTTTGAAATAGAACCCTGGACTGATCTTGTTGAAGTGTATTGGAAAAATTATATAGAGGCTTATATCATCCCTGTTGCATCAAACATAGTTCAGTTCGCATTTTTGTGGGATAACAAGTTTGTAAGGCCGCAGAGTAGATACAGGATGGATTTGGGCCTTAAAGAATTATTTCCTGATTTGTTCGATAGGGTAGAGGATTGCAAACAAGTGTCTAGGTTAATGACTGTAGGCCCAATTGCTGTAGCTTCTAAAAAGCCTTATAAAGACAGAGTCATAATCCTTGGTGATGCTTATGTTTATCTGGATGGTATAACCGGGGAGGGGATATCAATTGCGTTTAAAGAATCCGAGTGCCTCGCAGATTCTGTTTCAAATCATCCGGATGACTTCATAAATTATTATGAAATAGAAGTAAAAAAAATTATGAACAATTATTTAAGAATGACAAACCTCGCTTTATTGCTCTCCTATTATCCAATCCTGCGAAGAATCGTATTTCCTTTTATTTCCAATAAATTCTTCTCACACCTGCTTGAGGTTAATATGGGAAGGGAGAGGCTGTTTGGGTAAATTATAAACAACCTATGACATATTCTGACGCTAAATATGATGATTCAACCCCTGGGCAACTTTTTGTGGAAATGTTCTGGGTCTTCGTTTCCATAGCTGTATTTTTCTTAATCATGGGGATAGGCATATTAAGGAGTTCACGTGTTTATTACTATGAAATGATTCTCACTGAAGGTATAAAAGCTAAAGAGTTAGAAATAGACTTCGATTATGCAAGTAAGGGTAGAGAGGGAAGACCAGTTTATAGTTAGGCTTACTATTCAATTAAATTTAAATATAAAGACGATCACGCTATAGAGTATACAGGTTATGCAACAAGGTCGGATCCTAACTATCAACTGCTGACAGCAAGAACAGACCATATCTATAGAGATCCAGATGATCAACTAAAACTGTTTATCTTCCCGATGATCCCGCAAAGACATGGCGCTATCCTTACGAGGAGGCCGATTACTCTTCTTTTTATGGAGGATGGGTAATGGTTATTTTAAGTGCTGTGTCTTTAGTCATAGGGTCAGTTGCAATGATTATATTAAATGGTAAAGCAAGATAAAATGATCTATATCGCAAAATACAATATTTGTATATGTTTATAGTATTTGATAACATTTAGGTCTAGATTGTTTCAAGTAGGTTGGGGTTATTTATGGATAAATATATTGAAGTAACGGGTGAATCGGAATATGAAGAATATCCGGACAAGATGATTCTGGATATTGATGTATATATAAGAGCAGCTAAAGTGCAGACGGCTAAAGAAGATATTAAAAATGTCGTGAATAAACTCCTTGATCAGCTGTTTAAAAACGGACTCAAAGAGGATGAAGTGTTTTTTGGCGGAAGAGATACCTACATTCCCTGGTGGAAGAAATCAAAAGCAGGAGCAGAGACAAGAAATAGGATTACCATTAAATCAAGTAGGCAGAGTCTGGTATATGCTGCGTTAGAAAATATTGATCAATATAAGTCCGATAAGCGGATTTCAGTATAAATTGCCGAACGTCAGCCGACATTTAACCCAGACCCTGATACTGTGAATTGAGCTATAAGAGAAGCATGTGATGATGCGCTTAAAAAAGCAAATGTGCTGGCACAATCCTGTGGCTCAAAAGTCGGTAAGGTAATTCAAAGCGAAGAAATAAAGCGCGGCGTTAGGGCCAGCGGATTGTACGGGGATTATGACTACGGTGATTACGGTGCGTTTGCTGTTGCCGCCGCCGAAGCAGGAGAACTCGGTGAAGCCGCCGAACCCGCATCAAGAGTCGCGGCAAACAGAAGGGTAGTTTTTCTAAAGTATCGTATTAGATATGAACTAATTTAAAACCATCAAATAAATGAAGCTTCATACAGATTTTACGATAAACGGCAAGTTTTATCCAAAGGGAAGCGAGTATTCCGGGAAGTTTATCTATGCATTCTTCCTGTTTCATATGGCGATGTTCGGCGGCTCCGGATTTCTCATGGCGTATAACAGCCATGTTGAAATTTCATTTCTTTATGTACATGGCGGCATTGCTATTGTAGTTTACACAGTTTTTTATTTAGCCTTCTTCGGGGTCGATACGGTCAAATGGATGTTCATAAATGCCGGTCTGGGTCTGTTTGGTATCTATGCAGAAATAAACTGGATACTTTCTTTATTCGGCAAGCAAGTAAGCGACTTTCCATTGAAGGTTCATGTCATCCCGTTCTTATATTATGTGCTCTATACATTCTTAATAAGACAGGCTCTATTGGATTTTATAGGGGTAAGAGATGACCCTGAGAGAGCAAAGAAAACAAACATTTGGTATGTAGTTGTTTCTTTGGTTGTTTATTCTTTTATCTTTTTTCTTGGAAAATAAATAAGTTAGTGGAAATCCACTAATGCTAGGATAGGCTTATCTAATCAAAGCTAGTCAAATCGAAATTATTAACANNTTATTCTGGTTTAGAAGAGATCTTCGTACAAAAGACAATATAGGTTTGTACAACACAGTAAAAGAGAATGATGAAGTAATCCCTGTATATATATTTGAAGATAAGATTTTAAAGACAATCAAGCCGGATAATCCGAGGTTAAGCTTTTTAACTGATGCATTAGAAAATCTCAAAACGCAATTACTTAAACTGGGGTCCTATCTGCATATCACACGAGGAGATACTGCAAAAGAGTTAGGAAAGCTCATCAAAGAAAACAATGTCTCCGCTCTTTATTTCAACAAAGCCCATAGCCACAATTCTATACTACAGGAAAAAGAAGTAGAGAAGATTTGTAAGGAGTTAAATGTAGAAGTTAAGAAATACAGTGACAGCCTGATAGTTCCGATTGAGAAAGTCCCTGTAAGGAAAGTATTTACTCCATTCTATAAACTGTGGCAAAAAGAGGTTGAGATATTTAAGCTGCTGAATATAAAAAAAATAGTCTCTCCTAAAATAAAAACGAATGGGATTGAAGAAATCATAAGCGATATAAAATATAAGCCTAACAAATACTGGTCTGTTAATTTTGCTAAAAAAAGAATTAAAAAGTTCGACTTTTGTAGTTATGTGGATACAAGAAATTTCCCTTATAGGGATGGATCATCGAGATTGTCTCCATACATCAGATTTGGAATTATATCTATAAGGCAGCTTTATAATTACGTAAGTTCTCTCGGCTGTCCTGACGACACGTACATCTCCGAGCTTGCATGGAGGGAATTCTGGTATCATATAATCTATCATTTCCCTGAATGTAGAGATATAGAATTTCAGCAGAAGAGAAGGGGGCTTAACTGGGATAATAATAAAAAGAACTTAGAAGCATGGAAGGAGGGCAGAACTGGCTACCCCATAGTGGATGCAGGAATGAGACAGTTAAGAGAAGAAGGGTGGATGCATGGCAGAGTAAGGATGATAGTGGCATCGTTTCTTACAAAGGATTTACTGATAGACTGGCGAAAAGGTGATAAACATTTCTATAATTATCTTATAGATTATGATGAGAATGTAGACATAGGCAACTGGCAGTGGGCGGCATCGGTAGGAGCCGATCCAAAGCCGCTTAGAATATTTAACCCTATTTTGCAGTCCCAAAGGTTTGATCCTGAATGTGTTTATATTAAAAAATATATTCCGGAGATTAAAAATGAAGAAATTATCAAGATTCATGATCCAATTAAATATAAACTTAACTATTTTGAACCCATAGTGGACCACTATGAGGCGACCCATAATACTAAGGATGTTTATAATAAGCTCATATAGTATGTCTAGAGAATGTCTAGATATATTAGGTTTATAATTAATCAAATTATTCCATAATTCCATAATCTTCTTAAATAACTCATAGTTTCTCATTTAAATAATACAACTAATACAGTTAGTTGAAAAAATATTTGACAACATTTTTCTGTAGGTAATAATTAAGACAGATTATAGACAGGAGGTATCTAACATGAAGACTATAGATGTTTTGGTAGCTGTTTTATTAGTGGTAGGAGGTTTAAACTGGGGGCTTGTGGGTCTTTTTCAGTTTGACCTGGTAGCAAGCATATTTGGCGGGCAGTCTGCAGTTATAAGTAGAATAGTTTATTCACTTGTCGGTTTTTCTGCTTTATATCAGGCCATTCAGATAAAGGCTATACAAAGAAGATGGAACGTTGCTGATCAAGCAGCGAAAAAAAATTAACTTAGGAGGTTAATTATGAAAAATCTTAAAGTATTAACAGTTTTAGTGGTNNCAGTTTTAGTGGTTACATTATCTGTGCTTGGCGCCCAGGCAATTGCGGGTAATTATGCAAAGAAAGATATAGTAGATACAGCTGTTTCTGCTGGCTCTTTTAACACCCTTGTAGCAGCACTAAAAGCTGCAGATTTAGTAGAAACCTTAAAGGGTAAAGGCCCATTCACGGTATTTGCTCCGACTGACGAGGCATTTGAAAAGCTTCAGGAGGGCACACTTGAAGATCTGCTTAAACCTGAAAATAAAGAAAAACTCGTAGCCATTCTTACCTATCATGTGGTGGCAGGAAAAGTTACATCAGATCAGGTAGCAGGAATTAAAGAAGCAGTAACTGTAAATGGTAAATCACTTGCCGTAGAGGTAAAAGATGGAAAAGTGATGGTAGACAACGCAATGGTAGTCGGTACAGACGTAATGGCATCAAATGGTATTATACACGTTATTGACACAGTTGTGATACCCAAATAGATATTATTGGGGCCGGCTTAATACCGGCCCTGATATATAAAACTGTGAATTCTCAACCAATTAAGATAGAAAAAATTCACAAAAGCCCGCAAAAAGTTACATCTATACCTTTTAAGAGGGGTCACTGCGAGCTTGCGTTAATAATGAAGGACTCGGGCCTTAAATGGCATCCCAACATGGGGCATTACCTTTGGGATCCTGAAAGGAAGATATTTAAAAATTCCCCTTATCCCAATAGGATTTACTATATTCTTAATATAGATCATTTTATTAGCATTTTTTCTGGAATTGAAAGTATTAAACGGCTCTTTGTCTGGCTGCCTGATTACTATCAGGCAAGGCTTATATGTGAAGATTTAGGTATAGATAGAAACGATGTATTTGAAAATCTAATGGCTTCAAATGTGAAATCTACAAGAGATGAGCTTTCTGTGTTATATAATTTTATTA
>JABAHS010080564.1_pt1 | contig 11519 bp, 10 predicted proteins | sample 7062111 | NCBI WGS metagenome assembly JABAHS01 (sample SAMN14534600, study PRJNA622989) | marine sediment metagenome | biome: marine biome [ENVO:00000428]; feature: marine pelagic biome [ENVO:01000023]; material: deep marine sediment [ENVO:00002113]; isolation source: pool of 4 deep marine... | reverse complement strand
GGGGAATCAGCCACGGGCGGGGGCGCGTCGGGCGGCCAGTCGGAGCAGGGCGGCGACGGCGAATCCGCCGCCTCGGGGGAGGGGGATACGGGCTCCGGCGGTGAGGCCGGCGCGGATGGCGGCAGCGTTGCCGGGAGCGAGGGTGGTGGCACGGGCACCGGGCCGGGCGCCGCGGGCCAGGCGGGGTCTCGGGACGGTGGCGAGGCCGCCGACGCGGGAGTATCGACGGGTGGAGGTACCGGGGGCGGCACGCCCACCGACATTGCCGACGCCAGCGACGACGACGTGGTGGCTCGTCAGCTGCGCGAGGCGGCGGAGCGCGAAACCGATCCGGCGCTCAAGGAGCGGCTGTGGGAAGAGTACCGGCGATACAAGAGCGGCGCTCGCGCCAGCGGCGGGGAAGGCCGCTGAGCGGGCACGGGGCCACCGTCCTGCTGGCGGCGAGCGCCCTGCTGGTGGCGGGTTGCGGGAGCGTGCAGCCGCGACCCGACGGCGGCGAGCCCGTGCAGGCGGACATCGCACAGACCGAGATCCCCGAGCAACTGCTGCTCGATGTGGGCATCGGCGTGTTCGATCCGGGGGAGCTGAGCGAGGAGCAGACGGAAGAGGAGGGTGTGCATTCGGAGATTCGCGAGGCCGAGGGCCGGTTCATCGCGGTGCATCTGCGGCGCACCATGCAGCCCACCGGATACTGGGGCGCGGTCCGTGTCATCCCGACCGACACCGAAGCCGTCGACCTCTACGTACAGGGCGAGATCCTGCGCTCCGACGGCGAGGTGCTGGCCGTGCGGGTCTCCGCGCACGACGCCACGGGGCGGCAGTGGCTGGAGCGCGAGTACGAGGCGGCGGTGGAGCCCGACGCCTACCTGGACGGCGTCAAAGGCCGGCGCGATGCCTTCCAGGATCTCTATAACACCATCGCCAACGATCTGGTCGAGCGCAGGCGCGAGCTGGATGCCGACGAGGTCCTCGAGATCCGCCGTGTCGCCAAGCTGCGCTTCGCGAGCAGCGTGGCTCCTGATCCGTTTGCCGATTACCTTCAGTCCTCTGGGGACGGCGGACTGCAGGCGGTGCGTCTGCCGGCGGAGAACGATCCGATGATGGGCAGGGTCCTGCAGATCCGGCAGCGCGAGTACATGCTCATCGACACCCTGAGCGCGTACTACGACAACTTCTACGACGATATGTGGGGCTCCTACGAGGACTGGCGGGTGCACCGCATCAAGGAGCTCGAAAACCAGCGGGAGCTGGGGCGCAAGTCCCTGAACCGCACGCTGCTCGGTGCCGCCGCCATCGTCGGCGCCATCGCGCTGGAGGTGGCCGGTGTCGGTGGCAGCACCGCGGGTCTGCGCAATCTGATGATTCTGGGCGGCGCCGTGGCGCTCAAGAGCGGCTACGACCTCGGGCAACAGGCCAAGATTCACTCCGATGCCATTCGCGAGCTGGGTGAATCCTTCCAGGCGGATGTCACCCCCATGCTGGTGGAGGTCGAGGGGCAGACCATGAAGCTCACCGGCTCGGCGGAAGCCCAGTATCGGGAGTGGCGCAAGCTGCTGCAGCAGATCTATCTGACGGAGACGGGCTTGGTGGGGCTCGATCCGGACCAGCCCGACGATGACGAGGCGTCTGCGCCGCCGCCGGCGCAGCCGCCGCGTATCCAGCTCGAGCGCTAGACAGAAGGGGACAGATCTATTTTTCACCTGCCCGATATGCCACGTGAAANNATTTATTTTTCACCTGCCCGATATGCCACGTGAAACTATTCAACGAGAAATAGATCCGTCCCCTTTTGTGCGCAGATGATGTCGCGATCCCTGCTCGGATAGTCCGGATTGTCACATGCCGTCGTTCCCCCACAGTGGGCGCCACCAGTCCACCGAGCCGACGTCGAACGAGAGCGCGCGGGGTCGCGATCCTCGCACCCGCCCGAGTAAGCGCCGCGCCCTGTGGCGCACCGCGGTCCTGGCGGCGTTGGTGGTGCTGCTGGCGGCGCTGGCGTTCGTGGTCGTGGTGCTGCCGGATCTGGTCGCGCAGCGACAGGCGCGGGTTGCCTCGGACGGGTCCGAGGCGGCGCAGACCGCGCAACAGGCGCCGCCGGTCACCGCGGCGCCGGAGCCCGACACGTCCTCGGTGGCCCGCCGACGGGCGGGCGCCGTGCTCGGTGACGTGCTGAGAATGCAGACGGTGTTGCGCGAGGAGCGTGTCGAGATCTGGGCGTCCGAGGCGTTCGCGGCCGCGTCCCGCCGCGTGGCGGCCTCGGATACGGCGTTCGCGGACGGGCGCTTCGCCGACGCCCTGGACGGGTACTCCCGGGCGCTCGAGGCGTTGCGAGCGATCCACGAGAGCAGGGACGAGCGACTGCGCCGCGCGCTCGCAGCCGGTGCGGCGGCGATCGAGGCGGGCGACGGCGAGGCGGCGGCTCGTCAGTTCCGGGTCGCGCTCGCCGTCGACCCGGACGACGCGCGAGCGCAGGCGGGGCTCGAGCGCGCGCGGATCATCGTGGAGGTAGGCGCGTTGCTCGCCGAGGGACGGCGCCACGAGGCGAGCGGGGACGAACAGCGTGCGTTGGATGCCTACCGGCGGGCGCTTGAGCTCGACCCGCAAGCAGCCGAGGCGCGCACTGCGGCGGAGCGCATCAGCGCGCGGATCGACGCGAGAAGGTTCCGTGAGGCCATGTCCGCCGGGCTCGAGGCCCTGGCGGCGGGCCGCTTCGATGCAGCCCGCCAAGCGCTCGAGCGCGCCCGGGCGCTGAAGCCGGACTCGCCCGCCCTGGCCGATGCCATGGCACGGCTGGAGGAGGCCGCCACCCGCGCGCGCATACGCCGCCGGCTGGACGAGGCGCGCCGGCTCGAGCGCGAGGAACGATGGGGGGAGGCACTGGCGGCTTACGAGCAGGTGCTCGCCGTCGACGATTCGGTGCAATCCGCGCAGACAGGGGCGCGGCGCGCCGACGAGCTCGCGCGCTTGCACGCGCGGCTGGACCGATATCTGGACGATCCGTCCCGGCTCACCTCCGATCAGCCCTTGCAGGCGGCGATGCGCCTTCAGGATGCGGCGCGCGCCATGGAGAATCGCGGTGAGCGGCTGGAACGCAAGCTGGGCATGCTGGATGTGTTGATCGAGCGTGCGCTCACCCCGGTGCCCGTGACGTTCGTCTCCGACAACCGCACCGAGGTGCTGCTGTATCGCGTCGGCAACCTGGGGCGCTTCGAGCAACGCGAGTTGATGCTGCGCCCGGGGCGCTACACGGCCCTCGGGCGGCGCCCCGGCTACCGCGACGTGCGTCTCGAGTTCCGGCTGAACCCCGGCCAGGGCCCTGAGACGCTGGTGGTGCGCTGCGAGGAGCCGATATGAGCCCGCGGGTGCACGTCAGCGCGGCGGGTGAGACGCGCAGTCTCGGCCCCGAGGCGCTGCCGCTCTCGCTGGGGGGAGACGGCTGCACCCTTGCGCTGGAGGGGGTGCCCGCCGGTCGCAGCGCGGCGTACATCGACTGCGCCCAGGGGCACTACTTCGCCCAGGCCGCGGATCCCATGGTCGCGGTCGTGTACGGGGACCGATTGCTGAGCGGCTCCACGTGGCTGCGCGACGGCGACGTCCTCGGGATCGCGGGCACGCGGTTGGTGTGCCGGGTGGCGGACGGGGCGCTGCATCTCGACGTTCATCCCCCCGCGCCGGGCCGCGATCGGGTGGAGCCGCCGGCCTCGCCGCCTCCTGCATTCGGCGAAGGCGTCCCCGTGGCACCATCGTTGGGTCGCCGGCGCAGGCCGCCGCGGCGCGGGCTCACGGCGGCGGTGCTGGCGGTATTCGGCGTTCTGGTGCTCGCCGCCGTGTTCGTGTTCACGGCCGTGCCGGTGCGCGTCGCCATCGAGCCCGTGCCCGACGAGCTGCACATCCGCGGCACCCTTCCCGTGGTCAAAGTGGGTGAGCGCTACCTGATGTTTCCCGACGATTATCGATTGCTCGCCACTCGAGAGGGATACCGGGCGCTGGAGCGGACCTTTCGCGCGCAGCGCGAGGGGCCCAACCGTCTGANNGACGGGGTGCGCGTGATGGTCGATGGCCGCTTCGTGGGCGTGACCCCGCTGGATCCGCTGGCCCTCGAGGCGGGCACCCGGCAGGTGGAGCTCCAGGCCGAGCGCTACCTGCCCGAGTCCAGATCCCTGGCGGTCGAGGGGATGGGCAGGGAACAGTCGCTCCAGGTGACGCTCACACCCGCATGGGCGCCGGTGACGCTGCGCTCCACGCCTTCGGGTGCGCAGGTTCGCGTCGATGGCGAACCTGTGGGAGCCACGCCGCTGACGCTCGACCTCATGCGGGGCGCGCACGTGGCGCAGCTCAGCGCGGCGCGCCACGATCCCGCCCGCCTCGAGTTCGAGGTCACGGCCAACGAGCCGCTCGAGCTGCCCGATGTTCGCCTCGTGCCCACGCCTGCGACGCTGGCGCTCGCGTCGACGCCGAAGGGCGCGACCGTGACGGTCAACGGCGAGTACCGGGGAACCACGCCGCTCGATCTCCAGCTCACACCCGATGAGCCGCACGAGCTGCTGGTTACGAGGCGTGGCCACGACTCCGTGCGGCGCGAGGTAACGCTCGGTCCCGCGGAGTCGGACGCGCTCGTCCTCGAGCTATCGCCACAGTACGGCACCGTGTTCCTCGCGGTGCAGCCGGCTGACGCGGAGCTCTACGTCGACGGCGAGCGCAAGGGATCCGCCACGCGGCGCCTGCGACTCACCGTGCGCCCGCACCGCCTCGAGTTCCGGCGCGAGGGATACCAGCCCCGCACGACCACGGTGACGCCGCGGGCGGGGCTGACCCAGTCGCTCCAGGTGACGCTGGATCGTGAAGGAACGCCGCCGAGGGCGACGGAAGAAGAGAGCCCCCGCACCGTGACCACAGGCGCGGGTCAGGTGCTGCAGCGCATCGATCCCGGGCGCTTCACCATGGGCGCATCGCGCCGCGAGCAAGGCCGGCGTGCCAACGAGAATCTGCGTACGGTGGCGTTGACGCGAGCGTTCTACCTGGGCGTCCATGAGGTGACCAACGCCGAGTTCCGGCGCTTTCGTCCGCAGCACACGTCGGGCACCTTCCAGGGTTTGATGCTGAACGATGAGCGCCAACCCGTGGTCAACGTGACATGGCAGGACGCGGCGGCTTACCTGAACTGGCTGAGCGAGAAGGACGGCCTGCCACCGGCCTACGAGCGCACCGCCGAGGGTCTCGTGCTCATCCGCCCGCCGACCCATGGGTATCGCTTGCCCACGGAGGCCGAATGGGAGTACGCGGCCCGCATGGCGGCGCGGGACGCGCCCTTGAAGTACCCTTGGAAAGGCGGCTATCCACCCGCCGACCCGAAGGCCCACGGCAATTACGCCGACCGTTCGGCGCGCGACGTCGTGCCGGCGACGCTACCCGATTACGACGACGGTCATCCGGTGAGCGCACCCGTGGGATCGTTCGCTCCCAACTCAGCGGGCATCCACGACCTCGGCGGCAACGTGGCAGAATGGACCAATGACGTCTACGCGCTTTATCCGAACGCCGGGCGCAGCGTGTTCACGGACCCGCTCGGCCCCGAGCAAGGCAAGCATTACACCGTGCGCGGCTCGAGCTGGCGGCACGCCGGTATCAGCGAGCTGCGCGCGAGCTACCGCGACTACACGTCGCAGGCACGACCCGATCTCGGCTTCCGCATCGCACGCTATGCCGACTGAACGCATTGAGTGCGTGGTGCCCGGTGGAGGCGGTCCCCGACCCGCTCGTGCACCACGGCCCGAACGGTGACGAACCGCAGCGAGAACTCTGTCCCCGGGGGCGCGGGTGTAGCGTTCACCGCCACGTGTGCGCCCCGGCCCGCGGTATGCGCGGCGGTGCTGGCCGCGTTGCTGGTCACGGCGGCCGGTGCGGCGCCCGCGCGGGCGCAGCCCGAGGCGACCGGCGAGCCGGAAGCCGCGTCCGCACCCCGTTCTCGGGAGCCCACTCGGGACCCGGCGCGCCCGGCGCTGCCGGAGGAGACGGCGGCTGACGAGGCTCCCCAGATCTTCGTCCCCAGCGAGGAGATCTCGGGGGACACCGTCGTGTCTTTCCCGGTCGACATCTGAGCACCGGCATACCGAGAATGCGCAAAGCCTTCCCCACCGAGTTCGTCTATCAGCTCTTCGCACTGATCGTGGCCGCGATCATCGTGCATGCCATCTACGTGGCCGTGATCCGGCCCAACGCCGACGCCTTCCTGCACGAGCAGCAAGCCCGCATCCAGGCAGACCCCGACTACCAGCCCGAACGCTCGCTCTCCGTGCTGGTCCGCGATTACGAGCAGGAGGCCTGTTTCATCCTCATGCTGTGGGCGTTCGCCATCATGGCCTACAAGGGTGTGGCCACGTATCGCGAGCGCCGGCTGCTGGACGATGATCTGCTCGGGATCGAGGATCTGCAGCGCATCCGAGCCGAGGATGCACATCAATTGTCGCGCGACCTGCAGTCGTTGCCGCGAAGACTTCAGGGCCACCTGCTGCCGCGAGCGCTGCTCTCAGGGTTGCACCGCTTCTCGGCCACGCGCAGCGTGCAGGACGTCTCCACCGCGACGCGCGAGGTGTGCGAGACGGAGGCAGAACGGCTCGAGTCGGAGCTCTCCATTGTCCGATATATCGCGTGGGCGATCCCTTCCATCGGCTTCATCGGCACCGTGCGTGGTATCGGGGATGCACTGGCCCAGGCGCACCAGGCGGTTGAAGGCAACATCACCGGTGTCACCCAGAGTCTGGGTGTCGCGTTCAACTCCACCTTCATCGCCCTGGTGATCAGCATCGTGGTGATGTTCTTCGTCCATCAGCTCCAGCTCCAGCAGGAGCGGCTGGTGCTGGAGACCGAGAGCTACTGTGACGATCACCTCGTTCGCCACCTGGCGGATTGAACCTGCCGCTTCCCGCGCCGATGGGTGCCCCCGCGGTGCGTCGTCTCGGTGCGGGAGCGAGTGCGCGAACGCGGCCAAGCGCACAACGGGTTCGCGGCCAAGGCCGCTCCTACGACGCTTCGATGAGCGCTGTCGGCGGTTACGGTTGCCGTTGCAGGCGGTTTTCGCTGTAGGAGCGAGCTTGCTCGCGAACACGGCGTTCGGCGCCGGAGGTTCGCGGCCAAGGCCGCTCCTATTGTTGAAGGACGAGCGATGAGAAAGCGTCGCGGCGTCAATGTGTTCGGTCTGTCGTTCCTGGACGTGATGTTCTGCGGCTTCGGCTCGGTGATCCTGCTGGTGATGATCGTGAACTCCCAGGCGGTGGCCACGCGCGAGCGCGTGCACGAGGATCTGCGCGGCGAGGTGCGGCGCCTGGAGCGCGAGGTGCTGCAGGGCGAGCGCCGGGTCTTCGCGCTGCGCACGGCGCTCGAAGAGACGCGCTCCCAGCTCGAGGGCGCGCAGAGCAGCGCGCAGCGGCTCGATCGCGATATCGAGCGTGCCGCGAGCCGCGCCGAGGTGCTCACCGGTGAGCCGGATGCCGCCGCGCAGAGGATCGCCGCGCTCCAGCGCGAGATCCGGGCCCTGGAGGAAGACGTCGAGCGGCTGCGGCAGATACCGGAGCCCGAGCCCGACACCGGCGCGCAGGTGAGGCGCTTCGTGGGCGAGGGCGATCGGCAGTACCTCACCGGGCTCAAGATGGGCGGGGAGCGGGTGCTCATCCTGGTCGACGTGTCCGCCAGCATGCTCGAGCGCACCATCGTCAACGTCATCCGGGTTCGCAACATGGACGATGCGACGAAGCGCGCCGCGACCAAGTGGCGCCGCACGCTCGCCACCGTGGAGTGGTTGGTGAGCCAGCTCCCCGTCACCAGCCGCTTCCAGATCCACGCCTTCAACACCGAGGCCCGTGCCGTGGTGTCGGGGTCCGAAGGCGTGTGGCTGAAGGCGAGCGAACGCGCCGACGTAGAGCGCGCCGTCACGGCCCTGCGCGCCGTCGTCCCCGCCGGCGGCACCAGTCTGTATCACGCCTTCCGCAGCATCGGCACGCTGAAGCCGCGCCCCGACAACGTCATCCTGGTCACCGACGGGCTTCCCACCCAGGGCTCCGCGCGCCCCGCGTCCACCCGGGTCTCGGGCCAGGAGCGGTTGCAGCATTTCCGCAACGCCGTGGTCCAGCTCCCGGACGGGATCCCGGTGAACACCATTCTGCTGCCCATGGAGGGCGACCCCATGGCGCCGAGCGCTTTCTGGAAGCTGGCCGCCGCCACGCGCGGGTCCTTCATCGCGCCCGCTGAGGACTGGCCGTGAGACGCCGGCGCCGGCGCGGGGTGGAGGTGTTCAGCATGTCCTTTCTGGACGTGGCGGCTTGCGGCTTCGGTGCCATCATCTTGCTGTTCGTGATCTCCAAGTGGGCCGAGCCCGCCATCATCGAGGGGCTGCGCGCCGACGTCTCGGGTACGGTGACGGCGCTGGAGAGCGAGGCGCAGGACATCCGCGCCAGAGCCCGCGCGCTCGAGGGCGATCTCGAGGCCGAGCGGGCGCGCCTCGCCCGGGCGCGGGATCGCGAGCGCCGGCTGCGAGCGAGGCTCGCTTCCCTGCAAAGCGAGGTGCGCGCCGCGCAGCTCGACAAGCAGGCGCAATCCGTGATCGAGGAGCGCCTGGAGGTCGCTCGTCAGGAGCTCACCGAGGAGATGGAGCGTCTGCTCGGGCGCCGCTACCGGCGGCCGAAGAGCGACAGCGTGATCGGCGGCATGCCGGTCGACAGCGAGTACATCATCTTCATCATCGACACCTCGGGCAGCATGTTCACCTACGCCTGGCCGCTGGTGCTGGAGAAGCTCGAGGAAACGCTGGAGATCTATCCCGAGGTCAAGGGCATCCAGGTGATGAACGACATGGGCCAGTACATGTTCTCGCAGTACGCCGGCGAGTGGATCCCGGATACGCCGGCGCGGCGCCGGGCCATCATCGCGCGCTTGGGTAACTGGAATCCCTTCAGCAACAGCAGCCCCGTCGAGGGCATCACCCACGCCGTCCGCACCTTCTACGCGCCGGACAAGAAAATCAGCCTCTACGTGTTCGGGGATGAATTCAGTGAAGGATCCATCGAGCAGGTAGTGCGTACCGTGGACCGGCTCAACCGCGCCGACAGCGAGGGAGCGCGCCGGGTGCGGATTCACGCGGTGGGTTTTCCCGTGCAGTTCGCAGGGCTCGGCCCCTCCGAGATCACCGGTGTGCGTTTCGCCGCGCTCATGCGCCTGCTGAGCGAGAAGAACGGCGGCACGTTCGTGGGCCTCAACGCTTTCCGCCCCTGACAGTCGAATCCCGAATGTTTGCCTGCGGGAGCGCTTTGCAAGCGCGACGCTCGCGGATTGAAATCCGCCCCCACAGGCTTCGTTTGTTGCATCGGCGGGGATCGGGATGCGCTCACCCGTTCGCGGCCAACGGCCGCTCCCACGGCGCTCAGCCGGCGCCCAGCATCTCCGGCAGCCGCAGCGCAAGCGCCGGGAAGAGAAGCAGCGCTGCGATACGCGCCACGTCGGCCAGGATGAACGGCAGTATCCCGGCCACGATGCGCTGGAGGGGAAGGTCGGCGGAGGCCTGGATGACGAACAGGTTCATGCCGATGGGCGGGGTGATGAGGCCGACCTCGATGATAGTGACCAGCACGATGCCGAACCACACGGGATCGAACCCGAGCTCGATGATCACCGGAAACACGAACGGCACGGTCAGGAGCATCATCGACAGGCTGTCCATGAAGCAGCCGAGGAGAAGGTAGAACACGAGCAGCACCACGATGACCGCGAACGGCGCCCAGTCGAGCCGTCCCACCAGTTCGACCAGGTACTGGTGAACGACGTGTCCTTGCGCAACCTGGTGCCCGGCGAGCTCGCCAAGGGGTTCGGCTTCTTCCAGAGCAAGCCCGCCTCGGCCTTCTCGCCGGTGGCGGTGACGCCCGACGAGCTCGGCTCCGCGTGGGACGGGGCCAGGGTGCACCGGCCGCTGTCGGTGCATCTGAACGGCGCGCTCTTCGGCCAGCCCGGGGCGGGCGTCGACATGACCTTCGACTTCCCGCGGCTCGTCGCGCACGCGGCGAAGACCCGTCGCCTCGGCGCCGGCACCATCATCGGCTCCGGCACGGTATCCAACTACGACCGCAGCCGGGGATCCTGCTGCCTGGCGGAGCGCCGCATGCTGGAGACGCTGGAGAGCGGGCAGCCGACAACGCCCTTCATGCGTTTCGGAGACCGGGTGCGCATCGAGCTCTTCGACGACGCCGGCCGCAGCGTGTTCGGCGCCATCGAGCAGACGGTGCGCCAGTATGCGGGCCCGGACGCGGGGAGGGCCGTTCAGAAAACGGCGCGCACGCCCACCCGCGGCGTGACCCCCGGCGCCGGGAACCCGACCGCCTCCTCGTAGCGTTCGTCGAGCAGGTTGTCCACCGCAAAGGTGAGAGTGACGGACGGATCGGGGCGATACGAGAGTGCGGCGTCGAACCTGACGTACGGGTCGAGAGTCACGGCGCCGGTGGGGATCGACGAGTCGGGCACCCGCCCGACGTAGAGCCCGGTCAGGCTCGCGCTGAAACCCGATTCCGGCACCCATGTGACACCGAGACCACCCCGCCACTCGGGCCGATTGCGCAGCGGCTCGCTCGTCCCCTTGATATCCGCGTCCGCGTGAGTGAGGTGTCCCCGCGCCGAGACGCGCGAGGTCACCGCGCCGCTCAGAGCCAGCTCTACCCCTTCGATGCTCACCCGGGAGCGGTTGACCAGCGCGGGCGGCGGGCCCTCGTCCAGATCCACGAGATCGAAGAAGCGGCTCCGAAAATAGGTGGCCGCGAGGACCACCCGCTCTGCGGCGAACGTCTGGCGCAGCCCCACCTCGACGCTCTCGCTCGTCTCCGGACCGAGGTCCGGATTCCCCACCACGGGATTGCCCAGCGCGAAGAAGCTGGGCAGCTTGAATCCCTGGCTCCAGCTCGCCTTGAAGGTGATGCCGCTCCCCGGGAGGCGGTACACGATCCCGGCGCGCCCGCTCACCTCGTCGTCGAAGCCCTCGGGCAGGTCCAGCCGCACGCCTGCGTTCACGGAGAGGCCGAGCGGCGTGTCGATGCGCCCTTCCACGTAGGTCCCCACCACCGAGCGCGAGAGGTCGAACTCGCCCGGCACGGGGATCCCGCCCACCTCCACGACGCTGTCGCTCTCCCCGTCTTCGTGCTGGAAGTCGAGGCCGCCGGTGATCCGGAGCATGCGTGCCGGGGCGACGGTCGCCCCGAGTTCCAGGCCCGCGCGCCGGAAGCGGCTGTCCGTCGCGTTGGGCGGGATGCCGAAGGGATCTCGGACCCCCGGCGCGACGCCCGGCGAGGAGAAGTCCTCGTCGCGCGCAAGCAACGTCCCCGCGAGCCGGTATCCCAGCCGCTCGGTGATCTCGTGGGAGAGATCGAGACCCAGGGAGAACTCGCGGGTGTCGCGCTGGTCGACGTCGCGGCGCACCGCGAGGCTCGGCCCGCCGCTGTCATCGGGGAAGGTTTCGCTCTCTGCATCCAGGAATCGGGTCGCGAGCT
>JABAHS010105323.1_pt1 | contig 11520 bp, 9 predicted proteins | sample 7062111 | NCBI WGS metagenome assembly JABAHS01 (sample SAMN14534600, study PRJNA622989) | marine sediment metagenome | biome: marine biome [ENVO:00000428]; feature: marine pelagic biome [ENVO:01000023]; material: deep marine sediment [ENVO:00002113]; isolation source: pool of 4 deep marine... | reverse complement strand
GATGCGAGCGCCGCCTGGGGGCGGGCCAGCCGGTTCGAGCGATCAAGAAAGTCCGCCGAGCAGTGGATGAACCACCTGCGCGAAGAACGTGGCCGAAGGTCCTGAACCGCGGCCCGCTGATGACCCGGAACCGGGCCCGGTTTCCGGGCGAACCCGTCTCCTGCCCGCTTTTGATTGCATCCGCCCGATCCAGCCCATGATCGATTCCCGTGGATGACCAACTCCTGATCGACCGCTTCCTGGATGCGATCTGGGCGGAGCGTGGCCTGAGCGGCAACACCCTGGAAGGCTACCGTCGTGACCTGCTGAAACTGGCCGCCCACGTGGCGGTAAGGCAGATGACGCTCGCCCAGGCCGGGCGCGAGGACCTGCTCGGGTTTCTCGCCGGGGAGGTGCAGGGCGGCAGGAGCCCTCGCTCGATCTCCCGTTACCTGTCCGGTTACCGCCAGTTCTACCGCTGGTTGTTGCGTGAAGGTATGGCCACCGAGGATCCGACGGCGCTGATCGAGAGCCCGAAGCTGGGCAGGGGCCTGCCGAAGACGCTGACCGAAACCGAGGTGGAAGCCCTGCTGCAGGCGCCTGACTGCGAAACCGCTCTGGGCATAAGGGACCGCGCCATGCTGGAACTGATGTATGCAACCGGCCTGCGGGTCAGCGAACTCACCGGACTCGAACTCGCGCAGGTGAACCTCAACCAGGGCGTGGTGCGGGTGTTGGGCAAGGGCCGCAAGGAGCGGCTGGTGCCGCTGGGCGAACAGGCCCTGCACTGGCTCGGACGTTACCTGGCCGGCGCCCGGGAAGACCTTTTGAAGGGCGCCCGCTGCCACGCGGTGTTCGTCACCGCGAGGAGGGCGGGGCTGACACGGCAGGCCTTCTGGCACATGGTGAAACGCCAGGCTGCGCGGGCCGGTATCCGCAAGCGGTTCTCGCCGCACGCCCTGAGGCATTCATTCGCCACCCACCTGCTCAACCACGGGGCTGACCTGCGCGTCGTGCAGTTGTTGCTCGGCCATAGTGACCTTTCGACCACGCAGATTTATACTCACGTCGCCCGCGAGGGCCTGAAGAGGTTGCATGAACAACATCATCCCCGGGGTTGAGCGGATGCGCCCGGAACTTTTTCCCGGCGCGCCGTCTAATGCTGGCGAGGCACGACCGAAACCAATAATGGAGTTCTCGATGAAAGGTATTCAATGGCCCAGCCGCGCAATCCGGGCGGCGTTGCTCGTCGCGCTGCCGGCGATGTTGTCACAGCCGCTGCAGGTCATGGCGGAAGACGAGTTCCAGGCGATCGAGGCGAAGATCCGGACCCTGGCGCCCGATGCGCCCAGCATCGCCGTATCGGAGACACCGATCGAGGGCGTGCTGCAGGTTCAGCTCGGAAACGAGATTTTCTACGCGACCCGCGATGCGAAATACCTCATCGCCGGCCGCATCATCGACATGGACACGAAGGTCAACCTGACGGACCAGGCCAAGTCCGGCCTGCGCAAGGAACTGATCGACGAGCTGGACGATTCAGCGAACATCTCGTTCGCGCCCGAATCTCCCGAGCATGAATTGCTGGTGTTCACGGATATCGATTGCGGCTATTGCCGCAAGCTGCACAGCCAGATCGACCAGTACATGGAGCAAGGCATCGCCATTTCCTACCTGGCCTACCCGAGGGCCGGCATCGGCTCGAGTTCCTACGACAAGTTCGTATCGGTCTGGTGCGCGGACGACCAGCAGGAGGCGCTCACGCTGGCCAAGGCCGGGACGGACCCGGAGCCGATGCATTGCGACAACCCCATCAGCGAACAATACGACCTTGGGCGCGCCATGGGCGTGACCGGGACGCCGGCGCTGCTGACCCGCGACGGCACGCTGATTCCGGGTTACGTGCCGCCGGAGCAGCTGCGCGAGCGCCTCGAGGTGCTGGCGACGCAGGTGGCGCAGGCGGAATGATGCGCGCGGCCCGCTGGGGCCGGCCCGGCAACTGACACGGAACCCGCCCTGCCGGCGGGTTTTCGTTTTCCGCCGGGGCTATAATATGCGCCTTTCGGGGAGTGCATCATTGACCGAATTCACCGGCCTGCTGGGAGAGACCGCCCTTTCGGAATTCCGCGCCCGGAAGCTCAGGCAAACCATCCGCGAACGCACCGGGGCGGACCTCCCGGTCGTCACGCGGTATTGCTATCTCATCGAGCATCGTGAAGACCTGGCTGCAGGGCACACCGCACGGCTTCAGGACCTGTTGCACGGGGAAGTCGTGACGGACATCCCGGAACCGGACCTGTTCCTGGTCACGCCCCGCCTGGGTACCATCTCGCCCTGGTCCAGCAAGGCCACCGACATTGCACGGCGTTGCGGACTGGACAACGTGGTCCGCATCGAGCGCGCCGTAGCCTGCTGGCTGGAAGGTGCGGACACCATCCCGGGGCAACGCGATGTCCTGGCCCGTTGCGTGCATGACCGCATGACCCAATCGGTCCTTCGGCGATTGCAGGACGCCCGCGGGCTGTTCAGTCACCAACCGCCCCGCCCGCTGCTCCGCATCCCGCTCGGAAGCGACGGGCGCGCAGCGCTCGATCGGGCCAACCGCGAACTGGGGCTGGCCCTTTCCGGCGCCGAGATCGAGTATCTGCTGGATGCCTACGCGGAGATTGGGCGCGACCCATCGGATGCCGAGCTCATGATGTTCGCGCAGGCTAATTCCGAACACTGCCGGCACAAGATTTTCAATGCCTCCTGGACGGTGGACGGGGTTCCCATGGAGCATTCCCTGTTCGACATGATCCGCAACACGCACGCCTGCTCGCCGGGCGGCGTGCTGTCCGCCTACCACGACAACTCTGCGGTGCTGGAAGGCTCGCAGGCGGACCGTTTCTTCCCGCAGCCGGAATCGGGAGAGTATGCCGAGCATGCGGAGCAGGTGGCCTTCCAGATCAAGGTCGAGACGCACAACCACCCCACCGCCATCTCCCCGTTCCCGGGCGCGGCCACGGGGTCCGGCGGCGAGATCCGGGACGAGGCGGCAACGGGTCGCGGGGCCAAGCCCAAGGCCGGGCTGACCGGGTTCACGGTCTCCAACCTGCGGCTTCCCGGGAAGGTCCGCGAGTGGGAGGACGACCATGGCAAGCCAGGACGCATCGCCAGCGCCCTGGACATCATGGTGGAAGGCCCGATCGGTGCGGCATCCTTCAACAACGAGTTCGGGCGACCGGCTCTGGGCGGGTACTTCCGCACCTTCGAGCAGACGGTGGGCGGCAGGCTGTGGGGTTACCACAAGCCGATCATGCTGGCCGGCGGGATGGGCAATATCCGCGTGCAGCACATCGACAAGCTCAAACTGTCAGAAGGTGCCGCCGTCATCGTGCTGGGTGGACCGGCCNNCAACGCGGCAATCCGGAAATGCAGCGGCGCTGCCAGGAGGTCATCGACGCCTGCTGGGCGCAGGGCGCCGACAACCCGGTCCTTTCCATCCACGACTGCGGAGCAGGCGGACTGTCCAACGCGCTGCCCGAACTGCTGAACGACAGTGAGCGGGGCGGCGTACTCGAGCTGCGCTGCGTCCCGTCCGCCGACAGCGCCATGTCGCCGATGGAAATCTGGTGCAACGAGGCACAGGAGCGGTATGTGCTGGCCGTAGGCAGGGACCGGCTGACGGACTTCGAAGCCTTGTGCAGGCGCGAGCGCTGCCCGATGGCGGTCCTGGGACACGTGACCGGCGAGCGCCACCTGCGTCTGGGTGACGAATTGCTGGGCGCCGACCCCGTCGACCTGCCGCTGGAGATGGTTCTCGGCAAGCCACCGAAAATGGAACGCGACGCGGAGCGCGAGCCCGTGGCCGATCCCGGTCCGGATCTGGAAGGGTCCAAACTGGAAGAGGTGGTGCCCGCCGTGCTGCGCGTTCCCACCGTGGGCAGCAAATCCTTTCTGGTCACCATCGGCGACCGCACGGTCGGCGGCCTGGTGGCCCGGGACCAGATGGTGGGGCCGTGGCAGATGCCGGTGGCCGATGCAGCGGTCACGCTGGCCGGATTCAACGCCTACAACGGCGAGGCCATGTCGGTGGGTGAACGCACCCCGCTGGCGATCGTGAACGGCCCCGCCTCGGGGCGCATGGCCATCGGGGAGGCGGTCACCAATATCGCTTCGGCGCCGATCGCGCGCCTGGGCGACGTCAGGATTTCCGCCAACTGGATGGCGGCGGCCGGCGAACCGGGGCAGGACGCCGTGTTGTTCGACACGGTGCGGGCCGTCGGCATGGAACTGTGCCCGGAGCTGGGTATCGCCATACCGGTCGGCAAGGACTCTTTGTCCCTGAAAACGGTTTGGCGCGAAGGCGAAGAAGAGCGCCGCATGCTGGCACCCGTTTCCCTGGTTGCATCCGCTTTCGCGCCGGTTACCGACGCGCGCCGTGCCCTGACCCCGCAACTGGATGCGGCCAGCGGGCCGACCCGCCTGCTGCTGCTCGACCTCGGCGAGGGCCGGGATCGCCTGGGTGGATCGGTGCTGGCGCGGGTGCTCGGCCAGTTCGGCGACGAGGTTCCCGACCTCGACACGCCGCGGCACCTGGGCGGTTTCTTCCGGGCGGTGCAGCGGCTGAACCGTGAGCAACTGCTGCTGGCCTACCATGACCGCTCCGACGGCGGCCTGCTGGCCACGGTCTGCGAAATGGCCTTTGCCGGGCGCAGCGGTGTGGAACTGGAATTCGACCTGCCGTTCGCACGCTTGCTGCCACGGCTGTTCAGCGAGGAGCTGGGCGCCGTGTTGCAGGTTCGCGTGGACGACATCAAGAAGGTGCGGGCGATCTGCCGCGACGAGGGCGTGGGATCGCTGCTCTCGGACGTCGGTCGGCCGGTCACCGGTCGCGAACTGCGCATCCGGACGCGGGACCGGGAGACCGCCTCCTTCGACCTGGGTGAACTGATCCAGGCCTGGGGGGAGACCAGCCACGCGATCCAGGCGATGCGGGACAATCCCGAGTGCGCGGACCAGGAATTCGCCCGCCTGGGAGACTGGCGCCGCAGGGCCCTGAGGCCGCGGCTGGAATTCGATCCGCTTGACGATCCCGCGGGCCCGGCGGTGGTCGGCCGCGCACGCCCGGCGGTGGCCATCCTCCGGGAACAGGGGGTCAACGGCCAGGTGGAGATGGCGGCGGCTTTCGACGCGGCCGGGTTCCGTGCCGTGGACGTGCACATGACCGACCTGTTCGAGGGGCGCCGGCGGCTGGCGGATTTCAGTGGCTTCGTCGCCTGCGGCGGGTTTTCTTACGGGGACGTGCTCGGCGCCGGGCGCGGCTGGGCCAAGTCGGTCCTGTTCAACGCGGCGCTGCGATCGGAGTTCGCAGAGTTCCTGTCGCAACCCGACCGGTTCGCCCTGGGCGTGTGCAACGGTTGCCAGATGTTGTCGGCGATGAGGGATATCATCCCGGGGGCGGAATCCTGGCCGGACTTCCTGCGCAACCATTCCGAGCAGTTCGAGGCGCGCCTGAGCCTGGTGCGGATCGAACCGTCACCATCGTTGTTTTTTACCGGCATGCACGGCTCGGTCCTGCCCGTGGCGACCGCCCACGGCGAAGGCCGGGCGGATTTCGGCGCGGTCGGGCAGCGTGCAGCGCCGGTGGCGCTGCGCTACGTCGAACCGGACGGCACCGCGGCGGAGGCCTACCCGCAGAATCCGAATGGCTCGCCGGGCGGGGTGACTGGGGTATGCAACGACGATGGCCGGGTGACCATCCTGATGCCACACCCGGAGCGGACCCTGCGCACGGTCAATTTTTCCTGGGCGCCTTCGGACTGGGACGGGCCCTCGCCATGGCTGCGCATGTTCCGAAATGCGCGGGCGTGGACCGAGCAGGGACGGTAGGATAAGGCCATGGTGGTAAAGCGGGAACCCATGCGCCTCGGCGAACTGCTGCTGCTGGCGGGTTTGTGGATGCTGTTCGGCTTCATGCTCTGGTATTACCTGTCGGCATTTCACGGCATCCCGGTGCGGCTGGGAGCCGAGGAGATACTGTCGCGAATCCTGGGCGAGCATTTCTACAACATCATTCCCAACCCGGACCGGCATTTCCTGTTCCAGGTCCAGACACGCATCCAGTTCACCTTCCCGGACGGCAGCAGGGACGCCCTCGGCTTCATTGTCAACCCGCTCGTTTACGGTTATGGGCTGCCGATGTTGTTCGGGCTGGTGATGGCCTCAAACTCCGGCCTTGTGCGCAAGCTCGGCACCCTGCTTGCCGGTTATCTNNTTCAATTTCGGGCCGGACGTCCAGCAAGTGGTCCTGGATGCCGGCGTCTCCGGGAATGCCATCGCCCTGGCCTATCAGCTCGGCGCCCTGATCCTGCCGGCCCTGGTGCCGGTCATTGTCTGGGTCCTGGCCAGCTGGGAGGAGGTCGAGCTGTTCACGGGCTGGCGGCCGCCGTCAAAATCGTGAGCGCCGGGGGAGTGCCCAGCCCGGGCCGGGGAACCGTAGGTTACTCTTCGTGGTCTTTCATTGGGCCCTGGACGGTATAATCAAGCAATGGAATCGCCCCACACAGAACTCAAGCCTGAATCCACGGCCGAGCCGCCGACAGGCGTGGAAGCCACAGCCGAAAAGTCCGTGACCGACGAGGTTTGCGCGTACCTGCTGGAGAGCGGCCGCCTGAAGCAGGCGGATTTCAGGCGTGCGGAAGCCTACCGGGAGCAGCACGGCGGCGACCTGATCACCCTCCTGGTGCGCCTCGGCCTGGTGTCGGAGCGCGACGTTGCCGAGGCGGAGTCGAGCCTGCTCGGCCTGCCGTTGCTGCGCACGGCGGACTTTCCGGAGGAGCCGCCGGAGATCGACGGGCTGTCGCTGCGCTACCTGCGCCAGAACCTCGTGTTGCCGATTTCCGACACGGCGGCGGAATTGAAGGTGGTGATGGCCAATCCGCGCGACGAATTCACCCTGAAGGCGCTGTCCATGGCGGCCGGCAAGCATATTTCACCGCAGGTCGGGATCGCGTCCGAAATCGAGAACGGCATCGAGAAGCTGTACGGCGGCGGACGCAGCGCCATGGGCCAGATCGTGGACAGCCTGGGCGAGGGCGCCGACGAGGAGATCGAGGACGTCGAGCACCTGCGGGACCTCGCGTCGGAGGCGCCGGTCATCCGCCTCGTCAACCTGATCCTGCAAAGGGCCGTGGAGGGCCGCGCCTCGGACATCCACATCGAACCGTTCGAAAACCGGCTCAAGGTCCGGTATCGGATCGACGGCGTGTTGCAGGAAGTGGAGGCGCCGCCGGCCAGTTCGACCGCCGCGGTGATCTCCCGCATCAAGATCATGGCCAAGCTCAACATCGCCGAGCGGCGCCTGCCGCAGGACGGCCGCATCATGCACCGGGTGCAGGGCAAGGAGCTGGACCTGCGCGTTTCCACGGTGCCGACCTCGCACGGCGAGAGCGTGGTCATGCGCATCCTGGACCGCGAGAGCATCGTACTGGATTTCGATTCCCTGGGCTTCGACCAGACTCTGCGCGAAAGTTTCGTCAGGGTGCTGGAAATGCCGCACGGGATCATCCTGGTGACTGGCCCGACCGGTTCCGGCAAAACCACCACCCTGTACACCGCGCTGAGCCAGATCAACACGCCCGAGCGCAAGATCATCACCGTCGAGGACCCGGTCGAGTACCAGCTCGAAGGCATCAACCAGATTCAGGCCAAGTCGTCCATCGGCCTGGATTTCGCCAACGCGCTGCGCGCCATCGTCCGCCAGGACCCGGACGTCATCATGATCGGCGAGATGCGCGACCTGGAGACGGCCAAGATCGCCATCCAGTCCGCGCTGACCGGCCACCTGGTGCTGTCCACGGTCCATACCAACGATGCGGCGGGCGGCATTACCCGGATGCTCGACATGGGCGTGGAGGATTACCTGTTGACCTCGACGGTCAACGCCATCCTCGCCCAACGGCTTGTTCGGACCCTGCATCCCGGGTACCGCGAGGCGGTGCGCCTGCTGCCCGAGATGGCCCAGGAGATCGGCTTCACCAGCTTTGTCCACCAGGATGAATACACCGTGTACCGTCCCGTAGTCGGCGAAGACAATCCCGGCGGCTACCTGGGCCGGACGTCGATCATGGAGCTGCTGGTGATGTCCGACCCGATCCGGCGGCTGGTCATGCAGCACGCGACCTCCGGCGAAATCCAGCGGCTGGCCGTCGCGGAGGGTATGCGTACCATGTACCAGGACGGCCTGCTCAAGTGCCTGCGCGGCATCACCTCCGTGGAGGAAGTGCTCAGGGTCACGCAGGAAGCCTAGGACCGGCCAACTCGATATGAATCATCGCAGCGGATCCTGATGCCGATCTTCGAATACAAGGCCGTATCGCCGACCGGCGAAACCGTGCAGGGCACCATGGAGGCGGGCAGCCTGGAACGGGTCGTGGCCCGGTTGCAGGAAGGCGGCAACATACCCCTGCAGGCGCGCGAGGCGGGCAAGGGCGGGCTGAGCCTGTCCAATTTGCAGTTCGGCCAGCGCACGATGAACGCCAGGGAAGTGGGCGAATTCACCCAGCAGCTGGCCACGCTGCTGGGCGCAGGCCTGCCGCTGGACCGGTCGCTGCAGGTGCTCCTCGAGCTTTCCGAGAGCGATCGCGTCAAGCGCACGGTCGCGGAAGTCCGGGACCGGGTGCGGGAAGGCGGCAGCCTGTCGGACGCCCTCGAGGCGCAGCACGGCACCTTCAGCCGCCTGTTCGTGAACATGGTGCGGGCCGGGGAAATAGGCGGCACGCTGGACCAGACCCTGGAACGCCTGAGTGAATACCTGGAACGATCCAAGGAGCTCAAGGACAGCGTGGTGTCGGCCATGATTTACCCGATCCTCCTGATCCTGTTGGCCATCGGATCGCTGATCCTGCTGCTGGTCTACGTCATTCCGCAGTTCACGCCGATCTTCGAAGAACTGGGCGGCGACCTGCCGTTCATCANNTGGCGGTCGGCGGCGTGCTGCAGAATTTCTGGTGGGGCCTGATCGCGCTTGCCTTCCTGGCGGTATTCGGATTCCGGCGCATGCTCGCGGACCCCGCGAAGCGGTTGTCCTGGGACACCCGGGTCCTGGAATTGCGCTGGGTCGGGGACCTGGTGGGCAAGCTCGAGACCGCGAGACTGTCGCGTACCCTGGGCACGCTTCTGCTCAATGGCGTGCCGTTGCTCTCGGCCCTGTCGATTTCGAGCAACGTCGTCGGCAGCACGGTGCTCAGGCAGGATGTGAAGGATGCGGCTCGTGAGGTGAAAACGGGCGGCGGCTTGGCCAGGAACCTGGCCGGGAACCGGCGTTTTCCGCGCCTTGCCCTGCAGATGATCAGCGTCGGCGAAGAAACCGGGCGGCTGGACGACATGCTGCTCAAGGTGGCCGACACCTACGACCGCGAGGTCCGGAACACCATTGACCGCCTGTTGTCCGTATTTACACCGGTGGTGACACTGCTATTGGCGGTCATGATCGGCACCATCGTGCTTTCAGTATTGTTGGCGATACTCAGTATCAACGAACTGGTGGGGTAACGATTGACGGCCCGCCGCGTGTTGCGCGGGCCGGATGGGAGAAAAAACATGAAAAGAGGAATTCAAACAGGGCTGCAAAGCGGCTTCACGCTGGTGGAACTGTTGCTGGTGCTGGTCATCCTGGCCCTGATCGCGGGCCTGGTGCTGCCGGGCATCATCGGCAAGGCCGAGGGCGCCAAGGTGAAGGCGGCGGCCTCGCAGATCACCCGGATCTCCATGTCCGTGGAGACCTTCTACATGGACACGGGAAGTGCGCCCGACGCGCTGGAGGACCTGGTCAACGAACCGGGCGGTGTCAGCGGGTGGAATGGGCCCTACATCAAGAACTCGGCGTTGAAGGATCCCTGGGGCCGCGATTACGAGTACCGGAATCCCGGCGAGCACGGCGATTTCGACGTGTATTCATACGGGGCGGACGGCCAGTTGGGCGGTGATGGCAAGAACGCCGACATCACGAGTTGGGAATAGCCCCGGCTGAACCACTGATGGATTCATGATTCCCGGAACGAGTGCAAGGCGCCGACCTGGCGGCTTTACGCTGGTGGAACTGCTCGTGGTGATGGTGATCATCGCGCTGGTCCTGGGGCTGGTGGGCACATCGATTTCCCGGAGCATCAGCGGCGCCGAGACCCGGGCCGCAGCGCGCAAGGTGGTCGCCTCGCTCCGGTACACACGGACCCGGGCCATCCTGGACAAGACCGAGACGCTGTTCACCGTGGACACCGAGACGCGCAGCTACCAGGCGCCGGGCCGCGAGGCGGTTGTACTGCCCGAGGGCATCGACGTGCTGCTGACCACCGCGCGGAGCGAACTGACCTCGGAAACGGCCGGCGGCATCCGGTTTTTTCCTGACGGCGGGTCCACGGGCGGACACGTCGACCTGATCGTCAGGGGGCGAGAATACCGCATAGACGTCGCCTGGCTCACCGGTGAGGCGACCCTGGCACCGATGGATGACAAGACGTGATCCGGCGCATCCAATCGGGCGTACCGGGGCGTTCGGAGCGCGGCTTCACACTACTCGAGGTGTTGCTGGCCTTCGTCATTTTCGCCCTCAGTTTCGCGACGGTCCTGGAAATCCTGGCAGGGTCGGTCCGCAGCACGACGCGTGCGCGCGATTACACCGAGGCGGCACTGCTGGCGCAGTCGCTCATGGACATGGTCGGCGTGGAGATACCGGTCGAAGATGGCCTTGTCAACGGTGAAGCGCACGGCGGCTACCGCTGGCAGCTGACGCTGTCGCCCTACGAGCCGCAGTCGCAGGAAGACCGGTACCTGGAACTGGCCGAGCTGTCGGGAGCGCTGCTGTACTGGGTTGACCTGGACATTGCCTGGGACGACGGGCGCCGCAACCAGCAGGCGCATTTCAGCACGGTGCGGGCCGTGCTCCAGAACTGGCAATGAACCGGACCGCCTGCACGCCCCGCCGACCGGCCGGATTCACCCTGGTCGAGTTGCTGCTGGCCGTCACCCTGATGAGCATGCTGCTGGCGCTCGCTTATGGCGGGTTGCGCGCAGCCACCCGGGCCACCGAACGCGGGCAGGCGGTGCTGGAGGAATCCGGGCGCATACGCGCCACCCACCAGTTCATCAGGCGGCAGTTCAACCTGATGCAGCCGCTGCCCTATGCCGTTTCCGAGAACATGGACCAGGCCCGCATCGTGTTCGAGGGCAGTGAGCGACACGTGCAGTTCGTGGCGCCCATGCCTGGTTATCTCGGCGCCGGCGGCCCGCAGGTCCAACTGCTTCAGGTCGTGCCGGGAGACGAAGGTGACGACCTGCTGTTCAGTCATGCCCTGCTGCAGGGGTTCGAAGATGCGCACTTGTTCGAGCGCGAGCCCATCGTTCTCCTCGAGGATATTGCAGGCGCCGCGTTCTCCTTCCTTGGCAGGGACGAGGCCGGCGAACTGGCCGGCTGGGCCGGCGCCTGGGATGACCCTGCCATGCTCCCCGAGGCGGTGCGGCTGGACATCGATTTCGACGAGGAAAGCCAGGCCTTGTGGC
>JABAHS010053318.1_pt1 | contig 11524 bp, 8 predicted proteins | sample 7062111 | NCBI WGS metagenome assembly JABAHS01 (sample SAMN14534600, study PRJNA622989) | marine sediment metagenome | biome: marine biome [ENVO:00000428]; feature: marine pelagic biome [ENVO:01000023]; material: deep marine sediment [ENVO:00002113]; isolation source: pool of 4 deep marine... | reverse complement strand
TCGAAGACGATGTTCGTGCTGCTGGAGACGTCCTGGATATTGCGCGTGGAATTGAAACGCCGCAGCGCGTTCAGCAACGCCCGCGGCAACAGCATCGACTGGTGATCCTCGGGCAGCGCCTGGACCTGGCGCGCGAACTCGCGCGTGTCCTCGGGCAGTATGCGCATGCCCTCGGCGATGGGGACCAGGTCGACGTCGAGCAGATTGCGCTCGCGCAGGATCTCTCTTGCCTTGTAACCCATGATCGCGAGCGCCCAGAACATGAGGATGAAACAGGCTTCCTGTTCGAGGTCCTTGATGAGGACCCAGGTCGATCGCTCGCGGATGTAGTCCGGATCCGCGGCGGCTTCGATCGCCTGCTGTTCGAGCACTTCGGTGGCATTCGGCCGCACGATGGACACATAAAACGCATGCACGATGATGATCGCGATGATCAACGCGAACAGCTGGAACACGAATTCCACCGGAATCGTTTTTTTATTCATCAGGCTTGTCTCTTGTGCCTATCGCCCGTTCTGCCGGGCATCAGATATTGGACGGAAACGGGATGGGCTCGTCCGCTGGAATCTCCTCGGTCGGCACGAAATCGTCATCGTCCTCTTCATAGGTCTGTTCGTCCAGGTCGGAATCGTCGATCTCTTCCTCGTCCGTCACTTCGCCGGCTTCCCCCACGCCGGCAGCGCCGCTCGCCGCTTCCTCGGTATCGGTGGCCTGTTCGGCGGCCTCCTCTTGCTGCGTCCACGCGGGGAACGCGAGGATCAGCGTGAGGAGAAAAATTAACGGGAACTTCGACATTGCATACTCACCCGGCACTCTACGCCCATCGTCATTTGACCGCGTAAGCCCCTAAAAGTCAGATATTTTTACTCTACATTCCTTGCGATTCGGAAGCCAACATCCCAGTAGCGGTTGTTGCCGAAATTGCGGAACCCGTGGCGAAGTTCGCGGACACCGGCGTGACCCCAGCTGGAGCCGCGGATCACGCGGTTGCTGCCTCTCCGCGGGCCCGTCGGGTCCGGCACCGGGTCCGTGCGGCCCGGCGTCGGCACCGAGTAATAGTCCTGCACCCACTCGGCCACATTGCCGCCGCCGTCATAGATGCCCAGCGGGTTGGCCCGGAAGGTGCCGACGGGGGCGGTGGACGCATAGCCGTCGTCCCAGCCGGGGATGATCGTGCGCACCAGTGCGTTGGCCGAACGCCCTGCCCAGTTGCCGCTGTCCGGCCGCGGCGGCAGACGGTCGCCCCACGGGAAAACAGAGGCCCGCGGGCGGGCCGCGTAACGGATGGCCCAGACCCATTCCGCTTCGGTCGGCAGCCGGTAGCCGTTAGGTGTCGGCGATACCGGCTGCCAGCGCTCGAAGACTTTCTCGTAGGCCGGGGTCAGCCCTTCCTGCGCGCTGAGCCAGTTGAGGTACTCGACAGCCTCGTCCCAGGTCAGGTTCGCCACCGGGTTGAGGTCACCGTTCAGCGCGATGTGCGTGGCGCCGCCCGAGTCGTGATTCGGCTTGAAGCGCCGGAACTCGCGGTTGGTCACCTCGTGCACGCCGATGAAATACGGCTTGGTGATGGTCACCGGGACGATAACCTCGTTCGCCTGGCGTCCCTGCTCGCGCCGGGACGTGCCCAGGGAGAAACTGCCGGGCTCGACACGCCGGAGTTCCTGTCCCTGCGACGTCGTCATCGTCTGCGCCGTGCTCTGCGCGGCGAGTTCGGCCTCGGACAGGAGCCGCACGCGGATGTTCTGTGGATAGCCGGGGCGCGGCACGATCTCCCGCGACTGCGTGACATAGCCGTCGCGCCGGATCTCCAGCTGATGGGGCGCCGACGACAACTTGAGCGTGACGTTGCCGGTGCCACGCGCCTGCCCGTCGACGTATATCGTGGCGTCGCCCGGCAGTACCTGCACGGTGACGTCGCCGGTCCGCGCCGTCAGGTCGACGGTGATCTCGCGGGTCACCGCAGCCTGCAGGCGAATCTGCCGGGTGGTCGAGCCGTAACCCGCCCTCGACAGGCCGATCTGGTAGTCAACGTCCGGGGACAGAGAAATCTCGACCGGCGACTGCCCGCGATAGCGGCCGTCGACAGTCACGTTCGCGCCCCTCGGGATCGTCGATACGCGCAAGCGTGCGTTGGCGGGTTCCAGCTGGAAGGTCGGCAGTACCTGGTCGACATTGGCTTCGGCATCCACCGAGAAGTCGACCGCCTTGAACCCGTCCTTGATCATGCTGAGCGAGTGCGGTCCTTCCATGAGCTCGAGGCTGAGCGGCGTTTCGCCGATCTGTTCGGTCCCCTGGTATACGGCCGCGCCCGCGGGATTCGAAGCGATCTCGACGTCGGCCCAAAGCGGCACGAGCTGCACCTCCAGGGTCTGCTCGAGTCCCAGGCCCGGCACATCGAGTCGCTGCGCAAACGGCAGGAACCGATCCGCCTGCACGGTCACGGCATGCGTGCCCGGCTCCAGTTCCAGCGGTCCGTATGGCGCGGTGCCCACCCGCGAGTCATCCACGGTCACCACGGCGTCGACCGGGGGATCCGTGACCACCGTCAGCAGTCCCGGCAGCTTGCGCATCTCGATGACGATCGTGCGGCTCGGCGTGGCGTCGATCTCGACGCTCTGATCGACGTCGTAATAGCCCTGCTTCCGGACGTGCACGGTGTGTGTGCCGGGGCGCAACAGGATGCGCTCGCCCACCGGGAGCCGGAACCAGCCGCCGCTGACCGACACTTCATCGGCCCCTGCCGGCTGCACGTCGAACTGAATGGACTTGGAGGTAAACAGCAACCACGACACGAGCAGGAGCACGCCGATGACGCCGCCGACGATGTACTGCCAGCGGATGCCCGAGGTCTTGATTTCGACGGGCGCCTTGTCGGCGGCCCGGCGGAACGCCGTGGCAACGATCTTTTCCTCAGCCGGACCAGCGCCGGCCTCGTCGAGCTCGGGCGGCCGCGTCACATACGCGCTGCCCTCGAACGCTACCGTCAGCGTCAGCGCCCCGTCGGCTTCGCCGACGATGATCCTGGATCCGAAAAATCCGATTTCATCGCCGCCGGCCAGCTTGCGGGATGTCTGCAAGGGAGCTTCGTTGATCGTCAGCGATGCGCCGGAACCCACCGGTTGCACAAACGGCTCGCCGTCCAGTTCGTCCAGCAGCGCGACGGCGCTGCTGCCCGGCCCCGGCAGGCGAATCTGGCAATCGTTGCCGGTGCCGATGCGTATCGGCAGCTGCGCGAGATCGACGCTGCGCTCGCCCTCGCTATCGACAATCCTGACGGCCTCGAACTTCAAATCGGTTCCTCGCACTGCACGACGATCGGGTTCATGTCGATCTCGGGGGCAACGCGGAATTCCACGCGAACATCACGGTAGCCGGGGCGGATGCCGACGGCAACATAATTACCGGGCAGCAATTCGAGCTGCTGGTTCGCGAAGTTGCCGAGGCGGCCCACCTTGAATACTGATACCTGGGTGGCATTGTCGGAGACCAGCTGGACGATCAGCGGCGTGGAGGCGCGCTTGAGAAGCCTCGACAGCTCGGCTTTCTGGTCCTCGAGGCGCGGGCCCCTGGGTTCCATCCGCGCGATGTCGAGCAATAAGCCGGTCGCGCTCTGCATGTTCGCCTCGTCACTCAGGTCGTCGGGATCGTCGATATAGGCCTGCAAGCGGCCATGCAGTGCAGCGCGGGATCGCGCCCTCGACAGGCCTTCCTGGGCGAACTGCAGATCGCCATCGATTTTCAAAATGTCTTCGTAAACGATGATCGACGTTTCCCACTCCTCGGCGTCGTCATGCGCGACAGCCTCCGCCTCCAGCCGCCGTATGTCGGCGAGGCGCATTTCCTGGTCGAGCTGTAGCAAGCCGTCTTCGGGTTCCGGGGAATTCGGGTTCAGTAATTTCGCGGCGGAGAAAGCCGCTCTCGCGCTGGCAAAGTCGCCACTGTAGAGCGCGTCGAATCCTTCGGTCATGCGCTGCGCAAACGACATTTCGTTGATCGCCTGCTTTACCCGCTCGAGCGCGACGCTGGCCGGCTCCCAGAGGGCATCGATCTCGAGCGCTCTCTGGAATGCAAGCCTGGCGGCGTCCAGCTCAAGGTTGTTCTCGAACTGTCTGCCCTGCTCCATGAGGGCGAGCACCGAGTCCAGGTTCTGCGCCCGCAGGAGTCCCGCTTCGGCCTCGCGATTGCCGGGGGTGATCGATACCGCAAGGTCGTAGAGCCTGACGGCTTCGGACGCATCCTCCCGTTCGAAAGCGTCTTTCGCCGCGGCAAGCGTTTCGTCGAACACTTCATCGATGCGGTCGAAAAACGGTTCGAGCATGCGGCTTGCCGCGCGATACCGCTCGCCCGCGAGACGGTAGTTCCGGTCGACGTAGGCCTGGTCACCTTCCTCATACATGTTGACCGCGTCGAGATAGGCCTGACCGCCCCAGCGATCGATCGCCCGGTAGCGAAGTCGCTCGAGTTGCGACAACAGGTCGCCGAGCGCATCGTCCGTGGCTGCCTTGATGCCGCCGGCGGTCAGGTTCTCGCTGAACGCGGCATCGTCGGATCTGACCGGCGTGCGCGAGGCGTCCTCGACCTCCATCGTCGCGTCGGCTACGCCATCCGTCTCCGCCTCGCTCACCGGGAGCTGCTCGCCTGCGACCGTCGGCGCTGGGTCGCGGTTCACGAGGCTCGGCAGCACGAAGATGACGCCGAGAAAGAGGATCAGCGCCGCGGCGAGGCCACCATACAACAAGTTCGGCGAAATGCCCTTCGCGTCGGCGCCGCCGGGCGCCTGCGGCATCGGCGCAGCGGGCCGTTGCCGAAAGCTCCGTGCGGGTTCGACCCGGTCGAAGACCTCTTCGGCGAGCCCCTGTCCGACCATGAAACGGGCCGGCGCCGGACCCGCCGGGTAACCGGCGTCGGCCAGTCGCCCGGCCACGGTTTCTGCATCCGGCCTGGAGGACGCATCCGTCGCCAGCATGTCCCCGAGCAGGGCGGTCAGCGCCGCCGGCATCGGCGTTCCGTCCGCGAGCTGCGCGGCGATCTCCCGGCGTCCGTCGCCGGCGGGCGGATTGCCCGTGAGCAATTCATGCATCAGCACGCCGAGCGCGAAAATGTCGTCGGCGCTGCCGGCCGCGGACCCGGCTTTTTGTTCCGGGCTCATCGCAATGGGCGACCCGGCGCCCGGCGCCGCGTCGCTGCCGATCGACGCCGCTACGCCGAAGTCAACGAGATACGGCAGACCGCGGCTATCGAGCAGGATATTCGCGGCCTTGATGTCACGGTGCACGACATGCTTGCCATGCGCGTAACGCAGGGCGTCTGCGATCAGGCCGACGGGCCGCATCGATTCGGCCGGATCGCACCCGGCCAGCACGCCGATCGTCGTCTCGCCCACGAATTGCTGGCCGAAGAAAGCGCCATCGGGATCATCGTGAAATTCGAAAACGCGAATGATGTGCGGATGCATCAGGCGACTGCCGATCCGCCATTCGCGTTGTAGTTGTGAACGAGCCTGTTCGCTGGCGACTGCGTCGCCCTTCAGAAATTTGAGGACGACCTGCGCGTCGCTGGCCCGATCGCTGGCCAGCCAGATCTCGGACATGCCGCCACTGCCGAGACGACGGGTCAGCGTATATCTGTCCGCGAGCCGCGCACCTTCATTGAGGATCCGCATGCGAGGATGTTTAGCTGGAGGGCTGCTGCGACCTCGCGGGGTCACCGACCTGGATCGCCTCGGAGAAACCGGTTTCGGTTTCGTAGATCTCACGCAGCAGTTTGCGCCAGCTCTCGTACTGGGCCTCGGCCGTGCCGGTCAGCCGCATCGTTTCACCCTGTACCTGGACCACCATCGGGGCCGCCTCGGCGACGAAAGATTCCGACAATTCCTTGATTTCCTCCCGATGAATGCCTGCCGCCCGATGCTGGCGGAACGCATCCATGATCGTGCGCCAGCCACGATTGATCGCAACCGACTGCGCGATTCGCTCGGCGCGATACCGCGAGTAGCTGGAGCCGCCCGGATCGTAGCTCATCGAGCCGGCAACAACGGCCGCGCCAATCAATGCGCGCTGCACGGCAGTCTTGCGTGTCTGGCGATAGGCGACCGATTGCTCGCGCGTGCGTTTGCGCCAGCCCTCGTAAGGCAGCGCGATACCGTAGTAGAAGTTCGCGTAATGCTCGTTCAGGGTATCGACCACGAGGCGGTCACGTTCGCGGATCTGCCGCAGCCGGTCCACCATCGGATCGTTGGCGGCGGGCAGCCGCTGCACGACGGCGATGCCGTCGTCGTCATAGTAGAAATGATCGCCGAACGCGTCAGGCGCCATGTCGGCGAAGAATCTCAATTCGGATACCTCGCGAATCCTGGCGATTTGCTTCGGCTCCAAAGTCAGCACGTGGGCATGCAGATCGTTCGCGAAGTCGTTAAAGACCTTCTGGTAAGGATCCTGGGTGCGATCACGATATTCGGCGTAGGAGGAAATCCCCGTCTGCATCGAATAGCTTTTTTCGAACCAGAACAAACCGGTCGCATCGCTGGCTGACAGTCGCAGGGTGACGAACTCGCCGTCCGATTCCTCGATCATGCCGCTGACATAGACGTCTGTCGCGACATCCATCGACGGAACGACGCGCACGGCGCCCCAGAAGCCGGTGCCCTGCAAGGTGGTCTTGATGTGATACGGCAGGTAACGGGCCTCTGCCTGGCGAACCTCGGGATAGATGCGAGTCTCTTCCGCGTCGTTGTCCTCTGGGATGCCGGGCTCGAAGTTGAGGATGCCGACGTCGAGCAGCAGCGCTTCCGATACCTGCAGCGACGCAACGTTCAGCGAGGTCTGCTCGGCGTGAATGACTTCCGAAACGGTACAGCCGGCGCTCGCGATCCCGACGGCCAGGGCTGCAACTATTTTGATTGTGGTTTGCAGTTTTATCTTCATGCGGTCAACAGGATGTGCATCTACCTCAGTTGAGGTCGTTGTAGGTGCGATATTCATCCCAGAGCCGCTCCCTCAGCTCGGGGTCTTCCTCGGCGAGAGCCGCTTCGCGGAGCTGTCGCGCGACGATGTCTTCGCTGACGAGATCGGGGATATCGTCCGGCGTGCGTTCGCGGATCTCCTCCTCGGTCAGGCCGCCCACCGAGGCCTGGCGCTGCTCCTGGGGTCCTGCAACGCTGCCGGCCTGACCGCCACCGCTGCCGCCACCGCCGCTGCCGCCGCCGCCGGCCTGACCACCCAGACCGACGCGTCCGCTGCCGGCGCCGCCCTGGCCGCCGCCGAAGCCCTCGGTGTTGCGACCCACGGTTGAAATTTCTTTTTGCTCATCGGCCAGCACTTCGTCGAAACCGCCGACGGATTCCTCGAGTTCGCCCTCGAGTCGCGCCGTGCGTTCCGCTGCGGTTTCGCCGGGGTATTGACCCACGCCGCCGTCGCAGGCTTCGTCGGGGCCTCCCCAGCCACCGGTGCCGGTCGGATCGCAGTTTTCGCCGTCCACGCCGTTGCCGGAACCCGGGGCGCCACCTGCGCCACCTGCACCGCCCATACCACCGACGCCGCCCATACCCGGCACCGGGCCACTGACGCCGCGGACCTGGCCACCGCCACCTCCGCCGCCGCCACCGGCACCACCGGCGCCGCCGCCAGCCATCCCGCCGGAGGAACCGCCGGAGGAACCGCCGGACATGCCGCCACCGGAAGAACCGCCGCCGGACATGCCGCCCGAGGAGCCGCCACCGGAAGAACCGCCACCGGAAGAACCGCCGCCGGACATGCCACCGCCGGACATGCCACCGCCGGACATGCCACCGCCGGACATGCCGCCCGAGGAACCACCGCTCGACGGCGAGCCCGGAATGCTCACGGCGCAACCGGCCAGCAGCACGCTGACGGCTGCAGCCAGCGCCGTGGTTTTCAGATTCGCCAATAAAGTAGTTTTTCGGCTGATCGCGTTCATCGCCTTACCCGCCTTTGAGAAATCGATTGCCCCAATCGCCGGCCCGGCAACCATAGCTGTCGCGGAACCTCGCTTTATGTCTGATTGGAGAGCGATTTCAACGCTTTAGTTCCATCAAACTGACCGACGTCGGAAGCGGGTTTCCGTCACGTTTCCTGACCATGACCATAATACGCCGCGTGGACCGTAGCAACCGCGCCGCAAGGCAATTCCACAGCGGCTGAAACGGGCCAGTCCTGCCGTCCCGAGTCCAATGCTAATTGCTTGGAAAAAAAAGAAANNCGCCGACTTAACATAGAAAGCCCGGCCCGCTCGCAGCCTTCGGCCGGCGCCAGGCCGAACAGCCGGTGGCGGGCTCCGCTCAGCCGTTCGCGGCGCGGATCGGCGCGTGCTGCCCGGCCGCAAAAGCCGGCGGCGTTCGCCCGTCCGGGAGCGTTGGCCGGGCGGCGAATTTCCGGCAACGTCAGGAACGACCGGGGCTGTGCCAAGAATTGTCAAGTAACAAGCGGCCGGCGTTGCACTGGCCGGTGCATTGGCGGACGATGATCGCACCGCAACGAACTGCAAGTCTGCATCATGGGCGACGATGACAATAACCCGCAGATCCTCATGATCGATGACGACCGTGAACTCGGCGCGATGATCAGCGACTTTCTCGCCACCGACCAGCTCACTGTCACCTTGAGAAATACCGGCGAGGACGGGATCGATGCGTTCAGGGCGGGCAACTATGATTTACTGATCCTCGACATCATGATGCCGGGCATCAGCGGTCTCGACGTCCTCAAAAAAGTACGGCAGACGAGCAGCGTGCCGGTCATCATGCTGACGGCGCGCGGCGACGACGTCGATCGCATCATCGGCCTCGAGTTCGGTGCGGACGATTACCTGCCGAAACCTTTCAATCCGCGCGAGCTGGTGGCGCGAATCAAAGCCATCCTGCGCCGCGCGCAGCCGCGGACGGAAGAGCAGGACATCCTCGAGCTGGGTGAAATCAGTCTCGACACCCGCACGCACAGGGCAGCGGTCAGCGACCGCGAGCTCAAGCTGACGGGTACCGAGTACGAGATCCTGAAGTGCCTGCTGGAGACGCCGGGCAAGGTCGTCAACAAGGAGCATCTCAGCGAACGGGCGCTCGGGCGCCGGCTGTTGCCTTATGATCGCAGCGTGGACACGCATATCAGCAACCTGCGCGGCAAACTCGAGAGGGCAGGTAATCGTAACGAGACCATCCAGAACCAGCGCGGCGTCGGCTACCTGTTGATTCCGGGCGCCTGAATCCCGAGCCATGCGCAGCCTGTTCCTCAAATTCCTGGTCTCGTTCTGGCTCGTTATCGGTTTGAATATCGGCGCCGCGGCGGTTGGCGGCTTTCTGTACGCCGAGCAGTTGCAAAAGGTCATCGAGGACTTCGAAGCCGGCGAATCGATGCTCGAGGCGAATGCCGCCCTGCAGGAAAATGGCCGCGCCGGTCTGATCCGATGGCGGGAAGGAACGCCGCCGGACGACGGCGTCGTGATCTTTTTCCTGGATGAAAGCGGCCAGGATATTTCCTTCAGCCGCACGCCATTTGCCGTCGAGCGGGTGTTCGAACGGCACCGCGCCCGATACGAACGGATGCAGCGCGACCGGCAAGATGGCGATAACAGCCGCTTTCGGTCCCGCCTGCTGCCGCAACTCACTGCGCCGGACGGGGAAGTCCTGACGATGCTGGTCGCGCCCGTAAGGGCGCCCGAAGCGTTCTGGGCGAGCCAGGACATCCGCGTACTGCTGTTCGTGTTCGCGCTCGCGATCAGCGGCGTCGTTTCCTACGCGCTGGCCGCGGCATTCTCCCGGCCGGTGCGCAACTTGCGCGATGCGACCGTCGAGCTTGCGGAAGGCAACCTGGACGTCCGTGTCGCCGAGTCGACCGGAAAACGCCGCGATGAACTCGGCATGCTCGGCCGTGACTTCGACTCGATGGCGGAAAAACTGCAGCGTGCCGCCGAGAGGCAAACCGAGCTGTCGCGAAACATCTCGCATGAATTACGCTCGCCGCTCGCCAGGATGCGGGTCGCCGTCGAACTGGCGAAACGAAAGGCGGGCGACTTGCCGGAGTTCGAGCGCCTCGAAAACGATGCCGAGCGCCTCGATTCGCTGATCGGGCAGATCCTGAGCTACACGAAGCTCGAAGCGGACGGCGAGCGGGAGAGTGAGCCGGTCGAGTTGCAGGACCTGCTGAACGAGGTTGCCGAAAACGTCAATTTCGAATGCGGTGACGACCGGGTCACGGTGGCCGCCGCAGACGACAGGACCAGGATCCAGGGTTATCGTGGCGCCCTGACCAGCGCCGTCGAGAACGTCATGCGTAACGCGGTCAAACACAGTTCTGCAGACGGCAAAGTGACCGTCAGCACGGCGGTCGCGAACGGCGAGGTTACGATCAAGTTCGTCGACGACGGACCGGGCGTCGCCGAACAGGACCTGCAAAGACTGTTCGAGCCCTTCTTCCGGACCCGGGTCTCTGCGGAGAAGGACGGCAATGGCGGTTCCGGGCTCGGTCTTGCCATTGCGCGACGCGCCGTGGAATTACACGACGGCCGCATCGAGGCAGCGAATGGCGACGAAGGCGGCTTCGTCGTCAGCATCGCGCTGCCTGCCAGCTAGTTACTGCTTCTGCTTGCGGTAGGGCTTGCGAAACAGCACGACCGACAGGTCGTCGGGCTTGCTCGGCTGGTGCATGGTCTCCACGGTCATGCGCCGCCGCGCCAGGCTCGTCATCGAGCGAATCGCATCCTCGAGCGACCCTTTGCGAACCAGTTCCGTGATTTCGTGCATATGGACATTGTCCGTCAGCCCGTCGCTCGCGAGCAGGATGGTATCCCGGGGATTGAGTTTCACGACCGGCCCCATGTCGACGCGCATGTCAGTGGTGCCGCAAAAGTTCGACACGATGTGCCGGTCTTCATGATGCAATGCGTCGCGCTGATCGAGCACGCCGGCTTCGACCGCGAATCCGGTCGGCGAATGCGCCATGGTCTGCGCGCGTATCCGCCCTCTCTGGCCGATGACGAGCGCCTCCGAGTCGCCGACCTGGTAGCTCCTCGCCGTGTGTCCCTCGACCGTCACCACCGTCAGCGTCGTCGCCGAGCCGCTGCCCAGCGCGAGCACGGCTTCATTCGCCGCCTCGATCCCGTCGAGGATCGCCGTTCGCAGCAACACCGTTTCCGACGCCGCAGCGTTCAGTGAGGCATGCAGGGATGTGATCGCTGTCCGCGAGGCGCGGCGACCGGCTGGCAGTCCGCCGGCGCCATCCGCGATCGCAAGCACGACAGCGTCGGGGCCATAAGGAATCGCGGCAACGCTGTCTTCGTTGTCGGTCGACTTGTTGGGCGCCCGGCTCGTGTAGGCGACCATGGATCCGCCACCTACAGCGATCGCGCATTGATCGGACTCCTGGCCTCCGTTCAGCAGGATGATGTCGCCGCTCATTTTTCGACAGGCTCGCTGCACCAGGCGCAGTAGTCCCAGAACTCGGGCACGGTGCCCCAGCCGCAGGATGCACATTTATCCTGGCTGCCTCCGATCTTCCAGGGCTTGCGCACCTTGCTG
>JABAHS010132233.1_pt1 | contig 11527 bp, 13 predicted proteins | sample 7062111 | NCBI WGS metagenome assembly JABAHS01 (sample SAMN14534600, study PRJNA622989) | marine sediment metagenome | biome: marine biome [ENVO:00000428]; feature: marine pelagic biome [ENVO:01000023]; material: deep marine sediment [ENVO:00002113]; isolation source: pool of 4 deep marine... | reverse complement strand
TTGGGCCTCAATGTCCCGCTTGCCCATCTTGCTCATGGTGTCGATGTAGGCCAGCTTGGTGACCCCATCAACCAGATAGGCTATCTCGTCATCAAAGTGCTTGCGCAGATCGTCCACCGTCCAGTCGGTGTCCTCCACCACATCGTGAAGGAGGCCGGCTGCCACCGCATGGTGATCCAGGCCCAGTTCGGCCAGCATGCGTGCCACCTCTACTGAGTGAACGATATAGGGTTGGCCCGAAGCACGCATCTGACCATCATGAGCCAGGACTGCCTGGTCATAGGCCTGCCGGACCAGTTCCAGTTCAGATCCACTGAACTTTTCCGCTGCCCAGTCCAGCAGTTGAGCTTCTGTCACGATCTACTCCTGTCAATCCAAAACCAGAATTCCCGAAAAGTATAGCGCAAAACCCCATTTCGCGCAACCGGGTGCTCCAAACCACTTGACGCTTCCTGGGAATCGGAGTATACTCACCCGACGCCCTTTGGCACACGAGAGAAAGGAATTCGATGTTGCCGCTTGGACATGTGGCATACACTTGGGCTGCTCTGGCATGGATGCAGTCCCGTGGGCAAGCCACTGACATTGACTACAGAGGCGCGGCGGTGGCAGCCCTTTTGCCTGACCTAATCGACAAGCCGCTGACTCTCACACTGATGTCCGGCTCGGGGACGAGCCAGGGCCCCGGCCACACCCTTTTGGGCCAGGCCTTGCTCGCTACTGCCACCGCAGAGCTCAAGCCGGAGTGGCTGCCCTACGCCCTTATCTCTGGTAGCCACTTGTTTGCCGATCAGATGTGGAAGTACCCACGCACGCTGTTCTTTCCCTTCTCTGGTCGCCTTGATAGCTGGAAATTCATGGGAACGCCGTCCGCCATGCTGGACGCCTACGCCGAGATCGCCACCCGGCCCGAGATCGTGGCCGTTGAGGCCGTGGGCCTTGTCTTGTTCGGCTGGCTGGTTTGCAAACACCGGCTCTTCCGCAGGGGGCCACTGAAGCGATTCTTGCACACCGGCAGAACTGATCGTAGCCTGGCTGGAGACGATCCATCAGATGCACAATCGCAGGAAGTGAGGGCTAGGACGTGCGCGTAATCTCGGGAAGCGCTAAAGGTATCCAGTTGCAGGCGGTACCTGGCAGCGGTACACGGCCCATCACCGACCGGGTGAAAGAGGCAGTCTTTAACATCCTGGGCGATGCGATTGTGAACGCTCAGGTTCTCGATCTGTTCGCTGGCACCGGCAGTGTGGGCATCGAAGCCCTCAGCCGGAGCGCGGAGCAGGCTGTGTTCGTCGAAAAGCATCCCAAAGCGATCGCCACGATCCGGACCAACCTGCGGCGCACCGCACTTGGAGCNNATTTAGGTTTCTGGCTCGCACTCCGCGACCGTTCGACCTGATCTACATCGCCCCTCCCCAGTATCAGGCCTTGTGGAGCAAGACGCTGTTGGCGTTGGATGCCGCGCCAAGGTGGCTGGACCCTGGCGGCCTGGTCATTGTCCAGATCTTTCCCAAGGAGTTCGAACCGCTGTCCTTGACCAACCTGCGACTATCCGAACAGCGCAAGTACGGGAGCACACTTCTCTGCTTCTACGAAGCACTCCCGGAGTGATCGGGGCAGCCCTGCGGCCCAGGCCACGCTCACAGTCTCTTGCCTTTTCCTTTATCATCTAGTATAATGCGAACAGATAACCGACGAAGCNNTTTCGCGTCTCTTCTCATCTGGAGTAACAGTCACGTGCATAACCTGGGAAGGAATACTGAACAGGAGGAGCTGAGCCAGCTTCTGGAGGAGCTAGGAGAGCAACCTGGGGCACTCCCTTCCTCCAAGTTGTACCTGCTTTCGGACCTTGCAGGGCAAAGGCTTGCCGACTTTTGCAGCGCGTTTGAAACCTACCCCCTTCCCCAGCAACGCCGGCTGATACGAGCCCTCGTGCAACTGGCAGAGGAGAGTATCCAGGTCCACTTTGATGCCATCTTCCGCCATTGTTTGGGGAATCACGACGGCGAGATACGCGCCGCGGCGATCGATGGTCTGTGGGAAAACGAAGACGTTGCGCTTACGGGCCCTCTGGTGTCGATGTTGCGCTCTGATCCATCGGCTGCTGTACGAGCATCCGCGGCTACCGCACTTGGGCGATTCGTTCTGGCCGGAGAGCTGGAGCAGCTAGATCAGCCCATTCAGGCAAGGCTCACAGCAGAGCTCCTTACCGCGATCCATCTAAGAGGCGAAGGCCTCGAGGTGCGCCGTCGCGCCCTCGAGTCGGTTGCGTATGCCTGCACACCAGAGGTGCTGGAGGCACTGGAAACCGCCTACTACCACGAGGACGAGCAGATGCGGCTGAGTGCCATGCTCGGCATGGGGCGTTCCTGTGATAGGCGCTGGACCAAGATCGTACTTGAGGAGCTAGGGAGCCGTTCTCCGGCCATGCGGTACGAGGCTGCCTTGGCCAGCGGGAACCTCACACTGCGTGAGGCCGTTCCGACCCTGACCGGGCTACTGGATGACGCTGATCCACTGGTCCGTGATGCGGTTATATGGGCTCTGGGGCAGATAGGGGGCGATCAAGCCAAACAGGCTCTTCTGGGGGCGCTTGAAGATGCGGACGAAGATACTGCAGCAGCACTTGAGGAAGCATTGGCCGAGCAGGCATTGTCTGTGGGCGATCTGGAATTTCCTCTGTATGAACTCGACGAGAGCCCCGATGGCCCAGACGACGACCCTTTCGTGACCCTCTGGAGCACCGATGATGACATGGGCAGCCAATTGGACTGAAGCAGCAGATGGCGTTGGCAGGCTATATGCACAGTTCCCCTTGGGGAGAGATGGAGTACACGCGCTATGAACCTGAAGCTGCGACGTCTGGTACGCACCCCGTCCTCCGAGCAGTATGCTCTCTTTGACCCGGATAGAACCGACGACAACTATGACCCGCTGAGCATAGGCAAGCTTGACCTTCACTACACGCCCGACGGCATCTATGGTACATTCCTGTTCTGGCAGNNTCAGGTTCGCGCCGTAGTTGAGGCAACGCTGCAGGAACTTTCGGAGCCCATGGGTCTGCCTGCATTCTACGCCGTAGAATACTTCTCTCCTCATCTAAAGAGCTATGTGCTGTACAGCAACGAGTCCGAAGATAATGAAGAAGAAGAAGAAGATAAAAGCAGAGACGACTCTGAACAGCAGCCGGACACGGCTCAGGCTTGAGGCCCGTCAACGCCCCTCCCCATACACAACCGTCTGTAGACAGATAGATTGAGAACCCAGACATGCCAAGAAAGATCTCTGTCATCGGTCACAAGAACCCTGACACCGATTCCATCGTCTCGGCGCTGGCCTACGCCGAGTTGTTGCGCCTACAGGGCGAGCAGCACGTGATAGCAGCGCGCCACCTGCCTGGCAACTTGGTGAGAAAGGAAGATAGAACCCCGATCTCATGACTCGGAAATCAAAAGAAAGAGCCCGGCGCCTGCTAAACCGGGGAGCCAGCCTGCTCGAGCAAGGCAAGGCCAACGAGGCAATCCCTCACCTGGAGCGAGCCAACCAGCTTGATAGATCGAGTGTGCCGGCTCAGATCAATCTGGGCGGCGCGTACGTTCTGGCGGGGCGGCACGAAAAGGCAGTCCCCCTGCTGGAGGCTGCGCGAGATGCCGAGCCTCAGAACGTGATGATCTGGATCAACCTGGGAGCAGCCTACCTGGGCAATCCTGTCCTGGCAACGTCGGAGCAACAGATGCAGGCCATCCATGCGTTTGAGGTGGCTCTGGAACTGAATCCCGCTGCACCTAACGTGAACTATAATCTGGGTCTGATCTTTGTGGACCGAGAAGAGCATAGCTTGGCGCTAGCCGCGTTCCGACGGGCTATCCAGATCAATCCACTGGACCGCGACGCCCGCGCCTGGCTTCAAAAGCTTGAGGCAAAGGAACAAGGCGGAGTAGACCAGTAGACAAAGTTCCGAGAAAGGAGATATCTGATGTCCGAGACGCCCACGCCCTGGTGGAAATGCACCGAATGTGGCTACCTGTTCCAGGCCCCGCAACCGCCGGAGGCCTGCCCAAGCTGCAAGACAAAGTGTGTCTTTATCGATGCGACCTGTTACACACCCGACTGTGGAGGTCCCGAATCAGGGAACCCCGATCCCCGGCTGGCTGCGGGATAGACCCCGGACAGGCAAACGCGGTCGCATGCCCGCAGTGATAACGCTTATCCTGGCAGTAGCCAGAGCGGATGATGGCCTGTTCGTTGCTGGAATGACCACCGAGCCCCATCCGGTCAGCAGCCTCCGCTGGGTGCGGCTGGTGCGAGAGCAAGGGCGCGTGCGGTCTGAGGATCTCACCACCCCGGGCGATCAGGTGCTACGCCCATTTGATGTGGTTGAGTTCAACCTGCTCCGGCCTCGTCCTATCCGGCCTCGCATAGAAGACTGGATCGCCAGCTTTGATAGCGCACCCCCCCGGATCGTCAGGCATCTTGAGGGCGAACGCCGGAGCCGCTTCCTGCACAGGCACTGCGATGCCGCCCCACGTCAAGTACTGGAGGGACAACAACGCTCCCTCTGCTTGATCAGAGCGCGCTCAGTTACAGGCTCGTTCCGGCAGGAACGAGACAGCGCACATCTGAAAGCACGGCTGGCCTTCAGGGCCGGAGGCCGCACCTACCGTGGTTTACTCTCCAAGGGTGGATTCACCACTACCGATCCTAGGTGGCTGGCATTCGGCGCTTGCTGGTTACCCGCTGGCGGGGGATGGGCCGAATTCGATGAAGGGATTCTGCGAGCGCGGCACGGAATCGAGGAGATCTATTTGGTCGTCGGCCTAAGTCGCGTTGACCAGCGCCGCTTTGAACCTATCATTGCCGGCGTGCACACAGTGCCCGACTATCAGGTGCCCATCGCTTTCGAAGCCACGTAGAGCGCCCCGTCGCGGACCGGGCGCTACAGAGATAGAACCAGCTGTCTGAGTTGCTCAGTCCACTCCATGGGCGCAGCAAAGGCCAAAGTACCAGGAAACGTGGTCTGGCGGGACGTTGATGCGCGCGGTGGCGCTCAGATTGTCGTGCATACCTGCGGGGTGATACCAGGCAACGCCCCGCAGGACCCGTTCGCTGGAATCGTCAAGATCCAGGCCAACCTCCCGACCATCGGTTGCAGGCTTTGAGCGTTCAGGCGGCTCTCCAAAGAAACCATGCGCAGCGAACTCCCCACCAACTGCCCGGGCATCAAACAGTCCCTGATGACTTGCGTCAAGGACAAAACGCTGTGTTGGCATTGATTCGAGCCAGAAAATCTATGCCGCGCCCTGCACACTTGCCTGCGACGAAGTCTTGTGCTATGATGGTTCTGGCTGTTCAGCAGACTGCACAACCATGTCCATTCAAGCACGGGGGAGTGCCCTCAGGAGGTCCACTTGACCGACCCAGAGGCGGTAATTGTCTTCACAGTGGGTCACAGTAACCACGAGGCCGATGCGTTTGTAGCCCTCCTGCGTCAGCATGGAATCGAACTCGTGGTCGATGTGCGGAGCACTCCATACAGCCGCTACGTACCGCAAGCCAACCGCGAGAACCTGGCTCGAACGCTGGAAGAGGCGGGCTTCGCCTATCGCTGGATGGGGGATTCCCTGGGCGGCAAGCCAGAGGGCGCAGTTGGCGACTATGATGAGCTTCGGGCCAGCCCAGTCTTCCAACTGGGAGTCGAAAGGCTGTTGGGCCTGGCTGCACAGGATCGCACAGCCATCATGTGCTCCGAGGGCGACCATCGCCAGTGTCACCGGCACAAGCTGATCACGCCCGCCCTTCTTGAGCGCGGCGCCCGCGTATTGCACATTCAGCGTGATGCCAGCCTCGTAGATGAGAGGCAAGTACCCAGGCAGCTCTNNACTAGCTGTCCTGAGGAAACGATGAGTACAGTCCTTACTATCGGCCACACCAAGACAAGTCTGGAAGGATTCATCAGTCGCCTGCAGGATTCCAGGGTGGATGCTGTCATTGACATTCGCCTCCGCAACACCTCTCAATTGGCCGGCTTTGCCAAGCGCGATGATCTGGCCTTCATCCTTCAAGAGGGTTTTGGCATAGCGTATCACCACTATCCTGAACTCGCGCCGACCGGTGAGATCTTTGACGCTTACCGGCAGGACTGCAACTGGCCTGCCTACGAGCGCGAGTTCCGCCTGTTGCTGGCTGAGCGCGACGCAGCAGACATCGGTCGCGAACTGCTGGGCCGGTACCAACGTCCGTGTCTTCTCTGCTCCGAACCCACCGCCGATCGCTGTCACCGCGGGCTGGTTGTCGAGTGGTGGGCCGAACACCTCGGCGATCTGGAGGTCATTCACCTCTGATGCATCCCTGAACCTGCACTTCACTCGACTTGGAGGAGGCGATGCCAACCCAAGAGCTGCTCATGCTGGCTGTGACCAAGATGCTCGGCGGCGTCTGCGTCGCCGGTATGACTAGCGAAACGGATTCTGTCACAGGGCTACGTTGGGTGCGGCCGGTCCGCGAATTCGGGCACGTCCTCCTTGGGGACATCACCACGCCGGACCGGCTGGTCCTACGCCCCTTTGACGTGGTGGAATTCAGCCTGATCAGCCCTCGCCCGGACCCGCCCCATACGGAGGACTGGATCGCGGACTTTGTACACCAGCGTCCCCGCATTGTCCGCCGCCTTGAAGGCGAGCGCCGCGCAGGTTTCCTGGAGAAGCACCTGGACGCTGCTCCCCTTCAGGTTCTGCAGGGAAAGCAGCGCTCCCTGTGCCTGGTTGGGCCTGACTGGGTGAAGGGCTCTTTTCACCTGGATCTCCCCAGCGGCGACTTGAATGCCAGGCTGGCCTTTGGCCTGGACGGGCGCACCTACAGTGGCTCGCATGGCGAGGGCGGTCTGTCTGTCACCGATCTGAAGTGGCGCGCCTTGGGCCGCGCCTGGCTGGCGCCAGCGGGAGGTCGGAGGGATTTCGATATCGGCGACCTGGAGGTGGAGTTTGGAATCGGCCAGCTCTACCTTGTGGTGGGCCTGACCCGCTCCTTCCAGGGCAGCTTCTGGCCCATCATCGTGGGCGTCCACACAGCCGAGGACTACAAAGCATCCGTCGACTATGACAACCTGTGAAAGCACGGGAGTGGATACCATATGCCTGACGCGATCCTGGCAGACCTGAATCTAGAGGCAGCCGATGTCCCTGGCCTGCGAGGGCCAATTCGCACGTCTCTCGTGTCCTATCTGCTCCGCTGGGAGTACTATGATGCCGCAGAGGAGTGCCTGCAGCAACTACTCCAGAGCCACGGCCACCTGGTTTCCGTGTACGACAACATGGCTCGCCTGTACCTGGCCCGGGGGGAGGACGAGCGCGCCCTGGAGGTTATGAAACGCAGGCATCGGATGCGAGCCTCTAACACGTCTCGATCACTTGAGGCACGGATCCACCTGGCCGCTGGCGATCTGCCCTCCGCCCAAGCTATCCTCGATCAGTTGCACAGCGAGCAGCCGGAATCCGTGTTGGTCTGGAGTCTGCAGGCCGATCTGTCCCTTGCCGCCGGGGACCTAGATGCGGCAGAGGTCGCCTGGAACGAGCGCGAAGCTCTCCGGCCTGGCACCCCGGCCACGGCGTTGGGACTCGCGCGAGTCTGGCAGGCTCGTGCCGATCTCGAAAAGGCCCTGCTTTGGGCGCGAACCGCGCTTGCTCGTGCCGACGGCAACCAAGGCAGGCCCTCAGTGCCCCTCCTGAGCTTCTTGGAGCATATCTACGATGCCGCCGGAAAGAATGCCCAGGCCGAGGCCATCAGCGCCCGCCTGCGCCAGCGGAAGCGCGATGAACTGAATCTGCTCCGGGAGAGACTCAGCTCAGCCCCGCCCGCGGAGGCAGCTCAGCCTGTTGATCAACCTTGTGCTCCTCTCCCGGCCCCGGCAGACCTGCCAGATGCGCCGTCTCGGCCCGTCTCCGTGACCGGCGCTGTGGACTTGTCTTCTTCCGAGCGCGCCCGCCTGGATGAAGCGCTGCACGATCACTTCGGGCACGAGTCCTTCCGCCCGGGCCAGGCCGATGTCGTCGCTGCCCTGCTGCGCGGAGAGAGCGTGCTGACGGTGATGCCCACCGGGGCTGGCAAGTCCCTCTGCTACCAGATGCCCGCGTTGCTGCTTCCCGGGACGACGCTGGTCATCTCGCCGCTCATCGCCTTGATGAAGGATCAGATCGACGGGCTGCCTCCGGCCGTGGCGGCCCGAACCGCGATGCTCAACAGCACCCTGGGCGGCGCCGAACTGGCCGCCCGGCTGGCCCGAGCCGCGGCAGGCAAATACAAGATGCTATATGCCGCACCGGAGCGCCTTCGCCAGCGGCCTTTCCTTCACGCGCTGGGGCGGGCGCGTGTCTCGCTGCTGGTTGTAGATGAAGGCCACTGCGTGAGCCTGTGGGGCCACGACTTTCGCCCCGACTACCTGTTCATCGCCAAGACCTGGCGGGAGCTTGGACAGCCGCCCATCCTGGCCCTCACTGCAACCGCCACGCCCCGGGTGCGCGACGACATCCATACCGAACTTGCCAGGACGCGCCTGATCGCCACAGACATCCACCGTCCGAACCTGCTTCTGGAGGCCCGCCGCTTTGCCAAGGCTGCTCAGAAGCAGCAAGCCTTGCTGGCCCTGTGCAAGCAATTGGAGGGCAGCGGCATTGTCTATGCCAGGTCCCGGAAAAAGTGCGAGGATCTGGCCGAGATGCTGCGGCGGGCCGGGCTGTCGGCCATCCACTATCATGCCGGCATTCCCGACCGTGCTCGCGCCCAGGACCAGTTCATGACCGACCAGGTCCGCATCGTCGTGGCCACCATCGCATTCGGTATGGGCGTCGACAAGGCCGATGTGCGTTTCGTGATTCACTATGACCCTCCCAAGACACTGGAGAACTATTACCAGGAAGCCGGTCGCGCCGGGCGTGATGGCCTGCCCGCTCACTGCATTCTCCTCCACACCCCGGGAGACAAGGCCACGCTGAGGCGATTCATCCGGCAGGAGGCCCTTCAGGCCGGATTCCTGCGGAGGGTCTATGCTGCCANNCCGGGTCGCCATCCACTTCCTGGAGACTGCCGGGCTGCTGTGGCGGGGATTTGACCTACCTCGAACGGCAACCCTGGCCTTGAAGCGCGTCCCGGACGGCGGCGATCCGGATTTCGCCCGCTTTGTCGATAGCAGCCACCTGCGCCCGGGTGAACCTGTCGGGCGCGATCTCTTGGCGTGCAGCCGCGACGCCAGACTGGATCCGCGCACCATCGAGGCCCAGGTGCTGAGCTGGCAGGATGCCGGATGGCTTGCATACCGGGGCATCGGGCGGGACATGCTCCTGGCCCTGCCCGCTCCGCCGCCCGATTCCCAGCAGCGGGTGGCGGCTATGCTGGCCGACTATCGCGACGGGCAGGATGGCCGCCTCGCCGAGATGATGGCCTACGCCAGGACTACTCGTTGCCGCCATGGTCATATCAGCGCCTACTTTGGCGGGCGTCNNGACAACTGCCTGAGGGAGAGAGCCGCCCCTGCACAACAAGAGAGCGACCGCGAGCCTGCCTCCGACCACAAGTTCCTGGATGACAAGACGCTCGCAATATTGCAGGGAGTGGCCTCTCTATTCCATCCCCTGGGCCGCACCGGCCTGGCGCGCGCGCTCCAGGGTGCTGCCACCAGCCCTGTCTCGTCCACCCGATTCGCCCACTTTGGCGCCCTGCCTGGAATGACCCAGAAACGCATCCGCCAGGAGATTGGAAAACTCGAGGACAAGGGACTGCTGGAGCCATTCGAAAAGGGTCGTTACCGGTTGCTGCGACTGACTGAAGAGGGCGAACACCTGCTGGCACGCCAAGACCCGCAGCCGCCCACTCACCAGCCGCCAGCGCCGCCTGGTGAGCCCGAGATCGATGAGGACCAAGAAACCCTTGCCAATGACGCAGAGCCCCTTTATAGAGAATTGCGAGCATGGCAAATCGCGACAGCGACGGAGGCAGGCCTGCCACCATTCCTCGTGCTCCACCGTGCAACGCTCAAACGTATCGCCAGCCGCCGTCCGGCCACGCTTGAGCAGCTCAACGCAATCAAAGGCATCGGTCGAAAGAAGCTGGAGCGCTACGGCTCAGCCGTTCTAGCCATAGTCGCTAGCCACAGTCCTAGCAAGGCCGATACACTCTTTCATTCTCCTGATGCCACCGGAACTCCCTGACGCCCCACTCTGCGAGCCACTCTAAGAAGGGGTGCTGGACACCTGCACTGGGCAGGAGCCCAGACCTGTTCAGGTTCACAATCTGTCCTATCTCCCAGTTTGCACCTCTCCGCTCGATGTGTACGGCAGTCGCGAGAGCTGCACCCAATCCGGTAAGCAGTCCGACGATGAACCCCAAGCGGTTCTCGAGTCCTGGCCCATGGACCTGAGCGGCGCAGTCCCAGAGCGCATACGCTTGCCTGAAGCCACGGCTGATGCTATAATGCACGCACTATAGGAGAAACGTGCATGGACAAACAACCCAACTCGCGCATGTGTTTCGTCTGCGGCATCGAGAACTCGATTGGCTTGAAACTCTCGTTCTACACCGACGACGAAGGCCGTTGCATTGTCCGCTTCCGGCCCCGCCCGGAGCACCAGGGTTTTCCAGGGCAGCTCCACGGCGGCATCATCAGCACGCTGCTGGACGAAACGATGGGCCGCGTCCTGACCATGGAAGATGTATGGGCGATGACCGGCCGCCTCGAGATCAAGTTCCGCAAGCCGGTGCCGTTGGACCAGGAGCTGACTATCGTCGGGGAATTGACCAGGAGTCGCTCGCGCGCGTACGAAGCCCGGGGCGAGATCCAGCTTCCGGATGGTACCACACTCGTCGAGGGAGACGGCATGTATATCCGCATTCCTGATGAGGTCGTCGAGCAGGCGAAGACTGAGCTGGACTTCTGGGAGGTAGTACCCGACTGATCGTACCGGGTGCGGCAAGGCGAGAGCTGGCTGGACCCAAACCCAAATTCGGGGAGTATCGCGGAAGGAGGACCATGACAGGTCTAGCAGGCACGGAGATGGGAACCGCACCATACGTCATCGGCATGGACCTTGGAGGCACCAAGATCCTGGCGGCGGTCGTGGATGCAGAGGGCCGGATCCTGGCCCAAGCCAAGCGCGCCACCGGGGCAAGTGAAGGACCTGAAGCCGTGATCAAGCGGATGGCCGGGACAGCTCGAAAGGCGGTCAGGAATGCCGGGATCGAGTGGAACGCGGTGACCGGCCTGGGGGTTGGAGCGCCAGGGCCCATTGACCCCGAGATTGGATTCGTGTACAACCCTCCCAACTTGCCTGGCTGGGATGAGATCGCGCTGGCGCCGCGCCTGTCGGAAGCTCTGGAGCTGCCGGTCTTTCTGGAGAATGACGTGAATCTGGGAACCTTGGGCGAATACGCACTGGGTGCAGGACAGGACACCAAGGACATGGTCGGCATCTTTGTGGGCACGGGCGTTGGCGGGGGCCTGATCCTGGGTGGCGAGCTACGAAGCGGCTTCCGCCACGCG
>JABAHS010130708.1_pt1 | contig 11528 bp, 4 predicted proteins | sample 7062111 | NCBI WGS metagenome assembly JABAHS01 (sample SAMN14534600, study PRJNA622989) | marine sediment metagenome | biome: marine biome [ENVO:00000428]; feature: marine pelagic biome [ENVO:01000023]; material: deep marine sediment [ENVO:00002113]; isolation source: pool of 4 deep marine... | reverse complement strand
AAGTATTTGGCGGCCCAGGTGTTGACCCTTGCAATCTCGTTCGGGTCGACATCATCAGTTGATGGTTTTGAGCCCTGAGTTTTGGGTGGTTTTAGCTTGATACCGGCCCGTTCCGCCAGCCTCTGGAGGGTCTGGGGGAAGGTGAGGTTCTCGCGCATCTGGACAAAGGTGAATATGCTGCCGCCGGCCCCGCAGGCAAAACATTTGAATATCTGCTTTGCCGAGTTTACGTACATGCTCGGGCGATGGTCATCGTGGAAAGGACAGAGTCCGACCATCTCCCTGCCCTTTTTCTTTAGGCTGACGTGCTCGCTTATGAGGTCAACTATGTCGTTTGCCTGCTGAACCTGATTAACAATTGTCTGGTCGAATATTCCTGCCATAAAATTGATACGGCCGCCCCCGGCCCTTCGATATCGAATCTTTTTAAGTAAACCAACCTTCCTTAGTGGGTTTATGCCCCAAGCATTAATGAATGCTCTCGAAATTAATTCTTCACTCCGCAAAAAGAATGAATGAAAAGTTTATAATCGTCCCAAGGTAATCCTTTTCGCCCTGTTTTGTTTGAAACCGTTTATTTCGGCTATTTTCAACACTCCATATATCAGTTAGCATCTAACTACTTATATATAGCCGGAAGAGGCAAAAAGTCAAGTCGAGGCGAAAAATGGGCCTCTTAATGCTGTAAAAGGGGTTTTTGTTGCTTTGGACACTTGGTCAATTAGGACAAATCAGGTTTAAGGTTTGAAGGGAAAAATGTAAAATCGGACCTAAAAAGTAACCATAAATCGCCCTCGTACCTCGATTTTCAAGGTTTTATGCTCGATTCTCGAAGGACGACTGAGAGTAGGGGATTTTTAGCTTATTACAGGGCTTTTGACTGAAAAAGACGGTTTTTGGCACAAAATGGGATTTATGAACCGGGAATTTAAGCATATTTTGAAGACGCATGAAAAAATCCTTGCCAAAACGAACGTTATTGTGTTAGAATGTAATTAAGATAAAAACAAAAGACGAAGGCAGACAAAGCTATTATAATAAAATTGTTGCCATCATAAAGTTTTAAGTAATTTCATACCAACACCTGCCTTCCAAACTTAGTAGTTTCTTCTTTTTAACGTGCTGCACGTTGTTTATGGCGCTGGCAGAAGAAACGAGGTATAGAAAATGCGGAATTCGGGAGACAGGTTGCATCAATCAATGCTCGACCCGCTATTCCTGCGCGCATTATGTACAGGTGTGTTGCCTGTATGGTCATAATATATTTATCATAAGATTTAGCAAGGAGTGAAAAAATGAAGGAGAAAGTAAAAAATTTGGTAATGTTTTTGATAGTATCGTTGATAGTATCGAACACCCAGGGAGAAATCATCTACGTTGATGACGACGCCTCAGGTGCAAATAACGGAACCAGTTGGATAGATGCGTACAATGACTTGCAGGACGCACTTTCTATTGCCCAATCGGGTGATGAAATTCTGGTCGCACAGGGTATTTATAAGCCGTACCAAGATGCTGCCACACTCGTCGATCGTGAAGCAATATCCCAACTCAGCAATGTTGTTGATACTAACGAGGCTTTCCGCGTCCACTCTTATCAACCGCTACATCTTCCTCCTCCTCCCCCACCACCTCCACCTCCTGCCAGCCGAACAGCTACGTTCCAGCTTAAAAGCGGTGTAGTTTTTAAGGGCGGCTATGCGGGCGCAGGTTTCCCTGATCCAAATGCCCGGGATATCGAGAAGTACGAGAGCATCCTTAGCGGTGACTTGAATGGAGATGACGCTGAGATAAATGATCCCTGTGACCTTCTCAACGACCCGTGCCGGAGCGAAAACAGCTTTCATGTTGTTACCAGTAACGGGACCAATACGAAAACCGTGCTGGATGGTTTCACAATCACCGCCGGCAATTCCAATAAACTACAATATCAAAGAGGTGGTGGGATATACAATGAATCAGGAAGCCCAACACTAACCAATTGCACATTCACTGTGAATTCGGCCATTACAGGTGGTGGTATGAGCAATGAATCGGGCAGCCCAAGGCTGACTAATTGCACATTCGCGGCAAATTGGGCCATGTCTGGTGGTGGTATAAGCAATGGTCCGGGTAGCCCAAAATTGACCAAATGTAAATTCGTTGGAAATAACTCAAGTTGGCACGGTGGCGGTATTTACAACGCGGATAGTATAAGTGTGATGAGTTGTATTTTCATCGGAAACACATCTCAATGCGGAGGAGGAATGTACAATGAATATTATATTCCGAGTTCAGTGCTAATTAACTGTATATTCGTTGGGAACAGCGTGAAAGCCGGGGGTGGCGGGATTTTCAATGGTCTCAGTGATCTGATTCTGATGAATTGCACGTTCGTTGGCAACTCGGCTGAGGATAGGGGCGGTGGTTTCTATATCCCCCCGCTCCCGATTCCATCTGTATCATCCTCGAGTACAGCTTATGATGGCTACAGCATATTAAAAAACTGCATTTTCTGGGATAATTTGCCCGAACAAATTGTAAACCTTGGTAGTGGTATTTCGGTTGAATATAGCAACATTCAAGGTGGCTGGCGAGGCTTTGGTAACATTAATGAAGATCCGTGTTTCGTGGATAAGGCAAATGGCGACTATCATTTGAAGTCGCAGGCTGGCCGCTGGGATCCCAATAGCCAAAGCTGGGGCAAAGACGATGTTACAAGTCCATGTATCGATGCGGGTAATCCGGGATGTCCAGTAGGCGATGAGCCGGAGTCAAACGGCAATCGAAGAAATATGGGAGCCTACGGCGGCACGGCCGAGGCAAGCAAGTCGCCCCCCTATTGGAGAAGTATCGCAGATATGACCAATGACTGGATAGTTGATTCCAGCGACCTCAAAGTCTTTGTCGACTACTGGCTCCGGACCGGCGAGTGTATTCCCGGCGACTTTGACCGCAATCAATTCGTAGATTCCAACGACTTTGCCATATTCGGCGGCCAGTGGCGCCAGATTGGCCCCGGCCCGGGCATTGCATACGATATAGGCGGCTGTATCCCCGTAGATTTTCCCTCCTCTGAGGTGGTTGAGGTTGAACCAACGCGTTTCACCGTTACGGTCGAAGGTCAATATATCCTTTTCGAAGATATGATGCAGGCCAATTGCTGCCCGGAGGAACTGGATGTGCAAATGACGGTCGAGGACGACCTTATAACGATATACGAAATTGAACGCTTTTTTACCAGAGTGCCCTGCCCGTGTATTTGCGATTACCCGATAACGGCTACGCTTGGCCCGTTTGAGCCGGGCGTATATATTCTTGAAGTTTATCAGGATGCCGGCTTCATAGGAACCACAACCGTTACTATAGGCCCTGGTGGCTAAAAAACGCCGGCAAATATTGTTGCCAATTTACACCACCAGATCAAATCCGAATCCCGAATCCCTGCATGTCGTAGCCTAAGCCCTGCGAAGCCTTGGCGAAGCATGGGACAAGGACCCAGACGTCTTATTTAAACAAATTCCCCGTCACTCTGAGCGCAGCGAAGAATCTCGTTTTTAACATTTGTATTTCGGTAATTCGAATTTGTTTCGGATTTCGAGCTTAGGATTTCGGATTTCAAGATTATAATCCGCATTTCTACCTGCGGTTCGCATTTTCTTTACTCACTCCGGCCCTCACGGGCCTCCGTGTACCTGTACGATGCGAATCGCGGCCTACGGTAGAAATGCTGTTTTTTCACTTCTCAATTCCCCCCTTTTTATCCTTACTCCTTACTACTTTTTTCTTGATCTGGCAAGTAATATGTTATTCTCTCACCATGAATGCTTGATATGCAGCTGGGGATTTCTCGAAAAAACGCCGCATAAATCTGTCAACTGATAAATGGAGACCGGTAACTTTTTTTATTTTTTCTATCAACATTTACCGACACAGCTTCGGCTATAAAATGGGAAGAAAAAATGTAGGGTGCGATTGTTCGCACCAATTTTGCTAACAACCTTCCTCCTTTTGCTTGGCATAGCTGGGTGTCGCTCACTGCCGTCAGCCACTTCCGACCTGGACGGCGATGAGGATGTGGATTTGTCGGACCTGACGGAACTTGGAAGTAACTGGCAAACAGGAATATAAATCCAAAGGGAAAGGTGGTGATGTAAAATGGTGATATGATGGATTGCTTGACAATGAGGGAAGTGTGGAAATGGAAACTTATGGGAAAGGAGACACAAATGAAGAATATGGTCAGTTTATTGGGGGTAATATTATTATGTAGTCTGTTTATCGGTATTACCCAGGGAGCGTTTACTCATTCGGGGTGCCTGTCTACGCAGGCGGACCTGGACCGGATGGCGACCAAGGTTGCCGCGAGCGAGCAGCCCTGGAAGGGAAGTTGGGACATCCTGATGAGCAATACGGATCAGTGGACAGATCACACTCCGGAAGCGGTCCAAACGGTCTATGTCGATGATGGGACCCACGGCAGCAACTTCATGAATCTAGCTCGGGATGTCCACCGGGCCTATCAGTTGGCGCTGCGCTATCACGGCGATGGCAGCACATGGGCTGCGGACAAGGCGGTCGAGATCTTTAACGCCTGAGCCTCCACGCACACCGGTTGGCAGGGCAACACGAACGTCAGCCTGCGGTCAGGAATCTACGGCTACTAGTTCGCCTGCGCCGCTGAGCTGCTACGCAATTACAGCGGCTGGAATTCTACTGACTTTGCCGCCTTCCAGCAGTACATGATTGATCAATATGCCGGGACCAACCAATACTTCCTCTACTACAAGCACGGGACCTATCCGGATCACTACTGGTCGAACTGGACCCAATCGAACGTGGCGTCCCTAATGGCGATCGGCGTGTTGTGCGACGACCAGGCGCTTTACGACCTGGGGGTGGATTACTGGAAAGGGATCGCAATCCCCGAAGACGGTTCAGGTAGCGAGAATATAGAGAACTCGGTGACCTTCCGTCACCCGAGCGGTCTGGGGCAATGGCAGGAAAGCGGACGCGACCAGGCCCACACCCTCATGGGGCCGCAGTTAACCGGGCCCATTTGCGAAATCGCCTAGAATCAGGGCCTCGATCTCTATGGTTACAAGGACAACCTGTTCCTCTCGAGTGTTGAATACATCTCCAAATACAACACCTGGCAGGACGTCCCTTTCACCACGTACGTTTACATCCATGGAAACATGGAAAGTGCGCCGCTGTGGTGGGTACTGACAGATGTTCACGACGGCGGACGCGGCTTCAGCCGGCCCGGCTGGGACTTGGTTTACAATCATTATGTAAACCGTCTGGGCAAGGCGGCGCCCTTCACAGAGCAATACGCGCAAGTAAACCGTCCCGAAGGCGGCGGCTTCAACTACGGCTCGACCAGCGGCGGCTTCGACGGCTTGGGTTTCACCACCCTGACGCACAGCCGCGACCCGATCGCCTCAAGTGTAGCTCCCTCCAACCTGCTGCCGTATGTCCGAGGTCGGCAGATTACGCTATCCTGGGCGGGTTCGGCCTATGCAAACAGCTACAACGTGAAGCGTTCGAACAGCAGTGGCGGTCCCTATACTACCCTTGCCCAAGTGGGTACGGAAAATCTCTTTTATGTCGATCCCGGCCTGACGGCGGAAACGACCTATTACTATGTCGTCTCGGCCAACACCCCGAGCGGGGAGACCGCCAACAGTGCGGAACTCGCCGTCACCACCGATGGTTTTCTCTGGGGTACGGTGATCGGCACGGATGGTTCTTGGGGCGATAGCGGCGCGGATAAATACTGCGTTTTCGACGATTCACCCAACAGCTATTTCGATCCGCCGACCGGCGGTGCCTGGGCCGGAATTGACCTGGGGTCAGGCGTGAGCGCCGTCTGTACGGAGGTGAGGTATGCCCCGCGCGAGATGGGCTTCGAGTACCGCATGATCGGAACGGAATTCCAGGGTTCCAACGACGGCTCCAATTGGACCACGTTTTACACGCTTACTACTGCCCCTCCGGCAGACGAGATTACCTCGCAGAGCGTCAGCAACAGCAATGCATACCGTTATTATCGAATTCACCAGGGGTCTTCTGAATGGTTGAACGTCTCGGAAGCGCAGTTCATCGGCACAAGCCTCAGCGGCCTGAGCGCGCCATCGGCACCTTCCTCGCCGACCGTAACCGCCGATGACCATCGAAAGGCTACTTTGTCATGGTCGGCCGTCTCCGATGCGGACAGCTATGACATCAAACGTGCTACCACCAGCGGTGGTCCCTACATTATCGCCGGGAACACAACATACACCAATTTCGTGGACTCAGATTTGGATTCCGGCATGTATTATTGGGTCATCAGCGCGGTCAGCAGTGCCGGCAAGAGCGGTAATTCCGGGGAGGTCAGCGCTGAGGTGCTGGAAAACGTCGCCCTCGGCCTGGATTCTTCGGCCTACACGGCCAATGCGTACAGTACTTACTGGGATCCGTATTCCGAGGCGCCGGACAAAGCCTTTGATGGCAAGGACAGCACTAAGTGGTACACAGGCGATGGCTATTCCTCGGGCTGGCTTCAGGCCGATCTGGGTGCTGGTAATGAGGCAGTGGTTATCCGCTACGACCTCACCAGTGCCGATGACGTGCCCGACCGCGATCCGGAAGATTGGGAGCTGCTGGGCTCCAACGACGGCAGTAACTGGACAGTGCTGGATTCACAAACGAATGAATCTTTTGCCGAGCGTTACCAGACCAACCAATATAGTATCAGCAACAGTACTGCCTATCGGTATTACCTTCTGGATATCCTGTCCAACGCCAACGGCACCAACGGCATCCAATTGGCAGAATTGGCCTTAATGGCTGTAGCAGGCCCCGATGTACCTGATACAGACCCGCCGACGCCGGATCCGATGACATGGGCGACTTTACCTTATGCGACAGGCAGCAGTTCTATACGTATGGTCGCGACGACGGCATCTGATCCGAGCGGTGCCGAGTATTACTTTACCTGTACGGCGGGCGGCGGTAATGATTCGGGCTGGCAGGACAGCACCGAATACGAGGATACAGGATTGTCGCCTGAAACAAGTTACACTTACACTGTAAAGGCACGCGACAAGAGTACCAACCTTAACGAAACCGCAGTCTCGAGCGCTGAGTCTGCTACGACAGATCCTTTCGGTGGAGCCGATGACACGGCCGGGGGAGAGATCGCTGTACAGGGTTCTGTCAGCGGCAGCTATACGGACACACAGGTAAGCGACAACACATACGAATCGATTACCGAGGTAAGGCAGGGCAATCCGGCCAAAGGATTCAGTTCGCTGGAGCACAAGTGGACTATCAACGTAACGGGCGGAACGGCGGTAACGTTCTATGTTGAAGCCTATAAGACAGCCGGCAGTGATGGAGATGATTTCGTCTTCGCTTACTCTACTGACGATTCTGTTTATACAAATATGGTGACGGTCAGTAAAACGAGTGACGATAACGGGTATCAGTCTTATGCTATGCCGAGTTCGTTAAGCGGTACCGTTTACATACGCGTTGTCGACACCGACAGTACCGCGGGCAACCAGGCAATGGATACGCTGTACGTCGATCATATGTACATACATTCCGATGCAGGGGCTCCTGACACGACACCTCCGACGCCGGATCCGATGACATGGGCGACCCTGCCTTACGCGACGGGCAGTTCTTCGATCCGTATGGTCGCAACGACAGCGTCCGATCCGAGCGGTGTTGAGTATTACTTTACCTGTACGGCAGGCGGCGGTAATGATTCGGGCTGGCAGGACAGCGACGAATACGAGGATACCGGATTGTCGCCTGAAACGACTTACACTTACACTGTCAAGGCCCGCGACAAGAGTGGCAACCAGAATGAGACGGCGGTATCGAGTGCAGAATCTGCGGTAACCGATCCTGCTGGTCCTGAGCCGGATATGTACGTAAATGACATTGAGATGAGCTGGCGTCAAGGGGGAAGGAAATACTATGGCAGGGCAACAGTTTGGATCAAAGACGATACCGGAGCCAATGTTGAGGGAGCGATGGTTTACGGAAACTGGTCCGGTGCGGTGAATGAACCGGACAGCGGTATAACTTTGTCGGACGGAACTGTATTGATCGAGTCTTCGGGCGTTAAAGACGGCGGAACGTTTACGTTCTCGGTGACGGATGTTGTCAAAAGCGGCTATGTGTACAATCCGGTATTGAATGTTGAGACATCGGATTCGATTGATGCACCATAGTTGGTTTTAGATGTTAAAGCCTAAAGCCCCGGTCATTATCCATCGGGGCTTTTTTACTTTCCTGTCAGGCAAGTAGCCAACTTTTCTTGGAGCAGAACAATATTTATTGTGAGCAAAAAATAAAATAAGCATTTAAGTTTACAATTATCAATCTTAATTAATCAATAATCATTTATATGGCCTCCGGTAGAAATGCTGTGTTACTCTCCTGAAGCAGTAGTATGCGCTTTAGCCCATGCTGCCATCTTTTTAGGGATTCTGATATTCTCTCAACTTCACTATCCCACCTGTGGCATCCCATCTCATCAATCCGGGCCTTGGCCGTATCAAGCCTCTTCTTCCCCTCCTCTTTCTTCCCCGAAAGACCCAAGACCTCCGCCTCAATCAAAAGCACCTCCGGGTCCCGCCGATGATAACCCATCTCCTCGATCTCGCTCCACAATTCTTAGGCACGCCCAACCGACCTATACGCCCTTTACTCCCTATAAACAAGCACAGTATATGATCCGGCTATCTAAACTAATCTTCCTCCAGCAACAGTTCACCTTCAGGTGAATAGACCAGCATCCTGTAATCCGGACGATGGTCATTTCTCGGAAGAACTAACTTAAAGATATAGTACTTGTAATCCCCGGGATATTTCAGGTGGTAGTAAGTCAATTTCGGAAATCGCTCAAGCATCTTTCGGTATTTTCTTGGAGCTTTTTCATAGGGTCTCAGAGATATCGGCCTAAAGCCCCGCCCTTTGCCGGATTCGGATCGGGGTAGATTTTCTATGATACACTTTCCCGCTTTTTCATCTGTCACTTTATGATAACGATCCTTTAGCAGTTCTTTGTTGCCCATCTGTTCAAAGGCACATTCCACAAAACCGACAGGATTCCCTTCAAAGTCAACGACATATATCTCGGCGGTAATGTCAGGATAATCCATTACCAGATCACCGACATCAAGCACGTTCACATCTGCCGGCACATTAAACTCAAAACTCCTTTCGGGATATGGCAAAAACTCTGAATTCCTTGTTTCTTTGTCACGCAGCCAGTCGTAACTGTCATCTCTTGTTTCTTTTTTCAGTACAATCACATCCGCTCTTGGTGCGTTGTATATGACAAACCTGCCCTCACCATCCAAACGCCTGGAAGGATACCACGACCGACTGCCTTTTTCCATGTAATACACACCCTTATAGTGTGCTAAAGGGTTGTCATAATTATCAATGACTCTGCCTTTTATTATTAAACCACTTTTGCTTAGTACGAAATCACAGTACTTTCCTTCAGTGAATGTAACATCTGTATTGCCCATATTTGTAGCATTTTGTATACATTGCGACTTCAAACTGTAGCCCTTTGCCGAAGCACTTACAAAGCAGCTCTTGGATTCATTGGCGTTTAGAGAGGCATGACCTTGCAAAGCCGGAACACCAATGATCTTGTAATGACCGGCTTCATCTGTTTTAGCTGATATATTAAATCTATTTGTAAAGACTTTGCCGGCCCTTGTTTTATTGACCTGAAAACTAAGATACATATTTGCATTGACAACTGCATCCTGAATCGGTTCACCCCGTTTATTGGTAACAATCCCGCTAATCGAACCGGCTGGTTCGAGCTGAAGCCAAAGAGCTTGTATTGATTTACATATCACTTTTTTACTTCGCGGTTCAAGCTTCGTTACTACAACCTCAGGATCGATTGGCGGCATCCAGTCAGGCCATTTTTCTACTTCCACATCCGGATCAAGGATGCAGGTCCACGCTGCCATATCAGGATAGCTTGGGCTGACTGCCCGGATAACGACAGGAAATTCGATACCCCAGTAATCTCTCTTGAATTTCAATTCGTATTCAAAGATACCCTCTTTGTTGGTTTGGGTTATTATTTTCTGGTCCGGTCCTTCAAATAAACCTGTCACATAAATGTTCGCATCTGTCACAGGGTTTAGATTCGCGTCAGTTACGATTCCGCTGACATATCGTCCTTGTTCAAGTGCATATCCCTTGGGAACTTTTGTGGAAAATACGCTGTCATCAATTAACTCATATTGCCATTTACCAATCAATCCGCCCTGGCTTTCTGCGGCCTCAAGGTGATTAAGTTTCACCGTTTTCTTATCGATCCAGGCTGTCGCAAATAGCTCATTACTATCGGATTCAAAAACCTCATAAACAACTTCGCCCGGCTCTGATTCTATGTCCGGATTTTGACGGCCATGACAACTCTGTCCCATTATATTAGCCTTTATTTCCTCCTTGGTGGGGTCAAAGTCTTTGGGAACCATTTTTGCGATCATGAGCGGTTCTGAAATCTCTTCCGGCTGTTTCAATCCTTCCCGACTGAATGAAGCCTCTTTGTTTCTATTATCGAGCACCAAAACTCTTTTTCCGTCACATATTTTCTCAATATCACCGAATTTGTATCGCCACTTCTTGTTGCCTTTGGCCCATATTTCGACCTCTTCCTTTCTTTCTTTTAAATAAGCATGTACACATTCGATCGGTTTAGGGGCAATTGCTTCCGGTGAATCGGCGATTTCTGTTTGCAAGACCGCTGGTTGGATCTTGGGGATATCAATTGGCTTGACGGCCACTCTCTGAATTTCTGGTGCTTCATTTTCTGCGATTTCAGGCTTTTCGAATGCTGTTTGTTCTTCAACCGCAGCGTCTGTTACATTGGTTTTCTCTGGAGTATGGTCAGATTCGGTCATTTGCTGGTATACAAAAACCGCTCCTGCTGTAACCGCAACCACTGCCGCGGCGGTAACGACCTTGGCTGTAACTGTACTCATTACTGCTGTGATTCCCGTGGATGCACCTGTCCCTGCTGAACTGGCGGTTGCGCCGGCGGCGCTCGCGCTGGNNTCCAGCCGTGCTGCGATCTCGTCTCGGAGAATCTGACGTGCCCGATGCAGTCGGGTTCGGACCGTGGATTCATTTAATCCCAGTCCGGCAGCAACTTCACGAGTCGATTTTTCCTGGCGATAATAAAGCACCAGCGGCTCTCGATATTCAGCCGGTATTTGCATAAGTGCCTGTTCAAGCATGACATGCTCCTCTTGAGTAATCAGATTCTCTGATGGGTTTTGTGTTTGGTCTGATAGGTCGGCCAGATGCACTGGATCAAGAGGTACAGGCTTTTTCTTATGGTAATAACTGTTGAGCATATTACGGGCGATAGTACACAGCCAGGGCCGAAATCCCCTGGGATCTGTCAATTGTCGAAGGTTTTTCCAGGCACTAAGGAATGTTTCCTGTGCCAGTTCTTCACTGATATCCACTCGCCCGGTGCCGCTGAACGTAATTGCACAGACCAGTGA
>JABAHS010082337.1_pt2 | contig 11533 bp, 10 predicted proteins | sample 7062111 | NCBI WGS metagenome assembly JABAHS01 (sample SAMN14534600, study PRJNA622989) | marine sediment metagenome | biome: marine biome [ENVO:00000428]; feature: marine pelagic biome [ENVO:01000023]; material: deep marine sediment [ENVO:00002113]; isolation source: pool of 4 deep marine... | reverse complement strand
AAGATTGTGCAACGACACCGAAAATGGATCTCCGATGACAGCATTAAAGACATCGCTGATTACCTGGATATGTCGCCGGATCAGCTCGACAGTGTGGCTACGTTCTATAACTTGATCTTTCGCAAGCCGGTCGGAGAAAACATCATTTTGATGTGTGATAGTGTGAGCTGCTGGATTCGAGGCTTTGAAGCGCTCAGGGTGCAGATTCGAGATCGTCTGGGCATCGATATGGGAGAGACCAGCGAAAATCAGCAGTTTACGCTGCTGCCCATTCAATGTCTGGGTACCTGCGACCACGCTCCCGCTATCATGATCAACGAAGAGTTGTACCGTGACCTGGATGAAAGTAAGTTAGACCAGATTTTGAGCGACTACCAATCGGGAAACGCAGGCAATGGAAAGACCGCTGACTAAGAATATTCGTGACGATCAGGAGCCGTGCGATCTGAAGCAATACGAAAAGGCTGGGGGCTACCAGGCGGTGCGCACAGCGCTGAAGGAATTCGAACCTGCCGAGGTCACGGAGCTGGTTAAGAAAGCCAACTTGAAGGGCAGGGGCGGTGCCGGTTTCAACACCGGAATGAAATGGGGATTCGTGCCGCTGGGTGACGATGCACCGCGTCCCAGGTACCTGGTCGCAAATGCAGACGAAATGGAGCCCGGCACATTCAAAGACAGGCTGTTAATGGAGGGCGATCCGCACCAACTCATCGAGGGGATGATCCTAGCGGCGTATGCTATTCAGGCGGAAATTGCTTACATCTTTATCCGATGGGCGTACATAGTGTCACAAAAACGGTTAATGAAAGCCATCGCCGAGGCTTATGAGCAGGGTTATCTAGGCAAGAATATTCTCGGATCAGATTTCAGCCTTGAGATGCATGTACACGTGAGCGCAGGCCGCTACATGTGCGGCGAAGAGACCGGCCTGCTCAACGCTCTGGAGGGAAAGCGGGCGACGCCGCGCGCCAAACCACCGTTTCCACAACTCAGCGGACTGTGGGGCAAACCGACCATCGTTCAGAATGTGGAAACCCTGTGCAATGTACCGCACATCATCAACAATGGTGCCGAATGGTATCTGAGCCTGAGCTTGACCGAAGACGGCGGCACAAAGATTTATGGTGCAAGCGGTCACGTTAAAGAGCCAGGAGCGTGGGAACTGCCCATGGGGACTCCGGTCCGTGAACTTCTGGAAGAGCATGCCGGCGGCATGCAGGACGGACGCAAATTCAAAGGCTTGCTACCGGGAGGCGCGTCAACGGACTTTCTGGTGGAGGAGCACCTGGATACGCCTATGGACTTCGCCTCGATTCAAAAGGCTGGCAGCCGTTTGGGGACGGGCACGATGATCGTGCTGGATGACAAAACCTGTCCGGTAGGCATGGTCCATAACATGCAAAAATTCTTTGCTCAGGAATCGTGCGGCTGGTGCACACCGTGCCGCGACGGCTTGCCGTGGGTAAGAGACGTGCTGGAGGCAATCGAGCAAGGCACAGGCGAGGAAGGCGATCTCGACATGCTGAGTGCGCACTCGAAGTGGCTCGGCCCTGGCAATACGTTTTGCGCGCTGGCTCCTGGCGCCGTGGAGCCACTGCAAAGCGCAATCAAATATTTTCGCGAAGATTTTGAGACGCACATCAGAGACAAACGCTGCCCCTATCGAAAAACGTAAATCGAGAATCGGGTTGGAAGTTCGAGCTCCGATTTACGAATCACGGGTTCCGATTTTCGAATTCCGAATTCCTGTTTCCGACTAACGAACCCCGGAGAAATTGATGACGAAGATTATCATTGATAATAAAGAGTACGAAGTAAAGGACGGCAAAAATCTACTCGAAGTCGCCCTGTCTCTGGGACTGGATCTGCCGTATTTCTGTTGGCATCCGGCCCTGGGTTCTGTGGGAGCGTGCCGTCAGTGTGCGGTCAAGCAGTTCAAGGATGAAAACGACAAACAGGGCAAGATCGCGATGGCGTGCATGACGCCAGCTGGCGAAGGCACACGTATTTCCATCAAGGATCCTGAGGCAGTAGAGTTTCGCGCCAATGTGATCGAGTGGCTGATGGTCAACCATCCACATGATTGCCCGATTTGTGACGAAGGCGGCGAATGTCATCTGCAGGACATGACCGTGATGACCGGGCATAATTACCGACGCTTTCGTCACCGCAAGCGTACGTTTCGTAATCAATATCTTGGTCCGTTCATCAATCACGAAATGAACCGCTGCATCACCTGCTACCGCTGTGTCCGGTTCTATCGCGACTATGCCGATGGCGACGATTTGAATTCGTTTGCGGCGCATAATCATGTCTACTTCGGACGGCATGAAGATGGCGTGCTGGAAAACGAGTTTAGCGGCAACCTGGTGGAAGTGTGCCCAACAGGTGTGTTTACGGACAAGACGTTGAAACAACACTATGCCCGCAAATGGGATCTGCAAACCGCGCCATCTGTTTGTCAGCAATGTGGACTTGGCTGCAATACCATTCCGGGCGAACGCTATGGCTCTCTGCGCCGAATCCTGAATCGCTATAACGGCGAGGTCAATGGTTATTTCTTGTGCGACCGCGGTCGGTTTGGCTATGAATTCGTAAACAGCGAGCAACGCATCCGTCATGCGATGGTTGAGGAAGGTTCAAACGGTCAGATTCAGATAACAAAGGATGCGGCGCTCAATCTGTTTAAGACGCTCATCAAGGATCCTGCCCGTGCCATCGGTATTGGCTCGCCGCGGGCTTCCCTGGAAGGTAACTACGCCTTGCAGAGATTTGTTGGCGCCGACAAGTTCTTCAATGGCATGTCCGGAACCGAATCAGAATTGGTGCAGCACATTCTCAAAATTCTCACAAAAGGCTCTGTGCCATCGGCTTCACTCAAGCAGGTCAAGGAGTCGGACGCTGTGCTGGTGCTGGGTGAAGATCTTACCAACACCGCACCCATGCTGGCCCTCGCCATACGGCAGGCAGTGCGCCGGCAACCGACAAAAACAGCAATCGATATGAATATCCCCGAGTGGCATGATGCCGCGGTGCGGGAAGTCGTACAGCAGCAAAAAGGCCCATTGTTCGTGGCAACGCCAGCACCGACCAAACTGGATGACGTTGCCCGTCAAACGTATCGTGCGGCGCCTGATGACATTGCCCGCCTCGGGTTTGCCGTTGCCCATGAGCTGAAAGGTGAAGCACCAGCCGTGCCCAACATTTCAAAAGAAATCAAAAATCTGGTAGAAGATATAGCGGACGCACTGCGCACGGCAGAACGCCCGGTTGTCATTGCAGGCACGAGCTTGCACAGTAAAGCCATCGTGCAGGCATCCGCCAACGTTGCGTGGGCGCTGAAAGATAAAAACGAGCAGGCTAAGATTTGTTATACTGTTCCGGAATGCAATAGTCTTGGCATCGGCAGCTTTGCTGAGCGGAGCCTGGATGATGCTTTGCAACTGGCCGAATCAGGTAATGTCAAGGCGGCTATCATCCTGGAGAACGACCTTTACCGTCGCGCGCCGCAGGAAAAGATCGACCGTTTCTTTGATGCCATCGAGCACATAATCGCGGTGGACCATTTACAAAATCCGACGACGCAACGCGCCGAGTTGGTGCTGCCTGCCAGTACGTTTGCCGAAGGCGCCGGCACGCTGGTCAACAACGAAGGCCGGGCCCAGAGATTCTTCCGGGTGTATGTGCCGGAAGGTGGGGTGCAGGAAAGCTGGCGCTGGATTCGTGATGCGCACACCGAAAACGGCAAATGGGAGAATCTCGATAAACTGACCGAAGAGATCATCTCAAATCTATCGGTATTCAAAAAAATCAAGGAGACGGCGCCTGATGCCAGGTATCGTATCAGCGGCCAGAAAATCGCGCGGCAGGAGCATCGTTACAGCGGGCGCACGGCCATGCGCGCCAACAAAACTGTGTACGAGCCTGCGCCGCCGGACGATCCGGATTCGCCGCTGGCTCATTCTATGGAAGGCTACCGCGGCAGTGAGGTGCCCGCCGCCACTGTGCCCTACTTCTGGGCGCCGGCCTGGAATTCCGTGCAGGCCACCAACAAATATCAAAGTGAAGTGGGCGGACCCCTGCGCGGCGGCGATCCCGGTATCCGGTTGATTGAACCGGGTGGGAACAAGAAATTCTTTACTGAGATTCCGCCTGAGTTCAAGAGCCGCGAGGGCGACTGGCTCGTGGTTCCGCTGTATCACATCTTTGGCAGTGAAGAATTGAGCGTGGTCTCAACGGCGTTGGCTAAGCGTATACCGGAACCGTACCTTGTGTTGAATCCTGAGGATGTGCGAAGGCTGAACATCGAATCTGGCGACGAGGCAGAGATAGAAATTAATGGGCAAACGGAAATGCTGCCGCTGATCTTGGAAGAAGCCGTGCCGCGGGGCGTGGTCGGTTTGCCCTGTGGCTTGCCGGAAATGAAACATGTCGAATTTCCGACCTGGGCTGGCATTACGAAAGGAGGCCAAAAATGAGCGCAAATCCGGTGCTGCTGGCTCTTGCGGTTCTCGGCGGGGTGCTGACGGTTGCGCCCGGATTGATCTGGCTGGAGCGTCGGCTGCTGGCACTGTGGCAGGATCGCTACGGTCCGAATCGTGTCGGACCTTTCGGCATCTTTCAGGTTTTGGCGGATATGATCAAAATCTTTAGCAAGGAGGATTGGATTCCGCCATTTGCCGATAAGCCAGTATTCATCATCGCGCCGGCGATCATCGTGGCTACAGTTCTGCTTTCGTTTATGATTGTGCCGATTGCACCTGGCGTGGGCGTGCTGGATTTTAATATTGGGCTGCTGTTTTTTCTTGCCATGTCATCCATGGGTGCGTACAGCATCGTGCTGGCGGGCTGGGCCTCGAACAACAAGTACTCTTTGATCGGTGGCTTACGCGGCGCCGCTCAGATGCTGAGCTATGAAGTGTTCATGGGCCTGTCCCTGATGGGTGTGGTTGCCATGACAGGCTCCTTCAGCCTGACTGAGATCGTTAACGCACAGAAAGGGTTGTGGAATGTCATTCCGCAATTTCTGGGATTCGTGGTGTTTTTTGTCGCCATCATTGCGGAAACCCATCGTCTGCCGTTTGATATTCCTGAAGCGGAGAGTGAGATTATCGCTGGCTACCATTCCGAATATTCCGGCATGAAATTCGGGATGTTCTTTGTGGGCGAATACATCGCCATAACACTGGCGTGTGCACTGATCGTAACTCTATTCTTTGGCGGCTGGCATGGACCGTGGCTGCCACCGGTTGTCTGGTTTATGCTGAAAACATTTTTCTTTATGTGCGTTTTTGTGCTGCTCCGTGCGACATTGCCGCGGCCGCGCTACGATCAGCTCATGAGTTATGGGTGGAAAGTGATGTTGCCGTTGTCTCTGCTGAATCTCGTTGTCACCGGTGCGTTTGTGGTGGCGGGATGAACGATATATTGAAAGTACATTGAAAGACAAGCCACTGATTGACCCTGATACAACACGGACTTCGCTCGGAATGATTGGTTTCGAGAATCTCGTTCCAACGGTTTCCGTTGGAACGCAGCCGGGGACGCTTTGCGTCCAGCATTTGACGACAAACTACGGATAGGAGGTATTAAGTGTTTAGCATTTTAAGAAGTCTTTGGATCGTTTTAAAGCATACATTTCGCCGGCGAGTCACGGTGCAGTATCCCGACGAGAAACCCGAATTGTCACCGCGGTACCGTGGCCGGATCATTCTGTCACGCGACCCGGACGGCGGTGAGCGCTGCGTGGGCTGCTATTTGTGCTCGGCAGCGTGCCCGGTCGATTGCATTGCCTTGCAGGCAACGGAGGATGAACACGGGCGGCGTTATCCTGAGTTCTTTCGGATCAATTTTTCACGCTGTATTTATTGCGGCTATTGTGAAGAGGCATGTCCGACCTATGCAATTCAATTGACCCCGGACTTTGAAATGTCGGAGTACGATCGACCCAATATGGTCTACGAGAAGGAAGATCTTTTAATCGACGGCGAAGGCAAGTACCACGGCTATCATTATTATAAAGTCGCTGGGCTTGCCATCTTTGGCAAGGGCAAGGGCGAAGCGGAAAACGAGCAGCCGCCGATTGATGTCAAGAGCTTGCTGCCATAAGAATGCGAACCCTGACAGGGTTCCAAACCCTGTCAGGGTTGTCAATTAAACAGGAGGAAGAACAATCTTGAAAACTGATACCAGGAAAGGCAGGAACTTGCGTTGGGACGAACGGAAAGGCCGGGCGCTGCGATGAACACCGTTTTCTACATTTCCGGAGCGGTCGCCATCCTGGCAACGCTGATGGTCATTACACGACTGAATGCCATACACGCGCTGCTCTATCTCATCGTATCGCTGCTGGCCGTTGCCGTGGCGTTCTTCACTTTGGGCGCACCGTTCGTTGCAGCGCTGGAAGTGATTATCTACGCCGGCGCTATCATGGTCCTGTTTATCTTCGTGATCATGATGCTCAATTTGGGTCAGGCCGCCACCGAACAGGAAAGGAAGTGGCTTTCGCCGACCATGTGGATCGGTCCCGGCATCTTAGCGCTGATTCTGGCAATCGAGTTGGTCTATCTTTTTTCCTCAGGAGAGTTAGGCACCAATGGCAGAGACATGGTCGCCGTGAAAGCAGTTCCCCCTCGGGAAGTCGGTGCAAGCCTGTTCAGTACCTATCTATTGGGTGCCGAGCTGGCAGGCATGCTGTTGCTGGCCGGATTGGTTGGCGCTTTTCACCTGGGACGGAGGTCGGAAGGGGAGTGAATATATCGTCGGGAGGCCGGAGACTGGAGACCGGAGACCCAAAGAGCGAGGGAAAACACGGTCGCCGGTTTCCGGCCTCCGGTCTCCATACAAGAAAATGGCCTGAGCCTTAGAAGAATGGGAATTCAAGCTATAGAAAATCAATGAATATACAATGACGGGTATACCAATTGAACATGGCATGTTGCTGGCAGGCATTCTGTTTGCCCTCGGCATGATCGGACTTCTCGTAAGGCGGAATATCATTTTTATGTTGCTGTCCATTGAGATTATGCTGAACGCAGCGGGATTCGCGTTTGTGCTCGCGGGTGCACGCTGGGGTCAGCCGGACGGTCAGGTGATGTTTATTTTCATTCTGGCTATGGCCGCGGCGGAAGTCGCAGTTGGACTGGCGCTGGTGCTGCAGCTCTACACCCGCTTCAAGACGCTGGACGTGGACTCCGCAAGTGGCATGCGCGGATGAATTTTATGCGAGCGATTGTCCAATGATCCTCCTACAGCCTAAAAGGCTACAGTCTATTTACCTGAATATATCCAGTTTTTTGCAGAAAATGAAGAAAGGATCTAACCGAACTTGTTTGGTCAAATGCTAACCTTACTTTGCCTTGTTCCGTTTTTGCCCTTTGTCGGTTTTCTCATCCTCGCGTTTTTTGGTGCGCGGCTGACTAAGAGTATCATCGCCGGCGTGGGCGTCGGCTCAGTCGGGGTTGCAGCGCTGCTTACGATCATGATAGGCGCATCCTTTATTGGGGCGCCCCCACCGGGTGATGCGTTTACTCAGACTCTGTGGTCCTGGATCGATGTTGGAAATTTTAACCCGGCCATCGCTTTTCACCTTGATGCACTTTCCCTGGCGATGATGTTTGTCATCACCTTTGTCGGATTTTTTATCCATCTGTATTCTGTGGAATTCATGCGGGAAGAAGAGGGTTACAGCCGGTTCTTCGCTTACATGAATCTGTTTGTCGGCAGCATGCTGATACTGGTCATGGCTGACAATTTGTTGCTGCTCTATCTCGGCTGGGAAGGCGTCGGCTTGTGCAGCTATTTGCTCATCGGATTCTGGTACAGAGACCCGGCCAACGGCTACGCTGCCCGCAAAGCTTTTGTGGTCACACGCGTCGGCGATACAGCGATGGCCATCGGCCTGTTCATTCTGTTCACCAATCTTGGCACACTCAACATCCAAGAGATTCTGCAGCAGGCACCCCAAGAGTGGATGACGGGTTCCGGCATCGCAATAGCTGCCGCGGCACTGTTATTGGGCGGTGCGGTCGGCAAATCGGCGCAGTTGCCGTTGCAAACGTGGTTGCCGGATGCCATGGCCGGCCCGACGCCCGTGAGCGCGCTCATCCATGCCGCGACCATGGTGACCGCCGGCGTCTATCTGATTGCGCGCACCCATGTCCTGTTTCAACTGGCGCCCATCGTACAGACCCTGGTGGCTGTCGTCGGCGCTTTGACATTACTGATAGCTGGATTCAGCGCCCTGACCCAGCGCGATATCAAACGCGTGTTGGCCTATTCAACCATCAGTCAGATCGGCTACATGTTTCTGGCTTTGGGAGTCGGCGCCTATGCAGCAGCCATGTTCCATTTTATGACCCATGCCTTTTTCAAAGCGCTGTTGTTTTTGGGAGCAGGCGTCATCATCCACTGCCTCCACCACGAGCACGACATGTTCAAGATGGGCGGCCTCAAACAACGCATGCCGGTGACATTCTGGACCTTCTTGATCGGCGGCGCCTCGCTCGCTGCTCTGCCGCTGGTCACGGCCGGCTTTTACAGCAAAGATATGATTTTGTGGCTCACCTGGTCATCTGAGATCGGCAGCCCGTGGCTGTGGGCCGCTGGATTGCTCGGTGCTTTTGTCACGGCTGTCTACACCTTTCGCATGATTTTTATCACATTTTATGGGAAAGCCCGGACCGAGCCAGATAAGTCGCCCGGCATGGCGATGACCGTGCCGCTTGTGGTCTTGGCGATATTATCTATTGCCGGTGGTTTCGTAGAGACACCTGCGACGCTGGGTCACATAACGGCATTCTCCAGTCAACTTCACACCGTACTTGCTGATGTATCGGCGCTGCATCCGTCTGTGAGCACCGAGCTGCTGTTTCAGGGCATCGCGGCACTCGTAACTATTCTGGGCATCTTTCTGGCGTATCGGTTCTATCTGCAAAAACCGCAAGCTGTCCGGACCTCTGAAGCACCGGCGATGTCAGGTGTGCAGAGCTTTTGGTTTCATGGCTGGTGCTTTGACTGGCTCTATGATAGACTCTTTGTCATGCCGTACCTCTGGTTTGCAAACATAAACAGAGGCGACGCGACCGACTATCTGTATACCGGGCTTGCCCGCTTTCTGCAAGCTGTGTATCATGGCCTGCGACTGACACAAACAGGTCGCGTTCGCAACTATGCGGCTGTCATCGCCGCAGGCACAATCATCATAATCGCGATGGTGATCATGTTATGATTCTGATATTATTGATTGCGATTCCGCTCGTTGCCGGGGCTTTGGCCTGGATCTTAGGCCGCCAAAATCCACTGGCCGCCAGATGGGTGGCGTTGCTCGCTATGGCCATCGACTTCGTGCTGGTGCTGATTTTGTGGGGCCAACATTTTGCTCAAATGAACCTGATGGAGCGTGGCGCCTGGCTGGTCGAATATCGCCAGAGCTGGATTCCACAATATGGCATCGACCTTTATCTGGCTTTGGACGGACTGAGTTTGCTCATGGTATTGCTGACGGCGTTCCTGGGTCTGATATCGGTTATGGCGTCCTGGAGTGAAATTCGGGAAAGAGTGGCGTTTTTCCATTTCAATCTGCTCTGGATTTTGGCTGGCGTAATCGGTGTTTTCCTGGCGTTGGATTTGTTTCTGTTTTATTTCTTCTGGGAGATGATGCTGATCCCGATGTATTTTCTCATCGGAATCTGGGGCCATGAAAATCGTACCTATGCCGCCATCAAATTTTTCATATTCACGCAAGCCAGCGGTCTGCTCATGCTGATTGCGATAGTGGGGCTTGGCTTTCTACACTACCAGAATACNNNAGCATGCTGCTGATGCTGGGTTTTTTCGTGGCGTTTGCGGTCAAGCTGCCGATGTTTCCGTTCCATACCTGGCTGCCGGATGCGCATACGGAAGCGCCAACTGCCGGAAGCGTTATTCTGGCCGGCTTGCTTCTGAAAACCGGGGCTTACGGTTTACTTCGATTTGTTCTGCCGTTTTTCCCACAGTCTGCGGCGCAATTCGCGCCCATCGCCATGACCCTGGGTGTGGTCGGCATCATTTATGGCGCAATTCTGGCGTTTGCCCAGAACGACCTCAAGCGTCTGGTCGCTTATACCAGTGTAAGTCACCTCGGCTTCGTACTTCTGGGCGCCTTTGCCAACACGGAGCTGGCCATGCAGGGCGTGATCATGCAAATGATTTGTCACGGTTTCAGCACGGGCGCCCTCTTCATTTTGGTGGGAACCTTGCAGGAGCACATTCATACGCGCGATATGAATCGCATGGGCGGCTTGTGGCAAACCGTTCCGCGCATGGGTGGCGTTGCCATGTTTTTTGCCATGGCTTCGTTAGGTCTGCCCGGCCTGGGTAATTTCGTCGGTGAGTTTCTGGTGCTGGTGGGCGCCTTTGAGGCCAGCAAGCTGCTCACCATTCTTGCCACCATCGGCCTCGTGGCAGCGACCATCTACTCATTGTGGATTATCCAGCGCAGTTTTCACGGCGAGCCGCGTGAATCATGGCAAATTCCCGATTTGTCATTGAGACATCTTATCATATTTGGCGCCATGATCGTGACATTGGTCTGGCTGGGTCTGGCTCCGCAACCGGTGCTGAACACAGCCCGTCCGGCTCTGCAGACCATTCAAGAGCGTGCGGAAATAGTCAGCAGTGGACCGGATGCGATACGTGATGGCGTCGCAAGGAAGATGCAAGAGGCTATTCGTGAACCTGACCAGAGGGAGGGTGAGAGTGAGCCAAACTGAGCTGCTAACATTGCTGCCCATTCTCATCATCGCGGCGACAGCCCTAATTGTGCTGCTGGCCGTGGCGTTTAAACGCAATCATTTGCTAGCGGCTGTGCTGAGTGCTGTCGGCCTGGTCGCAGCCTTGCTTGCGACTTTCATGCACGGCGCGGCCACGCCACAAAGTGCAACGGATTTGCTTATCATAGATGGGTATGCACACTTTTATATGGCTTTGATCTTTGTCTCGACGTTGGCTGTGGTGATTTTCGCTTATGGCTATGCGAAGCAGCAGGAAGGCAATCCCGAGGAGCTTTACATCGTCCTGCTGCTGGCAACGCTGGGATCAGCCGTGATGGTGGCGAGCAACCATTTTGCTTCGTTCTTTTTGGGACTCGAATTGTTGACCGTCAGCCTTTATGTGATGATTGCTTATGTGCGTGCCAGTAACCTTTCGCTGGAAGCCGGCACAAAATACCTGATTCTGGCGGCAGCCTCTTCGGCCTTTTTGCTGTTCGGCATGGCTTTGATCTATGCTGAACTCGGTACCATGCAATTCGGTGAAATCGCCGATCTGCTCTCCATGCGCAGTGAAGCTGCGAGCCTGTATTTGCTCGTTGGACTTGCGCTTATGGTGGTCGGCGTCGGCTTCAAGCTGGCGGTGGTCCCGTTCCACATGTGGACGCCGGATGTCTATCAGGGGGCGCCGTCACCGGTAACCGCATATCTGGCCACCGTGTCAAAGGGAGCCATGTTTGCCCTGCTGTTGCGCTATTTTGTCGAAATCGGCGGCTATCAATATG
>JABAHS010032029.1_pt4 | contig 11534 bp, 13 predicted proteins | sample 7062111 | NCBI WGS metagenome assembly JABAHS01 (sample SAMN14534600, study PRJNA622989) | marine sediment metagenome | biome: marine biome [ENVO:00000428]; feature: marine pelagic biome [ENVO:01000023]; material: deep marine sediment [ENVO:00002113]; isolation source: pool of 4 deep marine... | reverse complement strand
TCGAGTGAAGGAAGGTGTTCAGCTCGTGGTAGTACACCGTGGTGACGTGAAAGTTGGCGAGCGTGGAGCTGAACAGGTTGTGGGCGTCGCGCTCGGTGGTGATGAGCGCGTCGACGTAAATGCCGGTATCGCGGTTGAGCAGGGCGACGATGAACGGTCTGATCGAACCGTCCCCCAGCCGTGCGCGGCCGACGATGTACGCGCCGCGATTGCGGTAGAACCCGCCCTTGACGACGTCCAGCTCCTCGATACCGGTGCCGCCCTCGCCGTCGAGCCCGAATTCCTGATTGGCCCGCGTCGCGACCCGTGCCGCATCCTCCTCGATGTTCTCGTAGTCGACGCTGAAGCCCGGCAGTTCCAGCACTCCGGCGACGATGCCCGCGTCGAGACGCGGCATCGCGCCGAATGCGCGCGTTATCGCCGCGGGCTGCTCGGACACCATCTCGCCGGCCCGCCCGTAGGAGTACTCGACGGGGCGCCATTCGCCGCGATAGACCATGCGGCGAACGGACAGCATGAAGGCGAAGGCGAGATCGGCCTCGTAACGGCCCTCGATGCTCTCGAGGTACAGCCGCTCGATCTCGTCCCACCATGACTGGCGCACCGCGAACTGCGGCAACACCGCGTTGATGAACGGCCCCATCTCGTGGATGGCCTGGCTGTACATGGAAATGCGGCGGCGGCTGAGGCGGATGGACTCGGCGTGGTCCTGAGCCTCGAAGGCGCGTTTCGCCGAGTCCGGGATGCTCAGGAACTCCGAGTAGAAGCCGTCGAAGTTGCGCAGGATCCAGTCCGCGGTGAGTGCGACGCGCTGGCTCTGGGTTCGCGCACCGCACAATCTCGAGGCGTAGTTCTGCTTGTCCATGGGTGGCGAAGCGGCTAGGAGTGTTCTTCGAGGTAAGGACGCGAGATGCCGAACCCGGGGGTGCCGATGACGACACCGCTGCCGGGCTGCACGGTGCGCGCACCCCCGCGCGCACCATGGGCAAGCGCCCCGGCGCAGTAGCTGCGCAGCGCGTCGTTGTCCAGCGTAGCGATCACGGTCTCGTCCTGGGTCTGCAAGCCAATCCAGCGGGCCATCCCTCCCGTGCCCTGAAAGCTCGCAGCGGGTGCCGAGAGCCGCTCACGGGCATTGGCCATTGCACGGGAGCGGTGCGCGTGCGCCCGTGGCGCGTGATGTGACGAGGATCATCGTCTACCCTCGTGCCGCCGAATAGAGTAAAAAGATATAGAGTAAAAATGTGTCCGCATCCGTCGAACGATGGGTTCGAACAACCGATTGTACTGTGAAACATCGGCTTAGCGTGACCCGGGCGCCCGCGTCGGCGGCTCCGGTCGATCGGCCGCGGGTCCCCAAAAATAGAGGTATGCGATGAGAGTTTGTGTCGTTGGAGCAGGCGCGATCGGCGGCCTGCTGGCCGTCAAGCTGGCCCGGTACGGCCAGCCCGTCTCGGTCATTGCCCGGGGTGCGCATCTCAAGGCCATCCGGCGAAAGGGTCTCGAGCTGATCGAGAACGGCGAGCGACAGGTCGTCACCGACATCGTCGCCACCGACGACATGGCGGAGCTGGGGCCGCAGGACCTGGTGCTGCTTGCCGTCAAGGCGCACCAGATTGAGCCCATCGCCGATCAGCTCATGGGACTGCTGTCCAACGAGGGCGTCATCGTCACGCTCCAGAACGGCATCCCCTGGTGGTACTTCCAGAAGCTCGGGAGCGAGTACCGGGATCGAGTCGTGGAGACCGTCGACCCCGGCGGCAAGATCGCACGCACCATCGACCCGCAGCGCGTCATCGGGTGCATCGCCTATCCCGCGGCGACGATCGAGGAGCCCGGGGTCATTCGTCACATCGAGGGCGACCGGTTTCCGGTGGGTGAGCTGGACGGGGTGCAGACCGAGCGGGTCGAGGCCGTCTCCGCGGTATTTACCGACGCCGGCTTCAAGGCCTACATCCTGCCCGACATCCGCTCGGAGATCTGGCTGAAGCTGTGGGGCAACCTGTCCTTCAACCCGATCAGCGCACTGACCCATTCCACGCTGGTGGACATCTGCCAGTTCCCGCAGACGCGGGCACTGGCCGCGCAGATGATGACCGAAGCACAGATCATCGCGGAGAAGCTGGGCGCCTCCTTCCGCGTGCCGCTCGAGCGGCGCATCGAGGGTGCCGGGAAGGTCGGCAAGCACAAGACGTCGATGCTCCAGGACGTCGAGGCCGGCAAGCCGCTGGAGATCGACGGCATGCTCGGCGTGGTGATCGAGCTCGGCGAGCAGACGCACACGCCGACGCCCGCGCTCAATACCGTCTACGCCCTGGTCAGCCTGCTGAACCGGACGTTGCAGGAGGAAGGCATACGCGTCGGCGCCACGCCGCTCGATGCGAGTCCCGGCGGACGGGCTCACACACCGGCAGGCCGTTGATCCGACGAATGCCTCTGCCGGCGCGTTCGTATCACCGCATCCTGAGCCCGGTGCGGACGATCGCGCACACGGCCGGCAGCGAGTCGATCGAGGCATCCCCTGTCGCCGAGGCCGTTCGGCGGCAGCGCCTCGACAGACGCCCGGTAATCTGAGCGCAGCGACGCCGCGCCGAGGCGTCGAGGAGAAAAACAGGGTCAGGTCGGTGCGCTTTCTGGGCGCGCGCGCTTTGCCTACAACTCGGGTCTATGCGACGCGGCGGCGTCTGAGCGCGGGTGGCATATTGAATCCCGGAAGCGTTGTTCGCTCTCCTTCGGGACCCGCTCTCGCAGCAAGGAGTCAACCCGCAACGGTATCACGAAAGCAAATTTGCGATTGACAAGCAATGGTCACTGCTCCAGTCTCCCATGGACGCCGAGGAGGGCTCATGGAGGGAGCCGCAGTCTTGAGCTCACCCATAATTCGAATAGAGAACGTGTCGAAGAGCTTCGGCGCCAACCAGGTGCTGAAGGCGCTGAGCTTTGACGTCGCCCAGGGCGAGAAGCTTGCTCTGATCGGCCCTTCCGGATCGGGCAAGACGACGATTCTGCGTATTCTGATGACGCTGGAGTCCATCGACGACGGCGTCGTCTACGTCGAAGACAAGCCGCTGTGGCACATGCACCGCAACGGCGAGCTGGTGCCGGCGGACGAGGCGCACCTGCACGAGATGCGCACCCGCATCGGCATGGTGTTCCAGCTCTTCAACCTCTTCCCCCACAAGAGCGTGCTGGAGAACGTCACGCTTGCGCCGATCCTCACCAAGGGCGTGAAGCCGAGCGAGGCGCGCGAGCACGCCATGCATCTGCTCGAGACCGTGGGCATGTCGGACAAGGCCGGGCAGAAGCCCGCGCAGCTCTCCGGCGGGCAGAAGCAGCGCGTTGCCATCGCGCGCGCGCTGGCTCTGCGGCCCCGCATCATGCTGTTCGACGAGGTGACCTCTGCACTGGATCCGGAGCTGGTGGAAGAGGTGCTCAACGTCATGCGCAAACTCGGGTCGGAGACCGACATGACCATGTTGCTGGTCACTCACGAGATGAGCTTCGCCCACGACTTTGCCGACCGCGTGCTGTTCTTCGACCACGGGCGCATCGTCGAATCCGGCACACCGGAGCAGATCTTTACCCAACCGCGACAGGAGCGTACCCAGGCATTCTTGCGCAAGGTGCTTGCCGCCGGCCAGCGTCTGTGAGCGGACGCCCGTGGGCCGGCCCTGTCCAAGACCCCAGAGGAGCATCAAGATGACGCACACCAAGTGGACTGTTTCGACGACCGCCGCGGCACTCGTCGCGGGCCTGTGTACCCTGCTGCTCGGGGCTACCGTACAAGCGGCCGACCTCGAAGCGCTCAAGGAACAGGGTTTCGCGCGCATCGCCATCGCCAACGAGCCGCCGTGGACCGAGGTGAAGTCCGACGGCAAGGTTTCGGGCGCGGCGCCCGATCTCGCGCGTGCGGTGCTCGCGAAGCTTGGCGTCGGAGACGTGGTGGCTTCGATCTCGGAGTACGGCGCCATGATTCCCGGCGTGCAGGCGCGCCGCTTCGACATGGTCGCGGCCGGGCTGTTCATCAAGCCCGAGCGCTGCGCGGCCGTGGCGTTCTCGGAGCCGGACCTCTGCGATGCCGAAAGCTTCATGGTCAAGAAGGGCAACCCGCTGGGGCTCAAATCCTTCGCCGACATCAGCAAGGCCAACGCCAAGGTCGGCGTCGTCGGCGGCGGNNAACGTCATCGTCGTACCCGACCCGCAGTCGGGCACGAAGATGCTGCAGGACGGGCGCATCGACGTCTACGCGCTGCCGGTGCTCTCCATCAGCGACCTGCTCAAGAAGGCCGACGACCCCGGGCTCGAGATGTACGCCCCCGTCGACGGCACGCCGATATTCTGTGCCGGCGTGGCGTTCCGCAAGCAGGACACCGCGTTGCGCGATGCCTACGACAAGGTGCTCGCGGACATGAAGGCGAGCGGCGAGTTCGCCGCCATCATCGAGCCCTACGGCTACTCCGCCGAGGCCGCGATGCAGACCAGCCGCGAGAAGCTCTGCGGCGGGCCGAACTGAGCGGGCTCCGGCAGGCGGGGCGGCGCCGGCTCGCGCCGCCTCGCCCGCCGGCGCCGCCGAGGCACAGCGACGATGGAGCAATGGTCGGGCTATATCGGCCTCATCCTGAAAGGCGCGACGGTGACCGTCGAGATCACCGTGCTCGGATGTGCGCTGGCCCTGGCGGCGGCCTTCGTCGCGGGGCTCGGCCGGATCTCGAAGTCCTGGCCGCTGCGCTGGCTGGCCACCGCCTACATCGAATTCTTCCGCGGCACGTCGATCTTCGTTCAGCTGTTCTGGGCGTATTTCGTGCTGCCCCTGCTCGGCGTGCCGCTGACGCCGACGCAGGCCGGCGTGCTGGCCCTCGGGCTGAACGTCGGCGCCTACGCCGCCGAAGTGGTGCGCGGGGCCATACTCGCCGTCCCCCGTGAACAATACGAAGCCTGCACGGCCCTCAACCTGACGCGCTTCCAGGAGATGCGCCACGTCATCCTGCCGCAGGCGCTGGTGCTGATGCTGCCGACGTTCGGCAACAACGCCATCGAGCTGCTCAAAGGCACGGCGGTGGTGTCCCTGATCTCGCTCGCGGACATGACGTTCCAGGCACAGGTGGTCCGCGCCCAGACCGGCTCCACCGCGATCCCTTTCCTCACCATACTCGTGCTCTACTTCCTGATGTCCTCCCTGATTGCCGCCGGCGTTCGCCGGCTCGAGCTGCGCCTGTCCCGCGGCCTCGACGTGATTCGCGGCTGATCCCATGCAGTGGGACTGGGATTTCGTCTGGAAGATTCTGCCGACCCTCGGCGAGGGCGTGATCGTCACCATCCAGGCCACCCTCATGGGCTCGGTGCTGGCGATGGTGGGCGGTCTGGGCCTCGCCGTGGCGCGCCGCTCCCCGAACAGGCTGATCTCGCGCCCGGCAAGCGTGTTCGCGGCGTTTGTGCGCGGCACCCCGCTGCTGGTGCAGCTCTATTTTCTCTTCTACATTCTGCCGGATCTCGGCATCGTCCTCTCGCCCCTGGTGGCGGGCGTCGTCGGACTCGGCCTGCATTACGCGACCTATACCGCCGAGGTCTATCGCGCCGGCATCGACAACGTGCCGCGCGGGCAGTGGGAGGCGGCGAAGGCGGTCAATCTCTCGGGCCGCCAGACCTGGGTGCACGTCGTCATCCCGCAGGCCGTTCCGCCGATGATCCCGGCGCTGGCGAACTACTTCGTCGCGATGTTCAAGGAAACCCCGCTGCTCGCCGCCATCACCGTGCTCGAGCTCATGAACCAGGCGCGTTCCCTGGCCAACTACTACTACAAGTACGTCGAGCCGATGACGCTGGTGGGCCTGTTCTTTCTCGCCGTCAGCATCCCCTCGGTGGTGCTGCTGCGCCACCTCGAGCGACGCTACGCGGGCAGGGCCCGCTGACCCATGGGCTCGCCCGCCGCACCCACGGTCTCGTTGTCACGGCAGGCGCTGGCCTACGACGACCGCAGCGCGATACGCAGGCTCGGGCTGATCGCCCTGTCCACGGACCTGACCAGCGAACGCGATTTCGCCCGCATCGTTCCCGCGGAGCGCGCCGCAGTGCATGTCGCACGGGTGGCTTACGACAATCCCACGACCCCGGAGAACCTGCGCAAGATGGCTCCCCGGCTGACGGACGCGGCCGCGCTGCTGCTCCCCGGGGAATCACTGGCCGCGGTCTGCTACAGCTGCACGGCGGCCTCGGTCGTGATCGGGGACGAGGTGATCGAAGCCGCCGTCCACAGCGCGATTCCCGCGGTGCCGGTGGTGACGCCGAGCGCCGCCGCGCGCCTCGCCTTCGAGGCGCTCGGGGTGAGCCGCGTGGCCATCCTCACTCCGTATCTGCCGCAGACCACGCAACCGATGGCCGCCTACTTCCAACGCCACGGCATCGACGTGACGCGTGTCGAATGCTTCGGTCTCGAGGACGATCGCGACATGGCCTACGTGTCCCGCGACAGCATCGTCGCCGCCGCGCTGCAGGTCGACAACGCCGCCGCCGAGGCGGTGTTCATCTCCTGCACCGCGCTGCCCGCTCTCGGCGCGGTGGCCGAGATCGAGGCGCGCACCGGCAAGCCGGTGGTCACCTCCAACCAGGCCAGCCTGTGGGCGATGCTGGGCCACGCCGGCATCGAGCACCGCCCGGCGGGCTACGGCCGCCTCTTCGCGCGTGACCTGCCGCGGGCCGGCGCGCGGCCATGAACCCGCCCTCGGCAAGTCCGTGAGTCACGAGCGGCTCGCCGTCGTCGCGGAGTTCCCCGACTGCTTCGTCGTCGGCGCGGACGGCTTCTCTGCCGAGGTGGGCGCCCGCGGCGGCGCGCCGGGCGGCATGACGATGTTCCGCGGTGCCGAGATTGCGATCGTGCTGAAGACGCTGCCGCCCGATCTCGCCGCGCGGATCGCCACGGAAAACGTCGTCGCCCTTTACGGCGCGCCCTGAAGAACGAAGACTTCACCCGGTGCGCCGTGCCGGCGCGCGCCTATCACGGAGACAGCCGCTCATGCCGACCTACGCCACCTATCCGAGCCTCCAGGGCCGCGTCGTGCTCGTCACCGGCGGCGGCGCCGGCATCGGCGCGTCGATCGTCGAGCACTTCTGCGCTCAGGGCGCGCGCGTCGCCTTCGTCGACATCGACGCCGCCGCCTCGGCGGCCCTCGTCGAGGGGCTCGAGAAAGCGGGCCACGCGGCGCCGCTGTTCCTGGCCTGCGACCTGCGCGACATCGACGCGCTGCGCGAGGCGGTGCGCACCGTCGCCGAGCGTCTCGGGCCCGTGCGCGTGCTCGTCAACAACGCCGCCCACGACGAGCGTCACGCGCTCGAGGCGGTGACGCCCGAGTACTGGGACGAGCGCATGGCGGTGAACCTGCGCCACCAGTTCTTCGCCGCGCAGGCGGTGGTGTCCGGCATGAAGGCCGCCGGCGGCGGCGCCATCGTCAACCTCGGCTCCACCACCTGGATCGCCGGCCAGGGCGGCATGCCCGGCTACTCGGCGGCGAAGTCCGCCATCGTCGGCCTCACGCGCAGCCTCGCCCGCGACCTCGGCCCCCACGGCATCCGCGTCAACTCGGTGCTGCCCGGCTGGATCATGACCGAGCGCCAGGAGCGGCTGTGGCTGACGCCCGAGAGCGAGCGCGAGCTTCTCGAGCGCCAGTGCCTCAAGCGCAAGCTTTACCCCCCGGACGTGGCGCGCGTGGTGCTGTTCTTCGCCGCCGACGATGCCGGCGCCTGCACCGCGCAGAACTACATCGTCGACGGCGGCTGGGTGTGAGGCGAGCCCGCCGCCTCAGCGCGGCGGGTGCGCGCGGATCGCCGCCTCGTCGAGCTCGGTGCCCCAGCCCGGCGCCGTGGGCAGGCACAGGTGGCCGTCCTCGATGCGCGGCGGCTCGGTGACGAGGTCGTCCTTCCAGGGCACGTCGTCGATGTCGATCTCCATGATGCGGAAGTTGGGCACGGCGGCGCAGAAGTGGGCGCTCATGAGCGTCGAGAGGTGGCCGTAGAAGTTGTGCGGGGCGACGTTGACCTCGTAGGCCTCCGCCAGGGCGGCGATCTTGTACGACTCCCAGATGCCGTTCCAGGGCACGTCGACGATGGCGACGTCGCAGGCGTGCGCCTCGAGAAAGGGACGGAAGCCGCGCGTGCCGTAGAGCGACTCGCACGAGGCGAGCGGCGTGCGCAGCGCATCGCGGATCAGGCGCAGGGCGCGCGGGTCGTAGCTGTCGATCTCGAACCACATCAGGCCGAGGTCGTCGAGGGCGCGTGCCACCTTGAGGAAGCCCTCGGTCTTGAAGTTGAAGTTGAGGTCGAGCAGCAGCTCGACGTCCTCGCCGGCGCCCTCGCGCAGGGCGGCGAGCTGCGCGCGCAGCGCCTCGACGGTGCGCGCGTCGGGGTTGAGCTCGGGCCAGCCGGGCGAGAGGGTGAAGCCGGGCATGTGCATGCGCGGCTCGCCGTCGAAGCGCAGGATGTTGGTCTTGAGCGCCGTGAAGCCCCGCGCGGCGACGTGCGCGCCGAGCTCGCGCACGTCGTCGAGCGAGCGCAGCGGCGCCTCCCGCAGGTGCTGCGCCGGCGCGCCGACGCGGTAGCTGCCGCAGTGCGACCAGTAGAGCCGCAGGCGCTCGCGCACCGGCCCGCCCAGCAGCCGGTACACGGGCACGCCCAGGGCCTTGCCGGCGATGTCCAGGAGAGCGTTGCCGATTGCGGCGATGGCCTGCTGGTTGACGCCGCCGGGGGCCTGGCGCGTGACGGCGTAGAGGCGCTGCGTCAGGCGCTCGTGCGCGAGGGGGTCCTGGCCGAGCAGCAGCTCGGCGAGGCTGGCGATGACGGTGGCGAGGCCCTTGCTGCCGTAGGACTCGTTGAACTCGCTGATGCCCGTGAGCCCCTCGTCGGTCGTCAGCTTGAGAAAGGAGAAGTTGCGCCAGCCGGCATCGCAGTGCAGCGTCTCGTGGGCGGTGAGCTTCACGGTGTCACTTCATCGGCAGGTGGGTCAGCGGCAGGGCGGTCTTGTACTGCACCTGCTTCAACGCAAAGCTCGACTTGATGCTGGCGATGCCCTCGATGCGCGTCAGGTGCTCGAGCAGAAAGCGCTGGTAGGCGGCGATGTCGGGCACCACCACGCGCAGCAGGTAGTCGAACTCGCCCGTCATCAGGTAGCACTCCATCACCTCCGGGCGGCGCAGGATTTCCTCCTCGAAGTGCTCGATGCGCTTCTCCGCCTGCTTCTCCAGCGTCACCGTGGCGAAGACGTTGACCGGCAGGCCGATGGCCTCGGGCTCGAGCAGGCTTGCGTACTGGCGGATGACGCCGCGCTCCTCGAGGGTGCGCACGCGCCGCCAGCACGGCGACGGCGACAGCCCCACCTTCGTCGCCAGCTCTGCGTTGGCGATGCGCGCGTCGTCCTGGATGATGTCGAGGATGCGCCGGTCGAGGGCGTCGAAGCGATGAGCGGTCATGGTCGCGGGCCGTTCTCAGAAGACGATGTTCAGCATGGCCAGCATGACGACGAGAAAGAGGATCGTCATGATGCCCCCGGCGCGCATGAAGTCCCACACGCGGTAGCCCCCCGGTCCCATGATGAGCGCGTTGACCTGGTGCGTCGGGATGAGGAAGGAGTTCGAGGTCGCGAGCGCCACGGTGAGGGCGAACAGCGCCGGGTCGGCGCCGACGCGCAGCGCGATGTTGACGGCGAAGGGCACCAGCAGCACGGTGGCGCCGACGTTGGACATCACCAGGGTGAAGACCGTCGCCAGCACGGCGATGGCCGCCTGCAGCGCCCAGATGGGAAAGTCGCCCATCAGCACCAGCGTCTGCTGCGCCACCCAGGCCGCCGTGCCCGTGGCCTCGACGGCGATGCCGAGCGGGATCAGGCTCGCCAGCAGGAAGACGCTCTGCCAGCCGATGGACTGGTAGGCCTCGTCGATGCGGATGACGCCGCTCAGGATCATGCCGATGGCGCCGATCATGAGCGCGATGGAAAGCCGCAGGTCGGTGAAGATGACGAGGAACAGCGTCAGCGCGAAGAACAGCGCGGCGTACTTGAGCTTGTGCGGGCGCGTGTCGTCGCGGGGGAAGTCGGTCACCACGGCGAAGTTCTTGTTCTCCGCGATGGGTGCGAGGTCGCGCCAGCGGCTGTGCAGCACGAGGGTGTCGCCGGCCTGGAAGACGATGTCCGGCAGGTCGGTGTCGATGACCTCGTTGATGCGGTAGACGGCGAGCACCGTCGCGCCGTACTGCCGGCGCATGCCCGTCTCGCGCAGCGTCTTGCCGATCAGCGACGAGTCGGGCGGAATCACGACCTCGGAGATGCCGGCGCTGGTGGCGCTCAGGATCTCGGCGAAGGCGCGCATCTCCGCCTGCACCTCGAGGCGGTTGTCCTTGGCGAACTTCTCCACCGTGGGCCACGGCCCGAGCACCGCGAGCCGTGTGCCGGCCCAGATCTCCGTCGCGCCCCTCGGCGCCACCGTGAGGTCCTGGGCGGTCTGGATGGCGAGTATCCAGCCCTCGCGGCCGCGGCTCTCGATGTCGTCGAGCGTCTTGCCCACGAGCGGGCTGTCGGCGGCGACGCGCAGCTCGTAGACCTCGCCCTCGATGCCGTAGACGTCGCGGAAGTACTGCATCGTCGTCGCCGAGTCGACGGTCTTGGCGCCGGAGGCCGGCAGCACCCAGCGGCCGAGCAGCACGAAGTAGGCGATGCCCGCGCCCAGCATCACCACGCCGATGGGGGTCACCGAGAAGAGCGAGAACGTCTCCATGGGCGCGGTGCCCGCGGGCAGGGCCCGGTTGGAGGCGAGGATCAGGTCGTTGAGCAGGATCAGCGGCGACGAGCCGACCATGGTCACGGTGCCGCCGAGGATGGCGCAGAACCCCATGGGCATCAGCAGGCGCGAGAGCGCGAGCCCGCCGCGGCGCGCGATGCGGCTGACCACCGGCAGGAACAGCGCCGCGGCGCCGATGTTCTGCATGAAGCTCGAGATCACGCCGACGGTGGCGGAGACGATGGCGATCACGCGCGACTCGGTGTTGGCGCCGAGCTGCAGGATCTTGCCCGCCAGCCGGCTCAGGATGCCGGTCTTGTCGAGCCCGGCGCCGATGATCATCACCGCGATGATCGACATCACCGCGTTGCTGGAGAAGCCGTCGAAGAGCTGCTCGACGGGCACCAGGCCCGCGTAGTCGGGAAGCAGGCTCGTCAGGCCGAGGATCACCATGACCAGCACCGCGGCGACGTCCACGCGCACGACCTCCGAGACGAACAGCACGACGATGAAGACCAGCAGCGCCAGCACCGCCATCATCTCGGTGGTCAGCGGCACGGCTTCGGTCAATGCGTTCTCCCGGTAATGAAACGGCAGGGCGGTGTCGCCGACGCCGACGACGCGCGCGCGGGATGCACCCGCAGGCGCCCGCGGGCCGCAAGGCCCGGCGGCGTCGCTGGGGGGCTCACCCTGGCGGCGTGCCGCGCGGCGTGAGCCGCCGTTGGCTTGTTCGGGTGCACGACGACGGCCGCCCGGCCGCTTCAAAATATGGGGCAACGG
>JABAHS010005864.1_pt1 | contig 11538 bp, 10 predicted proteins | sample 7062111 | NCBI WGS metagenome assembly JABAHS01 (sample SAMN14534600, study PRJNA622989) | marine sediment metagenome | biome: marine biome [ENVO:00000428]; feature: marine pelagic biome [ENVO:01000023]; material: deep marine sediment [ENVO:00002113]; isolation source: pool of 4 deep marine... | reverse complement strand
CAGGTTGGCGCCCATGGAGACAGAGTTGGGATCGGTAATTTCAGCAAGTGAACGAAGCTGTATAGTCTGTGATTCAAGTGCCTGATTGTTTTTCTCAAGTCTGTCCATTAGTTGCTGAAAAGAGACGACAATCTTGTTCAACTCACTGGTCTGTCCCGCGCCAGACTCATGTCGGGAGTCTGCTACCGATTGTTCGATGCTCTCGGAGATGCTGTGGATTCTGTCCGCAAGGGAACGGAGTATGAAAAAGCCCAGATAGGAAAAAATAAGGATGGAAAGAAAATAATAGGCAAGATGGTGATCAGAGAAAAAATCATACTTGTAGGCAAAATTAATAAATCCGAGACTCGGCAGGACAAACAGAAGACCAAAGGCCATAACAAGGCCGTAATAGACCCTCTGTTCTGCTAATCCGAGGGTCTTTGCAACATTCTTGAACAAGAGCCTACGCTTATCCCTCAACATACTGCCTAGACTACCTGTTGAGATTTCAGATATCACCAGGCGAACCTTTCGCTGCTAGGAATGTTACAGGTCTTGATCTACTGTTGGATGGACGTTGATTATCTCAGTGACCGCTAGATTGCTTATCTCTCCCAGTGCTCTGTGCTGCAATTCGTCACCGCTGATTAGCTCCCTTACCTGAGAGTAAATTCCCGGACTGACAAACCGTTCCCGGCCAGTACCGAGCCGAACACCGAATTCGACCCGTTGGCGATCTTCAGGCAACATGTTCTCAATCACCTTTTTGCTGGCCCAAATGGAGCCCTGTTGAGCAAACTCGCTCAAGTTGACTGTCTCAACAAGGGTCTCCCCCATAACGGTAAACTCAAAGGCTAGCGATGAAGGGATGGTTCCAAGCCATTCTTCACCGCAGTGAATTCCCATGTTTAGCTGTAAATTGTTTTTCCAAACCTTTTTGTATTTCCAGCGCTTGTCGAGGGCGGCGATCATTTGCTTTAGAGTCTGAGCACATTGGATGGCCGAGTGAAGATACTCTCTCGGTGCATCTGGCCCTGAAAGGAAAAAACAGACAACTCCTTCCTGAATTGAACGACCAGGTGTGCCACCGTAGTCCTTGAAGCATTGGTGGGAGGTCAAAATAACCTGGTTAATCAAATCAAAGTATTCGTGTGGTGGAAGGGCAGTGCGCAAATGAAGGCTCGACTCCAGACGTCCCGACAGAATGCACAAAGATGTCAGCGATGGAATTCTTCGGGAAAGCAAAGCTTTCACCAGCCTTTCCCTACCCATGAGAAGGTTTAGAATCTGATCCAGTTGCATGCTGAGCGGTGTATAAAGGAGGAGGGTACCCTCACGAAAATCGCTGGAAAAGAGCGTGTGTCTCGTGGTTTTCCCCTTGAAAGGTTGCAAAACAAGTTCTTGCTGGGTGATTGGGCGGTCCCGCAAGGGCTTAGATTCACGCCATAGCTGTTTGAGTTCGTCTATAGGACAGGTTTCGACCTGCCGGCATATCTGCTCCACCCGGTCCTCAGTCAAATCTCTTTTGGCCAGACGCAAATGCACTCCCAAGATCTCTTTCCAATTCCTAAAACGTCTAACCAAACTCTTTTCCAAAAAAAGCCTGAGAATGTTTCGATTTGCTGCGGTAGGGATCTCGTGGACCGCCTCTTTGAAAAATACTTTCTCAGCCATCTGGTTGATCCAAATGATCTCCCAACGCTGATTAACTAAAATTGCAGGAAAAACGATTTTTTCAATGGATTGGTATGCGAAGTCACCAACTTCTTTCCTGTCCTCCTCCCGTACCTCAACTTCATCCTTGTTGAAGTGAGCCGAGATTGCAGCCATTCGCATACCAGCGCCTTTGAGTTCTTGAATCTTTTCAATTCTTTCAACCACCCATAACGGAAAGTAACCGATTTTCGTCGGTCCACCAGGCTCTTCAGGTTTGCGTACCGAAGGACTTGGGATAAGTTTCAAGGAGATATAGTTGTTGAGTGTTGCTCTGGATATTCCGGTTTTCGCGATGAGTTCTTTGCTGGAAATGGCTTTACTGTCTAATTGCACTGTCAAATCATTTCCCCTGGGTATATTATAAAGGATAGGTGACGTAATAATTTAGACAGTACACTCTTACCAACTAAATGTCAAGAAAAAAATTAGACAGTATGATAAAAAGAATAAAATTCTATTAATTTCGATTATTTAAACTGTATAATTAATTCCACTTTAGGCCGAATGAATAACCTGTCTGACCCTTACTGTCTATTTCAAAANNCTGTCTATTTCAAAAAAATAAAATTAGACAATAAGCAGGTCTCTACCGGAATATACAAAATTCATTATAAATAATCAAATGCTTATACTGTATAGTTTTATATGAAATGCATTTAGACAGTATTTTTTCCTCTTCTCGCCAATCGTGATCATGTTTCAAGGCTGGGAGCCCACATGAGCTTTACTTGACAGACGAACCAGCCTTACTACAATGAGTTATCTTTTTGTTTGTAGAGTGGGAACATTTTCAAGATGGATGAGCAAAGAAAAAAGTTAAGAAAGTACATCAATTATTTATTGCAAAACTCTGCATTGATTGCTGCACTTGTGAACATTGCGCAGAGAGACGGTCATCAGCTCTATCTGGTGGGTGGCTTTATACGTGACATTTTGTTGGGTCGAAGCAGTAAGGACGTTGACTTTGTTGCCCAGCGAGCTTCAGAACTGGCGAAATCTCTGGCCACAGAGACCGGCACCAGGTTAGCAATTATTGATCGGAAATTCGGCACTATCCGACTCATACCTTCTCTTGGATCAAATGATCTCAGTGAATTCTATCAGGTTGACCTCTCTCCTCTGCGGGGTTCATCCATTGCCGCAGATCTCAGTCAGCGAGACTTTACTGTGAATGCTCTGGCAGTGGAGTTGTCAGCATGGCAGCCTGATGGCACTTTCGATCTCCTTGATTTTCTCGGTGGAATTTCTCATCTCCGAGCAAAACGGTTGCACCTTTGCTCTCCCCACTCCTTGGAAGACGATCCCCTTCGTATCTTAAGGGCATACCGCTTGGCGGCGACCCATGATTTTACTCTCGACGGCCATGTCCAAGGCCGTATAGGTGAAATGCGTCATGGACTCAATCGGGTTGCGGTGGAGCGTATCAGGGACGAACTGGTGTTACTGTTCTCTAGCGCCAATTCTGCCCCCATTCTGAGAGTTTTAGACGACGATAATATACTAAAACTGCTGCTGCCTGAATGTGAACCAATGAGGAATTGCAGTCAAAACGACTATCATCATCAGGATGTCTGGCAACATAGCCTTTCAGCGCTGGAGGTTTTGGAATCATTCCTGGCCAGCCCCCAGGAATTACTGGGAGGGTATGCTGACGAGGCTTTACCAATTCTTGCCCAAAGGATTGCAGGCGAACGTACTCGAGAGATCATGCTGAAGCTTGGGGTTCTGCTCCATGATATCGGCAAACCGAATTGCCGCACTATGGATGAAAATGGTGTTACCCACTTCTCTGGACACGAAGTCGCTGGGGCAAGACTGGCCGGCTCCCTTTGCGCCCGGTTCTGCTTCAGTAACAAAGAAATAGACTTCGTACGTCGGCTCATTCACCAACAAATGCGCGTCGACCATCTATTCAGTCTCAAACGGACTTCACGGAAAGCGCTGAGTCGCCTGTTCATACTGGGGCCTGAACTTTTCTGGCCGCTCCTTTTCCTGTTCGGTTCAGACTATCTGGCAGCCAAAGATCCTCGATCACGAAAAACCGAGATCGGTCCACTTTGTCATAAAATCAGCAGATGGCTGGATTTCTACCACAAGCACCTAAAGCCAAGAGAGGAAGAGCCTCCCCTGGTGAGTGGACACGAGCTTATGAACCGTCTCAATCTTTCCCCTGGTCCCACTGTGGGAAAACTGCTGGACACCCTGGTAGAATTACAGTGGGAGGGCCGGATAAACAGCCGTGAAGAAGCCCTCCAGCACGCCGCTAAGTTGTTAAAACAGTGGAAAAGATGAAGGCAGAGTTCACTAGACACTAAGAACTAGGCACTAGCCGCAGCGGGATGACGCCCGGCACAGGCAGGTCGGGGAAAGACGCTCCCACAAAATCCCAAATCCCAAGCACCAAATTACAATTAAATCTCAAATTTCAATATTGGTCCTCCGGACTCCCCACCCTGCGGGCGGGTCCCCAGTTTCAATGACCAAAACAGATTTGAGGTTTCGAATTTCGGTCATTGTGATTTGTTTGTTGTGATTTGTTATTTGGAATTTCATCAACTTCCGCTTCTTCGTCTCGGTCCGAATCTGTATGCTGTCTTCTGACTACTGACTACTGGCTACTATATTCTGAGCTTTACTCATTTTCCTTGACGCCCACTATCTTTTTGACTAGACTTACCAAAGTTACTTTAACTATTTAATAATATGAAGAAATTAGTAAATTCCGTATTCGATCACCTTCGACAGAGCGAATTAAAGCTCGCCAAATCAATTCTACGTTGGAAGTTGCAGAAAGAAGATCGGCCTCTGCCAGACAATGGAGAATTGGATATCGCTGCCTCCCACCTCCTGGATGAGGCTCGAGAAATCGCCAGGAAAAGAGGGAAGAAGCTCTTGGACGTTCTCAAGGAGGAGGCAAAGGAATTCTTCAGTTCAAAACCACCCTAATCCAGAGATAACAAAGAGGAGAAAGAATGCTGTCCGCAGAGGATTTCTTCGATTTAAGTGACTGGACCCATCCAGAGCTCTTCACAGAAAAAGAGCCCGTTTGGCAGGCTTTTTCTCGCCTCAAATCCTATCTCTCTGATGTATTGCAGCCCAATGTGACCGAACTCAGCCACTCCGGTCCGGTGCTACAGAAAACAGTTGTCCTGCACCAGGGGAACGTTCTCACCTCAGGGTTTGAATTACGCCCAGGTGATGCCACCAAGGGAAACTATCAGGTGATCCAGGATGGAGTGGTACTGGAGGGCGCCGCTGTTCTCTATGCAGGCGCTTGCCTGATGGACGGTGATATTTTCATAGGACCTGGAACTGTGGTGGAACCCGGTGCCCTGATCAAAGGTCCCACCATCATTGGTAGTTATTGTGAGATCCGTCAAGGTGCTTATTTGCGTGGCAATTGTCTGGTTGGAGATCGCTGCGTTGTCGGTCACACCACTGAGATGAAGCATTCGGTCATGCTACATGGTGCCAAGGCCGGCCATTTTGCCTATATAGGCGACAGTATCCTGGGAAACCGCACCAACCTGGGCGCAGGAACGAAATTGGCCAATCTCAAAATAGTACCCACTCAGGTAAGTGTAAAAATAGATGAGAAAATACACGACACTGGCCTGCGAAAATTCGGAGCCATTATTGGTGACGATACCGAGACTGGCTGTAATTCGGTCACCAACCCTGGCACCCTGCTAGGCCGTCGTTGCTTAGTATATCCGGGTATATCCGTCAGAGGTGGATACTATCGAGACCGCTCGGTTATTCGTTAGCTTCCCTTACCTAGTAGAGAATTGAGACACTTTGTTCTTGACGAATGTGAACCTACTCATTCCCTGATTGGAGTGCTCCGCACCCCCGTCCTGTGAGTGGGGAGAAGAATGCCAAAAGCCGTCAATGAGCCTTACTTTCAAGATTTCTGTTTTTTTAGTAATTATTTTAGTTAATTATCACAAATTTATCGTTGACAAAGCGAAAAGGTTCAGCTAGTTTGTAGAAAGCCTGCAACAGAGCTAGCAGTTGAAAGGGGTCGTCGTCATGCCCGCCTTACATAAAGGGGGAGGACAGGGTGAACATTTCTGCAGGGAGGGGAGAGGATGAACAAGAGCCAGCTGATTGAACGCATCGCAAAAGAGGAGGGCATCACGATAAAAAATGCTGCCAATGTGGTGAATGTGGTTTTCGACTCCATGGCCGACTCGCTCGCCAAAGGTGACCGTGTCGAAATCAGGGGTTTCGGCAGCTTTAAAGTGAAGAGCTACAATAGCTATCAGGGACGTAATCCCAAAACAGGCGAGATAATTCAGGTCAGAGAAAAGAAACTCCCTTATTTCAAAGTTGGTAAAGAGATGAAGGAGCGCGTAGACAGCGAATAGTACCGGCAATTCTTGTTCGTGAACTTTCTTTGACCTTTGTCTCAATAGTGTCCTGAAGGAACCTGCACGCTCCCATTGTTCATCAACTGCACGAAAGCTGGCTTATACTATCCACCAATTACTTTCTTAAGCCTCCTTTGGCCTCGGCGCACGTGCCAAAGCAGACCACGCCATAGAATTCATGCACGCCCCCACGTCTATACAATCCAAAAACGTAGCTATTCTGGATACATGAGTGTGACAATATGGTTAGCCGGTCCAATGAAAGAGGTTCAGCCTTCCGGAAGGTTGAAGCCGCTTACCAAGACTTCTATCAACTACTCAAATCCGATGGTGCCCTCCCGTACCGGAGCACAGAATTGGGAATGTGGGCAACATCTGACATCAATGAGGTATATCGAGCTTTTCGTCATTTCCAGCTCAATCGATATACCCACCTGGCGGATTTGGGTAGCGGAGACGGTAGAGTGGCACTGGTTGGCTCTTTATTCACCAAAGTAACCGGCTACGAGAGTGATGAAGTACTGCTTCAGAGGTCGGTGGAAATTCAAGATCAGCTTGGCATAGACAATGTTCTATTTCTCCAACAAGATTATCTCCTTGCTGATCTCGCCCCCTATGACATACTTTACCTCTATCCAGATAAACCTTTTTACACTTTGGAAGACAAACTGCATCATTCTTGGCAGGGCCATCTGCTTGTCAACGGACCACATTTTCCCCCCCGCCATTTGAGCAGGATAGCCGATTGTCCACCGTCGGTTGGCAGGTTTGTGCTCTACGAATCAGCATAAATGAGCGTAGCGCAAAGCGCATCCTTCGACAGGCTCAGGACAGGTAGTGCATAGCGTTAGAAGGGGAGGGGGAGCGAGGTAGGCTACCTTCAACTGTTGAGATCAGCAAGCAGGGCTCCCAAGAGAAAACTGTCAATCTGGTCCAAGAGCTGGCGATAGTGCCCCCCATAGCTCTTACTTCCATAACATTGGACGCAATTGAAAATCTCGGTTCGCAAGTCTATCGTTCGCGGGCTCAACGTCCCGCCATTGTTGAATTTCTTGTCATCTAGGTTGCGGGCTTCGTCCTCTAATAAAGCCCGACCTTTATCCCTGAACAGGCTCCATAGTTCCCCTAACTTTTCAAATTGTGTATCAATTTTCCATGAAGATGGCGGGGGGTAAGGAGGTGCCATGCCACCCGTTCTTTCCAATTCCCTTACAAGCCCCTGCAGCAGAACAGCGATGGTACCGAATTCGGCCCCGCGGATACCACGTTGCCACTGCAGCAACCAGGGACTCCGCCAGGACCACAGGTTGTGCCTCTCGCCAAGGGAAATAAGGTTTTCAGCTTCCCTGGCCATCTGTCGCACACGCTCCAGGCTCTGCTGGTCCACGGGAACTATGTTTGCTGCTTTGGTACCGACTGAATGGTCGGGACACTCTAGCACGGAGGAGGACAGCAAATCGTGCCAGATATTAAACAGGGCCATATTTCCTGCTACGTCACCAGGGGTCTCCAGGTGGGGATATGAAAGCACTACGCGGCCCCGACCATACTCTCCCGCAATAATTGCAGGTTCATTTGCGAGCCGCTCAGGGTTCAAGTTGATCTCATAGACTTTTTCCAGCTGCTCCCAGTCAAGACGTGCCGCCACAGTTTCGCAGACATTGAGATCAGATACATAAAAATCGCTCTCCGGATCTCCGTATCGTCCAAGTATTTGAATTTTATCAGGTTTCACGAGTTCGAACTGAGACGGCCACCAGACTTGAAATGGAGTCTCTCCTGGAAGGCCCCACCAGAGAGAATGAGAGCCTCCCTGACGAACTCGAATTGAACCGCTAAAATTAGGAAGCCTTTCAGCCATTGGTTTGCGGGTAACCGGTAAAAGTCCCAGACCTTCATCCACCTGGAGAGCGAGACCGGCCCCGCCACAAATTCCTAAGTACGCCCCGCCCGTTCTAACATAACGTCTCAGCTCTTCCCGTCCATCAGTCCCCAAACTTTCGCTCTTCAGACTGGCCCAGCCACCAGGAACAAAAAGGACCTGGTAATTGTTCAAACCTTGTTTTCTTACCGTTTCTGAGGTGAGCACGTCAAAGGCGAATCCCAGGTCTCTTAAAGCGCTTACCGCCATGTAGCCCCAGAGAAAAGATTTATCCCAAAGGAGGGCTGCACGCCCTGGCTTGAGGGGACAAAGATGTCTGATCTCAGATTCCGGTAAGCCTGAGACCTCAGTCGTTGTGAAGGTTTCGCCACTTGTGGCTGAGGAAAAAAACAGATCTCCTGGGGCGACGAAGGATTTCTGGGAGCCTTGCCAACGAAAAACCGGCTCTCCTTGAGCAATACACTGATTTACCGTCCTGATAACCTCAGGAAATGAGCTAGTCTGATTCAGCTTTAAGCAGTTTGTGGGGTAGGTCATAACTTATCGGCAGGGTTAAATGAATGAAGTGGACTAAATCGATCCCTAAGATTGCCAGCCCGGATGTTTTATGAATTGCTGTCGCGAGACCACGAAGATGGGCGTGCCACCTGGCAACCGCAGGGTGTTGGTCCCGAGGCGTACCTGAATGGTACGTCGCAGGGGCCGACATCCGAGGACGCCAGGAAGGACGGCCATATCCGTGGTCGCAGTAAGCGATTCATGAAATATCCGGGTTAAGAGGGGAGACCTTTGTATGGACAGACAGCAGCAGGCCGAGGCATTGGCAAATTCTTGGAAAACTGAACCACGCTGGCAGGGAATCCAGCGGCCTTATTCCGCTGAAGACGTGGTGAGGCTTCGCAGCTCAGTTCAAGTAGAGTACACCCTCGCCCGTATGGGGGCTGAGAGGCTGTGGCATCTGATGCACACTGAACCCTACGTCCGTGCTCTAGGGGCCCTGACCGGCAATCAAGCTGTACAGCAAGTACTGGCTGGATTGCAAGCAATTTACCTGAGCGGTTGGCAGGTTGCGGCGGATGCAAACACCGCAGGCCAGACCTACCCAGACCAGAGTTTATATCCAGCCGACAGTGTGCCGAATGTGGTAAGGAAGGTGAACAATGCCCTGCTCAGGGCTGATCAGCTTCAAAACCTGCATGACAAGGGCACCATCAATTGGTTCGCTCCCATTGTCGCAGATATTGAGGCTGGATTTGGTGGACCACTCAACACTTTTGAAATAACCAAGGCATGCATCGACGCCGGTGCGGCAGCCGTTCACCTTGAGGATCAGATATCCTCTTTGAAGAAATGTGGTCACATGGGCGGAAAGGTTTTGGCCCCAGCCTCGGAATATCTACGGAAGTTTGTGGCTGCCCGGCTCGCTGCTGATGTGCTCGGCGTGGCCACTGTAATGGTAGCGAGAACAGATGCCAATGGAGCCCGACTAACCCGAACTGACATCGATCCACTTGACCATCCCTTTCTGACCGGAGAAAGGACCGTAGAGGGCTACTTCGAGGTGAAAGGTGGACTACAACTTGCTATTGCCAGGGCTCTGGCCTATGCCCCTTACGCCGATGTCATCTGGTGCGAGACTTCAACCCCTGACTTGGGTGAGGCGCGGGAGTTTGCTCAGGCCATTCACGAAAAATTCCCGAACAAGTTATTGGCTTACAACTGCTCGCCCTCTTTCAACTGGAAACTCCATCTGGATGAACCCACAATTCGGAGTTTTCAGGATGAACTCGGTACCATGGGTTATAAGTTTCAGTTTGTTACCCTGGCTGGTTTTCACACCCTGAATACTGCTATGTTTGAACTAGCCCACGCCTACAGTACGGAGGGGATGGCTGCCTACTCTCGCCTACAGGAACATGAATTCGAAATGGAACTGGAGAAGGGCTACAGCGCCGTCAAACACCAAAGTTTTGTGGGGGCAGGGTATTTTGACGAAGTTCAGAATGTGATTACCGGCGGTGAAACCTCCACGGCGGCATTGACAGGCTCCACTGAGGAGGAACAATTCGAGTAATCTGCTAGGCACTGAGCACTAGGAATTGGGAACTATCAGGTCATTACGCTCAGCGCTATTGCGCTTCGCTGTCAATAGGCTTCGCCGTCATTAGGCCTGCCGGCCGTCATTGTGGGGCATATTACCACAATTAATGACCATTCATGACAGCGTAGCGTAGTGACGGCCACTTTCAGTGGCCAAATGACTTTTGGGTTCTTAGTGCTTAGTCCCCAGTGCCTAGTCGGAAATGCTGCCAACTGCCTGCTGCCTGCTGCGCCCTAGGCGCCTACTCTGTTCATAGGGAAAGATGTCTATAATTCCACCAGCGTTGATTCGAACCTGGATCTGATACCAGAAATCCGTCTCAAACAAGTCTGAATGTTCCTCATCAAAAAGAGCTTTCAATTCACCCTTCAATCCCAGAAAATACTGAAATTCTTCGGGAAAAATATCATTTTCGCCTACGGTAAACCATGGCTCGTCTGACAGTTCTTCGTCATAACTTCTCGGTTGGGGTATGTTTCTGAAATTGCATTCGGATAACAGCATAAGTTCATCGTAATCGTAAAACACTACCCTGCCGTGGCGCGTCACCCCGAAATTCTTTAGCAACATGTCGCCGGGAAAGATGTTGGTGGCCGCCATGTCTTTAATCGCCCTGCCATAGTCCACAACGGCCGCCCGGGCTGTGGTCCTCTCAACTTCGTGTAAATATAAATTCAAGGGGGTTACTCGCCTCTCCACATAAACATGCTTTATAACCACGTGATTCTCGTCGACTTCCACACCTTTTGCAGCCAAGCTCTCAAGTCTATCCAGCAGTTCTCTTGAAAACCGGTTGCGGTCAAACTCCAGGTGTTCAAATTCTTGCGCATCCACCAGACGGCCGGCCCGGTCATGCTTGAATACTAGATCATATTTGGCCATCACCTCTTCACGAGTCGTTCTTTTCGTGGATGAGAATTGATCCTTGATTACCTTGAACACTAAATCATAGTCAGGCATGGTGAATACTTCCATGACCATGCCTCTTTCTCCTTCGGCAATCTCGAATTTTTCATCAGAGGAAGCTAGGTGCTGCAGGAAATCACAGTACAACTCAGATTTGCCGTGCTTGTTATAGCCTATGGATATGTAGAGTTCGGCAATTCTCTTCTGCGGCATGATGGACTTTAGGAAAGCTACCAACTCAGCCGGTCTCTTGACGTCCACGTGGAAATAAGAGCGCGTAAAACTGAACAATATACTCACTTCGTCTTCGTGTAAGAGCACGGCATCTACTGCGATACCCTCAGGAGTATTGAGGAGGGCCAATATCAGCGGAAACTGCTCTGAACCGCTAAAGAATCTGCCGACCAGATAGGCTCCTTTGCCTCGATAGAAAACGGAGGTGATCATTTCAGTGCGGTCGATATCTGGTGAAGCCGCAGTTTTCATGAGATGATTGTCTACGTGCTCTGCCACTGCTTGGGCATCGCGTTGGAGATCTTCATAGTCCACATCAAACTCATAATCAGTGAGGATGCGTG
>JABAHS010127705.1_pt1 | contig 11550 bp, 9 predicted proteins | sample 7062111 | NCBI WGS metagenome assembly JABAHS01 (sample SAMN14534600, study PRJNA622989) | marine sediment metagenome | biome: marine biome [ENVO:00000428]; feature: marine pelagic biome [ENVO:01000023]; material: deep marine sediment [ENVO:00002113]; isolation source: pool of 4 deep marine... | reverse complement strand
AAACAACATCATTCCCTGATAATATTAAACTGCCACCAATATAGGTGCCAATTGCACCAGCCCCTATGCTTAAAATTTTCAGTGGTTTCATAATTGTTTTCCAACCTAATTATTTTCTAGTATTGAGGTGTCAGGGTTGAGGGAGAAAAATCGAAATAAATTTTCATGAGGGGTATAGCTTATCTGGCACAATCCAGTATTCTCAAAGCGGAAAATTGCCGAACGCCGACTGGGTTGGGGCGGAATCCCCAGGATACCCCAGAGAATTGCGTTCAGGATGCCACCATGGGATACAATCAGGTAGGACCCGGGAGGTTCGTTCAGCAATTCATCAAGAAAAGCCATTCCCCTCAAATACAATTCCATCCAACTTTCACCATTCTCACCAACTGGCAGATATGGGTTATTCCTGTCAGGTCTCAAAGGAAACTGGGCATTGATTTCATCCCCGTTTAATCCTGCCAGTTTCCCGTTGTTTATCTCCTTGAGAAAGGGGGATGTCTCAATATCGTTGTAATTGAGCGGATCACAGATTTTTTTTGCAGTTTGAAGGGTACGTTCTTGTGGACTGGAAAAGATCTTGTCAAAGTGTACTTTTGATTTGTTAAAAAATGTACCAAGGCCAACTGCCTGGGCTTCTCCAATTTTTGTCAAAGGGGTTTCACTTTGTCCCTGAAAAATTTTATCGACATTGCCCTGAGATTCGGCGTGCCTTACAAATGTGAGCTGGTAAGCCGGGGATGGATGGTCGTGACCGGTTATATAAACACTCGGTTGCGCATAGTCCAGCAATTGCCATTGATTACGTTCGCTGTCGTAGACAATTTGTGTTGTTGCGGTGTTGTTCATTGAAAAATGCAAACCTTGAAAATCTGCCTGGATTTTTATACCGAAAATAAAGTGCAACACCTTGTTCAACAACCCGCCATGCGAGACGATCAGGTAACTTCCTGGGGGATTTCTGAATAGGGACTGCACAGCTTTTCCTGCTCTTAAATAGAGCTGCCATTCACTTTCTCCTGTTTCTCCTATAGGGTCGTATAGCTCAATGAAAGCAGGGCGGGGAAATCTTTGATGAAATTCTTCCTTTGATAATCCCTGTTGCCTCCCGCGGTGGCGCTCCATCCACAATGGATCAGTTATTAATGGGATATTGAGATTGTTCTGAATGATTTGAGCGGAAGAAAGAGCCCTCTTCAGCGGGCTTGAGATAATTGAATCAAAGCGGATATTAATCTCGCGCCACTTCTTGGCCAGAGTGTTTACCTGGTGGATGCCTTCAAGGCTGAGCGGATAATCATGCTGACCCTGTACATAACCGTCACGGTTTCCTGTCGACTCACCGTGGCGCATAAAAGCGAATCGATATGTCATTGACCTAATGACCAGTCTTTTGCCCCATTAAGGAAAACCTGCCCATCCATAGGCTTTTTACCGGCTGGCTGCAACCTGCTAATTACCAGAGCTCCGGAAGAAGCTGAGATTCCCGGCAAGCCGTCAATAANNCGTCAATAATTGTGCGTTCACCAGGTTTCCCGTGGTTGTCCTTAACAGCGTGCGCATCAATGATCTTTAATGGCTGATCTTTCCAATATGTGAAAGTGCCTGGCCATGGATGATAGGCTTTCACCATGCGTGCTAAATATTCAGCGGATTGGGAAAAATCTAACTCTCCATCTTTTTTGGAGAGCATCGGTGCATAAGTGGATTCTTCGTCTTTTTGGGGAATTGGAGTGATTTCTCCAGAGAGATATTTAGGCAGGGTTTCAAGGAGAAGCTCGCCGCCTAAATTTGCCAGTTTCTCGCTTAAAATGCCTGCATGGTCTTCAGGTTTGATTGGAATTTCTCTTTGAGCCAGGATGGGACCAGTATCAAGGCCGGCATCCATTTTCATGATCGTGATGCCAGTGATTGAGTCTCCATGAAGGATGGCCGCATTGATCGGAGCAGCTCCTCTCCATCTTGGGAGCAAAGAGGCATGAACGTTAATGCATCCAAAAGGTGGAAGATCTAGGATATTCTGCTTAAGGATTTGACCAAAGGCTGCTACGATGATGATATCTGGAGACCAATTGGTTAATTGGGTGTAAGCTTCTTTTGTGCGAAGTGTTTTAGGCTGGTAAACCTCAATCCCCAAAGCCTCGGCTTCTGTTTTTACTGGCGGAGGGCTCATTTTTCTACCTCGTCCTGCCCTTCGATCTGGTTGGGTGACAACTCCCACCAAATTTGTACACTCATTTAAGGCTTTAAGGGAGGGGATTGCAAAATTTGGCGATCCCATGAAAATTGACTTGATGTTCATGAGTGGATTTTAGCATAATTTGAGGTCAGCTTCACAATTTGTTTGCGCAATTCAGAACCTTGCCTATATAATGGGGTTATTCTTTTAAACTTTAATATACGGAGGTTAAGAAATTATGGCTGAAGAAGTCCCTGGAACTGTAACTGAGGATGATAAATTATGGGCAGCGTTGTCCTATGTGTTCACCCCGTTGGTTCCTGTAATCATGTTGTTGATGGAGGATAAAAAGACGAGACCATTTATCAAAAAGCATACCATCCAAGCATTGGTTTTAGGTGTGGTCGGAGTGGTATTGGCCGCTACCGTCGTAGGGGCTTGCCTCACTGTCATCCTTTGGGGATTCCAATTATATTGGGCTTACCAGGTGTATCAGGGTGAAGAAGTTGAAATCCCGGTAGTATCCGATTTCGTCCGCAATCAAGGATGGGTATAACCTCAGGCTGTTTTCTGATATTTCAACCTTGACTTTTTAATTGACGGACTTTAGAATATTTTAAACAATTTGACCAGGATAGGGGAGAGTGTGGAAAATAAATTTCCGCCACCGAAGGGGCAAGTCTGGGGAATAGAGAACCAGATGAAACTCTCAGGTAAAAGGACCCTGTTCTCGGAACTCTCTGGAAAGCCGGTTACACCGGCACCGAAGGTGCAAGTGCAGTGCAGACTGCATGAATCTCTCAGGTTTCAGACAGAGGGCACACGTTTATTCACGTGTGCCCTTTATTTATTAAGCTAATTGGAGGAACTGATCATGAAGATAGAAACAGATTTGAAGTATACAGGAAAAGACGAATGGGTCCGGGTTGAGGACAATATTGGGTCATTTGGGGTCACAGATTATGCTCAAGAACAACTTTCCGATATCGTCTACCTTGAATATCTTGTCTCTGAAGGAGATGAGTTGGAAAAAGGTGCAGAATTTGCCACCATTGAGTCCGTGAAAGCGGCTTCAGAGGTTTATAGCCCTGTAAGTGGGAAGGTGGTTGAACTCAACGAGGATTTGCTCGATACACCGGAAGACGTGAACAGCGATCCTTACGGGAAAGCCTGGATGATCAAAGTTGAATTGAGTGATCCCAGTGAACTTGATTCCCTCATGGATGCTGCCGCTTACGAAAAGAATGTTGAGGAGCGTGAGAGCTGATGTATCATCCTCATACCAAAACAGACCGGGAGGAAATGCTCAAGTCGGTTGGCTTGCAATCGCTTGAAGAGCTATTCTCCGCGGTTCCAAAGGAATTTCGATATCCAAATTTGGATCTTCCACCTCGTAATTCTGAGATGGAAATAATGGATCTCCTGAGTGATTTGGCCGAAGGGAATGAGACTTACCGAGACTTACCCATGTTCCTGGGAGCTGGGGCTTATCATCATTACGTTCCTGCAGCAGTAGATTTTATTCTGAGGCGAGGAGAATTCTATACTGCTTATACCCCTTACCAGCCTGAAATTTCACAGGGAACTTTGCAGGCAATTTTTGAGTTCCAGAGTCACGTGATCAACCTGACCGGGATGGAAGTTTCAAATGCTTCCCATTATGATGGTGCGACTGCAGCTGCTGAATCGATCAACATGGCGAGAGTGGTCTTTCGCAATAAACGCAAGAAAGCCGTGATTTCTCCTGCCATTCACCCCCAATACCGGCAAACGATTGATACTTATTTGCAGGGAGAAGATTTCACTGTGGTGGGTGAAGATTTGGACCCTGCGCTCAGCCCAGATGCTCTTGCGGATCTGATTGATGAGGATACCGCTGTTGTGGCTGTGCAGTATCCGGATTTCTTTGGCCGAATATATGACCTGACCGCCTTGGCAGAAAAAGCTCATGAGGCTGGAGCATTATTGGCTGTATCTGTAAATCCTCTTGCCCTCGCAATATTCAAATCTCCAGGCGAATTTGACGCTGATATTGTTTCAGGTGAAGGACAGCCTTTAGGGATCCCGCTTTCATTTGGTGGTCCATATTTGGGATTGTTAGCTACAAAAGAGAAATATGTGCGCAGCATTGCTGGCCGCCTAGTTGGAGAAACGACAGATGTTAATGGTAAGAGGGGCTATGTGTTGACATTAAGCACCCGTGAACAGCATATCAAACGTGAGAGAGCTAGTTCTAATATATGCACAAATCAAGGATTGATGGCTTTGGCCGCCACGGTCCATATCAGCCTCCTCGGCAAGAAAGGTTTGAAAGAGGTTGCTAACCTCAATTATCAAAAAGCTCATTATGCCGCAGACCAAATTTCACGGTTGGATGGATACGAATTATGGTCGGATGAGGTTTTCTTCAACGAATTTGTTGTCAAATGCCCCCGGCCGGTAGAAGAAGTAAATGACTACTTGCTGGAAGAAGGTGTTATCGGTGGTTATGACCTCGGACAGGATTATCCGGGTATGGAAAACCTGATGCTGTTTGCTGTCACTGAGATGAACAGCAAGGAACAGATTGATTATCTTATAAACCTTCTGGAGGAGGTGGCAAATGACTGAGCCTGTAATTTATGATAAATCTTCTCCTGGGCGACGTGGTGTAAGATTTCCGGCTTCGGATGTACCTGAGTTTGAATTTCCCGATCACCTAAAGCGGGATTCACTCCCACTACCTGAGATCAGTGAAAATGAGGTCATCCGCCACTTTACCAGGATGTCTCAATTAAACCATGGTGTTGATATTGGATTTTATCCATTGGGTTCCTGCACAATGAAGTATAACCCCAAGGTGAACGAGGAAGCTGCCAGAAAATTTGGTTTTTCTCAAATTCACCCATTGCAGCCTGTTGAGACCGTTCAGGGGGCTCTGCACCTGATGTATGAACTTCAGGAATTCCTCAAAGAAATTGGAGGTTTCGATGCGGTTAGTCTTCAGCCTGCTGCCGGTGCTCATGGTGAGCTTACCGGGGTTCTGATCATCAAGAAATATCATCAGGTTAATGGAGAACTACAGCGAAATAAGATTTTGCTCCCAGATTCAGCACATGGGACAAATCCTGCCACATCATCGATGAGTGGATTTAAAGTGGTTGAGATTCCATCCGATGAGCGAGGAAATGTTGATATTGAGGCGCTGAAGGCGGAGTGTGATGACACTTTAGCAGGTTTCATGTTGACCAATCCCAATACATTAGGTTTGTTCGACGAGAATGTCTGCAACGTGGCTGATCTTGTTCATGAAGCTGGCGGGTTGATGTATGGCGATGGTGCTAACATGAACGCCTTGCTGGGGATTGCAAAACCAGGTGAATTGGGGATCGACATTATGCATTATAACTTGCATAAAACCTTCTCCACACCTCACGGTGGGGGAGGTCCTGGATCGGGTCCAGTGGGTGTTGTGGATCGACTGGTAGACTACTTGCCAGGTCCGATTGTGGCTTTGGAAGAGGGAGAGGATGAATATGATCTTCCTTTCTACTTTTTTGAAACTCCTGCGAAGAGCATTGGGCGGATGAAGACTTTCCATGGCCATTTTGGTATGATGGTAAGAGCATATACTTATATCATGATGCATGGCCCAGACGGATTGAGAGAAGTATCTGAGTATGCCGTATTGAATGCCAACTACTTGATGCATAAGTTGAAAGATGTTTACCGCTTGCCGTTTGACCGGGTTTGCATGCATGAATTTGTCATTGAAGGCCGTTGGCCTGATGTGGAGGGAATCCACGCGCTGGATATTTCAAAGCGACTAATGGATTTTGGCTTCCATCCGCCGACAAATTATTTCCCTTTGATTGTGCGTGAGGCTTTGATGATCGAGCCAACTGAAACTGAAACCAAAGAAACACTGGACGCTTTTGCAGAAGCCATGTTGCAGATTGCTGAAGAGGCGAAATCTGATCCTGATTTACTGCATGAAGCTCCACATACGACCCCCATTGGAAGGTTGGATGAGGTTCAAGCAGCGAAAAATTTAGTTCTATGCTGCGGCTTGCCAGAGGAGTACACTGCATAGATCAATAATGACCAAAACAGCCCTCGAAAATCTCGAGGGCTGTTTTTTTAATGATGCTAAGAAATTATAGAAACTGAGCAGGAGTTAGTTAGAGGTGAAAGTCTACGGTCTGTAAGCCAACCTTGACGCCCGCTCCAAAAGCTCGATGAATTCATAAACCTCCGCGCGTTCCAATGTGTTGGGTAAATCATCAGCGTAGTATAAAAGATCTTGGAAACTGGTATCTTCTGCCCAATAGCTGTCCCTGAGAATTTCGCCAAATTCTGCAACCAGAACATTTAATTTGAAGTAAGGATCAGCTCTACGGAAGCTGTTTTCAATATCTCGAGAATCGAATGTCTTACTGATCTCTTCAACTCTGAAAGTGTCCGGATCTTGCCATCGAAGCTGAACTGTGGCGATTTCCCCGCGAGCGCCGGGATACAACTTGATTTCGTAGAGTGCAGTAACAGAATGGCCTGCCCCAATTTCGGCCGCGTCCACCTGGTTGTTCCTGAAATCTTCATCTGCAATTGCACGATTTTCAAAACCAATCAGGCGGTAGCGAGATACAACTTTACGGTTGAAAACTACCTGAATTTTGGCATCAAATGCAATCACCTGCAGAGTGCTCACCAGATCGTGGACAAACAGTTTGCGAGCTTCCTCTCTGCTGTCAATATAGGCGTAAAAACCGTTACCTTGATCTGCGAGCTGTTCCATGAGGATGTCGTTGTAGTTCCCCATACCAACCCCAATAGAGGTAAGTGTAATACCTTCGCTAGCGTAATCTGCAATTGATTCCCAAATGCTTTCTGGACCGGTATTGCCAACGTTAGCGACACCATCCGAGCATAAAATTACCCGGTTGATCCCTCTTGCTAGAAAGGCTTTATTTGCCTCCTGGTAGCCAAGAATCAGGCCTGCCTCTGCATTCGTAGAAGCCATCGGGTAAAGAGAGTAAATTGCGTCGATGATCTCATCTTTATATCGGGCAGAAGTATGTGGGAGAACGATCCAAGCTGTGTCTGTGTAGGCAATAATCCCGACAGAATCTGAGGGTCCTAATTGATCCACAAGCATCTCGAGGGCATCCTGCACCATTTCTAGGCGGTTTCCATTACCCATCGATCCTGAAACATCGATCACGAATGTAAGAGCTACATCTTTGCGGTCATTTTCCGGGACATCAAAGCCCTGAATACCCACTCTCATCACATGGTATCGATCAGTTTCTGTAAAAGGGGTTGGTGCACCGTCTATGTTGATTGAGAACGTTTCTCTGGAGGATGGGAGGTGGTACCCTTGCGGGAAATAGTTGATATATTCCTCAACCCTGACAGAATCCTCTGGTGGGAGCAGCCCTTGATTAATGTAGGATCGGGCGATAGAGTATGAGCCAGTATCCACATCAGCAGCAAATGTTGAGAGATGGTCGTCTTCTGTATCAATGAATGGGTTAACCCCATAATCTTCGAAGAACATATCTCGGGGTGGGTTTTTGTATGGTGACTGGGTGGGGATTGGTACGATGTGGTTTTGTGGTTCTGAACCATCCATGGGTTGAGCATTATAGGAATCAGCTCTCTCTTCTTCAAAATTTGGCGCGCCTATGGCACCAGATTCTGCATAAGGTTCCTCAAATGGAATATTTTCATTTTTGCCATAAAGTTGGTTACTTTCTTCAGGAACATCTAAAACATCAAGTTGGTTGTTATCCGATGGTCCTTGATATTGATTAGTGGTTTCTGGCTCGTTATATGGTTTTAGCAAACTACATCCTGATACCAATAAAACCAGCACGAAGATTGCAACCAGTTTTGTGGGTAAATGTTTCTTCTTCATTTTATCCTCCTATCAAAAATTGGCGTGTTTAGCTTGAANNAGCTTGAATATTTCTAGGATAAGCCTTGGCCAATGGCATAAGTTATTAAACAGAACGAAATTTGAAACTTTTTTGTTCCGGATGGTAAAATAACTTGCTCAAGAGAATTATAAGAATCATTAGAAATAAGGATGGCTGTTTTTTAAAGGGATGTTGAATGGATGACAAGATCAAACTGGACCAATTAAGTCAGACGGTTTTTGTTCACCTACCGGAAGAAAGGGTGATCTCTGCTCCACGAGGAACGATTGTTGGGAAAATATTAGGAATCATTGCAGATGATTATCCCTCCAAAATCGTTGGTGCGATTGTCAATGGTTCGTTAAGAGAATTAACTTACCCAATTAATTTTGAAGCCAATGTCACACCTGTCACAATGTCAACCCCTGACGGAATGCGAATTTACCGCAGATCTCTGATCATGCTTCTTGAAGCAGCTTTTTTTTATTTACACCCTGATAAAGATATTGTGATTGATCATTCAGTTTCCTTTGGCGGGTATTACTGCCGGATTGAGGACAAGGACCAGCTAAGTAAAAAAGATCTCCAGGTGCTGTATGAAAAGATGCGTGAGTTAGTTGATCAGGATTTGCCAATCACGCGGCAAGAAGTTCCCTTGCATGAGGCGATTGAACATTTTCAAACTCACGAGCATTATGATAAAGTCCAACTGCTCAAACATCGCAAGAAAGATTATCTGATGATGTACTATCTGGGGGAACACCGGGATTACCATCATGGCTACATGGTTCCTTCGACTGGATATTTGGAATGGTTTGCTTTAGAGCCTGCTGACGGGGGGTTTACCCTTCGTTTTCCGAGGAGACATAGACCCAATGAAATTCTCCCCCTACACAATTATCCAAAGCTATTGGCAACCTTCAGGCAGTATGGCAACTGGTTGGAGCTGCTCGAAATTGATAGTGTTGGAGCTTTGAACGATGCCATCTTGGCAGGACGTATCCGGGAAGTGGTCTTGGTCTCCGAAGCCCTGCACGATCTCCAAATTGCGAGTATTGCCGAGGAGGTTGCCACCAGTAAAGGTGAAGCGCGGGTGATCTTAATCGCAGGCCCTTCTTCATCCGGCAAGACGACATCCTCGCGACGGTTGTCCATCCAATTGTTAGCACATGGGCTTCAGCCATTTCCCCTCGAACTGGATAATTATTTCGTCAACAGGGAAGAGACCCCATTAGATGAAGATGGAAACTACGATTTTGAAAATATTAATGCGTTGAATCGAGAGAAGTTGAATGATGATATTCGCCGGCTGATCCGTGGAGAACGGGTTCAATTGCCGAAATTTAATTTTGTGACGGGCAACAGCGTACCGGGTGATGAAATCCAACTCAGTTCAGATCAAATTATTATTCTTGAAGGAATCCATGGCTTAAATCCTGCCCTCTTAGAGGAAATTCCTTCAGAAAATACATATCGGATCTATATTTCTGCATTGACACAGCTTAACCTAGATCGGCACAACCGAGTTTCTACGACAGATACACGCCTAATCCGGAGGATTGTTCGCGATGCTCGCACTCGAGGATATACGCCGCAGGAAACGATTCAGAGGTGGGAAAGTGTTCGTCTGGGGGAAAAGCGGTATATTTTTCCTTATCAAGAAAATGCGGATGTCATGTTCAATTCTGCATTGGTCTATGAACTAGCAGCCCTCAAACCCGCAGCGGAACCATTGTTGCGCCAAGTGCCATTTGGAACACTAGAGCATATTGAAATTAAACGGTTACTAGCTCTTTTGGAATGGTTTTTACCCGTTGACACTGAGTTTATTCCAGATAATTCTCTCTTGAGAGAATTTCTTGGAGGGTCAATCCTAAGGGATTTTAAGGTTTGGAAGAATCGCTCGAATCGATAATTCAGGAAATCCCCTTTTTTACTTGAAAAATACGGACGAAATTTAAATTTCGTCCGTTTGGGTTTTAGATACCAGTATGTGGTATTAAGATTATTGCATCGCAGTTTTCAATACTTCTGCTAATCTGGCGATACCTGCCTTGATCTCGTCTTCTGAAGCGAAAGAGAAATTTAGTCGCATTGTATTCTGTCCACCGCCATTTGGGTGAAATGGGCCACCCGGCACGTAAGCGACCTTTTTATCGATGGCGAGTGGGAAGATTTTTTGGGTATCAATTTCTTCTGGTGCTTTTATCCAGAGGAACAACCCGCCTTTTGGGCGTACATATTTCACACCCGCAGGAAAAAGTTCGTCAATCATCTCCATCATCAGGTCACGCCTTTTATGATACAGGTCTCGAATTACTGGGATGTGCTGGTCCAGGAAATTATCTTTGCACACCTCATTAACCACCATTTGAGAAAATGTGGATGTATGTAAATCAGTTCCTTGTTTTGCTAAAACTAGTTTTCGGATGATTTCTTTTGGAGCAATCACCCATGCGAGGCGGAATCCTGGTGCTAAAATCTTGGAAAAAGTACTCAAATAAATCACGTTTCCTTGATAATCCTCATTGTCATTTCCACGTAAATTTGCATCATAGGATACGACTGGAGGGATGTGTTCACCGTCAAAGCGAAGTTGGCCGTAAGGATCATCCTCAATGATTGGCACCTGATATTGGTGTGCTATCTCCAAGATTTTTTGACGTCGGTCAGCGGAGAGCGTTGAACCCATCGGGTTCTGGAAATTGGGCAGCAGATACAACAGTTTCGGGTTGACATCCATCAGGCTTGCCAAAGATTCTGGGACCATCCCATCTTCATCTGTATCAACGGAGACAAACTCTGCTCCATATACTCTCCATGCCTGAAGAGCTCCAAGATAAGTTGGAGATTCTACCAGAAGCTTATCCCCAGGGTCGATGAACAATTTGCCAATCAGATCTAACGCTTGCTGTGAACCGTTGGTGATGAGCACATTTTCAGGGCTAATCTTAATGCCATATCTTGCTGATCTCTTGCATATCATTTCTCGGAGAGGGGGGTAACCTTCCGTCATACTGTATTGGAGTGCCTGATCGCCGGCTTCCGTAAGTACTTTTTCGCATGCTTGCCTGATTCGTTCAACTGGGAAGACTTCAGGAGCTGGATATCCACCTGCGAAGGAGATCACGCCAGGTATATTTGTTGTTTTGAGCAATTCGCGGATGACGGAGCTTTCCATGTGTTTTGCCCGCTTAGCAAAGTTATTTATCCAGAGGTTTTGCATAAAAAGTATCCTTTATTTTTCTTGTATTAATTATCGATAAAAAAGCCTCTCCATTGGTTAGGAGAGGCTTTTTTATTACGGAAATCTTGAAACAACCATTGCAGCGTTTGGGATGTGTGTCCGATCTCCTTTAGATAGTTCAGCGGGAGCCTTACTGGATTTCTTCGGTGAGCCCTGGAAGATGAATATGGGGGTATCCTTCTTAGCATATTTTAGATCGATATATGCCTGCCCGGTGAGTAAACCGT
>JABAHS010155021.1_pt1 | contig 11553 bp, 9 predicted proteins | sample 7062111 | NCBI WGS metagenome assembly JABAHS01 (sample SAMN14534600, study PRJNA622989) | marine sediment metagenome | biome: marine biome [ENVO:00000428]; feature: marine pelagic biome [ENVO:01000023]; material: deep marine sediment [ENVO:00002113]; isolation source: pool of 4 deep marine... | reverse complement strand
GCCTATCCAGGTCGTTCCCGAGCGGGGCATACCGAACAATAGGATCAGACCATTCATTCGTCACCCCGCACTTCCTCGGGGACCGCTCGAAATCTCCGCATGCGCTCCCTTTCGCTCATGGTGTTGTTTCTGCGGATGTCTCAACGGCCGGATGGTCATTCGTGGCGTCCATTTGCGCCAGAAATTTATCGAACATAAGCAGGGCCCATATCGGCGCGCTGTATTCGCACACTCCCTTTTGATGACTATCCAACATTTCACGCAGCCACGTCACATCGAAGAGCCCTGAATCTTTCAGTCTATCACCGAGAAGCGATTCTCTGACCTGCTCCTTCAAAGAACCTCGAAACCAGCGTGAAAGCGGCACGGCAAAGCCCATTTTTTCACGATACAGAACACGCCGCGGGAGAAACGGTTCCAGCGCTCGCTTCAAGATGTATTTCCCCTGGCGACCGTTCAATTTGAGCCGCGGCGGTACCCTCGCTGCCCACTCGACAAGCTCATGGTCCAACATGGGCACTCGCACCTCCAAGGCATGTGCCATGCTCGCTCGGTCAACCTTGGTGAGAATGTCGCCTGGAAGATACGTCTTCAGGTCGATGTACTGAATGGCAGACAGGGCATTCGAGGCCTGTGCATTGGCGGCGTGCGCGCGGAAAACCTCCACCGCACTATATCCCTGGAGTCTCTTGCGAAACGCCGCCGAAAAAACTCCTTCCCGCAGCGAGTCATCCATCACGGAAACGCTGTTGAGATATGCGGATAGCCCGTCTCTGGATAAGGCTTGCAGCGTGGTCTTGGCGCGCAGCACCTGAGGTGCCCAGTCCATTTTTGGGTACCATCGCCCCGCCACGCCGAATAGCGGCCCTCGCAGCGCCTGCGGAATCAGCTCCCGCACCCTCTGCTCATACATGTGCCACCGGTGACGGCGGTATCCTGCGAAGTTCTCGTCTCCCCCGTCGCCGGAAAGCGCCACCGTTACGCGCTTGCGCGCGAGCTCGCAGACTCGGTAAGTAGGAATTGCCGAGCTGTCGGCATAGGGTTCGTCATAGACGCCCACGAGCCTGTCCAGCAGGCCGAAGTCATTCGGGTCGACCCGCTCCACGCTGTGATTCGTGCGGTACCGATTCGCGACTAGCTGCGCAAATTCCGACTCGTTGAACTTCGGATCCCCGAAAGAGATCGAGCATGTATTGACCGGCTCGCCAGTCGCCTCATTGGCCATCATCGCAACCACTGCGCTGGAATCCACACCGCCCGACAGGAAGGCCCCCAACGGCACTTCGGCCATGAGCCTTATTCGTACAGCCTCCGCGAGACGCTCGGCCAGCTCGCCCGCCAGCGCATCTTCGCTTCGAGCTCGATCGTGTTGGAACGAGACGTCCCAGTACTGCCTGGGAGATCCTACACCCTTTGCCCTGCCTGCCTTGAGCGTGAATCCCGGTGGCAGCTTCTTGACCTGCTGAAGGATGGTCCGCGGGTCAGGAACGTATCCCAGAGCGAAGTACTCCTCGACAGCGTACGGATCCAAGCTGCGTGACAACCGCGGGTGCACAAACATCGCCTTGAGCTCGGAGGAGAAGAGCAGGTGGCCGTCCTCTAGCTCGGCATAGTAGAGCGGTTTCACGCCCAGCCGGTCCCTCGCCAGGAACAAGCTCCCCTCGTTCCGGTCCCAGATAGCGAAAGCAAACATGCCGCGAAACTTGTGCACGCATTCTTCACCCCACTCCTCCCACGAATGGACGATGACTTCCGTATCGCAATGCGTCCTGAACCGGTGTCCTCTCCGCGTCAGATCGTTCGCGATTTCCTGGAAGTTGTAGATCTCGCCGTTGAACACCACCGCGACAGAGCCGTCTTCGTTGAACAGCGGCTGGTGGCCGCCCGCACGGTCGATGATCGACAGGCGCCGGTGGCCGAGGCCCACACCCGGTTCGATGTGCACCCCGCCGTCGTCCGGCCCGCGATGAAGCTGTGACTGGTTCATCCGCTCCAGCAGCCCAGGGTCGATGGGCCGGCGCCCACGGAGGTCAAAAATCCCGGCGATTCCGCACATTATCGTTGTATCGCCTTCTCCGTCGTCTCCCGGACCTCGGTCAGCCCGAGCAGCTCATCGTATAGTCTCTGATAGCTCGCAACCATCTCCGAAAGGCTGAATTCGCGCTCCACGCGCCGGCGCCCAGCCTCACCGTGCTGGCGCGCGAGGTCCGGTTGGTCGAGATAGCGTCTGATTGCCCGCGACATCTCTTCCGGATCGCCGGGCTCTACCAGCGTTCCCGTCGTACCATCGTCCACCAGCTCCGGCGTTCCTCCCACGTCCGTGGCAACCACCGGCAGGCCGGTGGCCATTGCCTCGAGGATCGTATTCGACACCCCCTCGGCAAGAGAGGGCAGTACGAATACGTCGAACAATCGCATGACGGCAGCGACGTCGTCACGACGGCCGGGCAGCCATGCCAGATCGGCCAGACCCCGCTCTTTGAGCAGGTCGGCCGCCTGCTGGTGGAGCGGCCCGTCCCCGATCAGCGCCAGGCGAAGCCGCTTGCGATCTCGCTCGGGACAATCGCGCGTCAATCGGCAAAAGGCCTCGACCAGAGTCAGATGGTCCTTCTCTCCCTGCATTCGCCCGACCGTTCCTACCACGAAGACACCCGGTTGCCAAAGGAAGGCCGGAACATTGTCCGATCGCGCGCCCGGGCTATAACGTACGACATCGACTCCGTTGTAGATCTGTTTGATGCGAGCCGGCGGCCTGACGCCAATCGCGCCAGCCAGCCACTGCACCATCTCCTGCGATAGCGCAACGTATCGATGCACCAAGGGACGGTGCAGCTTTCGCAGCAAACGGAATTTTGGATTCATGCCGTCCGGGTCCCGGAGATCGCGCCCGTGCTCCCCATGGACACGCCGGCGAACGCCGGCCAAGGCCGACGGCAGCAGACATTCCAGTGTCGCCAGGTTGCGCGTGTGGACAATATCCGGACGCAGATGACGCAGCAACTTCCATAAGCGCCAGTACACCGCCGGGTCCTGGCCTTCTCGCTTCCGCAGGCAATATACTTCGACGTCCTCTCTCTTGATCCGATCCCGGAACTCCGTGGATTCCGTGAGGCAGATCACTGCGTGGCGATAGCGGTCCTGCTGCATATGGTTGATCAGATTGACCAGCCCGTTTTCCAGCCCCCCTACGTCCAGCTTGTATATGATGTGTGCAACCAAGGGGGACCGGTGCGCGATGCTCGCCGTTACAGCGCCCATCGCCGCCGCTCCGCTACCGCCCCGAGACGCCATGCCCGTCGCCCTGTTCCTCAACGCCGGACCTCCCGATTGCACCCGCCGACCTCGGAATCGCTCGGTCCCACGAGTTCAGCATCTTGGTGACGTAATCTTCCAGCAACCGGCGCGTCGGACGAGGATCGTCTCGATAGGGTGCGGAAAAGGCCATCACCACCGATGATGCATCACCCAGCCTCAGGCGATTCCACGCCTCCAGCGCCTTGGCATGGACGCGGCTCGCAGCGTAGGCGCTTCCGATCCGATAGACATACCAAACAAGACGTTTTTGCCCGCCGGCCCGAACCGCGAGCTCGCCAAATACGATGCGCCCTCCGTTGCCAACGCTTCGCGTCGACCGGCCCTCTCTTTTCCACTGCGCCGGGTCATATAGGTTATTCGCGGACGTTATGAGCTCGCCTCCCGAGGGCGCGCCCGAATAGTAGGCGGCGAACACTTCGACTTCGCCTCGCGGCCCGCTGTACCGGGCCAGCACGTCCGATGCCGCATCTGCGAACGAGGGCCGCCACTGACCACTGGCGGCGAAAGCGCCGCGCCACGGGAACCTTGCCATAGGCGCCTCCAGCACGACATCGTCCGCTCCGGATTGCTCGGCCTGCGCGGCCATTGCCCGGCCGAACAAAGGGGCCGCCGAGACAATCGGAAGGACCAATGCCAAGCGCGCTAAGGTCTTGCCGCGTGCGCCCCCTGGATACAGCCGCGCCTTTTGGGCGATCGGAAGCCGCAGGGTCTGCTCATCGCGCCAGCGGAAACCTGCCCAGAATATCACGAGCATCACCAAACCATAGAACTGCCAACCGTAGATCAAATGATCGGCGCCGGTTGCCAGGCGCATGTCTGATAGATGGGCGATCAACACCAGGCCGTACGCACGAAGGCCGTTTGCGACCATGGAAACGAGCAAGGCCGCCGCGACGAACACTACGCGCTTCCACCAGCGGGCATAGATCAGGTAGGCATAGGCGAGCGTCAGGGCCGCCGTGGCGATCATGAACCGGATTCCCGAGCATGCCTCGGCCACCTCGAACTTGCCGGCCGGGATACTGATATAGTAGCCCTGCTGATAAACGGGTATGCCTNNATTCCTGTCCGGCGGGCACAGCCAGGAGCATGTAAAACAGTGGATAGACGATGCGCTTGGACAGCTCTCTTCCGTAGAAGACCGCCACGAGAACCGGAATCGAGGCTACCAGCGCGAAATGCTGGAGAACATTGACACGTGCCGCCTCTCCCACGACCCAGATCATGGCGAGCGCAGCGGCGAGCACAAGGAAGCCATGGCTTGGCTCCACCGTACAGCTTTTCAGCACCCGGCGCCTCGTCCAGATCAGATACGCGGCAATTGGAAATATGAGAAAGCCGTGTTGGAATTCGCCGGAGCGCGCCCAGGTAGCGACAAGCGACACCACGCTTTCGCGGTACGCCATGCACAGAACCAATACCGAGCTGCCGAAGCCGATTGCAGCCCAACGCCGGGACGGGTCTGTCAAGGCCCCTGCTGCTATCGCGGACACGGTTACTGGCTGCCCTGGCACACGGCACCCCCTGCCGCGCGGCCCTCATTTGGAACGGTCTTGCCGAAGAACGCCTGCGTGAATCGCCCGAGACACGCCTCCCACGAAAAGTTCTCGATAACGAGCTGCCGGCCGGCTCGCGCCATCTCCGGACCTACGCGGCCCTCGAGAATACTGCAGACATGGGCTGCAAAGTCATCTTCCTGCCGGCCTACCAGCAGGTCGCGTCCGGCTGCCGCCGGTATCCCCGTAGCAGCCTGTTCAGTGGCAACCACCGGCCGAGCCATGGCCAGCGCCTCCAATACCTTGTTCTGGACTCCCCGTGCGATGTGCAACGGAGCCACTGCGCATGTGCAGTGCGCGAGGTAAGGCCGTACGTCCGGCACGTAGCCGGTGACTTCAATGCCCGGCGTACGAGCTAATCGTTTCACGTGCTCGGCCGGCTTGCCTCCCACTATGTAAAAGACCGCCCGGGGATGCCGTTCTCGGATCATCGGCAAGACCCGCTGGCCGAACCAGACGACGGCGTCCACGTTGGGCCTGTAATCCATCGCGCCCGTGAACACAATCGCTGCTTCCCGGTCGCGGTACGGGTTGCCGTACCCCTTCGTCGGCCGAAAGTAATCCGAGTCGACGCCGTTGCGATAGTAACTCGTGTTTGCCGCAGAATCTGGAGCCCGTTGTCCGAACAACTCCGCCTCTTCGGGGGAGACGAACCAGACCGAGTTGAACCGCTCGGCGACGGATCGCTCGTAGCACAGAAGCTTGCGCGCCTCCCGCCTGTAGAGCCACCGCAGCGCCGGCCGCTCCGACTCGGCATATGAACGCCATTTTTCGGAGTCTACATCCACGAAGTCCATCGCCCTGTTCATTTCCGAATATTGACTCCCGTCCACGTACTGCGCCATGGCCGAGGAAAAGACCACCACCTCGCGAATGCGATTTGCAGCGATTACCCGATCGACCCATCTCTGCAGCCGGCGATCCGCGTAATACGGCACCGTCATCGCCGTTCCGCTCAGCAGCCCTCGCAGGCTTCGAATCCTGGCACGCGCCGGGCGAAGCGGCACGAAGAACACATCCTCACACCAGTTTTCCAGCGTCGAGGCGTGTCTCCAATCCTCGCCGTCATCGACGAAAGCCCCCAAGAATATTTTTCGTCTTCTCGACAAGGCCCTGAGCAGGTGATACGACCGTATCTTGTCGCCCTTGTTCGGCGGATACGGAATTCTGTGCGCCAGAAACAGAAGCGGCGGCACGGGCTAGCCCAGGCTGCGCGAAAGAAGCGGCCCCAAGCTGTTGGCGATTGGAAGCGGCAGCTGCTTCCACAGCTTGATGAACAGGCGATACTTGGGGTTCAGCGGGTTGACATCGGGCACATCCTTTGCCTTTACGAGCCGATACTGATACGGAAGGGGCACCGGCTCGAAACCCCAGTTTTTCTTGAAGGCGTAGGAACCCGTCCCTTCCTTGCTGCGTCCATAGTCGAACCAGCGCGCGCCCCGCTCGCAGCAGCGACGCATGAGCTCCCAGTAGAGGAAATCATAGCCTTTCAATTGCCTTGCCTCCGGCAGCCCCCCGCCGTAATATGGAAGGACCTCATCTTTGAAATGAAAGCTCATCACCGCGCTGATTGGCACTGCGTTGTGGCGCACGATCAAGACGCTGCAGGCGTCCCCGAATACCTCTCGCAACTTGCAAAAATAGCGTGCCGAAAAAACCGGTGTACCCAGGTTGCGAACGCTGGTCGAGTAAATTCGGAAAAAACGATCGACACCGTCGTCCCATTCACTCGTCAACCCGGCCTTGATTCCTTTTCTGACCATGGCCCGCTGCTTTCTCGGAATCGCCGACATGTTGTTCTCGGGGTCGGGATCGAGCTCCCTGCGGAAGGTCACGTAGAGCTCTTTTACCGGCCAGTCGTCACGCTGCCGTGTACGATTGCGCAGCTCGAGGTAGTCCACGCCCAGGGTCGCCGTGAGCTCGCCTGCCGCTTGCTCCAGCGCTGCACGAACCTCCTGCGTGTGCGCCGCGGCGCCGCCATATACACAGAACGGCAGCGAGCGGAGAGAATCCCCGAACAGGCGGCTCTTCACCCGTGCCAGCGGCAACACCCCTTTGATCTCACCCGCTTCGAGCGCACAGAGAAAATACGTTCGATGGCCGAACACGTCCTCCAGGACGGTCCGCCACTCCGCCCGATGAAAGAACGTGGCGTTCGGCTCGGAATAAACGAATCCGTTCCATGCTCCTTCTCCCACTTCGTCGAGGGAGCGGACTTCGAGCGATTGTTCCCGGGCAGCGAATTGATCCGGCCGAGAGCTCATGCGGCCCTTTCTCCGTCAAGAAACACACGATCCATTCGGTCCCATCCGAAATCCTCCAGCAGCCTGCCCAATCGACCTTCCATACGCCCGAGATTCAGGTAGTGGCGAAATCGCGTGCGAACCGGCAAGCCGGACTGCCGCGGTTGCGCCGGATCCAGCTCCCACGGATGGAAGTAGAACAGACCTGGCCGTTTGTCCTTGGTGTTCACGCGCTTGATCGCCCACTTCGATAGTCGATAGGGCAAGAGCCTGAAATACCCTCCACCGCCGCAGGGCAGGTTCTTGCCGAAAACTCGCACGGTCGTAACCGGAATCTCCAGTAGCTCCCCACCCTGGTGGTAGAAGGCAAAGCGGGGCGCATCGGGCATCCCGTAGAGGTCGTGCCGAATCGGGTAGATGCTGGAGCTGTACCGATAGCCGGTCTCCAGAAGAACGTCCAGCGCCCACAGATTGTCCGCGTCGATGGAATAGCTTGCAGCGCGATAGCCATTCACGGCCTGCCCCGAAAGATCTTCCAGCAGCGACTTGGTGCGTCGGACATCGGCTCGGAACTCGTTGGCTGTCTGCTGGTTGACGCGAACGTGGGCATAGCCGTGACTCGCAAGCTCGTGCCCCGCATCTACAATGCGTTTGACCAGATTCGGATAACGTTCCCCGATCCAGCCCAGCATGAAAAAAGTGGCGCGCACGTCGTGAGCGGAAAACAGCCCGAGGACACGATCCACGTTGGCCTCGACCCGGCAGGGGAGGCGCTCCCAGTCTTCCCGCGATATGTGTTGCTCGAATGCCGAGACTTGAAAGTAGTCCTCGACGTCGACGGTCATCGCGTTGACGATGGGTGGGGTCACGAGATTTCGAGAACCGTAAGCGCGGGCATGTCTGGCCGCGGGCGACCTATGGAAACCGCGTGGGCATGTCGGCCATAGGCCGACCTATGGGCCGTATCGGCATTTCAGCCAAACGCCGGCGTGTGGGAGCCGCCCGGCATGTCGGCCGCAGGCCGACCTATGGGAACCGCCCGGGCGCGTCGGCCACAGGCCGACCTATGGGCCGTGTCGGCATTTCGGGCACAGGCCGGCGTCTAGGGGCCGCCCGGGCGTGTCGGCCGCAGGCCGACCTATGGGCCGTATCGGCATTTCGGGTATAGGCCCATGTACGGGGCCGCATTAGGCACGCTACCGCCCTTCCCGGCACAGGGACCTCGTTGTGTTCGATTTGTAACGCTCGGCGGCGGAACCCGGCGGCTTCGCCTAGACCCCGCCCAGGTCCGGCCTGCCCCCCCGCAGCCACTTCTGCAAATATGCTGCGATGCGCTGCCCCGCCTTGCCGTCCCAAAGCTCCGGCACCCGTCCTCTTTTCCCACCGGTCGTTACAATGCCTTCCACTGCCGCCAATATCCTCGCGGGGTCCCGCCCTGCGACCGTGTTCGTGCCCTGCTCCACAGTAATCGGCCGTTCGGTATTGTCCCTGAGCGTGACGCAGGGAACACCGAGGGCGGTGGTCTCTTCCTGCATCCCCCCGGAATCCGTCAGCACGAATCTTGCTCCGGCCATCAGCCCGAGCATTTCCAGATATCCCAGGGGCGGGAGAAAAGCCACGGCGTTCCCGCCGTCCAGCCGTTCGAACAAGCCGGCTTCGTTCAGCGCCTTTTTCGTGCGCGGGTGAACCGCAAAGGCTATTGGAACCTTCTCGCCGATCTCGTGAATGACCTCGATCAAGCTGCGCAGCACCCTCGGGTCATCCACATTGGCCGGGCGGTGCAGCGTCAAGGCGGCGTAACCGTCCTCCGACGCGCGCTGCCGGATCGACGGGGCCTTTTCGGCGATCGTAACGTCGGCAGCCACGGCCTTTTCCCTGTGCCGCAGCAGGGTATCGATCATTACGTTTCCGACAAAGTGAATCCTTCGCGCGTCCACGCCCTCGCGCACCAGGTTGTCGCGGGCCTTCGCTTCCGTCGTGAACAATATGCTGGATATCTGGTCGGTGAGCACACGGTTGATTTCTTCCGGCATGCTGCGATCGCGGCTGCGCAGGCCCGCCTCCACGTGAATGACCGGAACATTCCTTTTTGCCGCGACCAGAGCGGCCGCCAGAGTCGAGTTCACGTCGCCGACCACCAGTACGGCCGACGGTTCACACGTATCCATGACAGGCTCGATGGAGCGCATAACATCCGCCGTCTGGCATGCGTGCGAACCCGAGCCTATTCCGAGGTCGATATCGGGCTTGGGAATGTCCAGCGCGGAAAAGAACGACTCTGACATGTCCCGGTCATAGTGCTGGCCGGTGTGCACAAGATACGACGGTATCGGCCCTCCGGGAACATCGCGGAAGGCGTGCATGATCGGCGCCACCTTCATGAAGTTCGGCCGCGCGCCGACCACGCACAATACAGCGCCCTCATTGGCAGATGCCGCCGATGGCGGCCCCTGCGCCGGCTTCGAAGCACTTTCGCTCATGGGTATATCTCGATCGTTGGCCTAGCCCTGCGAAAGGAGGCTTCGAAGGAAGTCACGCGATTTCGAGATCATGCCTTCGATCGACGTGAGCCGCTGTTCGAGCCTCTCCAAGCGCTCTTCCAGCATCTCCGAACCTGCGCTGCCCGGCTTCGCTGCAGCGGTGTCCGCCGCATCCTTGGCAGCCGCGGACTCCATGTCCAATTCCTCGGTAACGGTTTTCACCGTGTCCGCGCCCACGTCGTGGAGCTCTTCGATGTATGCGTAGAGCAGTATGCGGTCGCACAACGTGTTGATGCGCCGCGGGATTCCCCCCGTATAGTCGTAAATCGCGGTGTAGCTGTCCTCAGTGAACGCCGGATCGTTGTGCCACGACACCTGCCGCAGGCGATGTTCTATGTATGCCTTGGTCTCCTCCAGATTCATTGGACCCAGGTGGTAGGCGGCAATAACCCGCTGGCGCAGCTGTTCGAACTGCGGTGAGCGCATGGTTTCGCGGAACTCCGCCTGTCCGACCAGGAAGCTCTGGAGCAGGGAACGCTGACCCGCCTGAAAATTCGACAGCATGCGCAATTCTTCGAGAGAGTGAGGAGGGATATTCTGCGCTTCGTCCAGAATCAACAGCACACGGCGCCCGTTGTTCAGCTCTGTCATCAAGAAGTGATGTATTGCGTTGAGGATCGCCGATTTCGTCAAACCCTCATGCTCCACGCCCAGCGTGCTCGCCACCATCCTCAGGAGATCGTCGGGGTCAAGCTGCGTCGTAACCAGATGGGCCGGCATCATGTCCTTCTTCGACTGTACCTCGGCCAGCAGCATCTGGACGAGGGTGGTCTTTCCGGTCCCCACGTCCCCCGTCACTACTATGAATCCCTCGGCCTGACTTACCCCGTACCGCAGATACGACAGGACTCGCTTGTGACCGCTGCTGGCGAAGAAAAACCGCGGGTCGGGGCTCAATGCGAACGGCTTTCCTTCCAAGTTGTAGAATGATTCGTACATCTAAAACTGGATGTCCATCCGCAGCGTGACACGATTCTCCTGGTACTCTCGCCCGCCGGTCGAGGAGCTTCTGGCCGCGTGGCTGTATGCCAAAGATGCGTCCGCCTGCCGTCGAATACGGCGGTTTAGCGCCAGGCGCGCATACCAGTCCTCGTCCTCGTCGTCTCTGGCGAGGAACTCGCTCCGCTGCCACCGCCCGTCGACCACCAGGTGCGAGCGCGGCATGAGGCGCCAGTTCCACAACGCACTCAGGCCCCGCGCCGTCTCGTCGTCCAGCGTCTCGAGGTACTCCCTGTCCTCCTGGTAAAGAGAGAGGATCGCATTTGTCTTACCCGTGCTCCATCCAATGGAAATATCGCCGCGCCTGCGCTCATACACTTCGTCCGTGAGCGTCAGGATTGGCGCCGGGAGCGCGACGACAGGCTCTCCGGGTGCAGGATTCAGGATGATCTGATTCGTTTCCGTATTGAGGTAACGAGTTGTCGCCACGTACTGCTGCGTTGTTATCGTGTCCTCGAAGTACCCCGCCTGCAGAAGTGCGCGGCCTGCGCTCCAGCGGGCGCGGGCGTTCCACACCTCCCCGGGATTGAGTCCTACGTCCCGATCCCTCCAAGTGACGCTGAAACTCGAAAGTATGCTGGGCCCCCAGGTGATCGAGGCGGATCTCAAACGATCCCCATGGATGGCCACGAGCTCGGTTCGCGCGTTTGGTCTCCATGAAAACCCGCCCGCCCAGTACGTCCCGTCTTCGACGCTGCGAGCAGCCACGACTGGGATATCATTGTTCTCATAACCGCCCTGTACCACGAACGACAACGCTTCCGTCAACAGATAGGCCGCCTCACCAGACGCCCGCTCGTACTGCAAGTCCTGTGCCTCGTTTCGATCGAGCTCATTGTTGTGATAGGCAAGCCCCCATGTCAGGCGCCTGAACCTTTGTCCGTTAGAGAAGCTCACGTC
>JABAHS010001553.1_pt3 | contig 11561 bp, 8 predicted proteins | sample 7062111 | NCBI WGS metagenome assembly JABAHS01 (sample SAMN14534600, study PRJNA622989) | marine sediment metagenome | biome: marine biome [ENVO:00000428]; feature: marine pelagic biome [ENVO:01000023]; material: deep marine sediment [ENVO:00002113]; isolation source: pool of 4 deep marine... | reverse complement strand
CAGACCGATGACCAGCATGAGAGCAACCAGCGGGGCGAGGAGGGTCACCTCCCTGGCGTTCAGGTCGGCGACCTCGCGGTTTGCTTCGATCGTGATCGGGCCGGTGAAGACTCGCTCATACGCCCAGAGCAGATAGATCGCCGCCAGCACCACGCCGAAGGCGGCGAGGATCGTCGCCACCGGCAGCGTGGCGTAGCTGCCCATCAGAACCATGAACTCCCCGACAAACCCGTTGAGACCGGGCAGACCGATCGAAGCGAACGCCGTGAACAGGAAGACACCCGACAGCCAGGGCGCCACCTGCCAGATACCGCCGAAGTCGGCGATCTTCTTCGTGTGGCGCCGCTCGTAGATCATGCCGACCAGGAGGAACAGCGCGCCGGTGGTGATGCCGTGGTTCACCATCTGGATCACCGCACCCTCGACCGCCGCCTGGGTCAGCGCGAACGTGCCCAGCACGATGAATCCCAGGTGGCTCACCGACGAGTAGGCGACGAGCTTCTTCAGATCGGGCTGGATGATCGCCACGTACGCGCCGTACAAGATGCCGATCACCGCCAGCGTCGCCATGACCGGGATGAGATCGATCGTCGCCTGCGGGAAGAGTCCCAGGTTGAAACGGATGAAACCGTAGGTGCCGAGTTTCAGGAGGACGCCCGCCAGCATCACCGAGCCCGCGGTGGGTGCCTCGACGTGGGCGTCGGGCAACCACGTGTGGAGCGGGAAGATCGGCACCTTGATGGCGAACGCGAGACCGAACGCACCGAACAGCCAGAGCTGTGCCGTGTCGGTCAACTCGAGGTCGAGGAGATCGGCGTAGGCGAAGCTCAGTGCCCCCGCCTGCTCACGGTGGAAGAACGCCAGCGCAATGATCCCTGCCAGCATCAGCGCCGACCCGAGCGCCGTGTAGAGGAAGAACTTGTAGGCGGCGTAGATCCGGCGCTCCCCGCCCCACACACCGATGATGAAGTACATCGGGACGAGCACCACCTCGAAGAAGAGGAAGAACAGGATCAGATCGAGCGCCACGAACACTCCGATCAGCCCCGCTTCCAGCAACAACATGAAACCAACGAACAGCTTGGTGCGGTCGGTGATCGCAGTCGACGCAGCCAGCGAGATGGGCACCAGCAGTGCCGTCAGAACGATGAGCGCCAGGGAAATCCCGTCGACGCCCACATGCCACGACATCCCCCACGGCTCGTACCACGGGGAGTTATGGACGAACTGATAGCCGGCCTCTCCCTTGTCGAAGGCGAAGAAGAGCCAGCCCGACAGCGCCAGCGGCACCATCGAGAGGGCAATGCCGACCGGGAGGTGTAGCTCGGACCGCCGGTTCGGGATCAGCGCCACGATGACCGCCGCTGCGATCGGAGTGAGGATGAGAGCGTCGAGGATCTGGAACTTCACGTGCGCCTCCTATCGTCGGCGCAGTACCTGGTACCTCGTACCTCGTACCTCGTAGCCCGCATCACAGGCCCCCTCTCGACAGGAACCAGATCAACAGTCCCACCGAGCCGGCCGCCAGCAGCACTCCGTAGTTGCGAACGAACCCGGTTTGCAGCGGCCGGATGGCGGCGCCCATACGCTTCACCACCGCCGCCACACCGTTGACGATGCCGTCGATGAAACCGAGATCGAACTTGAACGCCGCCCACGAGGCCGCCGCCTTTCCGGGCAGCACGATGGTCTTGCCGTAGAACTTGTCCACCCAGTAGGCGTTCTCCCAGGCGAAGATCGGGCGGGCGAATCGACCGAGGACCCGCTCGCGACGTTCTTCGGGTCCGGCGTACAGGCGGTAGGCCAGGTAGATGCCGATCAGGCCGACGGCAACGGCCGCCAGGGCCAGGATCCAGGCCGTCCCACCTTCAGGGGGGTGCGCCATGTGGATGGCGCCTTCAGCCGTCTCGAAGCTGGGCTCGAGGAAATGCTCGAGACCCAAACGGAACGGCGTGTTCACGAACCCACCGAGCACCGTCAATCCGGCGAGGGCGATCAACGGCAACGTCATGACCTTCGGCGATTCGTGCGGATGGACGCCCTCGTCCCAACGCGGCTTGCCGAGGAAGACCATCACGAACTGCCTGGTCATGTAGAAGGCGGTGATACCGGCGGTGAGGAGACCGACGGCCCAGAGGACCACCATCCAGCCGCCCTGGTTGAAGGCGGACCCGAGTATCTCGTCCTTGGACCAGAAGCCGGCCAGCGGTGGAACGCCGGCGATGGCCAGGGTGGCGATACCCATGGTGGCGGTGGTGGCCGGCATGTGTTTGGCCAGGCCGCCCATCTTCTCCATGTCCTGCTCGTCGTCCATGGCGTGGATGACCGAGCCGGCGCCGAGGAAGAGCAGGGCCTTGAAGAAGGCGTGGGTCATGAGGTGGAACATCCCGGCGACGTAGGCCGTGCTGCCCACCCCGATGAACATGTACCCGAGTTGCGACACCGTTGAATAGGCGAGCACCGCTTTGATGTCCTTCTGCGCGATGGCAATGGTCGCCGCCCACAGCGCGGTGAGGGCTCCGACGGTGGCCACCGCCGTCGATGCGATCGGGGCCATCTCGAAGATCGCTGCGTTGCGGGCCACCAGGTACACGCCGGCCGTGACCATCGTGGCGGCATGGATGAGGGCCGAGACGGGTGTCGGACCTTCCATGGCGTCGGGGAGCCACACGTAGAGGGGGATCTGCGCCGACTTCCCGGCGGCGCCGACCAGCATCAGTATCCCGACCGCCGTCGCCAGGCCGGTCGTGAGGCCGACATGCGGATCCTCGAGGACGTCGAACGACAGGGTGCCGAACTGCGTCAGGATGATCATCAGCGCGACCATGAAGCCGAAGTCGCCGATGCGGTTGACGATGAACGCCTTCTTGCCGGCCGCGGCCGCCGACGGCTTCGTGTACCAGAAGCCGATCAGCAGGTAGGAGCAGAGACCGACGCCCTCCCAGCCGAGGAACAGCATGGCGAAGTTGTCGGCCAGCACCAGCGTCAGCATGCCGGTGGCGAACAGATTCATGTAGGTGAAGAACCGCGAGAAACGCGGGTCACCGTGCATGTACCCGATGGCGTAGAAGTGGATGAGCGCTCCGACTCCGGTCACCACGAGGGCCATCAAGGAGGCCAGCGGATCCCAGCGGATTGCGAACTCGGCGCCGATCGCCGGCATCCAGGACCACAACACGACCGACTCAGGGTGGCCGGTCCCCTGGAAGAATGGAACTGCGGCCAGCAGGGCGTAGACGAACGCACCCGACATGAGCAGCGAGGCAATCCACCCCGAGAGGGGCTCTCCGACTCGCTTGCCGAAGAAGTGCAGGAAGACGGCGCCGGCGGCGGGCAGTGCGATGACGAGCCAGATGTACTCGGTCATATCGACCTCCGGTCGACATGACCGAGAGTTGTCGGTTGTCGGTCATCAGTTGTCGGCTTTGCAGCTCGCTGACACCGATAACCGACGACCGAAGACTGACAACTGATGATGGAGCGCAGCGACATCATCCTCATCCCTTCAACTCCGCGAGATCGTCGGCCGAGGCGCTCGAGCGTTGCTGGAAGACCGACACGATGATCGCCAGACCGACGACCACCTCTGCAGCGGCCACCACCAGCACGAAGAAGACGGCGAGTTGCCCGTCGAGCGAACCGAGTTCCTTCCCGGCGGCGACGAACGTGAGGTTGACGGCGTTCAGCATCAACTCGATGGACATGAACATCATCAGCGCGTTGCGGCGAATCAGCATGCCGCCCGCGCCGATGAGGAACAGCACGGCGGCAAGCGTCATGTACCAACCTGCGGTGACTTCCATCACGCATCCTCCCGATCACGGCGGCGAGGTCCGAAGTAGGCCAGCGCGATGGCTCCGGCGGCGGCGATGATCAACAACAGTGAGGTGGCCTCGAACGGCAGGATCCACTCGCTGAAGAGGAGTTGGCCGACCTCCTGCACGGTGCCGTTGGCTTCGATCGGGGACGAGGGCCCCCGGACCCAGTCGAACCGCCCGCCGACGGCGGCGATGCCGCCGACCAGCACGATCACCAGCCCGAGGCCTGCGACGAACTGGCGCTGCCAGGGCAGTTTCTCGCTGGTGTCCTCCTGCTTGTCCACGCCGATCATCATGATCACGAACAGGAACAGGGTCATGACGGCACCGGCGTAGACGATGATCTGCACGGCGGCCACGAGGTGCGCGAGATGCACCACGTAGAACACGGCCAGAGAGAACAGGGTCATCATCAGGCCCATCGCCCCGTACACGGGGTTCCTGGCGAACACCACCGCCAGTCCACCGTAGATCGCCACGGCGGCCAGCACGATGAAGAGGAGGAACTCGATCATTCGTCCTCCTCGCCTTCGGCTTCGACGGCCTGCTGAGCAGATCGAGCAACGGCCAGGAAGTCGGGGAGGTCCGCCACGATGGCACGGGCGGGCTCCTGGGCCGGTTCGGCGGGTCGAACGCCGACCCCTGCCGACTCACTCCAGGGTGCGATGCCCTCGTAGCCGGCCCGTCCACCGGGTGCCACGGCACGCATCCACCCGTCGGCCTTGCGCAGTTCCTCGAGGTTGGCCAGTGGATCATCGGGGAACATGTGATTCGGCGTACCGTCGGCCTCGATGACCAATTCCTTCTTGGTGTAGATGGCGTCCTCGCGGTTGGTGGTCGACATCTCGAACAGATGGGTCATCGTGATGGCCTCGGTGGGACACGCCTCGACACAGAGGCCACAGAAGATGCAGCGCAGCATGTTGATCTCATAGACGAATCCGAAACGCTCTCCGGGCGACACCGGCGCATCGACCGGGTTGTCGGCGCCGCGCACGTAGATGCAGCGCGCCGGGCATGCGCCGGCGCAGAGCTCGCAGCCGATGCACTTCTCCATGCCGTCCGGATACCGGTTGAGCACGTGGCGGCCGTGGAACCGCTGCGGCTTCTCACGGAACTCCTTCGGGTACTGGGTCGTGACCCGTTCACCCCATATCTGACGCCAGGTGACCTTCAGGCCCTTGGCGAAGTCATTGATCAGTCCCATCGGTCACCTCCTCTCACGCCCACGGCCAGCCGAACTGGCGGACGGACACAACGACGGTGGAGGCTATCAACCAAACCAGCGCCGCCGGAATCAACCGCTTCCAACCGAGCGTCATGAGCTGGTCGTAGCGCAGACGCGGCCAGCTCGCCCGGATCCATATGTAGAAGAACAATACGATCGCCGTCTTCAGCAGGAACCAGAAGAGCGGCAGCAAGGCGACCACGATCCCGGGCCCGAATGTCGGCCCGTCCCAGCCGCCCAGAAACAGCACTACGGCGATGGCCGACATGTTGAACATGTTCGTGTACTCGGCCAGGAAGAACATGGCGAACCGGAAACCCGAGTACTCGGTGTGAAAGCCGCCGACCAGCTCCTGTTCGGCCTCGACGAGGTCGAACGGCGCCCGGTTGGTCTCGGCGATGGCGGCGATCATGAAGATCACGAAGGCGATGAACTGGGGGAGGATGTTCCAGCGGGGAATGAGCCCGAGCACGCTCTCGAACCAGGAGAGCCCGCTGGGGAGGTTCACCACCTCGTCCCACGTGCCACGCTGCCGCTCGATGAGCTCGACGAAGGAGAGAGTGCCGCCTTCAGTCGACGTCGTGGAGGCGAACAGCACGACGGCAACGATGGCGAGACCCATCGCCGCTTCATAGGAGATCGCCTGCGCCGTGCCGCGTACGCCCCCGAGCAACGGGTACTTCGATCCGGACGACCAGCCGGCGAGCACGATGGCGTAGACGGCCACCGACGACATGGCCAGGAAGAAGAGCACGCCGACGTTGAGGTCGGCGCCCACGAAGGCGAACTCGCGAACCTCGCCTCCGATCTCCCAGGTGAACCCCTCGCCCCAGGGGATCACGAGGAACGTCATGAACGCCGGCACCAGGGCGATGATCGGCGCCGCCATGTACATGAGGTACTCGACCTTGCGAGGGGTGACCTGCTCCTTGAAGAAGAGCTTCAACCCGTCGGCCACCGTCTGAAGGATCCCGAACGGACCGGCACGGTTCGGGCCGATCCGGTTGGTCATGTCGGCGTTGATCTTCCGCTCACCCCAGACCAGGAAGATCACCACGGTCAGCGGGATGACGAAGGCCAGCACGACCCTGATCGCCACGATGAGGAAGTCCCAGAAATCCATCAGCCCTCCCCTCCCGCACGAACGGTGACGTCGGGCGCATTGCCGACCGGAACGGCACCCGGCTGGTTGAAGGGAACGTACACCACACCGTCGGTCAGCGAATCGTCGATTCGGAGGGGGAGATCCACACCGCTCACGGAGACCGTGTCGCCTTCGGAAACGCCGAGGCGGCCGGCATCCCGCCCGTTGAGCGCTGCGAACGGTCCGGGTGTCAGCTTGTGCAGCGAGAGCCCATTGCGGAGCAGGACGCCGTCGTCGTAGAGCGTCCTGGCCGAGTGGAGCGCAAATCGGTCCGCCCCTTGGGGGGTTCCTGCCCCCCTACCCCCGGCTTCGCCAGCGGTACCTTCCCCCCTGCGGGGGGACCAATCTCCGACGGGCACGTACTGCAGCGGCTGAACGGCGTCACCGGAAGGAACCACCACGCCCTCCTCCGTCTCGGCGTCGTCCCAGGTGACGCCGGCATACGCCGGAGCCACCGATGCGATCTCCTTGGCGACGATCTCAGCCGACCCGAATCCCAGGGGGCGACCCAGGCGCCTGGCGAGATCGTCGAGTACCGACCAGTCGGCGCGCGCCTGACCGGGCGACGGCACGATCTGATTCACCTTCTGCACGCGACCCTCGAGGTTGGTGACGGTTCCGTCCTTCTCGGCGAACGCGGCGGCCGGAAGGATCACATCGGCCCGGGAAGAAGAGTCGGTGACGAAGAGGTCGAGTGCCACGACGAACTCGGCGGCATCCAGCGCACCGGAGGCGAGTGCTCCGTCGGGAACGTCTCGCACCGGATCGGCACCGACCAGGATCAACGCCTTCACGGCGCCGTCGCGAACACCCCGGAGGATGCCGTTGGCGTCCCGGCCCACGCCCTCCGGTAGAGAACCCCAAGCCTCGGTGAGGGCGGCGCGCCCTTCGTCGTCATCGGCCGAGACCCGGCCGGGCAACAGGGTGGGTGCCAGGCCCATGTCGAGGGCCCCGTAGACGTTCGAGCGGCGGCCCAGCGTCAGCACGGAAGCGTCCGGGAGGTCCCTGGCGAAGGCGGCAACCGCTTCCGAGAGGCGGGAATCCTCGGCATACCCGGTGCGTCCGACCAGTGCCAGCACGGGCCCATGCTTGAGAGCTTCTCTGGCGGCGGCGAACGAACCCTCGCCGGCCGCCAGCTTGCGGAGGGTCTCGGCACCTTCGCCGGGCCGGTATCCGAACTTGAACGTGGCGCGGTCGTCCAGACCGGTCTTGCGGGGATGCACCACGATCAGCGTGGCTCCCAACGTCTGCGCGGCCCGGCGGACACGCAGGTAGAGCGTGCCGTTCTCCTCTTTGAGGTCGGGACCCCAGAGCAGGATGGTGCGTGCCGTCTCGAGATCGTTGATCCGGCCGCGATTGGACACGGCGGCCATGAACTGTGGATCGAGACCGTCGTCCATCTGGGCATCGACGTGATTTGATCCGACGGCGACCCGCATGAACTTGGCGAGGGCGTAGGCGTCTTCGTTCGTGCCGCGGGCGCCTCCGAGCGCCGCCACGGCGGTGCCGCCGTCCGATTCGATCACGGCAGACAGGCGTGCCGCCACCTCGTCGAGAGCTTCGGCCCAGCTCGCGGTCCGGAACTCGCCGTCCTCGCCCTTGATGAGCGGCATCGTGACACGGTCGGCGGAGCCGATGAACTCGAAGCCGAACCGGCACTTGTCGCTCAGCCATCCGTGGCTGGTGTAGTCGTTGTCGACACCGTTGAATCGAAGGACCTGATTCTGTGACGTGTCCACGGAGATGTCGCAGCCCGTCGTGCAATGGGTGCAGGTGCTGGCCGCTTTCTTCAGATCCCAGGGACGTGCCCGGAACCGGTACGGGGCGGCGGTCAGCGCTCCCACCGGGCAGATCTGGACGGTATTGCCCGAGAAGTAGGACGCAAACGGTTCGTCGGGGAACGTCTTGATCTGATTGTGGGCGCCGCGCTCGGCGAACTCGATGAGGGGATCGCCGGAGATCTCGTCGCTGAAACGAACGCACCGGGCGCACAGGATGCACCGCTCCCGGTCGAGGAACACGAGGTCGGAGATCGGAACGGGCTTCTCGAAATGCCGCTTCTCCTCGACGAACCGGCTCTCGCCGGGCCCGCAGGCCATGGTCTGGTCCTGCAGGGGGCACTCGCCACCGCGATCGCATACGGGGCAATCGAGCGGGTGGTTGATGAGGAGGAACTCGAGCATTCCCTCCTGCACCTTCTTGACCGTCTCCGATTGGGTGTGGACGACCATCCCGTGCGTCGTGTGCGTAGTGCACGACGGCACGAGCATCTTGCCGCGGGGGGTCTCGATTTCAACCATGCACTGCCGGCACATGCCGACCGGTTCCATGCGCGGGTGGTAGCAGAAGTGAGGGATGTACGCACCGGTGTCGAGGCATGCCTGAATGAGCGGCTGACCGCCGAGAACGTGGCGCTCCTCCCCGTCCACATGAATCGTGACGAATTCTTTCACAACCCGGCCCCCTTGATCGTCAGAGGAACGCGATTGGCTCGGGCAATGTGGGCATCAGCCTCATCGCGGAAGTACTCGAGGAGCGACTTGACGGCGCTCACGGCCGAAGGGCCGAGCGGGCAGATGGTGGTCTGCTTCGGGGGCCACCCGACACCGACCGAGATGTTGTCGGACACGTCGTAGAGCAGGTCGAGGTCGACGGCTCTGCCGCCGCCGTCGAGCATGCGTTGCAGGATCATGTCGAGCCACGTCGTCCCTTCGCGACACGGTGTGCACTGTCCGCAGGACTCCTCGGCGAAGAAACGAACGAGCCGTTCCGCGGCCGCCACCATGTCGGTGGTCTCGTCCATGACGATGACGGCTCCAGAGCCGAGCATGGAACCGTTCGAGTCGGTCGCCGATTTCGTGATCTCGAGGTCGAGATGCTCGGAAGGAACGAACCACGGTGCAGACGCACCGCCCGGGATCCAGGCCTTGAGCTCGTTGTCGTCGCGGATGCCACCGGCGACGTCGTAGATCAGCTGCCGCCACGTGATGCCGTGCGGCAGTTCGTAGTTGCCCGGCCGCTTGACGTGACCCGAAATGGAGAACAGGAAGGTACCGGTGTCGACGCCATGGCCCAGGCCCCGATACCACTCGACTCCCCGCTCGACGATGTGGGGGAGGTTGGAGATCGTCTCCACGTTGTTGACGATCGTTGGCATCGTGTAGAGGCCGTTGGCGGCCGGGAAGTACGGCGGCTTGAGCCGCGGCTCCCCTCTGCGTCCCTCGAGGCTGTTGAGCAGGGCCGTCTCCTCACCGCAGATGTAGGCGCCGGCACCGAGGTGGACGGTGATGTCGAGGTGGTATCCGGTGCCCATCACGTCACGGCCCAGGATTCCGCGCTCGTAGGCGTCGGCGACGGCCTGCTGTACCCGCCGGGCCGGTTTCGGGTACTCGCCGCGGATGTAGATGAATGCTTCGTGCACTTCATTGGCGACGGCGGCGATGATCATCCCCTCGATCATCTGATGGGGGTCGCGCTCGAGCAGCTGGCGATCCTTGAAGGTGCCGGGCTCCGATTCGTCGCCGTTGACGACCAGGTAGGCAGGTCGGCCGTGTCCGAGAAACGACCACTTCATGCCGGCCGAGAATCCCGCACCGCCGCGGCCGATCAATCCGGACGTCTTGACCAGGTCGACGAGCTCATCGCGGGTCTTGCCGAGCGCCACCTTGGCCTGTTCGTAGCCACCGGTAGCGAGATAACGATCCAGGGTGTGTGAATCGGACGGGTGCTCCGTCATCCGTTTGAAGAGGACGAGCGTCTGGTTCATCGGGCACCCCCTTCAGGGGTGCGTACCTGGTACCTGGTACCTGGTACCTGGTACCGGCCCAGATGGTGGGAGCCTTGAACGTTCACGAGCTCCGCCTCCCTGGTTCGAGGGCGTCGGTGTTATGAGCAGCCGTCCCGAAGAGGGGGAACGCCGGATACGGGCCGACGGCGCCGTTCTCCTCTTTGATCGCCCAGTCGAAGCTCCGGCGGCCGCCGAACAGCGTCTGCAGTTCGTCGGCGTTGATGACGTCCGGTTTGGCGTTGCGAAGCCACTCGATCATCTCGGCGGCTTTCTCGGGAGTGAGCCCCTCGACCAGTTCGAAGTTCACGAGGCACGCCGGCGCACCTCCACACGCACCGATGCACTCGGCGTGCTCGACACCGATCTCATCGTCTGCTTCGCCCGCCGGCACGCCGGCGGCGTGCTCGACGGCATGCAGAATGTCGTCGGCGCCGAGCAGGAAGCAGGAGATCGACGTGCAGACCGAGACGAGGTACTTGCCCTGCGCCTCGGTCTTGTACATGACGTAGAACGAGGCGACCGACTGCACCTGCGCGGGGGTCAGCCCGGTCAGTTCGGCTACCTGCCGCATGCCGTCGTCGGTGAGACGGCCGTCCTCCTTCATCGCCATGTAGAGCAGCGGCATGACCGCCGACCGCTTCTGCGGGTAGCGGGCGATGATGTCATGGGCCCTACCGAGTGTCTCCTGACTCCACGTCATGATCGACTCCCCCCGAGTCGGTACCTGGTACCTGGTACCTGGTACCAGATACGGCCGCGAGTGCAACGAGCAGCCTTCACCGGTCCACGTCTCCCAGTACCGGATCGAGCGAGGCGATCGTGGCGACGGTGTCGGCGATGAGCGAGTCGGCCATCATCACCGGCAACGCCTGCAGGTTGGCGAACGATGGGGTTCGCATGTGCATCCGCAGCGGCCGGGCGCCTCCGTCGGACACCACGTACGCCCCGAGTTCTCCTCGTGGTGACTCGATCGACACGTACGCCTCGCCTTCGGGCACCTGGAATCCCTCGGTGTAGATCTTGAAGTGGTGGATCAGCGCCTCCATCGACTCGTCGATGCGCGCCCGCGGCGGTGGGGTGACCTTCCGATCGTCGGTCCTGTAGTCGCCGTCGGGCATCGCCTCGGCGATCTGCTTGACGAGCGAGAGCGACTGCCAGATCTCCTCGACACGGATCCGATAGCGGTCGTAGACGTCGCCGCGCTCGCCGAGCGGGACCTCGAACTCGTAGTTCTCGATGCCCGAGTACGGGAACACCTTCCGCAGATCCCAATCGCCGCCGGCCGCCCGCAGCGTGGGTCCGGTAACCGAGTAGGCGAGGCATTCTTCAAGGGTGATCACACCGACGTCACGGGTGCGGCCCAACCAGATCGGGTTGGCTTTGAGGAGATCCTCGTACTCCTCCATGCGGGGAGGGATCTTCTCGAGGATGTACTCGATGTCTTCCTGCCATCCGGGGGGCAGATCGGCGGCGACGCCACCGGGGCGGATGTAGTTGTGGTTCATCCGCAGACCGGTCGTCTTCTCGAAGAACGCCAGGATGCGCTCCCGGTCGCGGAACCCGTAGAGCATCATCGACAGGGCG
>JABAHS010146963.1_pt2 | contig 11576 bp, 12 predicted proteins | sample 7062111 | NCBI WGS metagenome assembly JABAHS01 (sample SAMN14534600, study PRJNA622989) | marine sediment metagenome | biome: marine biome [ENVO:00000428]; feature: marine pelagic biome [ENVO:01000023]; material: deep marine sediment [ENVO:00002113]; isolation source: pool of 4 deep marine... | reverse complement strand
GCTCCTTTAGTATCAAAGGGAGTTGAACATTACATTGACATCGATGGGCAACTCCATCGTTTTGCGCAAACAGATCCCAAAACTAAACACATTACTCCTTGTGCCAGTCGTTCCTCCTCAAAGCTATTTATCGGCGAGGAGCAACTTTCGAGTAGTGGATGGAGGAAAGAGAATATTTTGTACTTACTTCACGATTTTGATTATATCCCCCTCTCGTAGGAAGTATCCTTCCCTCAGCATTTTTTTACCTTGCTCCATTTGAAAGGAGGATCCACGATTTCCAGTTTTCCATAATTCAGGCGAATTGTTGAAAATTCTGACTTGAATCATCTCTTTAAAATCACCGTGAGTTCGTCCGCTAGTCTGTGTTCGCTAGCAAAGCTTTCTTTCCAAAAAATACCTCTCAGTTCACTACACGTTAAGCTTTCACTATTCCCGTAGAGTGTATTTCGTTTAACATCGACGTGCTATCCACCTACTTGATCACGGGGAAAATATAAAGGGGGAGACTTTTAAAGGGGGTAAGAATGGCAAGTATAGGGTGTGAAAAAATGAAAGCTTTAGTCACAGACCCCACCAGCAAGGAAGGTTTGGAGGTTCTTACGGAGAAGAAGATAGAGTACGACTACAGACCCGAAATCTCTCGGGATGAATTGTTACAGATAGTCAAAAAGTATGATGCCTTGCTCGTGAGAGGTGCTACGAAAGTCAACAACAAGGTTTTTGAAAGAGGCGAGAAGCTTAAAGCCGTAGGGAGGATTGGAGTAGGATTGGATAATATCGATTTAGATTCAGCATCAAAACATGGTGTGCAGGTAGTTAACGCTGGAGACGCCCCCGCAAATAGTGTTGCAGAATTAACCATCGGATTATTAATTAGTCTAGCAAGGAACATACCTTTTGGCGATCGTTCTATGAAAGAGGGAAGTTATGCTAAGAAAGAATGTTTTGGGCAAACTTTGGCTACCAAAACACTTGGAGTGATTGGGTTCGGCAATATCGGAAACCGCGTTGGAAAAGTCGCAAGTGCCATGGGCATGAACGTGCTCGCGTATGATGTCGAACCATGGGTCATCGATAAAAGTGGAATATCCGCAAGAAAAGTGGGGCTTGATGAACTTCTGGAGAAATCAGATTTCATCACTGTGCACGTACCGTTGATCCCACCTACGAGAGGGCTTCTCGGGGAAGAAGAAGTACAGAAGATGAAAGACGGAGTGTACCTCATCAATACATCCCGACTCTATGTGTATGAAAAGGATGCGATCATAAATGGGCTAAAGAGTGGAAAAATTGCGGGAGTAGCCGTCGACTCCGACAAAACGCATGACGATCCCTTTGTGAAGGCCCTGCTTAAATTCGATAAGTGCATTATCACTCCACATATCGGGAGTCAGACTGCCTTGACACAAAAACTCGCTGCACAAGTAACTTCCAGTCGAGTGGCAGGAATCTTAGCTAGCTAGCTGTTTATTTTCTATTTTTATTCCTCCTTTTCATAGGATCTTCTACTTAGCTATATCTTCAGTTTTGGATACACAACTTTTCTCAGCGGAGGGAAAAAGTAGTCCATCAAATTTTATTTAAGTTCAATAGTACATTGAAAAGTAGGGAGAAGAATGCCTCCAAAGATATTTTTGGTTGGTGGGTTAGGTACTATTGGAAAGCGTGTCACTGAGGCGATTAGAAAGCAGAATGATATGGATATTCTGGGAGTAGGGGACATCAAACGCTCAAGAAGCTTCGTCAACTATACCGGGCAGCAACTGGCAAGTGAAGGAGTCGACCTCTATGCTCTTCCCGATAAGATGGACCTATTCAGAGAGGCGGAGATCGATCCAACTGGCACAATTCAAGAGGGTATTGAAAAAGCAGACCTTGTAGTGGATGCAACTCCGGGAGGAATCGGAGAAAAAAACAAGCCAAAGTACGAAAAGGCGGGAGTCAAGACACTCTTTCAGGGTGGTGAGTCTGCCAGTGTGGCAGAGGTAGCTTTCAACTCTTTTTGGAACTATGACGATGCCAAAGGTGCGCAATTTGTTCAAGTAGTTTCTTGTAATACCACTGCACTATGCCGTATAGTCTATGCATTGAAAGAATTCGGCGTTAAAAGGGTAAGGGGAGTCCTCGTTCGGAGAGGTGGCGATCCTAGACAGGTAAACCGAGGTCCCATTAATGCCATTATTCCCAAACATCACATTCCGTCTCATCACGCCGAAGACGTCAAACGTTGCATACCTGATTTGAATATCACCACCGTAGCGTTGAAAGTACCTACGACACTAATGCATGTTCATTCATTGAACCTTAGCCTAGAAGAACGTGTAACCGAAGGTGAGATCATAGAACAGATGGAAGACACCACAAGGATCATCGTCGCAACGGAAGATATAGGTAACACAGCCCAGATTGTAGAGTGGGCACGAGATATGGGAAGGAAACGGTATGACGTTCCAGAAGTGATTGTATGGCCAGGAACCGTCAAAGTAGAGGGAAACGAAGCATTCATTAGCTATGCAGTGCACCAAGAGAGTATCGTCGTTCCAGAAAATATTGACGCTATTCGCTCTGTCCTAGAAATCGAAGAAGACCGAGACAAAAGTATAAAAAAGACAGATAACGCCCTGAACATAAGGGACAAATTGACATTTTGACTTTTGGATCGGGAAGAAACAAGTTTCACCTCTCCAATTTTTTTCTGTTTCCTTTTTCCTTCAAAAAAAAGCAAGCATTTTTCTTTTCCCTCCTGATAGTCTTCTAATAGGATAAGCGTCTCTCCTCCTCTATTTAAACAAAAAGAATCGCACACCGTTATAATATAGTAATAATACTCTGTAAGATAAATAAGATTTTTTGCTCCCACCTTACGGACCAGGGATGGTATCTTAGTAAAGATTTATAAATCAGAATGGAAATCTATTTAATAAATTTCTCCTTTGCCCAAAGGAGAATTAGGAGCAGGACCATCTCTACTGAATAATTAGCCAGTATGTCACAAAATCCATCTTAAAGAATGATATCTTCTCCAGGAGCCTATTATGGATAAAAAGAAAAAATACTACATTGAGATTTCCAAGAAACTACAGGAATTACTCACTAAGTCCGAAGAGATTGAAAAAGTTCTAGTTGCTGACCTGACAGGTCAGTTGGTAGGATCAGCAGGATGTGAGAAAGAAGACGAAGATAAGACAAGAATGCTTGCAGCTACTTTTTCTGCAATCATCGCTGCAGTAAGAAGTGCTGGAGCAGAGGGAGATCTAGGTGATTCTGACTCTATTTATGTTCGTTACGACGATGGAATCGTACACATCTCAAGAATCGGCGAGAAGGGTGTTCTTGCAATTATTACGACGACTAACGCCAATATTGGGGCAATAAGGCTACTTGCCGACCGGTATAGAAAACGACTTGCTGAATCAGTAAAGCTCTTGGCTGACCAAATGGAAACGCTATACTTTGAAGATAAAGTTGAAGAGAACATCCTTAACTTATGAAACGTTGTATTCTGTAAAACGACTGGTGCGTAGGATCGGAGAAAATGTCATACGAACCTTTGACTGGAGACCTATTTCATCGCCTAGTTGAAGCCTGGAACGCGGAGAGAGAAAGTGAAAAGTTACAAGAGCTTGATGAAGAACTGCTCTCGAATATTAAAAACCGAATAGATACCGTTAAAGATAAATTAAACGATAAACAGGAAAACAAAGGACTTGCAATGGAATTAGCCCAAAAAGAAATTGATATCGTGGAGTTTATAGTCAATGACTTAGTAAGGTTGCGCACCGTAAAGATCTTCGAAGAGGCGATTGAAGATACGTTCTCTGAGCGACTTCTCCCAGAGGAAAGATCTTTTGCTTCTGCTATAAAGGAAAAGATTGGATCGTTGAAGGGACGGCTTGCCTCTAAGGAGGGGACTAGTCTCTCTTCCCTCAGATTAGATGAAAAAGTCAAGAAGCATATAAACAAGAAACACAAAGAGCTTGCCTTGATCTCAGCGAATAAACCCATCGAATCGTTTGTGACAGAAGATGGAATCGTTTACAGGAATATCAAGAGAGGTGACATTCTCAACATTCCCAAAAAGAACTTGAACCTCTTTTTAAAACGAGACAAATCGATCTTCGACGTAATTAAGACAAAGAGCGAAGAGACCTAAGCTATAAACCCTCTCTCATTAGTTTTTAAGGCGTAACTGTACCATTTTGCGGAACGCGACTAGTAGAAAGGATGCCTTAGGTTTCCTCTAAGATGCCTTCAATCTTTTGCTCAAGTTGTTCCAGAGGCACACTCACCCAGATCTGGGTAGATCTTCCTACTCTTCCTTTTCCTGTGACAGAAGTATTTAAAATGGGAAGTTTTTCGTTCAATTCATTTAAGTACCGGTAAACCTGTGTAGTCTTTCGAGGTTCCTCGCCATAATTTTCAGAAGCAAGCCTATAATAGTTTGATGCTTCTTTCCTCGTTATAAAATCATTTTCCCCACTTTTTAACCCCCGTATAATTCCAAGCAAGAGGAGTAATTTTTGCTTTCCCAATCCTACGAGCATTTCATAATCGATTCCTGGTAAGGTCGGATGTCGCCCGATCACATTTCTAACTATTGAGGAGGTGACTCTAGTTCCTCTCCCTCGTTCTACCAGTTTACCTGCCTCCCGTAGGATATCTATACCAACTCGAGCATTACCAGAAGCATTTTCTGCTACATGGGAGGCAATCTGGTTAATACTCGTAGCAGAAATACTGTTAGGTTTGAAAGCTAGCTCAGCCCTATAATTCAGAATATTTGACATATCTTCCTTACCATACGTCGGAAGCTTTAGCTCTTTTTGGATAAACGAGGCTCGTGTCGGTTTATCGAGAGAAGTGTACAGCTCTACTTCTCGACTGATGACGATGACAGTATAAGAGACACCTTGAAGATCAAGGCCCTCTGGCAAGCGTGAAAGGGAGTAAAGCATATCTTCGGCTTTCTTTTTTTCCTCTCCCCAAAATAAAGCGTCGATTTCATCGAAAATCAAGATAGCTTTCTTACTTTTTTGCTTAATTAAGCGAACAAGAATGCGGATTAGCTCATCTCGTGCTAGTCCATGTTTAGGAATAGACTTTTCTACCTTTCCTACTATGTTAGTGAGCGTTTTATAGGTTCTTCGATTAAATCTACAATTCGTGTATGCACTAACTAGGTTACCCACGGTTTCTTGAACGTTTAGTGCAACTCTTTTTGCTAGATGAGTTTTTCCCGTTCCTACCCCACCGTAAAGGACGATCCCATCAAAAGAACGAGTTTCTTTGAAGTTAGTAAGTATCCGTTCCTGTAATTGTGAAAGCTCCTGTTCTCTCGTCGGTAAAGTAGGAGGGATAAATCTATGTTCCAGCGTTTCCGGGTTCTCTAAAATCTTAGAGCTTAACATCTTACTCTCTCATTATATGTACCGATTAGGTCTTTTAAGATATCCCCCTCCTATGGGTATTCAGAGGTTATGATCCCTTGTCCGTCCTTCAACAGGGATCATGTTAGATCATCATAAACCCAGTAATTACAAGAAAAATGCCAAAAACTACGGAAAATGCGAGAGGTTTACTTAAATCATGGGCAATATGAAGGCCATGAGAAGCGAAGTAAGAAAACCATATAAAGAATGGGAGAAAAACGTAGGCAGAAACCTCTAGAGCGTTTGGAAGGAGAACCACCAAAAGATCGGTAAGAAGAAAGCCAAAAAAAAGAGGCACTGCCGAGTAGCCAAGAACAGAAAACGTTTGGTCAAAGTCGCCTCCTCCTCCAAGGATGATAAGAATCTTATTACAGATGAAGGAAAATAGGAGAAACACTAGAAAAAGAACCACAGATGAAAGAACAAATGTCAAGAGAAGTATTACCCCTTTAAACGGTAAATGGGCGAGGATAAAGAGACGTAACATCAACAGACTGGAGATAGCGAAGACGATCAACATCGGGCCTCCATAATCAGGAGCGACAGCGATCTTCCGCCACACCTCCGTAGGTAAGGGAGAGGTAGAAATTTCCTTTATTCTTTTCAAGCTATCAATGAAAGAGAGTTCGTACGAAGCTTTAAGCCTAAAGATTCCTCTAAGGTCATATCCACAGTATGGGCAGGAGCTATAACCCACAGGAACAGATCTACGACATTTGGGACAGTGAACCGTTTCTTCCTTCTTCCTCTCAATGATCGACAACGGAAACCCACTAGAGAAGTGGGTAGCCTATTTAAAAAGTCAAGAGTCTTGGTATAGAACTCTCTTACCTGCGGAGGTTCACTACATGCATAAAAGTAGGAGAGATCTTTTAAAGTGGCTTGTAACGTTTGTTGTATGCCTAATTGTTATAACTGATGAAACAGGAGAGGAATACTCTTAAGAGAAAAACTATAAACGGTATGGTTTTCTTCATGCGTATCCTTGCTAATTTAGGGATCTTCAGTATCCCCTTTAATTTTTATCGTTGAATAGAAGAAGCATAACTTCTCAAGGAGGGAAGGGCGTTCCCCTCTACAAGCAAAGGGTTAACCAGCCCCCTTTAACTGAAAGCCTTAATATTTAAATTAACTTATAGGAGAAACTCTGGTTAAAGAAGGGAGGATAGTCGAGTGGTAAGATTCCGCTCTTACAAGGCGGCGAGCGGCGGTTCAAATCCGCCTCCTCCCATTAAAATTAAAATGCCTTTCTCTTGAAACTCTTACTCAGATGTACCTGATTGTCGGCATGTGAAAAATGGTAGAAGAGAAAGTCTACTGTGAAACGTCTGGCTGTTCAGCCAACCAAGCACGGGGAAGTGTGATAAAGGGGATACTCAAGAATTCTAGGCTACAGCTGGTAGAGACTTCCCGTAATGCTACGACTGTTATCTTAAACACCTGTGCTATCAAACAACCGACAGAAAACCGGATACTTCATCGTATTAAAGAGTTTAAAGAAACAGGGAAGACTCTCATCGTCGCTGGATGCCTCCCTATGGTGCTCAGTAAGAAGATCCGATTAATTGATTCTAATGTCAGCCTGGTCGGCCCTCATACTCTTGATCAAATGGATTCCATTGTAAGAAGCACCGCTTCTGGAGAACGGGTCACGAATCTAGATTGGACTTCCCATGACTACCTTCTCAAGCCTAGAGTTTTAAACGGCCTCTCTGCAACGGTTCCCATTGCGAAAGGATGTATCGGTAACTGCACCTACTGCGTAGATAAACGGATCTTCGGAGAGTTGGTGTCTTTCCCCCGATCAAAGATCCTAAAAGAGGTGCAACGCTTAGTTGAAAATGGTATCCGGGAAATTCGACTTTCTGGTCAAGATACAGGTCCATGGGGTCAGGAACGTGGAGAAAATCTAGCAATGTTACTCAAGGGGGTTTCCGAGCTTGAGGGAGAGTTCATGGTTAGAGTGGGAATGGCAAGCCCTGACACCTTCCACGAAGTTGTTGATCAAGTGATAGAGGTAATAAAGAAAGATCAGAGGTTTTACAGGTTTTTCCACCTTCCTGTCCAGTCTGGATCCAATGAAATTCTGAGGAAAATGAATAGGAACTACAAAAGAGAAGTATTTGTCTCTCTCGTCCAGAAAATACGGAAGGAACTCAATGAACCAACCATTGTCACGGATGTCATTGTCGGGTTCCCCGGAGAGTCTACCGATGATTTTAAACATACTTTGAGTCTCATCAAACAAACAGAGCCAGAAAAGGTGAATATCTCCCGTTATAACGATAGGCCAAAGGTTTCTGCCCGAAAGATGGAAGGTCATCTGCCTAGTAACATTAAAAAAACTCGTTCAACGGAGCTAACCACCCTTTCCGAGAAAATAAGCTTACAGAAAAATGAAAAACTAATAGGGCAGACCGTAAACTGCCTTCTACTAGAAGAAGATACCAAAAACAAAAGATACTTAGGGAGAACTGCACATTATGTGAAAGTAGGAGTAAAGAGCGAGGAACAATTAAAAAAAGGTAGTTGGGCAAAAGTGAAAATCACTGATGCAACTCCTCGCACAGTTTACGGAAAGGTCAGTAACTGATTCTTTTAGAAAATCGTTATTGTATTCTCTTTCTGTCAGTAAGAAAAACTAACAGAGACCTTACAAGCAAAAAGCGCTTACCTAAAGTACCTCTACTTCTGAATATCAAGATTTAATTCATCCTCATCAAAGAAGAGTTTAAGCTCTCGTCTCGCATTTTCGGGAGAATCACCTCCATGAACAACGTTCTGAATAATACTTTCGGCGAAGTCCCCCCTTATAGTTCCTGGTTTAGCTTCAAGTGGGTTTGGTGCCCCCATAAGATCCCGTGTAGTTTTCACGGCGTTTTTTCCAGAAAGAACGGAAACTATCACGGGGCCAGAGCGAATGTACTCGGTTAGGGATTCGTAAAAATCCTTTCCCTTATGAGGCGAGTATAGTTCTTCAGCTTGCTTTTTTGACACGTTGATCAACTTCATCGCTACCACTCTCAAACCTGCGTCTTCAACCCGCTGCAAGCTTGCCCCAACCAAACCATTTTCAACGGCATCAGGCTTAAACATGAAAAATTCGATATTATCCATTTTTTTCCCCATTTTCTTCCCTCTACTTGGGACGTATAATACCACAACATCTATGACGGTAATTTGTGAACCTACCGTCTTGGAACCGTAATTCTCCTCCAACTGGGGATGAGAAATTGAAAGGGATGCTCTATCTCTTTTAAAAAGTTATACCTCCAACTAATAATCATCCATTACTTCCATGAGAAACAGGCGATGGAACATGTATAACCAGAGAGAGCTTCCTCTAGAAGAGAAAAAAGCTTTAAAATCAATAGAAGACCAATTGAAGAAGCCATTCATGAAAAGCGGAGCTTGGATTAAAGGTCAACCTACGTTCTCCACGAAAAATAATAATGTAGTGGTACTCAACTTTGGTGCCTTCAACATTACTGATATACAACCAGTGGGACAGCTCACACAGCTGAAAGAATTGGACCTCTGTTCAACTGGTGTTTCTGACCTATCTCCTCTACAGAACTTGAAAAAGCTGGAGGAACTTGGACTACGCTCTACCGCTGTCTCGGATTTATCACCCATAGAGAGGCTTACCAACCTCAAAAAACTCTGGCTAAAAGATACGAAGGTCACAGAGATTAAGCCCGTACGGAATCTACGAAACTTGCAACATCTGGAACTCTGGAACACACCTATATCTACTGTCGCCCCCTTACGTAACCTCGAGAATCTTCAAATACTTGACATTCAAGGCACCAACGTTTCTGATCTCATCCCTTTGAAAAATCATTCCAATTTACGAGTGCTTGATATTAGGAACACGAACGTACATAGCCTTGCCCCCTTAACATCACTAAAAAAACTCCAGTGGGTTGGACTTGAAGGCGTTATGAACGCAAAGGACCATAAAGTAGTAAATTCACTGAAGAGAAGAGGCATATCGTTACACCTATAGGTATCAGAAGGTATCGTCTTTCGAGAAGGGAGACTTGACATGTTCCAAAGCGGCCTAAAACATGGACCCCTAAAAAACGTATGGAACGGGAGAGAAAGATGAGAATTCTCGTGATAAATAGTGGAAGTTCCAGCATTAAATTCCAACTCTTTGATATGAAACATGAAACGCCTATTGCAGAAGGCATAGTTGAAAAAATAGGGCTTGACGATTCGAGACTCAAGTATAAAGCAGGAAACCTAGAGGTCTCCAAACAACTGCCAGTAAACAACCATGAACAGGGTATAGAAGTGGTCCTTAATGCGTTGACAAGTAAGCAACATGGCGTGATCACTGATCCTTCAGAAATTGAGGGGGTAGGACATCGAGTGGTCCACGGAGGGGAAACCATCAAGTCTTCCGTGATCATTACCGATCAAATTGAGAAGCAGATCAAACGATGTGCGGATATTGCCCCGCTTCATAACCCACCAAACTTGGCTGGCATTCAAGCATGTGAACACTTCTTGCCCCACGCTACCCACGTCGCAGTTCTTGATACTTCTTTTCATACTACCCTCCCGAAGCATGCCTACATTTACGGCTTACCGTACGAATATTACGAACGGTATAAGATCCGTAAGTACGGTTTTCATGGTACCTCACACAACTACGTTGCCCACCAAGCTGCAGAAATGATGGACAAACCTCTTAGCGATCTCAAAGTCATTACCTGTCACCTAGGTAATGGTTGTTCTCTAACCGCGGTCGATAATGGTAAATCCATAGAAACATCCATGGGATTCACCCCTCTTGAAGGATTGATCATGGGGACTCGATGCGGAGACATTGACCCCGCAATCGTCCCCTTCGTGATGAAAGAGGAATCTTTATCACCAGGCGAAGTGGACGATCTTATGAATAAAGAGAGCGGATTGCTCGGCCTCTCGGGCGTGTCTAATGATATGCGTGATATTGTAGCAGCAGCTGAGAATGGAAATAAACGGGCAGAGTTGGCCATAAAAGCGTTCAGCTACAGAGTGAAGAAGTACATCGGTGCCTATGCAACGGTAATGAATGGATTAGATGTGATTGTATTTACCGCGGGTATTGGGGAACACCGTTGGAGAGTGCGAGAGAGAGTCTGTAAAGATATGGACTACTTGGGGATCAAACTGGATTCCTCAAAAAACAAGAAGGTGACTGGGGCGGAGATCCATCTCACCTTTATTAGTAAAGAAGATTCAGAGGTCGCTGTTCTCGTGATTCCTACGAACGAAGAATTAAAGATCGCGAAAGAGACTCAAAAGTTGATCGAAAAAGGGAAAAGCTAACCTGTAGAGATCGCACAATTTGTTTTCTAATGGAAACGTGGTTTTACGGCATTCTCCTGCGTTTTCATTCTCCGTTTCATGAAATAGGTTCTGTTAATTAGAAGAGATCGTAAAGATTATTGCAGAGAGCAGTATTTTTCCGTATGACTGCTAGCCTCAGAAAAGTAAAGGTAGACCTTGGTACCCCCAAAGGGGGGAGTAGGACAATTTTCACACTCGTCCGAACAATATTTTCCTAAAAGATGTCAGTTGTGCACCCCATGAATGTTCAGCTGTCCAATACTTAGCTTTATAGTCTTATGCACGGATACATCTCTCTCAATACAGACCAGCCACCACGCATTAAAAGTAACTCCCACATCACTATCAAACAAAAATGTTTGAAGGAGAGAAGTGGAAAAGAGGTTAGAAAAAATTCCTAAAACTATAGCAATGACAATAATTCGTATAACTTCGTGTCTTCTCTGCCTCTCTCTTTGTAAGCCGTTTTTAAGTTCTCTAGCTAAAGTATCTGCCTTTCGTCTAGCCTTCTTCCTAAGAATCTCTTATTCCATTCCACTATTCTCTCCCAAAATCAACTCACTTTATCCTCACCTACGCTACGGAAATGGGAAAACGAACACGAAATCTGTCACGTTTATGGTGAATACCAGTCCCATCGGTGGGCCAGGCATGATGGAGGAACTTGCCATTGGTATTGGTGTAGGCGTGGCGATCGCTGCAGTTGTCGTTATCTTGTACTTCAAGAAGTGGAAACAGGAATAGCAAACGGCATAGCCTCCCACATTTTTCTTTTTTCTTTCTCATTATACGTTTAGAGAG
>JABAHS010094581.1_pt2 | contig 11578 bp, 6 predicted proteins | sample 7062111 | NCBI WGS metagenome assembly JABAHS01 (sample SAMN14534600, study PRJNA622989) | marine sediment metagenome | biome: marine biome [ENVO:00000428]; feature: marine pelagic biome [ENVO:01000023]; material: deep marine sediment [ENVO:00002113]; isolation source: pool of 4 deep marine... | reverse complement strand
AGGGCGACCAGATCGGCGGCCAGCCCTGTCGAGCCGGGACGACCGGCGCGCCGATCATCGAGACGTGCCCGGCCTACATCGAGTGCCGGCTGGTCGACACGCTGGAGAAGGGCGATCACTCGGTCTTCATCGGCGAGGTGGTGGATGCCCGCGTGAAAGAGGAGCCGGCGGGCCGACCGGACGACGTGACGCTGACCCTGCGGGACCTGGGCGGCGACATCTTCTATGGCGGTTAGCACGCGGACGGCCCGGCGGATTATGTGCGGTGCGGCGCTGGCCGGCGCTTCGGTGCTGGTTGTGCGTGCAGGCGCGGCGCACGATCAGGTCAACCCGCTGGACGCGCTCCGCGGCCAGGGTGCGCAGGACACGGCACGCGCCGACACCGTCCAGGCGCCGCCGCCGCCGCAACCGATCCCCGCCTCGGAGATCGCGCGGCGCTCGCAGGAGACCAACCAGCGGCTGCGCGAGGTGCGGTCGCGTCTGACGGCGGAGCCGGCGGTGGAGGGGATCGCGGAGCGGTTGCCGCAGCTCATCGACTCTCTACAGGAGCTTCACGCCGATCCCGCCAGCCAGGACCCGGAGGGCCTGTCGCGACGGCGGCTGGGCAACTTGCGACAGGCCTGGGAGGCGTACGATCGCCGGCTGGAGGGTTGGCAGACGACGCTGGCGAACCGTTCCGACGAGCTGGAGGGTGCCCGGCGGACGCTGGAGCGGCTGCGTGCCACCTGGGAGGCGACGGCGGAACGCGCCGACTCGTTGGACCTGCCGGAGGCGACGGTCGGGCAGGTGCGGTCGGTCCTCCAGGCGATCGAGGGGGTGCGCACGGAGCTGCGCTCGCGGCTGCAGGTGGTTCTGTCGCTGCAGAACCGGATCGCCGAGGAATCGATTCGCGTGACCGAGGTGCTGGAGCGGATCGCCGCGGCGGAGGGTCAGGCGCGGGGACGGCTGCTCGCGCAGGACAGCCCACCGGTCTGGCGACTGCTGCTCGCCGTGGAGGAGTACGAGTTCGCCGGTGAAATGGGCGCGTCGTGGCAGGAGGACCGGCGCGCCCTGCGGCGGTTCCTGGACCGCGGCCCCGATCGGTTCATCCTCCACGCTCTGCTGTTCCTCGGCCTGCTGGCACTGGTGCTGGCGCTGCGCCGGCGCGGCAGGGATCTGGCGGAGGAGGAGCCGGCCCTCGAGGGCACGGTGCGGCTGTTGTCGCGGCCGTTCTCATCGGCGTTCCTGCTCGCGCTGCTCTTTACGAGCGTCATCCACCCCGCCGCGCCGCCGGTCGTCCTGGACATCGCGCGGCTGGTGGCGCTGTTGCCCGTGCTGCGCCTGCTGCCGGCGCTGCTGCCGCGGGAGCTCCACCGTGCGTTCTACGGGCTGGCCGGCCTCTACCTGCTGTCGTCGCTGCAGGCGTTCACACCGGAGGGCTCCCTCCTGAACCGGACCTTGCTGCTGGTCATCACGGCTCTGACCCTGGCCGGCCTGGTCGTGGTGCTGAAGCGCAGCGAGTGGGTGAAGGATTCGGAGCGGCAGCGGCGCTGGCGCTGGATGATGAAGGTCGCCCGGCTGGGGTTGGTGACCCTGGGTCTCGCCATCGCGGCCAACCTGCTGGGCTTCTCCGCGCTGGCTGATCTGCTCACGTCGGCGACGCTGACCAGCGGCTACATCGCCGTCGTGCTTTACGCGGTGGCCCGGGTGCTGGAGGGCGTCGCGCGCCTGTTGATTCGAACGCCGGCGCTGCAGGCGGTGAACGGCGTGCGCCGAAACACGCGGTTGATCGGGCGTCGCGCCGTCGCCGCGGTGCGGGTCCTATCCGTATTGACCTGGATCGTCGCTACGCTGCTGGCGTTCAGCTTGCTCGACCCGCTGATCGCCGGCGCCGCTGCGGTGCTCGAGACGGAGCTCAGCGTGGGCTCGCTCTCGATCTCGCTGGGCGACGTGATCGCGTTCGTCGTCGCGCTGTGGGCAGCGCTACTGATCTCGCGTTTCATCCGCTTCATCCTCGATGAGGATGTACTGGCACGGATCGACCTGCCGCGCGGGGTGCCGGCCGCGATCTCGAAATTGATCAACTATGGCGTGATCGCACTCGGCTTCTTCGTCGCGATAGCAGCCGCCGGTCTGCAGCTGGATCGACTGGCGATCATCTTCGGCGCCCTGAGCGTGGGGATCGGGTTCGGCCTGCAGAACATCGTGAACAACTTCGTTTCGGGTCTGATCCTGATCTTCGAGCGGCCGGTGCAGGAAGGGGACACGGTCCAGCTGGGCGACATGCTGGGCGACGTGAAGCGGATCGGGATTCGGTCGAGCACGGTGCGTACGATCGACGGCGCGGAGGTGATCGTACCGAACGGCAACCTGATCTCGAACGAAGTGATCAACTGGACCCTGTCGGACCGCCACCGCCGGATCCAGCTGGACGTGGGCGTCAAGTACGGGACCGATCCGCAGAAGGTGCTGGACGTTCTGTACCGGGTGGCGAAAGACAACCCGGACGTGCACGATCACCCGGAGCCGCAGCCGCTGTTCCGCAGCTTCGGTGACAGCTCGCTGAACTTCGCGTTGCGCTTCTGGACGAACTTCGAGAACTGGTACCAGGTGGCGAGCGACGTGACGGTCCAGGTGAACAACGCGCTGAAGGAGGCGGGGATCGAGATCCCGTTCCCGCAGCGCGACCTGCACGTGAAGTCGGTGAACCCGTCGATCCTGCCGCTTCGCGGCGCGGGAACGGACTCCTGACATGACGTTCCGGATCTATGTCGGTCCGCCGTCCGACACGCCGCCCTTCCTGCCCGACGCGCTGGTGGTCGAGGACGACACCTACGGGGTCCTGGCCGCCGACCCGGTGGCCCGGGAGCGCTACGACAGCACGAGGCGGCTGTTGGAGCGGGCGGCCCAGGCGGAGCCCGAACCGCCGGGCAGCGTCCGGGTCCGTCACGGCCAGCCGCCGAGCATCCACGCGGTCGTCCACGACCTGAACCTCGAGCCGACCTGGCGCGAGGAATGGATCGTCGACGCGCTGGCGGCGGCGTTCGTCGAAGCCGATCGGCGGCGGCTGGGCTCCCTGGCGCTGCCCATGCTGGGCACGCGGCACGGCACGCTGGCGCCGCGGCGGTTCGTCCAGCTGTTGCGGTCCGCCCTCGACGCCTCGCGCTGCGAGCGCCTGGAGCGGCTCTGGCTGGTGGTTCCCGCCGGCAGCGCGACGGAGATCTTCGACCCGCTCCGGGAGTACCCGCTCCAGCTCAACCTCTAGCCCGGCCGGGCCCGGCGGCCGTTAGACAAGCGCGTGGGGTGGCGGTAGATTTCGTCGGCGACGAAAGGACGACCGCCATGTCCCTCAGAACCGCAGTATCAAGCCGAATCCCGGCCAGCCCGGGGGCGCCCGGTGGCGTTTCGGTCGCCGATGGAGCCCGGCTCCGGTCCCCCATGCGAGCCCTCCCTCGAGAGGCTCGGCCCGGCATCTTCGCGCCACCCAACTGAGCGTGGTCGACGCGACGCACCGTCGGGTGCGTACGCCGGACTCGTTTCGCATCAGCCGCACTAGACTCCAGGCCGATTCGCCGAGTTCCGGGAACGCACCGGCGCCCGCTTCGCGCTGTCGAGCACGCTATGCCATAGAAACTACGAACGGCCCGCCATGGAGATAGAACGATGTCAGAGATCACCGTACCGACCGACGCCGTATTCCCGATCCTGAAGGACAACATCCTGGTGGACGGGTTCCACGTCGTGATCGACCTGGAGAAGTCGCACGGGTCGGTCATCGTCGACGCGCTGGAGGGCAAGGAGTACCTGGACTGCTACGGCTACTTCGCCACGCTGCCCGTCGGCCACAACCACCCGAAGCTGGATGACGAGGGGTTCCGCAAGTCGCTGATGACCGCCGCGCTGAGCAACCCGGCGAACAGCGACATCTACTCGCGGGAGTTCGCCGCGTTCGTGAAGACGTTCCGGGAGATCGCGGTGCCGGAGGAGTTTCTCCACCTGTTCTTCATCGCCGGCGGCGCGCTGGCGGTGGAGAACGCGATGAAGGCCGCGTTCGACTGGAAGGTGCAGAAGAACCGGGAAAAGGGGATCGACGGCGGCGGCGACAAGATTCTCCACTTCGTCGACGCGTTCCACGGCCGCAGCGGCTACACGCTCTCGGTCACCAACACCGACCCGCTCAAGACCCGTGATTTCCCGAAGTTCGCCTGGCCCCGCATCTCGAGCCCGTACCTGACCTTCCCGATCGACAATGAGCAGGTGGAGGCGGCGGAGGAGAAGGCGTACGCGGAGATCGAGGCCGCGTTCGAGCGGGACCCGCACGGGATCGCGGCGATCCTGATCGAGCCGATCCAGTGCGAGGGCGGCGACCACCACTTCCGGCCGAGCTTCTTCGAGCGGCTGCGGATGTACGCCGACGAGTACGAGGCGCTGCTCATCTTCGACGAGGTGCAGACCGGGCTGGGCGTGACGGGCAAGATGTGGGCGTACCAGCACTACGGCGTCATCCCCGACATCATCGCGTTCGGCAAGAAGACCCAGGTCTGCGGGATCATGGTCAACGACCGGATCGACGAGGTGGAGGACAACGTCTTCCGCGTCTCCTCCCGCATCAACTCGACCTGGGGCGGCAACCTGGTCGACATGGTCCGCTGCGCCCGCTACCTGCAGATCATCGAAGAGGACGAGCTGGTGGAGAACGCCGCCCGGGTGGGCGGTCTGTTCCTGGAGGAGCTGCAGGCGGTGGCGGACGAGTTCGACGCGGTGACGAACGTCCGGGGGCTGGGCCTGCTGCTGGCCTTCGACCTGCCCGACCGTGACGCGCGCAACTGGGTGCGCCAGCGCTGCTGGGACGCGGGGCTGGCCACGCTGCCGTGCGGGCCGCGCTCGCTGCGCTTCCGGCCGCCGCTCATCTTCAGCGAGAAGGAGATGCGCGAAGCGGTGAACGTGCTGCGAGTGGTGCTCGAGCGCTGGGAGGAGAAGACCGCTGGCGAGCCGGGCCCGGGCCGCGAGACGCCGGGCTGATCGAAAGGTCATGTCGAATCAACGGGAGAGAGACTCGATGAAGATGGACATCACGACCCGCATCACCCTGGTCCTCGCCACCGCTCTCGGCGTCGCCATCGACGCGCCGAGGGCCGCGGCACAGGACCACGTCCCGCTGCTGGACGCCGGGCGGCGCGACCTGCTGCACGAGGCGCTGAGCGGCGAGCTGGCGAAGGAGCACGTGATCGAGATCACGCGGCATCATCGGATCCAGGGCTCGCGCGGCTACCGGGACGCGGCGAACTACGTGCTGGACCAGCTGCGGCACCACGGGTTCGGCGAGGACGAGGCGTGGATCGAGTCGTACCCGTCGGACGGGAAAGTCGATTACCAGACGTGGCAGTCGCCGTCGGGCTGGGACATCGAGTCCGGCGAGCTGCGGATGGTGGAGCCGTACGACTGGCGGATCGTCGGGTACCCCGAGATCGCGATGAGCGTGATCACCTACTCCAACCCGGGCGACGTGACGGCGGAGCTGGTCTGGGTGGGGTCGGGGACCCGGGACGCCGACTACGCCGGTAAGGACGTGCGGGGCAAGTTCGTCCTGGCCACCGGCTACGGCGGCTCGGTCCACCGGCTGGCGGTGCTGAAGTACGGGGCGGCGGCGGTGGTCTGCTACCTGGCCGACAGCCGGGCGCAGGAGTACCCGGACATGCTGGCGTACACCGGGATGTGGCCGCGCACCGAGGAGCTGGACGACGTGACGTTCGGGTTCAACATCACGAACCGGCAGGGCGAGCGGCTGCGCGGGCTGCTGGAGTCGGGGCGGCGCGTGGTGTTGCACGGCACGGTGAAGGGGATCGGACTCGAGCCCTATTATATGGACGTGCCGGTGGCCCGGATCGAGGGGTCGGAGCGGCCCGACGAGGAGCTGGTCTTCGTCGCCCACCTCGACCACCCGAAGGAGTCGGCGAACGACAACGCCAGCGGCTCGGCGGCGATCCTCGACATCGCCACGACGCTGAGGGGGCTGATCGAGAGCGGCCGGCTGCAACGACCGCGGCGCTCGCTGCGGTTTCTCTGGGTTCCCGAGTGGTACGGCACGATGGCGTACATAGACGAGCACCCGGAGATGGTGGGCCCGGGTCTGGATGGCTCGTACCTGGCCAGCATGAACCTGGACATGGTGGGCGAGCACCCGGAGCTGCTGCACTCCCGCATGTACATCACCCGCACGCCGGCGTCGATCCCATCGGCGCTGAACGATGTCGTGGCCAACATGGCGGCGATGGTCGACCGGATGAACGTGCGCACGCCCCGGGGCAGCCTCTCCGAGATGAACTACCGGATCACGCCGTACAGCGGCGGCTCCGACCACATGATGTTCATCGACCGGAAGATCCCGTCGATGATGATCGGCCACAGCGACTACACGCACCACACCTCGGAGGACACGCCGGACAAGGTCGACCCCGTGGAGCTCGAGCGGAGCGAGCTGATCGCGGCGTCGGCGCTCCTCTACCTGTCAAACCTGACGGAAGACGAAGCGGTGGACCTGGTCCATCTGGTGGGCGCCGAGGCCGCCGGCCGGCTGGGCGCCGCGGCGCGCCGGGCTCGGTTGGCCATGCGCGAATCGGATCTGGGGGCGTACCAGGCGTTCTTCGAGGCGCGGAACGTCATCAACCACGCGGCGGATTGGGAGCGCCAGGCGGTGGCCTCGGTGCTGACCTTCCACGACGCGGAGCCGGTCCGAGCCGCCGTGGAGGCGGTGACCGGGCAGCTGCACGAGGGTCAGGTCGCGCTCATCGCCGCGCTCCGCTCCGAGGTGGATCTGCCGCGGCGCGGCGTGGCGCCGGCGGAGCGGACCGAGGCCGAGGATCGGCGCGTCCCGGTCCGGCTGACCCGGGGCCCCCTCGACTTCGGCCTGCCGGAGGGTCGGTTGCCGGCGGAGGCCGCGGCTTGGTACTCGTCGCCGGAGTTCACCCTGAGCGGCGGCATGCGCTTCGAGCTTGTCAACTTCATCGACGGCGAGCGGACGGTGACGGGTATCCGGGACGCGCTGGCGGCGGAGTTCGGGCCGGTGTCGATCGCGGAGGTCGCGCGCTATCTGGATGACCTCGTTGCCGTCGGCGTCGTCGAGTGGCGATGAGTGGTGCGTTAGTGGGTTAGTGCATTAGTGCGTTGGGTGGTTAGTGGGTCAGTAAGGTGCTTGCATCGCCCTCATACTCCTACTCGTACTGGTTATCGTGCTCGTGATCGTACTCGTACTCGATCACGCCCACTGGCATCATCGCCCGGCCATGCCCATCATCCAGCACACCCGACAGGCCGATCATGAACAGAGATCGTGGAGGTAACCCCATGTCACGAGGCACCGTAAGTCCTATTCGCCGCCGCTTCGTAACCGGCGGACTGGCCCTGGCCGCGGCCGCAGCGCTGACCCTCGGCTGCCAGCCGCAGGAGACCGCCGAGATGGCCTCCGGCCAGATGGCCTACATCGATCGGCTGGGCACCGACACCGTTCGGGTCGAGGTCTTCCAGCGGACCCCCGACCGTATCGTGGGCGACCTGCTGGTCCGGACCCCGGTCACCCGTGTGGCGCACTACGAGGCGTCGCTGACGCCGGAAGGGATGATCGAGCGGCTCGAGGTCGAGTGGGGCACGCCGGAGGAGAACCCGGAGGGCCCCGAGCCGGTGGGCTACACGATCACGATGGAGGGTGACAGCGCCACGATCGAGGTGCGGGGCGGCCGCAACCCGGGCCTGCGACGGATCGCTGTGCCCGAGAACGCGATCCCCACGGTGGGCGCCAACCCGATCACCTACGGCGTGCTGGAGCAAGCGATCCGCCAGGCGATGGAAGCCGGGGGCGAGACCGTTCCGGTAGGCCTGATCCAGGCCTCCCGCGGCCGGGTGGCGGAGAACGCCGTCACCCGATTCGGCGAAGACACGCTGGCCATCGACTACTTCGGCAGCCCGGTCCTGATCGGCGTGGACGACGAGGGCCACGTGCTCTGGCGGTCGGGCGCGCGCACGACGGTCAAGCTGGAAGGCGAGCCGGCGGAGAACGTCAACTTCGAGGCGCTGGCCTCCGATTTCGCCGCCCGGGATGGCCGCGGCGCGGGGCTGGGCGTCCCGTCGCCGGAGGCGACGGTGGAGATGGAGGTGGACGGCGCCAACATCGCGGTGGTCTACAGCCGTCCGGCGAAGCGCGGCCGCGAGATTTGGGGCGGCACGCTGGTGCCGTGGGGCGAGGTGTACCGGACCGGCGCCAACGCGGCGACGTCGTTCACGACCGATCGCGATCTGGAGATCGGCGGCGTGACCGTGCCGGCCGGCGACTACACGCTGTTCAGCATCTTCACTCCCACATCGGCCAAGCTGATCGTCAACGAGCAGACCGGCCAGTGGGGCACGGTCTACGACCCGGAGCAGGACCTGGCCCGGATCGACATGCGACGCGAGAACCTGGAGGAGCCGACGGAGCGCTTCACGATCTCGGTGGAGGAGAGCGAGGATGGCGGCGTAATCGCCCTGGCCTGGGGTGACGTCCGCTACTCGGTCCCGTTCACGGTGAAATAGCCTTCGATCGGGCCCGCGGGCCCCGGGTGACACCTCGAGTCGGCCGCGACGCCACTGGCGCATCGCGGCCGACGCTATTACTTGGTGGGCATGAGCTTCTTCCTCCACTTCTACCGGGCGCCCGGGCTGAGCGAGGCCGCCCGGCGCGACCTGCTGGAGATGGCCCGGGAACGGGTATCGCCGGAGATCACGGCGATCGAGACCGAGTTCTGCTTCAACGTCGAGACCGCCGACGAGCTGAGCCCCCGGGACTTCCGGACGCTGAGCTGGCTGCTGGCCGAGACGTTCGNNCTTCCTCGACCCGGACGTCGGGACCGTGCTCGAGGTGGGCCCGCGGATGAACTTCTCCACCGCCTGGTCGACCAACGCCGTCTCGATCTGTCACGCCTGCGGGCTGGGGATCGTGCGGCGGATCGAGCGCTCGCGCCGTTACCTGCTGAAGAGCCGCCGGCCGCTCACCGAGACGGAGCGGGCCGCCTTCCTGGCCGCGGTCCACGACCGGATGACCGAGTGCCCGTACCCCGAGCCGCTGCAGAGCTTCGAGACCGGGGTCGAGCCCGAGCCGACGTTCGAGGTCCCGGTGCTGGAGAAAGGGCGGGCGGCCCTGGAGGCGATCAATCGGGAGATGGGGCTCGCCTTCGACGATTGGGACCTGGACTATTACACCCGGCTGTTCCGGGAGAAGATCGGCCGCAATCCGACGGACGTCGAGTGTTTCGACATCGCCCAGTCGAACAGCGAGCACTCGCGCCACTGGTTCTTCAAGGGCCGGCTGCTGATCGACGGGGTCGAGGCGCCCAAGCACCTGATCGGTCTCATCCGCGAGCCGCTGGACGCCAACCCGAACAACAGCGTCATCGCCTTCAAGGACAACTCCAGCGCCATCCGCGGCTACCCGATCCGGACCGTGCTGCCGGCGGAGCCGGGCCGGCCGTCGCCGTTCGTCGCAACGGACCTCGAGCACCACGTCATATTTACGGCGGAGACCCACAACTTCCCCAGCGGCGTGGCGCCGTTCCCGGGCGCCGAGACGGGCACCGGCGGCCGCATCCGCGACGTGCACGCCGCCGGCCGCGGCTCGCACTACATCGCCGGGACCGCCGCCTACTGCGTGGGCAACCTGCGGATCCCCGGCTACGCGCAGCCGTGGGAGGACCCGGACTTCCGCTACCCGGGCAACCTGGCGACGCCGCTGGAGATCGAGATCGAGGCGTCGAACGGCGCGTCGGACTACGGCAACAAATTCGGCGAGCCGGTGATCGGGGGTTACACCCGCTCGTTCGGGCTGCGGCTGCCCAACGGCGAGCGGCGCGAGTGGCTGAAGCCGATCATGTTCAGCGGCGGCGTGGGCGCCATCGACGCGCGGCACACCGAGAAGGGCGCGCCGGAGAAGGGGATGCTGGTGGTGAAGGTGGGCGGTCCCGCCTACCGGATCGGGATGGGCGGCGGCGCCGCGTCCAGCATGGTGCAGGGCGAGAACGTGGCCGAGCTGGACTTCAACGCGGTGCAGCGCGGCGACGCCGAGATGGAGCAGAAGGTGAACCGCGTCATCCGCGCCTGCGTCGAGCTGGGCGACGCCAATCCTATTATAGGCATCCACGACCAGGGCGCCGGCGGCAACTGCAACGTGCTGAAAGAGATCGTCGAGCCGGCGGGCGCCCGGATCGAGATCCGCGAGATCCCGCTGGGCGACGAGACGCTGTCGGTGCTGGAGATCTGGGGCGCCGAGTACCAGGAGAACGACGCGCTGCTGCTGCGGCCCGAGCACGCCGACACGTTCCGGGCCCTGTGCGAGCGGGAGAAGGTGCCGTTCGCCTTCGTCGGCACGGTAACCGGCGATGGCCGCATCGTCGTCCACGACGCCCGGGACGACTCGACCCCGGTGGACCTGGAGCTCGAGGACGTGCTGGGCGACATGCCGCGAAAGACGTTCGAGCTGGCGCGTGTCGAGCCGGAGCTGGAGCCCTTGCAGCTGCCTGACGGGCTGACGATGCGCGACGCGCTGGAGCGGGTGCTGCGCCTCCTCTCGGTGGGCTCGAAGCGCTTCCTCACCACCAAGGTGGACCGCTGCGTCACCGGCCTGGTCGCCCGGCAGCAGTGCGCCGGACCCTTGCAGCTGACCGTGGCCGATGTGGCGGTCGTCGCCCAGAGCCACTTCGGCACGACGGGCGCGGCCACGTCCATCGGCGAGGGTCCGATCAAGGGGCTGGTGGATACGGCGGCGATGGCGCGGATGAGCGTGGGCGAGGCGCTGACCAACCTGGTCTGGGCCCGGGTGAGCGCGCTGGAGGACGTGCGCTGCTCCGGCAACTGGATGTGGGCGGCGAAGCTGCCGGGCGAGGGCGCGGCGCTGTACGACGCGGCGGTGGCGATGAAGGAGATGATGCTGGAGCTGGGGATCGCGGTGGACGGCGGCAAGGACAGCATCTCGATGGCCGCCCGGGCGCCGGGCCCCGATGGCGAAGACGAGACGGTGAAGGCGCCGGGCTCGCTGGTCATCTCCGCCTACGTGACCTGCCCCGACATCACGAAGACCGTGGCGCCGGACCTGAAGCTTCCGGGCCGCGGCCGGCTGCTCTACGTGGACCTGGGTGGCGGCCACCGGCTGGGCGGCTCGGCCCTGGCCCAGGTCTACGGCCAGGTGGGCGACGCGTCGCCCGACGTGGAGGACGCTGCGCTACTGGGCAGAGCGTTCAACGTGGTGCAGGAGTTGATCGAGGAAGGCGTGGTGACCGCCGGCCACGACCGGAGCGACGGCGGTCTGATCACGACGCTCCTGGAGATGGCGTTCGCCGGGAACATCGGGATCGAGGTCGACGTCACGACGCCCACCACCGACGACCCCGTCGCCTTCTTCTTCGCCGAGGAGCTGGGCCTGGTCCTCGAGGTCGACGCCGACGACGAGGAGCAGGCGCTGGCCGCGTTCGCCGCCGCCGACGTGCCGTGTGCCGCGATCGGGAGCACGCGCTCCGACAACCAGGTCACGGTCGTCTTCAACGGCGACGAGGTGCTGAGCGAGGACGTCCGGGCGCTG
>JABAHS010002850.1_pt1 | contig 11578 bp, 11 predicted proteins | sample 7062111 | NCBI WGS metagenome assembly JABAHS01 (sample SAMN14534600, study PRJNA622989) | marine sediment metagenome | biome: marine biome [ENVO:00000428]; feature: marine pelagic biome [ENVO:01000023]; material: deep marine sediment [ENVO:00002113]; isolation source: pool of 4 deep marine... | reverse complement strand
AACCCGTCGTTCAGCCTTCTTTATCTCCTTCGGTGCCCCAACGAGCATTCTCACTCCCTCCGCTCATGCATGCTGTTCCTACTGTGTGCGAAATCTATCCGCCGGTGAGGACCTCCCGCAGGGAGGAGAGAATGGTGTCGATCTGCTCATCGGTGATGACCAGCGGCGGGCAGAAGGTGAGATGGTTCGGCGGAATCGGGCGCAGGATCACACCCTTGCCAAGCAGCGCATCTCGCACCTTCACCACGTTCTTGTCGTCGGGGATCGAGACACCCCACACCGCTCCCTCGCCCCGGACGTCGACCAGCAGACCCTCGTCGAGCATCGCCTGCAATCCCGGCTCGAGCCGCGCACCAATGGCAGTCGCCCGATCGAGCAGACCCTCGCGCTCCTGGATCTCGATGCACTTCAGTGCCGTTGCGCACGCCACCGGATGACCCGAGTAGGTGTACCCGGTCCTCAGCACGAACCCCTCATTCGCTTCGAGACCGTCGAGCACCGCCGGGCCGACGATGACTCCCGACAGCGGCACGTACCCGGAGGTCACGGCCTTGGCGAACGTGATCATGTCCGGCGTCACTCCGTAGAACTGGCTGCCGAACCACTGCCCCGTCCTACCGAACCCGGTGATGACCTCGTCGAACACGAGGAAGGCACCGTAAGCGTCGCAGAGATCACGGAGATGGGACAGATACCCCTCCGGAGGCGGCCAGACACCACCGGCACCCTGAATGGGTTCGGTAATCACCGCCGCGATCCGATCGCCGTGCTCGGCGAAGATCTGCTTCATCGCCTCGTCGTCGTCGGCGACGACGTTGATGATGCCGGGCACCAGCGGACCGAAGCCTTCCCGGTTGGGAGCAATGCCCTGTATCGAGGTGCCGCCGTAGTTCGTCCCGTGGTAGCCGCGCTCGCGGCTGACGATGATGTCGCGGTCGGCGCGCCCGGCCTCGCGATGGGCGATCCGGGCCAGCTTCATGGCGGTGTCGACCGCCTCGGAGCCGGAGGAACCGAAGAAGACCCGCGCACGGTTGAACGGTGACAGCTCGACGATCTTGTCGGCGAGTTCCTCGCTCTGAGGGTTGGTGAAGGGATCGAACGTGTGATAGGCGCCCAGGCGACCGGCATGCTCGGCGATGACGTCGGCGATCTCGCGGCGACCGTACCCGACGTTGCCGTACCAGAGCGACCCCATGCCGTCGATGTACTGGTTGCCATCGGCGTCGAACACCACGGCACCTTCGCCACGGACGATCGAAATGAACTCTTCCTTGCGAGGCGGTGTGAACGGATGCAAGAACGAGCTGGGCATGGCCGTGGCCTCCTGATTGCGTAGCCTATCGAGTGATAGGTAGTCTATCGCCCAGAACTCCTCCGGGCAACGCCCGGCCGCCAACAGAATGTGAGGAGGCGTCGTGCCCAAGATCGTCAACTCGTGGAACGAGTGGGGTCGTCTCAGACGGGTCATCGTCGGCCGAGCCGACGGGACGATGGTGCAAGCACCCGAACCGGCCACCGTGCGGGATTGGCCCGATCATGGCTTCCCGAAAGGCACCTACGGTCCCCTTCCCAAGGACATGGAAGACGCCGCCAACGAGCAGCTCGACAACTTCGCGGCGCTCCTGGAGTCGCACGGCGTGATCGTCGACCGACCCGAGGTGCTCGACTTCTCGCAGCAGGTGTCGACTCCCGATTGGACGCAGGACTCGATGTTCGGCGTGATGCCACCTCGCGACCTCCTGCTCACGATCGGCAACGAGATCCTCGAGGCGACGATGTCGCAACGTTCCCGATGGTTCGAGTACCTGGGCCTACCGGCCGCTGCTGCAGGAGTACTTCCGACAGGATCCGGAGTTCCGCTGGGAAGCAGCTCCGAAGCCGCGCCTCACCGACGCCTCCTACGTAGGGGGCACGGAGTTCTGGGAGTACGCCGAATCGTTCTCCGATGAAGAGCAGATCAAACGCTTCACGATGAACAAACAGTGGAACCTGAGCGAAGAGGAACCATTGTTCGATGCGGCCGACGTCGGGCGGTTCGGCAAGGACCTGTTCGTCCAGCGCTCTACGGCGACGAACGCCGCCGGCATCGACTGGCTCCGGCGTCACTTCCCCGATCACCGCATTCACGAGGTGCTGTTCTACGAGGCACATCCGATGCACATCGACGCCACGTTCATTCCGCTGCGGCCGGGGCTGGCGCTGAGCAACCGGCAGCGCGTGCCGCTCACCGAGGAAATGGTCAGGCTGTTCGAGATCAACGATTGGGAGATCGTCCCTTGCGCCGAACCGGCGCTCTCGGAAAAGCCCCCTCTGTGCTTCTGCAGCGTGTGGCTGTCGATGAACACGCTGCTGCTGGACGAGAACACGATCTTCGTGGAGGAGTCCGAGAAGGCTCAGCAGCAGCAGTTCTACGACCTGGGTTTCGAGGTCATACCCGTGCCGTTCTGGGCGGTCGGCCCATTCGGCGGTGGTCTGCACTGCGCGACCGCCGACGTCTACCGGGACGGCGATCTCGAGGACTACTTCCCGAAGCAGGTACCGGGTTACTGAGCCAATCACATTGAGCCAACGATCGTTCGAGGAGAGGAAGCATGAGCAGGCGCAAGGTCATCATCATCGGGGCCGCCGGTCGCGATTTTCACAACTTCAACACCCGCTACCGCGACGACGAGTCGGTGGAGGTCGTCGCCTTCACGGCCGAGCAGATCCCGGGCATCGAGGGCCGGACCTACCCGCCGGAGCTGGCCGGACCCCTGTACCCCAACGGCATCCCGATCCACGCCGAGGAGGATCTCCCTCACCTGATCGCCGACCTCGACGTCGACGAGTGCGCCTTCTCCTACAGCGACATCTCCTACCAGCACGTGATGGGCGTGAGTGCCGTCGTGCAGGCGGCCGGCGCCGCCTTCACCCTGCTGGGACCGAAGGACACCCAGATCAAGAGCACGAAGCCGGTCATCTCGGTGTGCGCGGTTCGTACCGGCTCCGGCAAGAGCCAGACCTCCCGCAAGGTGGTCGAGACGCTCATGGCGAAGGGTCTGAAGGTCGTCGCCATTCGCCACCCGATGCCCTACGGCAACCTGGTCGCCCAGCGAGTGCAGCGGTTCGCCGAACTGGCCGACCTCGAGAAGCACGACTGCACCATCGAGGAGATGGAGGAGTACGAGCCGCACATCGTGCGCGGCAACGTCATCTACGCGGGCGTGGACTACGAGGCCATCGTCCGCGCTGCCGAGGAGGACCCCAACGGCTGCGACGTGATCGTGTGGGACGGAGGCAACAACGACTTCTCGTTCTACGCCGCCGACCTCGCCTTCACCGTGGTCGATCCGCACCGCCCGGGCCACGAGCTCGCCTACTACCCGGGTGAGGTGAGCCTGCGGATGGCGGACGTGGCGATCATCAACAAGATCGACTCCGCCGACCTGGCCGGCATCGAGACGGTTCGCCGGAACATCTCCCGCATCAACCCCTCCGCGCAGGTGATCGAAGCCGCCTCGACGTTGCGGCTCGAGAACCCCGAGGTCGTCAAGGGCAAGCGCGTGCTGGTCGTGGAGGACGGACCGACGTTGACCCACGGAGAGATGAAGATCGGCGCCGGCGTGGTTGCCGCCCGCAAGCACGGCGCAACCGAGTTCGTGGATCCCCGTCCCTACCTGGTCGGCAAACTGCAAGAGACCTTCGAGATCTATCCGAACATCGGCTCGATCCTGCCGGCGATGGGATATGGGGAGGAGCAACTGCGCGATCTGGAGGCCACGATCAACGCCACCGACTGCGACGCGGTGGTCATCGGCACCCCCATCGACCTCAACCGGATCATCGATATCGAGAAACCGACCACCCGCGTGTTCTACGATCTCCAGGAGATCGGCGAACCGAACCTGGACGGAATTCTCGGGGATTTCGTCTCGAAGCACGGTCTGGCGTAGGTTCGAATCGAGAACGGCACAGGGAGCGGCGGCGCGGTTCCGGTGCCTCCGACGGAGGAGACGTCCTGGTGGAAGAGAGCGAACTGCGTCCGGCGACCGATTTCGCGTTCAACCGCTACTTCGTCGATCTCTCGACGGGTGAGGTTCGTCATGAGCGCGTGCAGTGCGAGGACCTGGAGGACGCATTGGGGGGCATCGCCAGGGCGACGAAGCTGCTCGACGATGTTCGAGTAGACGACCCGTATTCTCCCGACGCGCCGCTGGTCATGAACCTCGGGCTGTTGAGCGGCACGCGGGTCATGACCGGGCTACGAACCTTCTTTCACGGCTACTCACCGCTGAAGGGGTCGCTGGCCGGTAGTCCCGGGTTGATGTGGACGGCCGGTTCGGGCCATTTCGGGACCAAGTTGCGCGGGCTCGGGGTGGAAGAGGTCGTGTTCACCGGCCGTTGCGAGCGTCCGATCTTGCTGCGGCTCAGCCCGGGCGAGGATCCGAACGGGCCGGCGGTGTTCGAGTTCCTCGACGCCACCGATCTGGTAGGCCGGCACGTCAACCACAAGATCCAGGACCTCTACGGCCGGCATCCGGATGCCCACTTCGCGGTGATCGGACCCGCCGGGGAGAACTACCAGACGGTCCGGTACGCATCGATCGCCCTCTCGACGGACAACCAGCTCAAGACCGGAGACCCGAAGCCGCGCTTCTGCGGCCGCGGGGGTTTCGGCGGGGTGATGGGTTCGAAGAACCTGATCGGCATCATCGCCGACGGACCCAATCCGAAAGCCTCGAGCCGGGGCCTCAAAGAGATCAACCGGGAGATCAACCTCGGCGAAGGCAGCAAGGGATACCGGGATGTCGGAACGTGGCGGATGGTCGGCATGCTGCACCCCGCCGGCGGCCTTCCCGAGTACAACTTCGCTCCGCCCGGCAACGAGGACGGCGCCGCGTTGATGCGTCCGGCTGTGGAAGAAGGGCCGTACGTGGTGAAGGCCGAAGCCTGCTACCTGTGCGGCATCAAGTGCCACAAGAACGTCTACGACGACACGAACGGCGAGGCGGGTACGTTCAGGGCCAAGGTCGACTACGAACCGCTGGCACTGCTGTCGTCCAATCTCGGCATCTACGACCCCGATCAAGCCCTGACCCTGATCGACCTGACCGACGAACTGGGGATGGACTCGATCTCCCTGGGTGGTTCGCTGGGATACGCCATGGAGTGGAACAAGCGGCACCCGGACAGCCCCGTTGCCGGTGGCCTGTCGTACGGCGACTTCGAAGGCGTCCACGCGGCCATCGAGTCGATCGGTACCGGCGGCCTGCCGGAACTCGGTCAGGGTGTCATGCGACTCTCACTGGCCCGGGGAGAAACCGGATACGCTATGCACTCCAAAGGCGTCGAATACCCGGCCTACCTGCCCCACACCAACCCGTCCTACCCGTGGGCGCTCGCCGGGGGTCACATGTCGATGCGCACGTACCTACTGGCCATCGTCGAACGTGAGACGGACCTCGAGTACTGGATCGACGCCACCGTCAACCGGGGGCACCGTTTCATCCTCGACGACATCACCGGGCTGTGTAAGTTCTCGATGATCACTCCGGACCTCGAGGCCGAGGCCCTGCGCCTGGTCACCGGTCTCGACATCGACACCGAAGCGCTGGTCGGGGTCGTCGACCGCACCTTCCTCCGGGGCTATGCCAGCGAACGCGCCCGCGGGTTCGGCAGAGACGACTACGCGATGCCGGCCGAGGCGCACGAACCAATCGAGCACTCCAGCATTCCGCAGTTCAATACAGCCGAGTTCTTCGGCGAGTTGCGTGAACGGGTGATGCAGACGCTGGACGAAAGAGCGATCGCGGCCGGGTTTCTCTAGGACGCCGCGAAGCGATGCAGCCGGCTCCTGCTCGATCTCCGCGTGCCTGTGCGGCTCTCCTGATCACCCGTCGCTCAGGGCACCGGCTGCGGCCAGGTCGCCCTTCCACCTGTCCACGATCTCCCGGCGCTGGTACGGCGTCTTGTCGAGCCAGTCCTGTACGTCGATGGACGGGAAGCGCTCCCTGATGAGGTCGGCGGTGGCACGCGCCCGGCGTTCGAGACCTTGCTCCACCTGCGCCGCCGCCAGGACCAGCAGCGCTTCCAGATTGTTCGGCTGGAACTCGAGCACTCCCTCGGCAAGCGAAGCGGCCTCTGCGAGCCTCCCCCCGACGAACAGCGACGAGGCTTTCACCGTCGGATACCAGGGTTTGTTGATGCCCGTCATCCGCATGGCCAGGTCGAGCAGTTCGACGGCCCGTTCCCACTGGCCGAGATAGCGGCGCAGGCTGCCTTCGAGACCGTAGGTGATGTCGCAGGTCGGACGGATGATCTGAAGGTTGTCGAGCCTCGCCACGGCCTCGTCGACCCGTCCGCGTGACATGAGCACCGCCGCTTCGACCGCCTGCGCCATGCCGGTCTGATCCCCCACCGCCGCACCCTTCATGGCCAGATCGACCGCCTGCGACAGCGCGGCCTCGACATCCTCGACCCAGCCGTTCGCCGCGCCCAGCCACAGCGCAAACCCTGAGAGGACGAATCCATACGGACTGTTCGGATGCGACCTCGCCACCTCGCCGAACAGCTCAAGCGCCCGGTGCCAGCCATCCTTGGTGTCGTTGCGCAGGTGGTACCAGCCCAGATACACCTTCTCGATCGACGCCGGGTCATCGAGTTCGGCGTAGAAACGGGCGGGCTCGCCCACCACTAGTTCCACGTCGACCGAATGGGCAACCTCGTCGGCGATCTCCTCCGACAGCTCGAAGAGTTCGTCGACGGTCGTCATCCACTTGTGGGACTTGACCACGTTCATCGTGTCCATGTCGAACAGCACCGCGTACGCTCGAACCTTCTCCCCGAACTGGTGGACGCCCGTCTCGACCATGTACCGGGCACTCGATCCCGAAGCACCCCCCGGCTCGGCCTGGGCATCGATGACTTCGAGGTCGGGAATCATCGAAAGGCGGTGGATGAGGTCGAGACGGATCATGCCGACGGAGTTCCTCACCGCGTCGTCGACATCCTCGGTGTGGCTCGGAAGGACGGCGAGCGTCGGGGACTCGAGCGAAAGGGAGTCGACCCTCGCCTCTCGCCGGCCGTCGCCGGGCAGATCAGCAAACCGGTAGACGTCGACCTGCTCCGGGATGTTCTTGAGCCGCTGACTGCCCATCGGCCGGAATCGCAGCGCCGGTTCGTCCAGTTCGCGATAGACCCGCCCCGACACGGCCAATCCACCTGCGGGGGCAATTGATTGGATGCGGGCGGCGATATTGAGTGCATCACCCAGATAGTCGCCTTCAACCGTCGCGACTGGACCCAGATCCATGCCCATGCGGAACTCGAGCCGGCGGGTGTCGGGAAGATCGACATTCCGATGCTCGACGGCAGTGGAAATGGCGATGGCCGCTTTGAGCCCGGCCATGGCATCGTCGAAGACCGCCATGAAATTGTCGCCCACGAAGTTGGCAACACTGCCGCCGTTCGCGGTGACCGTTGCCTCGACGAGGCGGTGGTATTCGGCCATCGTGGCGGTGGTCGTTGCGAAGTCGTCGGCGATCAGTGCGCTGTAGCCAACCACATCTGCATTCAGCGCTACGAGGTCGCGCGCGGTATGCTCGGTCACGATCCTCCCCTCGTCTCGAGTAAATCTAGCTCGATGACATGCCTACAGACGCGCCTCGATACAAGGGATAGGCGGGAAGCATGGAGTTCCGGCTCCTCGGGCCGATCGAGGTGTCGGACGAGGGGCGACGGATACCTCTCGGAGGGCACCGGCAGAGGATGGTGCTGGCCGTCCTCCTGGTCGACGCCGGACGGGTCGCCGGACCGATCGCCTCATCGACGAGGTGTGGGGTGACGAGCCACCGGAGGCAGCGCGGAAAGCGCTGCAGGTTGGGATTCCCGTTCGAAGCCTCGGTGTTGGCCGTTGGGTTTGCGTCGGAGCGTCGACGGTGGACCTGAGGTCATAGCACGGTTGAGTCGGGTACTCTCGTTTCTATGGCCGTACTCCGCAAGGTCGTGAGTAGGCGGATGACCGTGATCTTCTTGATCGCTTTCCTAATGGTCGTCCATCTGTTGATCGTGCACGCCCACGATGACCCCTCCGCTTTGGAAGCGTGTCTTGTGGTGGCGGGTTCGGCGGTGTTGGCCCTCCTAGCCGGAGTGGTCCAGTCCAGTGAGCGGACGTCTGAGGGGGTGGTGACTACTGGCCGGTTGACGGTTCACACGCAGCTAGTCGGCTGGCCGCCGCCTTGTCGGGTAGGGACGGTGATGCGGCACTGATCCTTTCTCAATGTGATGTAGGTGCATGAGAGAGGAGAGAATCATGAAACGCACGTTCATCATCGTCGCCGGCCTGGCGGTTCTGCTGGCAGCATGTGGTGCTGAGCCGGGCACGGTGGACAGTCCCCGCCGGGTCGAGGTCAACGCCTCCGAAATGGCCTTCGATCCGGCTTCGATCGATATCACACCAGGTGAGACGGTCGAGTTCGTAATCACCAACTCGGGAGCTTTGGCCCATGAGTTCGTGGTTACCAACCAGGAGGAGATCGACGAGCATCTCGAAGGCGGGCACGAAGAACACGACGAAGGCGAGGAGGGACCCGAGGAGGCAGCACTCGAAGTCGAAATCGAACCAGGTGAGACCGAAACGCTGGTGGTCACGTTCGACGAGACGGACCATATGGCCCGCTTCGTCTGCCTGATCGAAGGCCACTATGAGTCCGGTATGGCCGGCGACTTCAGCTTCAGCAGCTAACCGAAACGTGAGAGGGGGCACCTCGTCGGGTGCCCCCTTCTGCTTCGACGGATTGGGATCAGTCGAGTCTTCGGCGTCGAAAGAGCATCACGTTGGAGGCCACGATGACCGTCGAGAGACTCAGCTCGGACGCTACCTGTCGGGTGTGACATGGATCAGGGCGTGCCGACGTGGTGTACGTCTGCCGGAGCTAGGTCTGGGCACGGGTCGATGAAGTAGGTGGCGCATTCGCCGTCGGGAAATCCACGGGTGATGCGGGAGTGGGCGATGTCGTCCGAAAGATGACCGTGCGCTTGGTCATTTTGTGAGCAGGGCACACAGGCCGAGTCCGGCCAACACACGCCTCGGCATGCCGCACCTCCACCATCACCGTCTCACCGGCTATGGGCCCCCACAGAGCCTCTCTAATCGGTGATTACGAACTCGGTGTAGTCGCCCGCTTCGTAGCCTCCCTGCTCCCATGAGAGGATGACATAGGTGCCGGGTTCGCCACCGCCCTTGGCCCCACCGATTGTGATGGTTGTCTCAGTGTTGGCGTCAACCCCCGCCGGGGTGAGAGGCGCCAGAGTCTGTTCGCCTTCCGGGAACGCATAGTCGGGGTAGACGAACCAGAAGTTGGTTTCTCCTGGCACCCAGTTCTCCTGGTCAAGGTCGAGAAGCCCATCCACGGTCGGTAGTGAGTCGGGGTCACCCTCGTAGAGGTAGAGCACCGCAAAGGTCTGATGCTCAGCAGTCTTGTTGGTGACCGTGAGCGTGAACGCACCGCCCCCAGCAGCGACGGTGGCGGGTACTGCATCCCAACCCGTCTCATTGATCACTATTTCAGGACCAGCAGGCGCCGAACACGCTCCAATGAGAACCGCTGCGATGAGTCCCCAGCCGAGGCTCCGCATCTCCGTCTCCCTTCGGTATCGAGCAGGAATCGTATGTGTTTCCTGATACCGCCATTGTCTGCCCCGTTCGAGCCCGACACATCCGGGACCTACCCTGGAATTGATATCGGGGAGAGGCTGGGAATCGTCGGGATCATTGCGGTGGTCGGGGTGTCCTGCCTCTCTCAGCCCGTGGAGCCCTGTGCTGGTGAAGAGCGATTTGATAGTTTGTGCCGTGCGCCTTCTCGGTGGCTGGGACGAAGCAAGCCTGGGTTCACGGGACAACGAGGTGAGCCGAGCGGTCTTGCGTGAGAACGTGTTGGCGGCGAGGTTGCATGATGAGGATGAGTTGAAAGGTGATACAGGATGCGTGTCACAACTTGGGCGGTTTCGCTTGTGGCGCTGCTGGCGGGGGCTGCATGTTCGGGTGCTGATGGAGTCATTGATGTAACCGGCGACACGGGAGTCTGCTCGACCGTGGATACAGAGTTCTCAGGAGAGCCGCTGGCCGATGCCAATCTTCCCGGACGATTCTTGGAGGCTGTGGTCGAGTGTCCCGACGTAGAGATGTCCGACGATCGTCTATCCGGGGTTGTTACGAGCGAGTTCCGATGTGAGTACTCGAACCGGAACGGCGAAATCGTTGCCGACTGCGTCTCCGACAGCGTTGTCACCAACGACGGTGGTACGTGGCGAGAAGACAATGGCACCTTCACAATCACTGGCACCGAGATAGGGGTACAGGGCGTCGTTTCTCAGGAGGGGGTTCGAGTGGGAACCGGCGACTACGAGGGACTCCAGTTCACCTACCGCATGGAAGGTGTCGAGCACACCTATCCATGGACGATTACGGGCAGGATCGAACCAACAAACTGAACCGATCACCGTATCGATCGCCCTGTCCACCGGCTTCCGGGGGGACGGCAGCGACACAAACCGTTCGGAATCGTCCAGGGCGTCGGTGGTCGACCACCACAAAAGCAGCGACCGGGCAAAGATCATCGGGGTGGTCGCTCAGCGTCGTGGGTCGACCCTCCATGCCGTTCGGCTCTTCACTGTCGCAACTTCTGGGCGGAGAATGACGTTGTACAGGTGGAGGGCTGATGCGTCGGATACCTGGGATCGTTGTGTGCGTCGTGTCTGTGCTGGCAGCCTGCGGGTCGAGCACTTCGACGACCGATGTTGCGGTGACTTCGTCGTCTCTTGCTCAATCGACTGTCACGATTCAGGCGTCTTCGACCTCGGTTCCTTCGGTTGCGCCTTCCTCGACGGAGGCAACTGCACCGACTGAAGTGGCTGTTTCCACGGTGACTCCGACAACAACGGGTGCGGGTTCGAGTCTGGTGCTGCGAGGGGACGGGCTGGGTGACTTCGACTTCGGAACACCGACCGCAGTGGTCATGGAGACTCTCGTCGAGGTGTTGGGGACACCTTCACCCGGGGAGGAGTACCCCTACGGAGGCCATCCGCTGCGACATGTGTACTGGGACGACGTCGGGTTGTCGGTGATCTTCAGCGACTACGAGTTCTACCGGGATGACGGTGTGGAGCATCTCGCTGGTTGGGGACACGGTCCAAAACCAACTGGTGAACCAAAGGCCGGGGGTGCGATTTGGAGGCTGCGTACCGCTGAAGGGATCGGGATCGGTTCTACGCTGACGGACATACAGGCAACCTACGGCGACCTGTTGGTGCTCGAAGACGCACCGTGTGACGGTCCTCCGACTTTGGCCTACCTGATCACTGCCGACCCCGACGATGTTCGCTTTCGGCTGTTCTTCTACTTCGATCGGGAAACGTCCGACCCTGCTGCCCAAATCGCTGCTCTGGCGGCAGGTGCCGGACCCGGCTGCTGACCCGCTGCCCAAGAGAGAGTCCCGAAGAGGGTCTCCTCGTGCCGCCTGGGCCGCCGTCTGTTGTTCTGTCCGGTGTGGCAACCGGGCAGGCGGGTGGATCGACGGCGAGCGTCTTGAGTCGGCTCTTG
>JABAHS010147364.1_pt1 | contig 11579 bp, 8 predicted proteins | sample 7062111 | NCBI WGS metagenome assembly JABAHS01 (sample SAMN14534600, study PRJNA622989) | marine sediment metagenome | biome: marine biome [ENVO:00000428]; feature: marine pelagic biome [ENVO:01000023]; material: deep marine sediment [ENVO:00002113]; isolation source: pool of 4 deep marine... | reverse complement strand
CTGCCGCACCGCGGCGCTCGGTGGCCAGGTGTACGCCTGTGACGACTGTCACGAACTGGCCTATAGTTACCATTCCTGCGTGAACCGAAACTGTCCGAAGTGTCAGAATGAGCAGGCCGAAGCCTGGCTCCAGAAACAAGCAAAGAAACTTTTGCCCGTGCCCTATTTTCTGCTCACCTTCACCCTGCCTGCTGAGTTGCGCAAGCTGGCACGTGCCCATCAAAAGCTCTTTTATGAGATTTTGTTCAAAGCTTCAGCACAAGCGATGCAAAAACTTGCTGGTGACCCAAAGTTTATCGGCGGCACCATCGGTTTTCTGGGTGTGTTGCATACCTGGGCGCCTGACATGCGCTATCATCCGCATGTCCACTATCTGGTGCCCGGCGGCGGCTTATCTGGCGATAAAACGAAATGGCTGCCTGCACAGAACAAGTTCTTTCTTCCGGTTCAGGCGCTCTCGCCCATATTTCGGGCCAAGTTTCGCGATGCCCTCAAACAAACCTCGCTGTTTAAAAAAGTTTCGGCTTGTGTCTGGCACAAAGACTGGGTCGTGCACTGCAATGGCCGCGAGACAAATCAGGGGACGATTCTCATTTCGATTTTGAGCCTGCAATCGCTAGTGACAGATTAAGACAACATGACTGATACGTTAATAAAGTTTACATTCAATCGAGCTTTTTTCGCTCCTTTATGAACTCCTCAGCTGCTCCAATCTTGTCAACCCTACTTCACTGTCATTTGGTACTAAGTCGATCTTACAAAAGAGACCACCAACCGTTTCTTTATAAGTTCGAAGAAAGGATTATACCTGAGCCGCGCAAGATCATCACCGATTAACAGTACCTTTTTCTCTCCTTTCGCATTGATTCCGCCCAACTTTGAATTGCGACCATAAAATCGGTCATCTGGAGAAATCGGAATACAGACATGAGATAGAGCAAACACATTTTCTGGCCATGCAAGGCTATCCAATTTGTCAAATTTTCTCTCGGCGTCCGTTACCTTATCAGGTAACTCAGAAACCATCTTGATAACGATACCCGATTCGTATCCATGACCATCTGCCTTTGGTTTGTTGGAAACCACCCAAACTTTCGCGACCAGATTCTTGATTGTTTGTGAATGAAGCAGGCTATCCTCTTTAACATCCTCGCTTATTATAGTTTCAGCCAGGCGATTTATATCAAAAAGAAGGAGTTCGCTCTCTTTGGAGGCGATTTTCTCGAACATATCCACCAATTTATCAGTCTTGACAGTGGCGTCGACGCGGGACTGAAACGCATAGATTGGATGTAGCTTATCTCTAATGGTCTCGTCTCGTGCAATTTCTTTAATTAGCTTTTCGTTTGCCTTTGTGAGGTCATATATCTGGTCTCCAGCATTCTTAGCAAAGGAATTATACTTGAAGGGGTCATATTCAGGCTTGAGATCAAGCCATTTGAATTTTTTGAACCATGGCATCCAACTTATAATTTGGTGCAAGTCCAGTACGTCGGCAAAAGGGTCCACGCCTATGGCAGGAGATATCAGTAACAGCTTATCCGGAACTCGGTGATTTTCGACAGAGGAAACCCTTAATTTTTCAGAGGAAGTCTCTAAGAAATATCTCAGTGTAAGAGCCCCACCAGTTGAAAAACCACCAACATAAAACTTCCTGTCACTTCGATTTTCGATTTTTTTCAGAACCATCCTTGCTCCAAACTTAACAGCAGAATACCAGTCCCTCCAGGTTACCTCCAATAACCCACCCGGAACACTTCCGTGTCCGGGTAGGCGGAGCCCGATGACATAGAACCCACTATCAGAAAATACTCTACCTATTGCTCTTAAATGATACGGAGAATCGGTTAAACCATGAACAAGCAAGATTCCGCCTTTTACCTCTTCTCCATCGGGCAAGAACTCAAATGATGCATTTAAATTCTCACCATCCACATAGGGCGAACTCTTATTGTTGCGCGCATATCTATTATAAGAAGACGTCTCATCTATGCTGACGTGGTCTTGTATAGTGTCGAGAAATTGGCTCTCCGCTGCCAAATACTCGGAAAAATCATTATAGCTGGCTTGGGTTAAATTGTCCTCCAATTGGGGAATATTATGCCATGGCTGTAAATCAGACATCTTTCTGGCAGAGATGCCACGGTAAATCACGATGGCTATAAAGATAATAATTACTGAAAGCGCGCTATATCCAATAATCTTAAAGATACCGGCCATCAGAGACCTCCTCTCCTTTAAACGGTTTAATAACGAAGAACCGCTGAATACGATGCCCTAATCATAAAATTGACATTAGCACCGAATAATTAATTAATCTGGAAAACTTCCCTTTTGGATCATGCAATATCAACACAACTAACGCGCAAGCGACGCCTTACAACTGAACTTTAGTGAAAGTTGTAAAATCACGCTCACTAAGCTTGTCGTGTTGAGTTGAGGGTTAGGCACCTTCGCGCGTGAAACCTACTCCTAATCACGCATCAAAATGCTGATTAATTAGTGACTGAACGAAAACTCGTTAGTGCACGTCATTCCGGCATTGTTTTGTGCCGGAATCTCCCGAAATTAGGCAGGAGATTCCCGAACAAAAGATCTCGGGAATGACAGCAACAGCCCGTTTTCGTTCAGTCACTAATTATATTAGCTTCCGCTCAAGCACTTCAGCAAAAATATCAGCTTGCCAATTCAACCAGCCGCTCTTGAAGTAATACGTCCCCAGTTGGGACGTCCCTGCCTTCAACGTAGCGGGCGAAATTGAAATCTGTCGTCTGTTTCAGTATGATCAGGTCGAGCATGGCATTCGCGTCGCTCAGGCTGACTTGAGGATTCAGCGCAAAAGCAGCTTCGGCAAACATCATGGTTCCGAGGGGACGGACGGCATCACCGCCATAGATGGACCGGACACTCTTGTTAAACGTCTCGGTTATGTTCGCCCCAAAATCCGCAAGCACTTTCACCGCTTCCGATGGTTCGCTGCTCGCTTTCTTTGCAAATTTTGCCAGCTTAAGCCCGGCATCGTGGGCGCCGTGCACGATTTCCGACTCAACCAGAAACAGACTTCGGAAATGCATTTCTGTATTGCCATTGATCACATCGCTCAGAAAGCCCGCAACACGCTCGGGATCGTAGAACTTGGCTTTGCCTTCCATTCCCGGAGTCGCCTCCACGCGATTGTGGACTTGTTCGAGGAGACGGGCCAGTCTCGCGGCAGTCAAGTTGTTGTTTAGCATCGCCTCTTGTTGATTACGGTCAGGCCAATTCCAGTATACGTCTCGGTCTGTACTTATCTTCTTCAGAGCATTGAACGATGTTTGAATTGTCGTAGAAGGCGGCACGGCTGCGTAGGCCAAAAGCACCGAAGCAGGTACGATGTTCTCATAATTCTCAACATTTTGGAAATAATAAAACGGCAGCAGCTGTTTTAGTTTGGCCTGCAAACGCCGAGACATGTTCATGTATTGAATGGCCTTTTTGTCCGATGGCGCTTGCAGCCAGGCCGAGGCAATTTCAGAAGACAGACTTACCTGCAAAGAAATGAGGGTGTGGCCAAAATTGTCCGTCCCGTTGGACTCCAGTTGATCGATGGTCTTGTCCAGATCGCCAACCCAGGTGTCGAACGGGGCACTGATGGCACCATCGTGCATCGCACTAAACGAGGACGGAAAATAGGCTTTCACATAAGGCTTCAACTGGTATTGCACGTCGGCTCGTTTCATATTTCTTTTTGCCTGTCGGAACGAATACGAATAGGTTAGAGCATCCGTCGAATGGATGCGGACCTGGTTCGCGTTGACTTTGAGAAACCCTCCAACCGCGAGTGTGCTGACCTGCTGGTTTTTCCGCAAAACAATGTCCTTGGCTCCAAGCTCGTAGACCAGTACGCGGCCGTCGTCTTCATCAACCGCATTCACTTTTGCCAGCGAATTATTGATATGCTTGACGCTGCTTTTGAAAAATGGCAGGCTTAATTCAACCGAACTTTGGCGGTTGATTTCATGTGTGAGGGTTGCGGCTTTGAGCCGAATCCCCGAATGGGACTCTGCCATGAGCTTGTCAAACTTGCCGCCAATGGCCTGTTTCAAATGCTTGCTGACATCTCCTTTCCCAAAATCGAAAACCACATCGATAAGCGCTTGATTGGTGGTGGTTTTTTGGTAAGCGGCACTGAGTTTAAATTCATATTGTCTCGTCAGGGCTTTGAGGGTCTTGTCATAAAACTCTTGACGTTTTTCAAAAAGCAGATGAATTGTCTTTCTGATGTCATCTAATTTAGACAAATTCAACGTCTCGCCCAGAAAGTCCGAGAGTTTCGCTTTGAGCCATTCATCCAGGTCTTTGAAGTCGGTCTCAGAAACGACGTTTTCGATTTTATCCAATTTCAGACGCTGGTTGAGATTGTCCTGAAGCTTGATCAGCGTTTCTTCCATCAATTCACCGTCCAGAACCTCGGACGCTTTTTGAGCAACTTCCTGGAACTTTTCAAACGCTTGTGAATCCGTCAGCACAGAGAGGAGGCTGTCCAGAGGAATCAAAGACAAGAGGAATTTGCCTGCGGGGGTTTTAAAGAAATCGACATCTGCGATTTTGTCTTCCAGGTGTCGCTTAATGCTTTGCTCGTCGCTCTCGGTAATTATGTTGACGATGTTGCGGATATCCGACAGATCGACGTTTTCCTCCACGAGTTTCCACAATGTCGTGGCAGCTTTGTGATCGAGTTGGTTCCATTTTTCGAGAAAGCTTTGCAGTCGGCCTTTGGCTTCGTCGAAGGCGGTTTCGGGATCGACGCCGGTGACGTCTGCAACAAATTTCTTGAAATAATCAACGCTGATACCGCCGAGGAGTTCAGAGATGTCTTGATTGGGATTCGTCCATTTTTCTATCACCTCAAGGTCTTTGAGAATTTGGGCGCCGTGTGTGCCAAAGACGGCCTTAACCAAATCGTTGAAGTTATCCGGAAGAAAGGAGTCAAAGTCTGCTTGAACAGAGGCACGTGTGTTGAGGGCAAAATTCCAGCCCTTTTTTCGTTGTTTGAAAAGGCGCAGGCGGAGTTCTTGCGTTTGCTCATCGCTGGCGTCGCGCCCTATCAACAGTGCAAACTTGCCGCTGGCCTGAAAGCCAAGCGCCGCAGTCACACCAAGCTGCAGCTGAAGGCCGATATCGCCGCTGAGTCCCTTCAGTTTCGCTTCTTTCACCCAGTTAAAGTTGTAGCCGAATTGGGCGCCGAGCGTCAGGGCGATGGCGCTGTCTACTTCCGAAATCAGCCAGGTGCCGGGTTCGAAATCCTTGATGGAATCGACTTGAGACGGCAGCCTCCAACTGTTCAGGGTTTTCTTAACTGCCGTCAATGCACCTGTGCTCTTCGGCAGGCGCCGCATCACTGCGAACATGGCTTCGCGCTTGCCGTCTGCTCCAAATTTCACTAAACCCGGCCCGCCCAAAGCCACGGCACCACTGGTCGACGCTTCGAGGTCGTACCCCCATCTCAGGAGCAGATAGAGCGAGTCCGCGCTGTCTTGTAGATCTAATGCTGGTGCGATGTTGTCATCAAGCCCGAGCGATCCGATCAAGGAGTTGGCATCCTGATAGACGCCCAATCCCGAGAAGGCGCTGGCATTGGCGCCGCCTTTGAAGGTGACCTTTTTCGAGCCTTTGCCAAATTCAATATCCTTACCGCCTTCTGCATTGATGGCGATTTTGCCAAGCTCTATCTGTCGCTCGGGAAAGGGACTGTCATTCTTAAGCGCCAGTAAGACCTGCGGATCCGTATCTGCGCCTAGTTGAATACCAGCGCTGGAAGTCCCGCTTAGAAAAGTTTTGTTCTTTTCAAATTTTACGAGCGTTCTTTCATTCATTGTTCAATTCCCCTTGTTTTAATTTTGAAATTTTCGCTAGGCAGAAAAGACCAGAAGTATTTAAGCACAGTAGGTGGTTCCAGCACTTCATAACCCGTTGTTCATTAAATATTCTTGCTTACCGATATTCTACAAGTGTTTTTCAATTCATGAATTATTCAGGTTAAATGATCCGGCAAATTACCGTACTCGTAATTCTATTTTTTGTCGGGAGAAATGGTGGTTTTGCCTTCAACTATTCGCCTTCATTCAATTTTGATGACTTTTTTCAGGGTAGAACTAAGGATCTGATTTTTCTGGTATCCCAACCGGTGAGGACGTGCGGTATTTACAGGACTTTCTCCGTACTCGAATCTTCCAACTGAGTGTGGCTCGTGTGTGCTGCGGCGGGATAGCGGAATATAAGATAATTTCTATGTAGTAGCAACAAAAAATGACACAGAAGATATGTTGGTTGGTCATAAACGACAGGTTTTAGGTTTGACTTGCAGTTTGATATTTTGTACATTCTGTTGTTTTGGGTGGATTCACTCCGAATTCTTAGCCAGTAATCGTTTTACAAAAATCAGAGAATAGGGAAAGGGGAGTCAATGGAAATCAAGAACTTGGGCTTGTTCACTACATTCGCAGTTCTAATTTTCTGCATGTGGTGCAGAGGATGGACTCAGGAATCACCTGGAGGGTGGACGCCGGGGGTGATGATAAAGTTCAAACGAGTCAGCGACCCAGCGGTCTCTCCCGATGGTCGCCTGATTGCTTACACCATATCAACACCAATCATGGATAAAGAAACCTCCGAATATTTGACACACATTTGGGTGGTATCGTCCGATGGTAAACGAAATCAACAATTTACGCGCGGGGATGAATCGTGTGCCAATCCCAGCTTTTCTCCAGACGGGAGATATTTTGCTTTCACCACGGCCAGGGGAGAGGATGGCAAGAATCAGATATGGGTGCTGTCGTTGAAAGGCGGCGAAGCGGAACAGATTACTCAAGCGGAGGACGGGGTGAACGCATATGCCTGGTCGCCGGATGGCAAGCGTATCGCTTACACCATGAACGATCCGGAAACCGAACTCGAGAAAGACAGGAAGAAAGCCAAGTTAGACATGAAGGTGTTGGACACCAACTACAAGTACGCTCACCTTTACACGATCACTGTTGACAAGGACGTGAACGGCGATCGTGAGGTTCAAAGATTGACGTCCGGCAATTTTCATATCGGTTCACTTTTTGGGACTCGGCCGTTCGATTGGTCGCCCGATGGACGCATCATTGCGTTTGAACATCGTATCAATCCCAAAATTGATGAGTGGCCGACCACGGATATTTCCACGGTTCCCTCCGACAGCGGTGCGGTCACCCCGTTGGTCACGTTTAGCGGAGCAGACATGATGCCCCGATATTCGCCGGATGGCAAGTGGCTGGCGTGTGTTTCGGATGGCGGCAATCCAAGATGGGCCTTTGCTATTGATATTTACATTGTGCCGGCGAAAGGCGGCGAACCTCAAAAACTTGCCGAGACACCCGATCGGTTTCCGCGGCTCATCGGCTGGTCAGATGACAGCAAAGAAGTTCTTTTTGCGGAGACAGACCAAACGAGCCGTCGGGTCTTTGTTCTTCCAAGGAATGGCACGCCACCGGAGATGTTTACACTCGGACGCGGAAATTTCATAAATGCTTCACTGAGCCAGGATGGTGAGACACTCGCTTTCATTCACGAAACCACCGACACTCCGTCAGAGGTTCATGTGACATCGACTGGAACGTTTGACCCCAAGAAGCTGACGAACATTCATTCCGATTATCCAAAATTTCGAATGGGAAAAACGGAAGCCATCACCTGGACATCCAAAGATGGTCTGGAGATTGAAGGCCTGTTGACCTATCCTGTCAATCATGTTTTGGATCGACTGCACCCACTAATTTTGCAGATTCATGGCGGGCCTGCGGGCGTGTTTACGGAAACCTACACGGCTCGGAGTTCGGGTTATCCGATTCAGGCGTTCGCTCAGCAGGGCTACGCGGTCTTGCGTGCAAATCCTCGTGGCAGCAGCGGCTACGGCAAGGAGTTTCGATTTGCGAACTACAACGATTGGGGATTCGGCGATTACGATGATCTGATCGCAGGCGTCAACAAAGTCGTGGGCCTGGGCGTGGCTCATCCCGACAGCCTCTGTGTCATGGGTTGGAGTTACGGCGGATACATGACGTCGTTTATCGTGACCAAATCGAATCGGTTCAAAGCAGCGAGCGTGGGGGCGGGCGTCACCAACCTGTTTAGCTTTGCCGGGACTGCCGACATCCCGAGTTTTTTGCCCGACTATTTCGGCGGCGAGCCCTGGGATCGACTCGACACGTACATGAAGCATTCGGCGATGTTTCAGATTCAGGACGTGACCATTCCGACTCAGATCATACACGGCGAAGAGGACGAGCGGGTGCCCATCTCCCAAGGACATGAATTGTACAACGCCCTCAAGCGGCAGGGCTGCCCCACGGAGATGATCGTCTATCCGAGAACCTCACACGGTGTGCGCGAACCCAAGTTCATCCAGGATATCGGTGAGCGAGTCATTGCCTGGTTCAACAGGCACCTGGACAGAAAGGGCAGGGCGGAGCCGGTTGTGACAAAATGAGTCGCTCAAACGTGACTGACAGCCCTAGTTTGGGACACAGAGTACACCGGGGGGAACTAAGGACACCGAGACAAGGCACAATGATTTTCGGAAATAATTAATCTAACGATAACGGGTCTCGCTTTTACTAATTCGTCTACAATTATTTTGTTTTTTAAAATCTTTTTGTTCAAGTAAGCAAAAATTGTGTTTTGGTCTACTCGGTCAAGATCCTGAGTACTCTGTGTTCAAATAATCTATTTTGGGCCTGAGATTCTCTTTAACGGAGACCTGTCATCAAAAGGAGGGAGATGTCAACATGATCGAGGTTCACAATTTACGAAAGGAGTTCAAACTTACCCGGCAGCAGAAAAAGGAGCTGGGAACGGAATCGAAAAACGGGAAAGTGGAGGCAGTCGCGGGAATCTCCTTCACTTGCAAACCGGGGAGAATTTTTTCGCTTTTGGGACCGAACGGAGCGGGTAAAACCACCACCTTGCGTATGATTGCTACCATGTTGCAACCGACCTCGGGCAGCATCAAAGTGGGTGGCTATGACACCGTTACGCAGGCGCAACAAGTGCGGCGTCGATTGGGTTTTTTGACCGGAACCACAAGACTTTACGACAGGCTGACGCCTGACGAATTGGTTAAATACTACGCGGATTTACACGAGATGGACAAAGACGCGTTCAAGAAACGCCGCGATGAAATCTTTACCCGCCTGGAAATGCACGAGTTTGCCGGCCGACGCATTGCCAAACTTTCGTCGGGAATGAGGCAAAAAGTGTCCATTGCACGGACAATTGTTCACGATCCCCAAATCGTGGTCTTTGATGAACCGACGGCAAGTCTGGATGTGATCACGGCGCGCAACATCCTCGATTTAATCCGGAGCTTTCGCGATTCGGGCAAAACCGTCATATTTTCCACGCACATCATGGGGGAAGTCAGCCTGCTCAGCGACGACCTGGCCATCATTCATGAAGGCAAACTTTGTTATAACGGAAGCTATCAGGATTTCGTGAACAACATGAAATCGAAATCTCTGGAGGATGAGTTTGTTCGATTAACGGAGGAGGTTTAAATGGGTTCAATCTTTACCATTTTCAAAAAGGAATTGATCGACACAATGAGAGATCGTCGCACGATCATCACCATGGTTGTGGTACCGCTTCTGGTTTTTCCTGTGTTAATTATGGTGACCACGAAGATTTCAATCTCACAGGCTCAAAAAGCCAAAGAGAAAAAACTGCGGATTGCTGTAGTCTCCGAAGAAAGTGGCGCACAATTCAAAAACATGCTGGCCAATCGCGACGACGTGATTTTGATCGAAGCTCTTCCTGCTGACAGCATTCGTGCCTTCATTCGAAAAGACAGTTTGGATGGCGCGTTTGTGTTTTCCAGGTTTTTTGACAGACAAGTGGAAAGCCTTCGGGCCGGAAAAATTAAATTCTATTTTCGTTCAACAGAAGACCAGGACATTGTTAATGACCGCCTCGAGGAACTCATCAATGAATATGAAGAACAACTGCTTTCAGAAAGATTCAAACGATTGGAGCTCGACAAAGAGGTGATCAAAGCCATCGATTTGACCGAAGTGGACATTGCCACGGCGCAAGAACGCATCGGCAAAGCCATTGGCGGATTCCTGCCGTACATTTTCGTCATCTTTTGCTTTGTGGGCAGCATGTATCCGGCTATCGATCTTGCAGCCGGCGAAAAGGAACGGGGGACATTGGAGACTTTGCTAACTTCGCCTGTCAACCGGTTCGAAATTTTGCTGGGAAAATTTGGTGTGGTGGTCCTCACTGGCATCGGCTCAGCGCTTGTATCCATCCTGGGCTTGTATATCGGCATTCGACAGGCCACTGAAATTCCGCCGGAAATCATGGAAGTCATCAGAGGCATTTTGGAACTGAAGTCCATTGCGTTGCTGTTTTCGCTGTTGTTGCCACTGACCATCTTCTTTGCCGGAATTCTGTTGACGGCCTCGATGTACGCCAAGACCTTCAAGGAAGCTCAGAGTATCGTCAGCCCGCTGTCATTCATTGTGATTTTGCCGGTAGCCATTGGACTGATACCAGGCGTCAACCTCGACAGTACAACGGCGCTGATCCCGATTCTCAACGTTTCGTTAGCCACGAAAGAAATCATTTCGGGAACCATCAAATTCGGCCTACTGTTTGAGGTGTATGTTTCTCTCATCGTTTTGGCGCTGCTTAGTCTGTACGTTTCCTCAAGACTGTTTTTGCGTGAAAGTGTGATTTTTCGTGGTTGAGTTAATCTGATTGGCCTGGACGGTGAATACAAAGAAGAAACGCATTAAGAAGATCAGGCTTTCGGGACATGCCAGAGATAACTTAAGGTCCAGAGGTACTTCCAAAACTGAGATAATTGAGGCGATTCAATCTTCAGAATGGGCACCTGCTGAACGTGGGAGACTTGAATGGCGAAAAGAATTCGAATTTCAGAAAGAATGGAATGGCAAGTTTTATGCAACAAAACAAGTCCGCCCCATTTTCGTTGAAGAAAAAAACGAGATTGTGGTTGTTACAGTCTATGTTTATTATTATTAGCAGGAGATTAGAAATATGAAAATCACCTACGACGCGGAAGTCGATGTTTTATATATTCGTTTCATTGAAACGACGGTTACCACCCAACACGTTGCAGAAGGAATTGCGGTTGATTATGACCGCGACGGTAAGATAGCCGGTATTGAAATTCTTGATGCACGTAAACGATTTGGCGACAGCGACGTGTTTCGACAAGTTGTCTTGGAAGATATTGCTTTGCAAAAACCGGATACGTTAACGGCATCTGGATAATAAATTGAACTGATAAGTTCTATGAGCAAGAAAATCCGAGTTGGTATTCTATTTGGGGGGAAATCCGCGGAACACGAAGTGTCTTTGCAATCGGCAAAAAATGTCGTCGATGCCATCGACAAAGAAAAATATGAAATCGTCCTCATTGGCATCGACAAACAGGGGCGGTGGTATCTGAACGAAGCCTCCAATTTCTTGCTGAATGCGGACAACCCCAAGTTGATTGCGTTGAACAAAGCCAATGAGAACGTGGCGCTGGTCACCGGCAAGAG
>JABAHS010021454.1_pt1 | contig 11583 bp, 15 predicted proteins | sample 7062111 | NCBI WGS metagenome assembly JABAHS01 (sample SAMN14534600, study PRJNA622989) | marine sediment metagenome | biome: marine biome [ENVO:00000428]; feature: marine pelagic biome [ENVO:01000023]; material: deep marine sediment [ENVO:00002113]; isolation source: pool of 4 deep marine... | reverse complement strand
CATCGCGAAACTGGACGGCCGTGGGCATGAGCAGAAGTCTCGTGTAGCCCGAGAGATCGAAATCCGGCCTCACCCACGCAGCCTCCATGATTGACGGGTGTACGCGATGAAGACCCTCTTCGGTGACATTGGCGTCCGCCTCGGTTGCGAGCGGGAGCTCCGCCCCGCTGCCGACCGCGTACCAAAACAGCACGAGCCCAGCTGCGGTAGACAACATCTTCGTCGGTATCCTGCGTTTCACAGTTCTCCTCTTCTGTGAGCCAATATTCAATGAATATTGGGGCAAGAGACCGAAATTCAAGGAGTTAGCTCAATGGGGTCAGGCCCCAAGAATTCGTACGTGCAATTACGTATTACGGCCACAGTGAGTCGTCATGAATGATGATCGGCAGAACATCAATTAGAAAGGTCACTCTTCATACCAGCGCCCAAAGCACACAGTAGTTCACATGCTCACGAGCTCGGGTAGCTGGCGTGTAACGATTCTCACTGACCGGGGAGAGCGCGGAGATGGATGTCTTGGATTGGCTCTTTAACACCTCACTCGCCGAGATTGTAAGGTCGACGACGTGGGCCTATCCATGGGTGAACGCCTTTCACAGCGTCGGCATGGGTTTCCTCGTGGGCGTGATCTTCATGGTGAGCTTCCGGGTCCTAGGTTTCGGGCGTTTCTCGATTGCGCCGTTTCAGAGATTCACGATCGTCATCTGGATCGCGTTTGCCTTGAGCCTGACAACGGGCTTCGCGCTATTCGCTGCGAACGCACCGGCGTTTTTCTCCAGTCCAACGTTTCGCATCAAGGTGTTGCTTCTCGTGCTGGCCGGCGTCACTGCCTGGATGCTCTGGAGGAACGTCTTTCGCGATGGAGCCAGCTGGTCGGCAACGGGCGATGCTCCGCGAGCGCACAAAATCATCGCAGGCGTATCAGTCGTGTTTTGGCTCGGGGCAGTCTTTGCGGGACGTATGACGGCCTACCTACCCTAGCTCGTGAGGAAGTGAAATGAACGCTTGGTTAGAGAGCTCCTGGCTCAACGGACTTATCCTTTCCTCGAATTGGGCATTTCCCATCTTCGAGGCTTTTCACTTCGTCGGCCTGTGTCTGCTGATGGGGGCGATCGCAGTCATCGATCTGCGCCTTCTGGGCTTTGCCTCGCGCTTACCGGCCCGGGTGATTCATGAGCTCCTTCCCTGGGCCTGGCTCGGCTTCGCGATCAACCTGATTACGGGAATCCTGTTCTACGTCACGAACCCGAGTTTTTACTATCCGAACATGGCATTCCGCGTAAAGCTGGTTTTGTTACTGCTCGCGGGCGCGAACGCATTATGGTTTCAACTGACTGTGCACCGTGACTTGGATACCTGGCCGGAAGGGGCCGCTGTGCCTGGACAGGCTAAGGCGATGGCGAGCATCTCGCTGGTACTGTGGATAGGAATCATCTGTTTCGGCCGGTTCATCATGTACTGGCCGCCTATTTGATTAGGTCGGAGTGAGCTAAGCGAACGGCAGGCGCTCATAGAGCCACGGGCGGGAACCACTCCCGCTTGCCGTCACTCGTTCGGCGCCCACCAGCTCGGTGTCGCACTGGGCCGCCCGCCGAGGTCGGACAGCTGATCCAGTCGCTCCGTCAGCACTTCTGCCCAGCGGTCCACCAAGTCCGGAGTTTGGTGCCATGCCGCATCCGCCTCCAACAGCCCTTGTGCGTGTCGCGTGTCGATGGTGCGCGCCAACAGCTCGGCGGTCGCAGCATCCCTGAGCTCGAGGACGACAACGACAGACCAGGGAAATTTGATGATGGTGTAGGTACTGCTAGGCGACGTGGGAGGAATGCGAGAGACGACGTCGACGAGGAACCCCTGAACGACGAGCAAGTTAGTCCCGTCCCCGGCGTAGTGCTCGAGAGTGTCTTCTTGCGCGAACTTCGCCTCGACGGCTTCGCGCCACAATTCGCGCATCCGTTCCTGCCTCTCCTCCGGGATAGGGAATTCGTCCGCTAGGCCTATATTGCGCGCGTCGCTCGATCCTAAGTGCACGTCGCGAAACTGGACGGCCGTGGGCATGAGCAGAACCCGCGTGTAAGAGGAGAGATCGAAGTCCGGCCGCACCCACGCGGCCTCCATGATCGTCGGGTCGACGCGATGAAGCCCGTCGTCCGTGACGTTGCCATCGCCCTCCGTCTCGAGCGCGGGCTGAGCCGGGCTGCCGGCCGAGAACCAGAGCAGCCCGAATCCAACCGTAATAGACAGGATTCTCGTCGGTAGTCTGCGTTTCATGGCGTTCGCCTCTGCAAACCGATATTGGGTAGATATTAGGGCAAAAGACCGACAGGGAGTAGTTCGTAGAACCACGGCGGGAACCACGCCCGCTTGCCGTCAGTCAGTCGGCACCCACCAGCTCGGTGTCGCACGGGGCCGCCCACCAAGCTCGGATAGCTCATCGAGCCGCTCCGTAAGGACCCCTGCCCAGCGCTCCACCAAGTCCGGCGTTCGGTACCAGACCGTACCGACGTCCAGAAGGCCTTGAGCGTTTCGCCGATCGATTGTGCGTGCCAATAGCTCCGTGGTCTCAGCATCCCTGAGCTCGAGAACGACGACGGCCGACCAGGGATTGTTGACGAGGGTGTACGTGCTGCCATNNCCCCTTCGTACTGCTCGAGCGTATCGTTGCGCGCAAACCTTGCTTCGACGGCGTCACGCCACAATCCAGTAAGCCATTCCTTTCTGTCGTCCGGGAGCGGGAATTCCTCGGTGCCGGCTCTAGCGTCATCCCGTCTTTCAGGCACTTCGCGAAACAGCGCGGACGTGGGCATGAGCAGGACCCGCGTGTATGAGGAGAGATCGAACTCCGGTCGCACCCACGCGGCCGGCATGATCGTGGGATCGACCCGATGAAGGCCGTCGTCGGTGACGGCTTGATCCACCTCGGTAACGAGCGGGGGCTGAGCCGGGCTGCCGGCCGAGTACCAGAGCAGTCCGAGTCCAACCACGATGGACAGGATTGTCGTCGGTAGTCCGCGTTTCACAGTCCTCGCCTCGCTGTGCTCCAATCTCACTAATATTGGGCTAAGAGACCGAACTTCAATAGCTTAGTTCAAACGGGGTCAGAGCTTACGCACGTAAAGTCTCATGGCCAGCACGAGAATCCCGGCCGCGCACAACAGTATCCCGCCGAGCCGACCCAGCGCGTCATCGCCGGAGCTCACGAGCAACAGCACGCCAGCCACGAGATAACCGACGGGAAGTAGCTTGTAGAGCCACGGAGGAAACCACACGCGCGGCATCGAGTTCCTCACTCCACCCCGTCGCCGGGCCGGGACGAGTCGAGCAACAGGCGCTGCCCGTCGGGTAACGTCAACTCACGCGCATTGGCACGGTTACTGCCATCCAACGCCTGATAACCGCGCACGACGACCTCGGTGCCTACGGGTAAGGAGCTCTTTCTCAAGCCCCTGCGGAACATCGAGTTCGGCGAGCCCGCTTCGATCCGCCACGTCTCGACGGCGCCATCGCCGGTGGTCACGTCGACCGTGATCCAGATATGCGGATTGATCCAGTCCGTTTCGGTGACGACCCCCTGCAGCTCGACCGGCGCGGCCGCATCGAATACGGCCGAGAACGAATGATGACTCCAGGCCGATTGCGTTGCGCCCAGCAGGACAGCCATGCCGATAACGAGACGTTTTACATTTATATGCATTTGAACTCTCCGTTTATCCGCCTCACTCCACGCGCGAGTACTCGTAGTCCCCGGAGACGTGAATCACCATGAGGTCTGTCACCTCACCTTCCTCGTTGATGATGAAACGGAAAGCGAGGCCCAGGCCTTCGAACAGCGTCTCGGATCGCGGCACGAGCGGCCGCGGCGCGCCCTCGTCGAGGCCTGGGGAACCGAGACCGGCACCGCTCGAGATACCAGCGATCGTGGCGAACAGCTCGCCGTCGGCAACCGACACCTCGAACGTCCGCTCGCGGCCCGCGTAGATACCGGTGTAGCTGCCAACGTAGCTTGCGAGCACCTCGGGCGGTACCGTGACGGCGGCCTCGGAGAGGCTGCCCTCCCAGTCCGCGCTATCGGTCTCGCAAACCGCCTCGAGCATTTCCGTATCGGCCCCGAGCTCCATGTCGACGGTAAATCCCCACGGTCGCGTGAACGCACCGGGATCGGTGAACGTGACCTCGAGCTGCATATGACCGAAGTCGGAACGTGTGTAGCGCTCTGTGATCGAGAGCTGCTCGGTGTGCGAGACGCCGAAGCGACTGACCCAGGTCTTGTCGTTGAACCCGGCACTGTCGACGACCAGCGTGTCGCCGTCCCAGCGCCCGACCGAATACCCGGCCCACGTCGTCAAAGGATCGGCTTCGAGCTCGCGGCCGTCCAAGTGGATGACGCGATGGGTGAGGTTCTCGTTCAGGATCGCGATGGTGCTCGGCGATTGAACGATGCGTTTCCAGCCGCCGAACTGCTGGCTCTCGGGCCCGCTAGGCAGACACCTATAAAAGGGGCGTGTCCTGTAGTACTCCAGTTGACGCTGACGGACGAGGTCGGCGACCCATGGCTGCAGCGTCTCGGTATCGAGACGGACCAGCGGTGTCGACCCTCTCCATACACCGTTGAAGTCCGGATGCCCATCGGGTCCACGCGGCGCCGGTGCACCGAGATCCGGCGCTCCGTCGGCCGTGCGTGGGATGTCAGGCCACGGACGATCCAGCCATTGGGCCGCGGCGGGCATCGCGCCCGCGAACAGTATCAGTACCGCGAGGAAGAGCTTCATATTTCCCCTCCGGTCAACGGGAACCGCGTTCGGGCATCATCCGATGCCCGGCCCGCCGCGTCCAGGGTTTAGAGGCCGATCGCTGCCATTCCGGCACGCACGGCCTGGGCGTCTTCGTGCCCCCGGGCACCGCTCGCGCTGAACGAGCCAACGACCTCGCCGCCTTTGCGCAGGATCAGACCGCCATCGTAGGGCAGTGCCCCCTCGATCGCCTCGATCCGTCCCGCCTCGACTGCGGCAACGTAGTCGGGCGTGTCCATGCCCGAGACGGTGACCGTGTTGATCTTGTTCATCGCAATGTTGTAGTTGCGCGTCGGCACGCCGTCCATGCGCCGCACGGCAATCGGGACGCCGTCGGCGTCTGCGATGACGAAGGCGAGCTCCCATCCATTAGCACGCGCCTCCGCCTCGGCGGCGTTCATCGCGGCCTTGGCTTCCTCGCCCGTGATCCTCGGGGCAACCCGCTCCTGTGCCTGTGCCAGGTTGGGGATGACCACCAGTGCCAGTAGCGTTATCGCAATTCCGGGCAGTGTTCCGAACTTCATNNGGAAACTGCGGGGATCGTCCAGTTGCGCCAGTAGGTGCCCGATCTGCCCGTTCTTACAATTTGCTCGTGTCACGGAGCGACAGAATCAAGGAAGAGCTGAGCTGGCTGAGGCTCGTATTTGCGGCATCGGTCGCGGTCGATATATCACTCGTCGGATGGCTTGCCCAGAACTATCAGGATGCGGCGAAGCTGCTTGTCTTTAGTGCATCTGTTGGAGTAGTTTTCACCACTCTGGGCCTTGGCTGGTTTAATAGAACTGCAATGCGGCTGTTTAGATCGCTGGAGGACGAATAATGGTCTGGTTCCCAGTTACAGCTTTAGCGATTTTCCTCGTGGGGCTTGGCGTTGTCGCGTACGATCTATCCGAGCTTTCCCGCCAAGAACTAGAGCGCCAGGTGAATTCTAAGCCCGGCCAGAAAAAATAAGCCTGACACCTTTTAACCGACGTAGATTTCTCGGAGCAACCGCCGCGACAGCAGCGGGCGCCGCCGTTGTGCCGGCACGAGTGCTCGCGCAAGGCCCCAGCCCGGAAATGCGCACACTCAGTGAGTACATGAGCGCAGCCGCGGACCGGGCGCTGCCGGGCGAGGCAGCCGAGCAGGCCAAGCACCATCTGCTCGATACGCTCGCATCGATGGTCTCGGGATCGCAGCTGCCGCCGGGCCTCGCGGCGCAGCAGCACATCCGCGAATTCGGCGGCGCGGGCGTGGCGACGATCGCAGGCTCCACGCTGACGGCCACGGCAACCGACGCGGCACTCGCCAACGGCGTCATGGGCNNGCCACGGCAACCGATGCGGCGCTCGCCAACGGCGTCATGGGCCACGCGGATGAGACCGACGACTCCCACAACGCCTCGCGATCGCATCCGGGTTGCGCGGTCGTGCCCGCGGCCCTTGCGGTCGGTGAGGAGTTCGGCGTCGACGGCGCACGCTTTCTGCGCGCCGTGACGCTCGGCTACGACGTCGGCACGCGCGTCGTCATGGCCATGGGCGGCTACGATTTCGGCTCCGGGAGCAGCCTTGCCACGCACAGCATCGCCGGCACGTTCTGCGCATCGGCCGCTGCGGCCTGCCTCTCAGGATTAGATGCGCGCCAGATGCGTTGGGTGCTCGACTACGCCGCGCAGCAGTCCTCAGGGATCCGAGCCTGGCGGCGCGACCCCGACCACATCGAGAAAGCGTTCGTCTTCGGCGGCATGCCCGCGCGTAACGGCGTCACCTCGGCACTCGTCGTGCGCGCGGGCTGGACCGGCCTCGAGGACATCTTCTCAGGCCCCGACAACTTCTTTGCCGCTTACGCGCCCGAGGCAGATCGCGGGCAGCTCGTCGACGGGCTCGGCGAGCGCTTCGAGGTCGCGCGCACGGATATCAAGAAGTGGACCGTCGGCTCGCCGATTCAGGCGCCGCTCGATGCGATCGAGCTCATACGCGCCGGCCGCGCCTTCGAGACCGCTCAGGTCGCGCGCGTGACGGTGCGCCTCGCGCCGAATGTCGCGGCCGTCGTGGACGATCGCGAGATTCCCAACATCTGCCTGCAGCACATGGTCGCCGTGATGCTGCTCGATGGGACCGTCACGTTCGCAGCGGCGCACGATGAGGCGCGCATGCAGGATCCCGCGACCTTGAGCGAGCGCGCGAAGGTCGACCTCGTGCACGACGCGGCGCTGGATGCGTTCCTGCCGGTACGCGTTGCGATCGTCGAGATCGAGCTCGATGACGGCACCAACCTCTCCGAGCGCGTCGAGGCCGTGCGCGGCACGCCGCGCAACCCGATGTCTCGCGATGAGGTCATCGACAAGGCGCAAGATCTCATGGCGCCGGTGCTCGGCGAGGACACATCGGAGCGCCTGATCGAGGTGGTCTACTCGATAGAGGGCGTTTCGGACGTGCGGGACTTGCAGCCGCTGCTAATGGGGCCACGCGTTTAGGCGACATCGGGAGCCACAGAGCTTCTGCTACCTTAGAACTTCAATGTCTTGCGAGTGAAATTTAATCACGAATAGAACCATAACGGCTTCACGTGTGACCGAACAGCTGTACGCTCCAACGCGATCGTAGCGCTCCCGGAGCGAAGCCGTGGTCCTAGATCCGCGAGCCGATGGCGTCTAGGATGCCAGTGAAACCAGTCACCCAGTATCGTGGTGAGAATAAATCGGCAAGATGCTATACCCCCGTGAACGATAAGCCCCGGCAACGCCAACCCGAGGACCATAAGGACGGAGCATCACTGCAAGGGACGCGCGCGGGCCCTCGACTTAGTGACGACGAGTATGCTCGGCGACGGGCCATTGCCGAGCGGTACATCCTGCACACCCGTCCCGGTCGGTTGGAGGAAGCGGCTCCGCAGAGAACAGGCGAGAGAGCCCCTTCGTCGGCATCCTCCGCCGCGGAGCGAGCTGGCAACGACCTGATCGCTGACAACGATCTGCCCGGCCCGAGGATCGGTGGTGACAAACTCGAACCGATCCCCAGCGCTGAAGACATCGCGATCCCCGAGCTCGGCATCACAGCCGACGAACGCCCCGAATTGACAAAGTCGCAGCGGCGCCCCGCGGTCGCCGAACCGGGTGGCCCCTCGCGGATCGGCAAGGTGATCGTATGGCTGGCAACCGTAGCTTCGTGCGCTGGGCTGGCCGTTATCGGCTACGGGGCTCTGCAAAGCACACTACAGACATCAGGCATCGCCAGTACAGCCGAGATGCTCGCCCGCGATATTTTCGAAGCCATATCTCTGAACGTAACAGAGGACCCGGTCGAGCCCGCCAGCGCTGTACCGGCGGCTTCAACGGAACCAGCACCGGCCACCGCGACGGCGGATCCCGCGCCCGTGGCTACCATGGGTACAGCTGCCCCAATGTTCGAGGCCGAGCTCACGGCAGACTCGATCGGCCCGGCGCCTGCGATCGACGAGCCGGCTGACGAGGACCTGTCCTCCATGGACACGCAACTCAACGAGTCAGACACGGCCACTCCAACGCCAGCTCATATCGCGCAGAACACGGAACTTACGGCAAGTTCGGAAGCAACGGCTGTTGCCACCGAGCTGGCGCCAAGCGGATTTGAGTTCGCCCAGACTCGGCTCACTGTGTCTGAAGATTCGGCGACGGCGACATTGGTTATTCGCCGCACGGGCTCGATGGGTGGCGAGCAGAGCCTGTCGTGGTGGACCACCAGCGATACGGCCGTTGCCGACGAGGATTTCGCAAGCTTCGGGATCCTCACAGAGACTTTTGCTGACGGTGAGCGGAATCGCGCGATTCACATCCCCTTGGTCGGGGACGCTATTGCAGAACCGACGGAGCGGTTCTTTGTCACGCTACGTTACGAGTCGATGCCGAACGCGCAGGCGAACGCACGGGCCGAGCTCGTTGTGCTCGATGACGACTAAGCTCCAGAGTTTCAAAAGGCAGACCGATATTAAGAAATGGACCGTCGGCTCGCCGATTCAGGCGCCGCTCGATGCATCGAGCGCGTTGCGGCCGTTGGTGCAGCGGTCAACGTAAAGATCAGTCGAGATAGGCGCGTTGGGGCGATTGGACGGCTAGAGCCACCCGAATCCACGTGCCATGGTGCCGAATACCATCGCCGCGAAGCTTACCTGGACGGTTAGGGTCCAGGTGCGGGTTGATGCAATGGCGTCGCCGAGGCTATCGATCTTCTCGGTAACGCTGTCGAATCTGTTGTTAGTATGCTGGGCGAGGCTATCGATCTTCTCGATAACGCTGTCAAACCTGTTGTCGGTCTGCTCGGCGAGCCGATCGATTCTGGAGTTGACCTGATCGACTCTGGAGCTGAACTGATCGCGCAGGCTGCGCAGATCGACCTTAATCTCAGTGACATCCGAGCGCAGGTGGCCGATATCGGACTCGAGGCGCGCAATTCGGGCTTCCATAGAACTTTCTGCTGCTACGGTTTCCGAGACCATTGTACGCTCCTCGAGCCGAATGCCAATTAGCCGGTCAACTGTTCGAGACCGATTGAAGCACGCTCGATTGGCGTCGAGAAAGCACATTTCCGGCCGCTTCCGCCAGATGCGGGCAAATTCGAACCGGTCGCAATTTGCGACCGGTTGAGGGTCTCGGTCTCTGCTCGCGAGAGCCGAAAGAGAAAGTCCCGTCGATCTCGGACGAGCTCGGCGAACGTGCGCGCTGTTACGGATCGAGCGGCGGCGTCGTGGCGGGCGGGCGGCGGTACTGCGTCGCCTGTTCGAAGGCGTAGCCGAGCGCGATCAGCCGGGGCTCGCTCCACTCCGGTCCCAGCAACTCGATACCTATCGGCACCCCGAGTGGCGCTGACTCGGTCGGCGAGGAGAAACCGCCGGGCAGCGTGATTGCGGGGAAGCCGGTCCCGTTCGAGAGCACGCCGTTTCTTTCCAGCTGCCGCTCGCCGATCGGCACGACGAGTCGACGCTGGTGCGGGTAGAGGATCGCGTCCAAGCGATGCTCGGCCATTGCGGTCATGAGCGCCTGGCGAAGCGTCTCGCGACGGCGCAATCGAGCCAGGTATTCGGGGTCGTTCAATTCGTCCTGGACTCGCTGCGCCTCTTCGAGACCTTCGCGAATCCACTCGTGGAACTCACCTCTGTCGATGAATTCCTGCAGCGTTCGTACGGGTGCCGCGGGCCCCAAATCCGCCAGATAGGCATTGAACGCGCGCTTGGTTTCGAGGAGGGCGACCGAGAGGTCCCGCGTGAGTGCGTCGATCTCGGGGATGCTGATTCGGACGATCTCGGCCCCGCTCGACGCCATCTGTGCGAGAGCGGCTTCGGTGACCGCGTTGACTTCCCTGTGCCTCGGCTCAGTGCCGAAGAACTCGGCGAGCACGCCGATGCGGGCACCGGCCAGCGCGCCCGCGTCCAGCGAGTCCGCGTAGCTCTCGGGAATCTTGCCGAGGCTGAAGGCGGTGATCGGGTCGTTTGCGTCGTAACCGGCCATTGCATCGAGCATGCGCGCGGCGTCTTCGACCGTGCGGGTGATCGGTCCTGCGGCGTCCTGTGTCGTGCTGAACGGAATGATGCCGTCGCGGCTCACGAGCCCACGCGTCGGCCTGATGCCGACGAGGCTTGCGGCCGAGGCCGGCGAGCGGATCGACTGGCCGGTATCGCTGCCTGTGCCGATCGACGCGAAGTTCGCGGCGATGGCCGCACCGGTACCGCCGCTCGAACCGCCGGGCGTGCGGGTCAGATCGTAGGGGTTGCGCGTCTGGCCGCCGAGCGAGCTCACGCTCGTGCCGCCGTGCGCGAGCTCCGTGAGATTGGACTTCGCCAGGACCAGGGCGCCCGCCTCGCGCAGTCGGCGGACCGTGAACGCATCGTCCGGCGGAATCGACTCGGCCAGCGTCACCGAAGCACCCGTCGTCGGCAGATCGGCCGTGTCGTAGTTGTCCTTGATGACCATCGGCACGCAGTGCAGCGGCCCGACGCCTGATGGGTCGGCCGCGTAGCGAGCGTCCATCGCGGCTGCGGTCTCGAGCGCGCGGGGATTCAGTGTCAGAATGGCGTTCAGCGCAGGGCCCGCGTCGTCGTAGGCCTCGATCCGCGCGAGGTAGCCCGTGACGAGCTGCTGACAGGTCAGCGCCCCGGACGCAAAGGCCGCATGAATGTCGGCGATCGTGGCCTCCTCCAGAACGAAGGAAGTCTGCTGGGCCGATGGCGGACTGCCCGGGACGCAGGCGCACACCGCGCAGGCACAGAGCACCCGGAGGAACGAAGACAAACTAAATCCACCCAAATCCACGCGCCATGGTGCCGAACATCATCGCGGCGAAGGTCACCAGGATGGTCAGGGTCCAGGTGCGGGTTGATGCGACGGAGTCGCCGAGGCCGTCGAACCTGTGGTTGGTCTGCTCGGCGAGTCGATCGATCTTCTCGGTAACGCTGTCAAACCTGTTGCTGGTCTGCTCGGCGAGTCGATCGATTCTGGAATTGAGCTGATCACGCAGACTACGCAGATCGACCTTTACCTCAGTGACATCCGAGCGCAGGTGGCCGATATCGGACTCGAGGCGCGCAATTCGGGCTTCCATTGGACTTTCCGCTGCTGCAGTTTCCGAAGCCATTGTACGCTCCTTGGCCGAATTACGAATCAGCCGGCCAGCTACCCGACGCCGATTGAAGCACGCTCGATTGGCGTCGAGAACACACGTTTCCCGCCACTCTCGCCAGTTGTGACGATACCGGCATGATCTAGGCGTTATCATGAGACACAACTCCGAACGCATGACACTGTCGTGGGGGTATCAGTTGCTGTCCAGACATTCGGTTTTCG
>JABAHS010128571.1_pt2 | contig 11588 bp, 8 predicted proteins | sample 7062111 | NCBI WGS metagenome assembly JABAHS01 (sample SAMN14534600, study PRJNA622989) | marine sediment metagenome | biome: marine biome [ENVO:00000428]; feature: marine pelagic biome [ENVO:01000023]; material: deep marine sediment [ENVO:00002113]; isolation source: pool of 4 deep marine... | reverse complement strand
AACATCAAGACCGGCATCGACCAGATGACCAACGCCATGGTCACCGCGGCCACCAGCGCCATCGCATCATTACCCGCGCTCATCTTGCGGCGCGCCAACCCCGGGCTCTACGACCTCTTCCAGAACGCACTGTTGCGCGCCGAGGAGACCGTCTCGCTCGCCACCAAGAGCTGCGAGCAGATGGAGGCTGAGATCGCCAAGGGCAAGAACCCGTACGACGAGTGGGTCGTGCTGTCCAAGGGCACCGACTGGAAGGTGCAGATGGGCGCCGGCGGCGTTGACGTAGTGAACGCCAAGCAGAACGTGGAGAGCGCGGCCGGCAACAACGGCGTGCCCTGGCCGGTGTCCGGGGGCTCGGCGGGCGGTGTGGGCCAGCCGCCCATCCGCGTCATCGGCGACACGGTGCACTCCGGCTGGAACGTGATCATGGGCCGGCCGCCCAACGCCGGCGGCTCGGTGCCGAGCGGGCCGACGGCGCCGCGCCTGGCGCAGGTGTGGAGCTCGCCGGCGGCCGCGCGCGACTGGGGCGTGGAGGTCCTGGGCGACATCGAGGTGCGCACCTGCGACGGCTGCCAGCGCTCGGGCCGGCCCGGTGTGGGCCTGCTGCCGGAGCAGGACTCGGCCACCACCACGGTGCGCACGGATCTCACCGGCCTGCTCACGGGCGCCACGCCGCCCACCCTCACCAACCTCGACAACGCCTCGGCNNGACAAGCTCGCCAGCGAGATCGCGTTGGCCCGCACCTTGGAGAAGGCGCTGCTGCTGCGCCGCACCCTGCTCGCCGGCCGCCAGGTGCCGGAGATCACCGCCTCCCCCGCCACCGACGACATCGAGCGCAAGGTCGCCGAGCTCGACCGCGAGATCGACAACCTGCTGTTCGAGACCCGCGTGCGCCGCGAGGTGGTGAGCGACACCGCGGCGCGGCTGCTGCGCGAGGTGCGCCGGCGCAAGGCGCAGTCGCTCGCCACGCCGATCACGCCGTACAAGGATCCGAAGCCGGTGCAGGACGGCGGCGGGGTGGCGCCGTGACCGCTAAGCACCGCGCGCCGCCCGGGCTCCTGCGGGTGCTGTTCCTCTCCGGCCTGGCGCTCGCCGGCCTGGCGGTGGCCGGGACGTTCGCCTGGCACCACTTCCAGGACGCCCAGGCCGTGGCCGCCGGCATCGATCGGGCGGGGCCCTGGCTCGCCGCCTGGCGCGCGGGGCTGTTCATCGCCCTCATCGGCTTGTGGCCGCGGCTGATCGATGGGCTCGCCGGCCGCTACGGCTGGAGCGAGCCACATCGCCGGTACGTAGCGGCCCAGCGCTGGCGCGTGGCGGCCTGGCTCGTCGTGATCGAGCTGCTGCTGGTGCAGAACCTGGCCGGCAGGTTCGTCAACGGCCTGGTGTCATGACCGTCGAGTCCTACCTCGAGCTGTTCACCACGCTGTTCGGCTGGCAGCAGTACAACAACCTGTGGAGCGTGCTGTCGGACACGGGGATCGTGTTCATCCCGTTCCTGTTCATCCTGGCCAAGAACTTCATCGGCCCGGCCGTAAGCATGGAGGCCAAGGACGCGAGCGCCACCTCGGTGCGCCGCATGGAGATCGACATCGCCCTGGCCCTGTCGGTGGTGGTGCTGGCCGCGCAGCCCTTCATCACCCTGAGCCCCGGCGTGCTTAGCTACGAGAAGCCCTGCGGCGCCGGCGCGCCGGTAACCCCGGGCGCCTCGGGCACCACATACGACAGCACCTTCGCCTCGATCCTCACCAACACCAACGTGCCCATCTGGTGGTACGGCATGATGGCACTCTCGGCCGGCGCGACGCATGCGTCGATCAACGGCATCGGCTGCGTGGCGGACCTCTCCGGCTACCGCATGGAGCTCGACAAGACTCGCATCGAGGACCCGGTGCTGCTCGCCGAGCTCGGCCAGTTCCTGCAGGACTGCTTCATCCCGGCGCGCTCCAAGTACTACCGGGAGAAGCCCAACGTCGCCGCGCTGCTGTCCACCTACGGCCGGCGCGACCCGGAATGGTTCGGCTCCTACGTCTACCGCCGGACCGCGGGCTACTACGACAGCTACCGCGCCGCCACGCCGGTCAAGGGCTGGGCCTACAGCCCATCGAGGGACACCGAGTACGCGAGCCCGCCGGCCTACGGGCGGCCGTACTGCAAGGAGTGGTACGAGGATGCGGGCATCGGCCTGCGCAGGAAGCTGCTCGACCAGGTGCCGCCGACGCTGCGCAGCCGCGACTTGAGCATCCTGTCCTCCATCGGGTTCGGCTCCTACACCGCGGCGGAGATGGAGGACGACACCATCAAGAGCGTGGTGACCACGACCCTCGCCTCGGCGCCGGCGAGCTCCGACTTCGCCACCGTCTACAACGACGAGGACCTGCTGCACCTCTCCCTCACGCCGGTGAACCTGCCTCTCGTCGGTGCGGGCCTTGGCACCGCGTGGGAGAAGCTCTCGTTCAGCCCCATAATGTACGCGGTGCGCTCCGGCGCGCCCATCATCCAGTCGCTGATCCTGCTCGCGATCTACATGCTGCTGCCGATCGCGCTGGTGTTCTCCAGCTACTCCTGGTCCATGGTCATCACCGGCTCCATCGCCGTGTTCACGGTGAAGTTCTGGTCCTACCTCTGGCACGCCGCCCGGTGGCTCGAGAACAACCTGGCGCGAGCGCTGTACCCCGACGGCACCTCGTACTTCGGCGCCTCGGTCGCCAACCTCACCGACGGCGACTTCGCCCTCAAGGTCATGCTCATCGAGATGGCCACGGCCCTGCTCTTCATTGGCCTGCCGATCGTATTCTCTATGATCGTGGCGTGGGGGGGGGTATCGGGTGATTCAGGGAGTATCGTCCGCGCTCGAATCGCCGCTGCAAAGGGTTGGTACAGCAGGCCGATCAGCTGCGGACGTCGGACGAGCAAAGGTCGCCAGCCGGATCTGAGATCAGTGTCTGCGGTCGTCGTCAGGATAAATCCCATATGGGTCTTGACCATTATCGTAGTTCCCGGTGCGCGCGTTATACTGACCTCCGGTGCCGGACAAGTCTAGCGGCTCTAGCCGGGATAGCGCACGCTTTCCCGCACCCCCGGACACCAGCTGTATTACGGCGGCTGCGACGCTGGCGATAAGGATCCTCAACGCCTTGATGAAGCGCGGGAAACCAATTCTGCGAACTGTAACAGCTGCTTTCATTAAGAAATAGAGCACTCCCACCAATCCAAGTGCCAGCACCGTATAAGCTACCTCACCCATGGATCCCCTCTCTTACATATCACTGCACGCACGAATAAAAATCCTGCGGCTCATGGTAAGTATACCCTAGCGTGTTATCGAACGTGACTTCCCGTATATAAGCCGCGCCATAACCCGCCCTTAACGTGAGCGTAAAAGGCTACGTCAACCGACGATCGATCAGGCCCTCTCTTCCCCCAATCGAAACTACAATCGAATCAAAAAAGGCCATTAGCGCGATTGGCCCCTTGGGATGACGTCGTCCTGTTTCCGGCGGATCCTCGCGGTACGTCTCAAAAATGACCATGCGCTGCGTCGAAGTGGCGATCTGGGATGCAATCGACTTTGGCACCGATCCCATTTCTTTGCCGGCGTATCTGTACAAGACTGGATGACCTCCCCTGGCAGTATGCTGCATCTCCAGCAGATCACACACGACATCGAATCGCGTGAACAACTAGGGCAACCACACGATCACATTCCCCCAGCACCTCCGACTCCCAGAAGCGCAGCACTCGCCAGCCGTCCATCTCCAGCCGCAGCGTGTGCTCTCGGTCTCTCTCCATGTTGCGTTCAATCTTCCCGACCCAGTAGCCAGGGTTCGTGCCACTCAGGAGCTTCTCCCTACGTTCCGCCCAGTCCTTGCCGTGCCAGAAGTCGCCATCGCAGAACACGATGACTCGTGCCCCTTTGAAAACGAGATCGGGCTTCCCCGGCAGATCGACGACGTTCTTGCGGTATCGTAGACCAGCGCTCCACAGCGCCTGCCGAAGTAGCACCTCGGGCCTCGTGTCGGACTTGCGACTCGCACCGCGAGCGGCAGCGCTCGCGTTTGCTGACGCGGGAACAAAGCTGTCGTATCGGGGGACAGGCGCTTTCCGTGCCTTATCATCAGTCATCTTCCGCGGCCTCCATCTCGGCGTCGTCGTGCACCGAGGCGCCCTGCAGAACTTCAAAGCTCGAGGCCAGCTCGGGCGTGATCCACCATCCGAGCACTGTGCTCGGGACCATGCCGTAGCCGATCGCGTCTACGACATGGACCTGGACCTCCTGCCGTAGCTGCTCAACGAGCCCCTCAAGCCAATCCTCGTCGACGCCAAGGTCCACCGTACGCCCCTGCCAAAGCTTGAGGAGTGCTTGACCGGCAGCCGAACGGAGAGAGCGGAGGCGCCCGCAGGCATCCGCTACTTCCTCGGAGGTCCGCTCGGTGTGCTCCCCGATGAGCTGCCACATCGATGCCAGCTCCTTCCGGATGTGGCGGGGACCGATAGGCGCCGCCTGATCGAGGTGCAGCCACCCTTCCAGCGTCTGCAACTCTCGGTGGACCCCGGCACCGGCGAGATGCGCGCGCAGCTCTTCCAGGGTCCAGTGTTGCGCTGCTTGCAGCTTGCCCAGCGCTCGCCGCCACTCGCGCGCATCGCGTGCGAGCTGAGGATGCGAGGCCTCGATCGCGCCTACAACGGCCTCGGTGAACTCGTCTGCTGGTGACCAGGGGCTGGATCCCGGGCCAAGAATGACTCGGTCTTCGGGTAGGATGCGGTACGCAGGCTTCTCTCGCGCCTGGTCACCGGCTTCGACGAGCACTCGGCTGTCGCGCGCTAGCACTTTGCCTTGGGGTTCGTCGGCCAACCACAGGAACACGCAAGGAATGCGGCGCTCGCTGTCGTCATCGCGAGCGTGTCCTGCGGCCCAAGTCGGCTCGTCATCAATAGGAGCCTCAGATGGCCCCGCTGGGGGCGGTGCTGCCGGTGATGACCGATGACCTACCGCCTCGAGCAACGACTCGCCACTCGGGTCGCGCCGGTGGGCCAGACGTTCCCATTTCTGCCATTCGCGGTCGTCAACGAGCGCGACAAGCCGCCTAGGGGTATGAGCCTGAAGCCTGCGCGCAAACGACAGACTTCGCCAGCCGATGACGATGCACGACCGACACACACCAAGGTCGCGGAGCACGACAGACTCAAGATTCAGAGCCTCTCCGCGTGCAAGCCGACCGATGAGTTTTGCTTGCTCCGGGCGGTCGCAGACCGCCCACCAGCCGCCGTCCTGCTCCTTTTGGCAGAGGGCAATTAGCGCATCAGCCTTCGAGTTCTTCTCGGCTGAAACGCTGCCGACAGCTGAGCTGATCCGCCCGTGCGCTTCGGCAACCGGAGCAAGTCGCTCCGCGGCGCGAGGCCGAAGATCGCCCCACTGTTCGTGGAAGGCCGTCTCCCAACCGCGCACGAACGCTTGGATGTCCGTCCAGTAGGCTGCCGTGGCAGATACCAGAATGCGCAGCAAGGTTGCCGAGGAGAATAGGTGGTACTTCCAGTAGTCGGGGAGTTCCTCGCATGATCGAACGGTGTGAAGAAACTCCTCAATAGTCGCAAGGACGACCTCTTCGTCTGGAGCCCAAGACACGCAGACCCTCTCAGCTCCGGCAGCCGTGGCGGCTTCCCACAGCGAGGCTCGGCTGGGCGCCATCGTGTCTTCCAGGTCGCCGTCGAGTTCCAAAATGTACGACAGGTCGTCAGATGCGACTTGCAGCCGTCGATGCTGCGGCAACCAGCTCGGTGGATCGTCCGGATAGTACCCGGTAGCCGACCACACGATAATCGGGGGCGGTGAGGCGCGCGAGAGTAGAAACGGCAGGTCGTGCCGTCCACGATGCAAGCGCTCGTACCCATCGACGAGAACAACATGCACGTCTACGCCCTGCTCCACGAGATCCCGTGCGATCCGCAGCGTCGGAACGACCAGGACCAGTGCAGCCCGCACTACGTCCGGGCTTGGGGTGAGCCCCGCGAAGCGCACCAGCCCATCGTCGATCAGCGATACCCCGTTCGACCTGGCGCCCCCGAGCAGCTCCGTTGCACGCTGGCGCGAGGCAACCAGCAATACTCTGGATGCGACCGACGCGGCCCCGATGGCCTCATCCCAGTCGAAGAAGCGCTGGATCGGCTCCGCATCGTCCGCGCTGAGCTGAGCCGCGAATGCCTTTGCAGACGACAATCGGCCGTCTGCAACAGCCACCATACGATCCGCCAACGTTGGCGGCCGATATACGGTGCAGTCACGAAACGTCAGGCGGAGCCAGCCGGGGGCTGGAGGACCTGCGAGCACACCGTCGTAACGAGCGCGAAACTTTCCGTCGATCTCATAGGTGTGTCCCTGGCGGAGCGACTCGATCAAGTCCTGTGACGACGTCAGCCCCTCGAGCACGAGCAGGCCGATCAGGGACACGATCGAGTGCAGCGGGGAGCATGCAACCGACGGCTGAACCAAGACCAGCGGCGTCTCCGATCCGGCGAGCGCGTGCGAATAGGACACGTACGAGTTGATGCGGTCGAGCCAGGTCGTCGCCACGGGCCGTTGCTCGTGGCGCAATCGGACTCCTCGAAGGAACGGAAGGTCATCCCAGAGCGCGGAGATCCGCTCAGCCCAATGGAGCTTTTCGTCCTCCGTATACTCACCGACCTCGTCAAGCACGACGCGAAGGGCGAAGTCATCATCTAGAAGACCGATGAGACCAAGGCTATCGGGAATGGCGTCATGAATCTCATTTAGGTAAAGAATGGCCGCCGCCGCTCGGCGGCGAGCGTCAGCCGAGCGACCTGAATCGGCAGCAAGCGCGATCACGAGTTCGAGCCGATAACGAAGCCCCGACAGGAGCGCGCCTCCTGGTGGCCTCCGAAGCCGGTCCCGCAGGGAGGGAAATAAATCAATGGCGCGCTGAACGGCGGCATCACCCAGTGCTCCGTACTTGTCGAGCCTCGCCAGAACGTCATCACGAACATTGGGAGCGATAGCGGGCAGAACGGATCCGGCCCTCGTAGAGGTAGCGGACGCAACTGCCGTGCTGGCGCGCTGCAGGGCGTCATCCGTGAGCGTTCCGGGGCCCTCTCGCACATACACGCCGAGGGCGTCCACGCTGAGCTTCTCAGCTTCACCACCAGGCGTTCCAAGCAGGTACTGCGCAAGCCCCAACACGCGCCACCGCGTGAGCAACAGGTGATCAGTTGGCACACCGCTCGCTGCGAGTCGTTCAGCTACACGCGCTAGCAGACCTTCGTGCGGAGACCTGGTCACCGGCTGCCATCCTCGTCGAAGTCCTCAATGACCCCGGTCTCGATCAGGCGCTGGAAGTGATCGGAGATGGCCTTTGCAGGGACGCCGCTAACGCGTACGCCCATCTCCATGTTCTTGTCCATCGCGTAGAACGTGAGGTTCGCGGACGTCACGAGCGCGTCTGTGCTATCTGCAACGAGGACCTTTGCGTGCAGCTTCAGATGGCGGTCATCGGGGGGCAGCCGCCACGTCAGAATCCGCGGCAGCGGAACCCCTGGCGACCATGCATCCAGGAGCGCCTGTCGATTATCGCGGCCGTCGGGGCGCTGCCGCTCGTCAACGATGACGGTAGTCTTGACACCGCGATGCACGGCGAGGCCGAGCGACGTGATCACCTCTTCGATAATTCCCTCCCCCTCGTCGCCGGCCGCGATCCAGTAGCCGATGACGAGGATATCGTGTTGCGCGGCCCGCAGAAGCTCGCGCACGACCTCTCGAGTTGATCGAAGGTAGGATCCCTCGACCTTTGGTCCGGTCCAGACCACCTGAGTGGCGGGCAACTGGCTACGGCGCTTGTCTGCGACAGCCACGCTGGAACGTAGCGCGAGCGCGAGCGAGTTGGCGACAAGCCCGGGCTGCACGCGCCAAAGGTCCTGAAGAACACGAACGCGTGCCTCGACCAGTGCATTGCCGCCAGCGACGGCAGCACGAACAGGCCCGGTCGACTGGCAATCGAGGCGCCCGCTCTCCAGTGCCGCGCAGACCGCCTCCAGGGCTCCAGAGTTGGAAAGCTGCAACGCGATCTCGGCCAAGCGATCGGGCAGGCTTCGATCATCCATCGTCGTCCCTACGTGCGCGAGAAGAACGCGATGGAATCCGTAGCCATGGTCGGTACCAACACGTTGCGGTCGAGAAAACGATTGAATGCTTCGCAGGAGGTCTCTGACGCGAGAATGCAGGCGTGGCAGGCAGCACCGTTGATGGTCGCGTGGACGTCCGGCCGATGGTCAGCGCACAAGGGATCGGACGAGCACCGCGTGGCAGACCGGAGTGCGCTCCGAAAAAGATCCGGGAACCTCTTCGGGCTGCCGAGATCGACGAGGCCGCCGAGGCTCCCTTCCGAGTCTGGGCTGGCGGTATACAGGAGAACGCCAGCCATTCGCCTCTTCGGATCGGTGCTGCTGTAGATGCGCTCTCGAACAGAGCTTGCGGAGTAACCGCAGTCGAGCGAGAGCTGACGAATGAGCGTGTGCGCGAGCGAGTGCAGCAGCACATACCGCGCGCCGGGAAACGGAGATGGGTCGGACTTCCGCTCGGCCTCCCACTGCGCGAACTTCTCGGCCATTGCCCGCGCCCGTGCCTGCACCTCTGGCTTCGCCTCCCACGACGATACGGCCGTCTCGTTGAGTTCGATGAAGATGCCCTCGCCTCGGACCTCGACGGCGGGTAGCCAGTCGCGCCGATTGCGATAGATGGGAGCAATAGCCGAGGTCGCTTCATCCTCGGTACCAGCGCCCGCCGCATCTATGCGCGTGAAACCTACCAAGGCGCGTACCTCAAGAAGCTTCCGTGCGAGCACAACTCGCGCGATCTGATCCCGGTAGCCAGCTGGTACTTCACCGAGTTCGAGGAAGAACTCCAGCTTGTCACTCGAAGCCGATCCGGGGTCTCGGAAGGCGAGCCACTCCGGCCAACGCAGATCGATGTCGTCAGTCTCGATTTCGCCGCGCTGCTTCTGGATGGCGTTCCATACGTTCGGAACCGGGAAGGGCTCCAGCGAGGGGAACATCCCCATCTCCACAAGCGTCTTCAGCTTGTCCTCGGAGTCTACTTTCTCGATCTGCTTCGGGCTGCACGCGTTGAGGGCAATGCCGATCGGCGTGGCAGCCTCTTTGACGGCCAGCGCGCTCCGCACAACAGGGAACCAGCCGTTCGTTGCGCCGCGCTGCATGGCGCGAACCTCTGTGGCGTCGGCACATACCGCGCTATCCCGATTGCCGATCCCGAGCCATGGGCGATGCCGGCTACATTGGCCGAGGGCTTCAGACCGACGCTCGCCGAACGCATCGCTCGCGGACCTCGTCTTTTCGCACTCGCACTTCACCAGAATGTCCGCGACGGATCCCGTCTTTGCGATCGAGAACAGTTTCATGCGTTTGCGGCACGGGGTTGGTCCTCGGTGAACGTATTCGCGCCACGGGAAATCATCGATGTGACCAGAAGGACAGGCTACGACGAAGGGTGCCGGGAGCGTTGTAGCGCGGAACTTGCCGCGGCCCTTGCAGCCTGGCGCCTTGCAAAGCATCTCCTGCCACTTGGACTCGTATTCGACATAGCCCTCGCCAAGGAGCGAAAGCGTTCTGCAGACGGGACAGAGCTGATATCGCGGGAACACATACGCGGGGACCGTGCCGCGCTTCGTAAAAAAGCTCCCTTCTGTGGGCTTGGCGGGGAAGAACCGCTTCACTCGGAGGGCCCGCTCAAGTCGCGGCTCGTAAATCGCGAGTTCTTCATCAGTCGGCCAGCTGTCGATGCCGGCGACGATCACCGACATGGTTTGGAGATCAACGATGGCGCCAGGACCAAACGTCGTGATGACCTGGCTGGGGCGGACGTCGCCGACGGCACGCTTAGACATCGGTCATGCCTCCTCGTCGTCCAGAAAGAAGGCGGCCGTGGGCTCTACCTCGCGAAGTGATCCGGGCGCCATCCACTCCCCTTCGTTTTGTGTGCCCGCGGTGCGCAGAAGCACTCGGCTGTTGTTGGGAGGACGACGCGCGTCATTGAGCCATGAGTAGCGCAAGAGGTTCTCGGCGAGGTGGGACCAGTCATCACGATGGGACAGCAACCGCTCACGGACCAGGTCCGCGTTGTCTTTCCCGACGAGCATCGCCGCGCGCTGGTAGATGTTCTCGATCACGTCCTCAGTGCAGGACGCAGCCGGATCGAAGTTCGCCGCCTCCGGCTCCATCGCCATCTGTGGTGCCACCAGGCGATTCATCGCGGCGAACACGCCGCGGAGCCCGCGGTCAAGAGCGCGGGAAGAGAACGAGGTGACGCTGATCGCTTCTACATGCTTGTACAAAGCCGAGTGGTACGATTCGAACCGCTCGTAATGCGACAGATCGCGGGCACCCATCCAGTTGTACATCGTGACGACGAGACCCGGATGCTTCCGGCCCACGCGGCTTGTTGCCTGGATGTACTCCGCGGTCGTCTTGGGCTGCCCGGTTACGACCATCACTCCGAGACGATCGATGTCCACGCCGACGGAGATCATGTTTGTGGCGAGCAGCACGTCTACTGGCCAATCGGACTTGCCGCGAGGGAAGCCGTTATCAAGCTTCTTCAGGAGCCCCGGGATCCGCCAGGAGTCGAGGCGGCTGGTCAGCTCCTCGGGATCTGTGATGTGCCGAAAGGGCAGCCCCCGCTGCTGAGCGAGGTACTTGAGCCGGACAAGGCGCACGTCATCCTCGACCAGACGCTTGGCTCCTCCCAGCGCACGCAGGCTGTTGAAGTACCCGACGAGCGTTCCATAAGGGTCTGCCGGCTCTGAGTCGGTCTGAATCTCAGCTTCGGCCATGGCAAGCAGGATCGAGTAGACGCGCACAAGGAGCGTCTTGGTGCTTGACCCTGGTGCGTTCACGCCAACGTAAAGCCGACCGGCTGTGTTATCCGCGTCTGGGTCGATGGGCAGCTCACGAGCAAAAAAGGAGTCACGCGCCGTGACACCGGAGGGAGGAAAGATTTCGAGCTTCCTGGCGTAGAGCTGGCGCGCCTGCTGCGCCGCGCGCCGAATCGTGGCGGTCGACGCGATTACTTTGGCGGGCACCCGCGATGACCCCTCCATGATGACGCTGGTTGCGTAGTCCACCGCCGCCTCATAGAGACCGACCATCGTGCCCAGCGGGCCCGAGATGAGGTGGAGTTCGTCCTGAATGATCAGCTCTGGGGGCAGGAGCCTGGCGGCAGGAATGGCATCGCGCAGCTTTCGGCCACCGACGGAGTCTCCATGAGCGAGTGTGATGTGTCCGTAGGTCGGACTGAAGCGGTCGCGAAACCCGAAGAGGGCGCGAGTCTCGCCCTTGAACGGAAGGCGCGCGAACTTGTCGACAGTTGCGACGACTAGCGACGGGCAGGCGCGGTAGATCTCATCGTCGACAACGACCACGGGTAGGCCCTCGCCGCCGGACGCTTGCGCAGAGAACTCGCAGTTACTGTCGGGGCACCAGATGATCGTGCGCTGCTTGGACATGTCGGGAACGTACGTGCTCTTCTCCGGCATGCCCCTCTCGTTTACGAGCCCGGTTCCGCACC
>JABAHS010000237.1_pt3 | contig 11591 bp, 10 predicted proteins | sample 7062111 | NCBI WGS metagenome assembly JABAHS01 (sample SAMN14534600, study PRJNA622989) | marine sediment metagenome | biome: marine biome [ENVO:00000428]; feature: marine pelagic biome [ENVO:01000023]; material: deep marine sediment [ENVO:00002113]; isolation source: pool of 4 deep marine... | reverse complement strand
GGGCGCCGCTGGCTCCGGCTGCCGCCGATGCCGCCTCACGGGCGGCAACTCGATACGGCAACCTCGAGTTCGACTTGAACGCGGGCCGCCGCGGCGGGCGCGGCGCATACGTCGGAGAGTTGCTTCGCCACCTCACGGGGGCCGAATCCGCCACGGTGGTCGGGAACAACGCCGGAGCACTCCTACTGACCCTGGCCGCCATTGGTCGCGACGGCGAAGTGCCCGTGTCACGAGGCGAGTTGATCGAAATCGGCGGCTCCTACCGTCTCCCCGAGTTGATGGCGGCAAGCCACGCTCGAATGGTCGAGGTGGGGACGACCAATCGAACCCGTCGCACCGACTACGAACGGGCGGTGACTCCTGCAACCACCCTGTTGCTCAAGGTGCATCCATCGAACTACCGGGTGATGGGGTTCTCGGAGGACACCGCTCTGTCCGACCTGGTGGAGATCGGGGCCGAACACGGACTCCCCGTCGCATTCGACGTCGGGTCGGGGTTGCTCGACGCCAATGCGCCGTGGCTGGAGGGACCTCCCCCTGCCTGGCTGCGAGGCGAGCCCGNNGCGTCATCGTGGGCACCGAGGCGGCCGTCGCCACCATGTCCTCTCATCCCATCGCCCGGGCGTTGCGAATCGACGGTCCCGGTCTGGCCGCCCTGGCAGCGACGCTCGAGATGTACGCCGACGGGCGCGGAGCCGAGATCCCCTTCTGGAGGATGGCGGCCGTCACCGTCGATCAGCTGACCCCACGTCTCGAGCGGCTCCAGTCCGTCGCCGGCGGGGAGATTCGGTCGAGCAGTTCCGTTCCCGGTGCCGGATCGGTGCCGGGCGCCGAACTACCGACGCCCGTGCTCGCTCTGACCGAAGTCGATGCAGACACCCTGTGGGACCGGCTTCTCGCCTCGGACCCGCCGGTGGTGGCACGACGGGATGCCGGAGAGTTGATCATCGACCTGCGGACGGTGAGCGAATCCGAGGATGCCATCGTGCTGACTGCCCTGGAAGCTGCATGCCGGTAATCGGCACCGCCGGCCACGTCGACCACGGGAAGTCGACACTCGTCGAGGGCTTGACCGGGCGCGACCCGGATCGCTGGGAAGAGGAGAAGCGGCGCGGCCTGACGATCGATCTCGGGTTTGCCTGGACCGTCCTTCCCGACGGGACCGAGGTCTCGTTCGTCGACGTGCCCGGCCACGAGCGCTTCATCAAGAACATGCTCGCCGGCGCGGAGGCCATCGACGTCGCGCTGCTGGTCGTCGCCGCCGACGAAGGCTGGATGCCGCAGTCGGAGGAGCACCTGGCAGTGCTCGATCTCCTCGGCGTTCGCCACGGTGTCGTTGCCCTGACCAAGACCGATCGCGTCGACGACGACCTGCTCGAACTCGCCATCCTCGACGTCGAAGAGCACCTCGAAGGCACGGTGTTCGCAGGAGCTCCACTAGTGCCGGTCGCCGCCCCCACGCGTGACGGGTACCCGGAGTTGCTCGATCACCTCGCCGCAGCGGTTGACGCCGCCCGGCGTGAAACGGTTCCGTCCGGTCGTTCTCGACTCTGGGTGGATCGGGCGTTCACGATCGCCGGCGCCGGAACGGTCGTCACGGGCACCCTCACCGATGGGCCCGTTCGGCTCGGAGATCGACTGACGCTCTGGCCGGGCAATGTCGAGGTGCGGATCAGGGGCCTCCAGTCGCACGAACAGGAGCATGGCGAAGTGGCTGCATCGACCCGCTGTGCGATCAACGTCGCCGGACTGGAACGCACCGAGGTCCGGCGAGGCTCGATGCTCGGCAAACCGGGACAGTGGGTGCCGGGGGATCTCCTCCTCGTCGAGGTCCGGCGCGCCCGCTACGTCGAGGAGGCACTCACGAATCGGGGCGCATACCATCTGCATCTGGGATCGGGATCATGGCCGGTCACCCTGCGGATGGTGGAGGAAACGGAGGGGGACGGGGCGGCGCTGGTCAAACTGGCGCAACCCGTTCCGGTCGTCGCCGGGGACCGGTTCATCCTCCGCGAAACGGGACGCCGCGCCGTTGTCGGCGGGGGTCGGGTACTGGATCCGGCTCCGAACCCGCGCCGTTCGAAGGTACTCGCATCCCTCGGTTCGCTGCGATCGGCGCTCACGGCCGGACCTGATGCGATCGCTACGGCGCTCCTGGATGCCCGCGGGACCGAGGAACTCGAGCGTCTCTCGTCACACTCCGGAGGAGGCACTCCCTCCGGTGCTGTGGTAGTCAAGGGCCGTGCCCTCGCCGCGAACAGCGCGAGCACGATCACCGCACGCGCCCGTGACATGGTGCGGAGGTTCCACGAGCAGAATCCGCTACGACCGGGCATCCAGAAAGCGAGCCTGGCGAGCCGAATCGGCATCGACGCCGACTTCCTCGAAGCGCTGGTTGCGGGAAGCGGCGACCTCCGCGACGACGGGGCCACCGTGGCGGCTGCCGGCTTCCACGCCGGGATCGATCCGGAGCAGGAGCGGGTATGGAGTGCCGTGCAAGGCCGACTCGAGGCATCGGGCCTCGCCGTGCCGCGCATCAAGGAACTCGATCTCGACCCCGATCTGTTGCACGCGTTGCTACGCGAAGGCCGGTTGGTGCGAATCGGTACGGAACTCGCCTACCTGCCGTCGCAACTCGAGTCCCTCGTCGATCGAGTGCGGGCGATGCCGGCGCCGTTCACAGTGGCGGAGTTTCGCGACCACTTCGAGCTGTCCCGGAAATACGCCGTCCCGCTCCTCGAATGGCTGGACGCGCGAGGCGTCACGGAGCGGGACGGAGATGTTCGGACGGTTCAGGCCGGCTGAACGGCCACCGACCGTCGATCGGGTTCGGTGAGTCCTCCCCAAATGCCGTACGGTTCACGAATGCGGACCGCATAGTCCAGGCATTGCTTCACGACCGGGCATACCTGGCATATCGCCTTGGCCCGTGCCTCCCGACGTTCGCGTTCGTCCTTGCGTTCAAACGTGCTCGGCGGGAAGAACAAATGCGAATGGTTGCCTCTGCAGAGAGCGGCCACCTGCCAGTCGCTCACCTCGAGCTCCTTCCTCCAGACCGGGGTTCGGTGGGCCAACCTACCAGCAGGTCACCAGGGTGACCAGGAAGTTATTGGCACGACCAGGGTGAGTTTTCGCGATCTTGCGGTCGTGCCGACAAGCGTGGGTAGGAAGGCTTCCCCCTCTCGACATCGGCGGCTCGTCGATCGGCCGGTGGCGTCCCGGCGCACCACTAGCATTTTCATCGGGAGGTCTTCCAGACCACCCGCATGAACCCAAGGAGGCACTCACATGCGACAGAGAGCATCGGCACTGCTCATCGTCGTTCTCGCACTTTCTCTGATAGCGGNNGAGATGGAGGCACCGCCACCACCGCAGCGAGCGGCGAACCCCTCACGTTCGGCATGATCCTCGTGGGACCGTACAACGATCGAGGCTGGAGCCAGGCGCACTACGAAGCAGGCGAATACCTCGAAGAGCAGCTCGGCGCCGAGATGATCTACCTCGACAAGGTCAACGTCGCCGACCTGCCGGACAAGACGGTCGACCAGGTCGCCCAGGACATGATCAACCAGGGCGCCCAACTGGTCTTCATGACCTCGGACGACATGCGTGACGGAGCGGAGCTGGCAGCGGAGCAGAACCCCGACGTCCCGATGATCTGGTCGTCGGGCGATAGCGCCTGGGAGGACGGCGAGGCCTACGCCGGACTGGACAACCTCGGCAATGTGATGGGGCGCATGTACTACGGCAAGTTCATGGCCGGGTGCGCAGCCGGACTGACCACCCAGACCGGATCGATCGCCTACCTGGGTCCGCTGATCAACGCCGAGACCCTCCGACTCGTCAACTCGGCCTATCTGGGCGCCGAGTACTGCTGGGAGAACTACCGGGGAGAAACCGACCCGCTCGACTTCACCGTCAACTGGATCGGGTTCTGGTTCAACATCCCCGGCGTGACGCTCGACCCGACCCAGGTGGCCAACGGGTTCCTGGATGCCGGAGCAGACGTGATCATTTCCGGCATCGACACCACGGAAGCACTCGACGTCGCCGGCCAGGCAGCCGACGCCGGTGAGGCAGTGTGGGCAATCCCCTACGACTACGAGGGGGCCTGCGAGCTCAAGCCGGAGATCTGCCTGGGCGTGCCGTACTTCAACTGGGGTCCCGCCTACCTCGAGATCGCCCAATCGGTGATCGACGGCAACTTCACGGCGACGTGGGAATGGAACGGGCCCGACTGGAGCGACCTCAACAACAAGGAAACGACTGCGGTTGGATTCATCAAGGGTGACGGGCTCTCCGCGGAGAACGCGGCCACGCTCGACGAATTCATCGCCGGCCTCGCCGACGGGTCGATCGACCTGTTCGTCGGGCCGCTCAACTACCAGGACGGAACGACCTATCTCGCCGACGGCGAAGAGGCCGACGACCTGAAGCTCTGGTACACCAGGCAACTGCTCGAGGGCATCACCGGTCCGAGCGAGTAGGCGTCTGCATACCTGAACACACTCCGAGGGGAGGGACTCCAGAGTCCCTCCCCTCTTCCTTGCCGGTCACGACGGTTCCCCGCTGCTGTAGGACAGCGTCCCGGGGGAGGATCTAGCCTGATGGCGATGAGCCTCGAACTTCGCGACGTCCGCAAGTACTTCGGACCCGTCCATGCCAACGACGGTGTCGATCTCACCGTCGAGGCCGGAACCCTGCACGGCCTGCTCGGCGAAAACGGGGCGGGCAAGTCGACGCTCATGAAGATCCTGTCGGGCTTCTACGCGCCGGACTCTGGCGAGATCATCCTGGACGGTGAGCACATCCGTCCGTCTTCGCCGGAGGATGCGATCAATCACGGCATCGGGATGTTGCACCAGGATCCTCTGGTATTCCTCCCGCTCTCGGTCATCGACAACTTCCTCATGAAGAGCCCCGGAGGCGTGCGACTCGACCGCCGCAGCGCTCGTCGGGAGTTCCAGGGAGTCTGCGAGCGCTTCGGGTTCACGCTCGACCCCGATGCCACGGCGCGGTCGCTGACCGTCGGCGAGCGACAGCAACTGGAGATCGCCCGCCTGCTGTGGCTGGGAGCCCGGGTCCTGATTCTCGACGAGCCGACGACCGGAATCTCCGCCCCGCAACGGGTCAAGCTCTTCGCAACGCTTCACGCACTCGCGGCAGAGGGCATGAGCGTCATATTCGTGTCTCACAAGCTCGAAGAGGTCGAAGAGTTGTGCGAACGGGTCACGGTGATGCGACAGGGCAAGGTGGTCGGCCACGCCGAGATGCCGACTCCAGCAGAGGAACTCGTCGAGATGATGTTCGGCGCCCCGGTCGAGGTGAAGGCCGCCGACCCCGTCGAACCGGGCGCTCCATTGCTGAAGGTGACGGATCTCCAGATCGATGACCGACTGCTGTCGATCGAGGGACTCTCACTCGAGTTGCAGCAGGGAGAGGTGATCGGACTCGCCGGTCTCGAGGGAAGCGGTCAGAACACCATGATGCGATGCATCGCCGGACTGCTTCCGGCGGCGGGCGGGGAAGTCGTGCTCGACGGCGAGCACGTCACCGGACACACCTACCGCGACCTGCTCCGCCGGGGGGTCCAGTACCTGCCGGCCGGACGGCTCGAGGAAGGGCTCGTCCAGGGACTGAGCATCACCGAGCACTTCGCTCTCTCCGACCCCGGGACACCGTTCTTCGTCGACTGGGACGAGGCGGCCGGGTACGCCCGGACCACCATCGAAGCCAACTTCATCAAGGGCAGGCCGGACAGCAACGCCGAGGAGCTATCCGGCGGCAACATGCAACGGCTGCTACTCGCCATGCTTCGTAGAGAGCTGCGTCTGCTGATGATGGAGCACCCGACGCGGGGACTGGACATCGAGTCCGCCAACTGGGTCTGGAGTCAGTTGCTGAAACGGCGTGGCGATGGCACGGGGATCATCTTCGCGTCGGCCGATCTGGACGAGTTGCTGCGGTACAGCAATCGTATTCAGGTGTTCTTCTCGGGAGGGGTGATTGCGGAGGTGGCGGCCGGCGAGACCGACGTCGAGGAGTTGGGATTCCTCATCGGTGGAAAGGTCAGGAACGCACGGTGAGCCGGATGCAGGCAATCGGGCGGATCCTGACTCCGATAGCCGGAGCGCTCGCCGTCGCCGTCGGGTTGCTGCTGATCACGGGCTCCGATCCACTCGAGGCATTCGGACTGCTGATCGAAGGCTCGCTGGGATCGACCACCAACCTCGCCGATACCGCTGCGGCCTGGGTCACGATGGTGCTCGCAGCCGCCGGTCTCGTCGTCACCTTCCGGGCCGGGCTGTGGAACATCGGCGTCGAGGGACAGGTGATTGCAGGATCTATCGCGGCGGCGTTCGTCGCCCGCACAATCGAAGGGCCGGTGTGGTTGATGGTCACGCTGACGATGGCAGCCGGGATCATCGGCGGGGGGCTGTGGGCATTGCTGGCCGGCGTGCTGCGGGTGTACGGCAAGGTCAACGAGATCTTCGGAGGACTGGGGTTGACGTTCGTCGCCACCAGCCTCACCACCTACCTGATCATCGGGCCCTGGAAGCGCGCCGGCGTGGCATCGACCGGCGGAACCGACCTGTTTCCCCGGGATGCCTGGTTGCCGACGTTGGGTACGACCCGGGTGTCGATCGTTGCGGTCGTGGTCGCGGTGGCGGCCGTGATCGGGGTTTACATCATCATGCGGGGCACCAGGTTCGGCCTTCGCCTCAAGGCCGTCGGGCAGAACCTGCGGAGCGCCGCCCTTTTCGGCATTCCCAACAAGCGGTACCTGCTCCTGGCGTTCATCATCGGCGGAGCGCTCGCCGGCCTGGCCGGCGCCATCCGGGTGACCGGCTTCCACCACAAGCTGGTGCCGACCCCGTCCGGAGCACACGGCTACCTGGGAATCCTCATCGTGCTGCTGGCCGGTTTCCAGGCGAGATGGATCGCTCCCATCGCCTTCTTCTTCGCGGCGATCGCGGTCGGTGCTTCGCAGCTCCCACTGCAGATGCAGGTCGACTCGTCGCTCGGCGGGATCCTCCGGGGTCTGCTGGTGCTGTTCGTGCTACTCCTCGGCGGCTGGCAGGCCCGCCGTGCCGGGGCGCACCCGGTCACCGACGAGGCGCCGCCGGCCTCCCCGCCCGCCCCGGGAGGCAGTCCGTGAACGAACTGAACACGCTCATCTTCACGGCCACGCCCCTGGTGTTCGCCGTCGTCGGGGAGACGATCACCGAGAAGGCGGGCATCATCAACCTGTCCATGGAGGGGAGCCTGATGCTGTCGGCGATGGCCGGGTTCGTCGTCGCCTACGAGACCAACAGCCTCCTGCTCGGATTCCTTGCCGCCGCCCTCGTCGGTCTGCTCGTCGCCGCTCTGATCGCCTTCTCCAGCATCAGATTGAAGCTCAACCAGGTGGCGGTCGGTTTCGTGCTGTTTCAGCTGTGCACCGACTTGAGCACGTTCCTCGGAAACGGCCACGTGCGAATCCCGGGACCCACCGTGCAAGCCCGACCCATTCCGCTCCTCGAGGACATTCCGGTGCTCGGCCCGATCTTCTTCCGGCAGAACGTCCTCGTCTACGTCAGCTACGTGCTGGTCTTGGGAACGTGGTGGTTCATGTTCCGAACCCGGCCCGGCCTCGGCCTGCTGGGGATTGGAGAGCGTCCGGAGGCCGCCCATGCGCGAGGGATNNCGCGAGGGATCCCGGTCAATCGTCTCCGCTACTTCTACACCATGCTCGGGGGAGCGCTGATCGGCATCGGAGGTGCCGCCTACTCGCTTTCCATCAAGATCGGCTGGTCGTTCCAGCACACGCGCAATCTGGGGTGGATCGCGCTCGCCATCGTGATCTTCGGCGGCTGGCAACCGGTCCGGGCTGCTGCCGGCGCCTACCTGTTCGCCGGTCTGCTGACCGCCGCCCAACTGCTGCAGGAACCGCTGCCGAATCTCGCCCAGGTGCTACCGACCCTTCCGTTCCCGTTGATGATCCTTACCCTGGTCGTCATCTACAGCGACTGGCTGCGGCGGCTCACGGACCGGTTCCCGGCTTTGCGCTCGCTGTTCGCGGGTGAACCTCCGGGCGCGATCGGGACGGTCTTCGAACCGGATTGACGCCGGGTTGCGGGTCGCGAGTTGGGAGTTCGCATGACCCGAGGCGAAGGAGTGTCCTCGCTAGGCCTCTCGATCCCCGGGCCTCTCCACTTCGAGATACAGTCCGTCGACCGAGGTCACCACGATCTCATCACCCTGGGAGATGCCGGCTTCGCGGTGCGCGGTCGCGCTCCAACGGGCTCCGTCGACCTCGACTTCACCGTCGGGAGCGAAGGAGACCAGCGCCACACCCGACCGGCCGATCATGTACTCACGGCCGATGGTGGGCGTGGAGAATCGGGCCCGGGCCACAGTCGGCATTGCGTAGCGGTAGAACAGCCACACGCCGACCACGGCGAAGATGACACCCCAGATGCTGGGTTCGATCTGTGGCGAGGCATCGGTGAACGACAGCCCGGCGGCCACCAGTGCGGCCGCGCCCGCCGTACTCAAGAACCGGAACCGCCCGCGTTGGTAGTCCACTGTGAACAGCCACACGCCGGCGAGTGCGAGCAGAACCGCCCACCAGCGAAGCGGCAGATTGACCATGCCGTAGCCCGCCATCAGGAGCGAGGCGGCGGCAACCGCGGCGGCGACTCCAGGGCCGGCGGCGTAGAACTCGAAGGCGGCGATCGTCAACCCGCCGATCAGAAAGAAGAAGGCCGCTTCTGGCGCCAGCGAGGTCCGGGCGGCGCGGGTGAGCACCCCCGGCTGACGGAATCGGACGGGGACGGTCGTGGTGACGGTCTCACCGTCGACCTCGATCTCCCGAACCGTCGAGAGCACTACCTCGGTGCCGGCGACCGTGAAGGACCTGCCGTCGAGGGCAGCGACGGCCTGCCGATCAGACGGTGCCAGGGCGTCGACGATGCCCGGCAGGGGCCCGGTGATCTCGACGGGTCCGGACAGCATCTCGACATCCGACGTCGAGAGACCGGCGTGGACCTCCAGGCCGCCGTAGGTTCCGGCCACGCGTGGACTGAGGTAGCCGATCTCACTGCCCTCGGCGGCCAGACGCACGGGCGCAGCGAGCAGCACCTGCAGAGCGCCGCCGTAGGCGCGGGCGGGCGCAGGGCCGACCCATACGGCTACCGGCAACGGCGGATCGGCGATCGTGCCGATGAGTTCGTCGATGTCCTCGGAAACCGCGCCGCGCGAGTCGACTTGCACGATGGCGGCTGCCGCCCCGTCGGCGGCCGATGCCTCGATCTCGTCGACCACGTATCCGACCCCGAGCCCGTCGAGCGGTCCGGTGATCTCGATGATGTCGACCGGCGCCTCATCGGTCTGCGCGGCAACCGGCAAAGCCGACAGCACGGCCAGCATGGCGACGAGGACGAGAGACGAGGGGCGCATCCCGGGGATGGTACCCGGTACCTTGCACCTGATACTGCCTACGTCGTTCCCGTCGAACCCGAATGTCCCCGCGGGTACCCATCCGCTACAGTTCCCACCATGTCAAAGGTCCTGCTCGTTGCGGATGCGCCCTGGGTGAGAAACCAGGTAGCCGCCGCTCTCAGCGATTCCGGAACCGAAGTGCACGAGGTGACCGATCCCCGCACTGCCGTCGACGAGGTCGTCGAGTTCGGGCCGGACGTCGTCATCATCGACATGCAGATCGGCAGCATGGGTGGCATGGCGGTCGCCCGGGCGGTTCGGGAGACCGAATACGAGTCGCATCTCGCCGACATTCCCCTCATCCTGTTGCTCGATCGGGCTGCCGACCAGTTCCTCGCCAAGCGGGCCTCGGCACACGCCTGGTTGACCAAGCCGGTCACGGCTCAGGACCTCCGGGCAACGATCGAGCGGGTCCTGGGCGCGGACGCCGTACACTGACGAGAGCCGGGCGCAGTCCCGGCCGACACGATGTCCACGATCATCCTGCTCGTCATCCTGGCGCTGTGCGTCACTTCCTCCGGGTTCCTCTCGGGTTCGGAGACCGCGCTCATCGCCATTCCCCGTGAGCGTGTCCATCAGTTGGAGGACAAGAGCCGCAGCGGACGCTACGTCGCGCTGCTGACGAGCGATCCCGAGCGGACGCTCGGAACGATCCTGGTCGCCAACAACTTCGTCAACATCCTCGGCGCATCCGTGGCGACGGCGCTCGCCATCCAGCTGCTCTCCCGAACGTTCGGCGAGGGCAGCGGAGCAACCTGGGGCCCGTGGGCGTCGACCCTGCTGTTCACCGCCCTGATCCTGATCGTCGGTGAGATCACACCCAAGACGCTGGCGGCCCGCTATCCGGATCAGTTCGCCCTGGTCGTCGCCCGTCCCATCTGGTTCCTGACGAGAACCATCTCACCGATCACGCGGATATTCGTCGGTGTGGGACGGGCCATACTGCGCCTATTCGGAGCGACCGACGTGCGGGTCAGTCCGATCACCGAGGAAGACATCATGGCGATGGCGAAGCTCGGAGAGGCGGCCGGCGAGATCGAAGCGGCGGAGCGTGAGATCATCGACTCTGTCTTCAGCTTGGCGGACCGCCCGGTACGAGACGTCATGACGCCGCGGGTCGACATAGTTCCCCTCATAGCCCCACTGACATCCGAGGGCATCCGTTCGGCCGTGGTGCGGACCGGCCACTCTCGCTACCCGGTGGTGGACGAGGACGGGAGCCTCGACCACATCCTCGGGGTCTTCTATGCCAAGGATCTCCTCCGATCCCAGGATCACCTGCCTCCTCACCGCCTGCTCCGACTGATTCGGGAACCCCACTACGTGCCGGAGAGCACCCCGGTGCTGGACGTGTTTCAACAGATGCGGCAACGACGTCTCGGCTTTGCGGTCGTTCTCGATGAGCACGGCGGCGTCGACGGGATCGTCACCATCAAGGACCTGGTCGCAGAACTGGTCGGCGAACTCCAGGATGAGTACGACCCTGTGGTTCCGGAAGCCGTCCCGATCGACCACGGGACCTGGGTCGCCGACGGAAGGATGCCGGTGGAGGATCTGGCCGAGATCATCGCCGTCGACCTCCCCGAAGGCCCGTACGCAACGGTCGGCGGCCTGTTCCTGTTTCTCCACGGAGACATTCCAGCGGAGGGAGCAATCGCCGAGCTAGACGGCGCGCGGTTCACCGTCGACCGTATGGACAAACTCCGGATCGACCGCCTTCGAGTGGAGGCCGGGTTCGAGCGCCCAGTGAGCGAGTAAGATGCCCGCCACAGATCGGGACGTGGCGCAGTTTGGCAGCGCGCAGCGTTCGGGACGCTGAGGTCGCGGGTTCAAATCCCGCCGTCCCGACTAGAGAAACACCAGGTCAGGGCCGCCCTCCGGGGCGGCCTCTGGTTTGGGAGGTCGTTTCCATCGCGCGTCCATCGCGCGCGTCAGGCGAGCCCTCGCCCGCGATCCTGGTCCCGGCGGGGAAGGAATCGGTCGCCGAGACGGTCGGCGGCTTGGCGGTCGGCTTCGGTGGTGGCCTGGGCGTAGATGCCCAAGGTGAGCCGGGGGTCGGTGTGACCGAGGCGGGTCTGGGCGGTCTTGAGGTCGATGCCTTCGAGGAC
>JABAHS010063954.1_pt2 | contig 11607 bp, 13 predicted proteins | sample 7062111 | NCBI WGS metagenome assembly JABAHS01 (sample SAMN14534600, study PRJNA622989) | marine sediment metagenome | biome: marine biome [ENVO:00000428]; feature: marine pelagic biome [ENVO:01000023]; material: deep marine sediment [ENVO:00002113]; isolation source: pool of 4 deep marine... | reverse complement strand
TCCATGTCTGAGGCTACAGTAGTATAAGTTTTATATCGACGTTTCATTTAATTGACGTATGTAAAGATTTGGTTTGACTATACACGGGTGATTTTGTGAACAGACAGATTCTAACTGGACGTTCGCTTCGACTTCTTCGCATGTTGTACGATCAGGGCAGAGCCCTAACAACCTACACCTTAGAGATAAAACAAAGCCAACTGGCAAAAAAACTCGAGATCAGTCGACAGGCATTAAACGTGCACCTGCGTAAGCTCCGGGATCACGGGTGCATTCGAACAGGCAGAGGGTTTATTGACGTAACGGAAAAGGGGCTAAGCGTTTTGGGAGTTTCCGCGAATCCCGCCTTTGTTTTCATCAAGGTCTCGCCTCTTAAAAGGGAAAAAGTGTACGAAAAAATGGTAAAGTTTCCCATTCAACGAGTTTTTAGGGTGACTGGTGACATGGACGCGATCATTGTGGTGGAGCGGGAAAAGCTGAACGAGACGCTCAAAGGGCTGGCTTCGGTGGAGGGAATTCAGGAGACGAAGTCTTACGTTACCATCCAAATCCTCAAATAGCCTTTTTGGAGAGCTCCCTATTGAAACTCTTTGAGCACGAGGCAAAAGAAATCTTCTCCAAGTATGAAATACCAATTCCTAACGGAGGGCTTGCAAAATCCCCTCCACAGGCTCGAGAGACAGCTACAAGAGTCAAGGCTCCAGTTGCCGTCAAGGCTCAGGTTCTGGTGGCGGGCAGAGGAAGAGCTGGCGGCATCCTTTTTGCGAACTCACCTGGAGAAGCCGAACTTTCATCAAGGAAACTGCTAGGTGCAGAGATAAGGGGCCTAAGAGTTCAAGGCGTTCTGGTGGAGGAAAAGCTTCCCGTACGCAAGGAACTTTACCTTGGCATAACCCTGGACCGCTCCAGTCGCAGTTACGTAGCCATAGCCTCCTCTGAGGGCGGAGTTGAGATAGAAGAAACCGCCGCCACCACGTCTGAAAAGATCATCAAGGTCTTCGTCGACCCCTTCCACGGGTTCCGTTCCCACCATGCCCGCCAAATCGCCAAAAAACTGGGCTACACGAGCAATCAAATGCTGGAGCTCGCTGCGATTTTCCTCAAACTCTACAGAGTGGCAATGGACTATGACGCCGAACTGTGCGAAATAAACCCCCTCATTGAAACAACCGACGGAAAATTTGTTGCAGCAGACGCCCGTCTCATAATTGACGACAACGCGCTTNNACAAGAACTGGAGGCTCGAAAGAGCGGGTTAACATACGTTAAACTTGATGGAAACATCGGCGTGATCGGAAACGGCGCGGGCTTAGTGATGGCGACTCTGGACGCAATTAATCTGTATGGAGGAAACCCGGCGAATTTTCTCGATGTGGGCGGCGGGGCTTCCCCAGACAGAATGGCCGCAGCTCTCAACCTTGTCTTTTCTGACCCGCGAGTTGAAGTTGTTTTTATCAACGTTTTGGGAGGCATCACCCGTTGCGACGAGATCGCTATGGGCATTTTGAAGGTGAAGAGTCGAATGGGCTTTGCTAAGCCCGTGGTTATAAGGCTGGTGGGAACAAACGAAGAAAAGGGAAGACGAATTCTTAAAGAGGCAGGCATTCAAGTTTTAGGCAGCATGGAGGAAGCTGCTGAAAGGGCTGTTGAGATTGTGAGGGCTAGTAGGTGATGCGCGCGCATTTCTTCCGTGCTAGCTGGAACAAAGTTTAAATATTACCATTTGGTAATTTATTCTCTGAACTTACCTTTAGGTAAGTGAACGGTTGGATGCGCATGAAGTTAAGACTGTTACTAGCAAGGGACGACGAAATCCTTTTTGAAATACCCCTGTCCATGGAAGGTTGGCCAAAAGAACTCCTAGAAGATGAATTAGCATCCTTTGAAAGGGAGGTCGATCAATTCTCCAAGCTTTTCCAAGCCTTGGCGCATCAGACTCGACTGAGGATGATGAAGAGACTCTTTGAAGACGAGGACCTAACGCTAGGCTTTGCGGATTTCATGAAGGATCTAGCTTTAAACCCGAAGATAGTTTGGGAAAGCACCAAGAAGCTGCGTGAGGGAGGTCTATTGGTAAAATCTGATGACGGAAAGTATCGATGTTCAGAGCTTGGACAGGCCGAGTTTCTGATGGTAAGCCTAGCATTGAGGCGTTTGCTTCACGTCTTTAGACGATTGAAAGAACTTTAGGAGGTGATAAATGATGGCGTACTTTGACGAAGTTTTCCGCGACACAGACTCTTACTTCAAAAAACTCTCTGAGAGAATATTCAAAGAAATGGAAGAGATTGAGAAGGCAATAAGAAGCGGGAAGCTCCAGGGTGAATGGGAAGTCAAGCCCATTGAGAAACCTGGAGTGAAAGGTTACGTTGCTCGAGGACGCTTCCAATTCGGGGAGCCACTAACGCTACCTAGACATGCCATAAATGAAGTTCGTGAACCATTAACCGACATCTTCGAAGACAAAGACCAAGTTAAGCTTTACGTGGAGCTACCAGGCGTTGAGAAAAACGACATTCAACTTGACGTCGCTGATGGACGAGCTGAAGTTAAGGCCAAAAACTTCCACAAAGTTTTAGATTTGCCAACGAAAGATGTCGAGTTTGAAAAAGCAAGTGCCAACTACAAGAACGGTGTGCTAGAGGTAATAATACCAAAGACGAAGAAGACGGCGAGGGAAGAGAAGAAGAAAACTATCAAAATCGAGTAATGGATGGTATCTATGCAAGCGGAAATCTACAACGTGGACTACAATGAATACGTTAGTCTCGTGGGTACTGCCCACTTTACGAAACGTAGCCTCCAAGATGCTTATCAGGCGGTTGAACGACTTTGCCCCAGCGATCTTGCCATCGAGTTGGATTTGAAACGCTTCAAAATTCTGAACATGGCTTGTTGGGGGTGTCCGAGACGCGGTACTTGCACGACGAAATGTGAGTTCATCGGAGCAACCGAGGCTCTGGGGAACGTGGACGCTAACATATGGCTCATAGACATGTCCGAACGTGAAATAGGACTGAGAATACGGCAACTGACGACTCCAACCTGGATTTTCAGGGTAAGTCTTCCCTTCTTCCATAGAGAAGACGAAATGACACGGCTTTGGGAGCAAGGCTTCAAAGACGAGGTTGTCAACAGCTATCAGAGGAAATTGGAAAGACTTCGGAGGAGGGCTCCAGCGATTTGGCAAGTTTTGATTGACGAACGCAACACGCTTATGGCATCGAGACTGGCTTGGATAATCTCAGACAAACTAAGAGAGGACGAGAAACCGAATATACTTGCTTTAGTCGGAGCAGCCCATGTCGAAGGGATAGAGAAACTGCTCAACGACCCCTTCAAAATAAGAGAAAACCTTCAGAGGTTCAGCTTAGCCTTCACGCCTCCAACATGTATCAGAAGGATTAGAGTAAACGCGGACTAGTCGACAGAGAAGATTCCATCAAACCAGTTTTCTTAACGCGCGCGTTCATTTTCTTGACCAAATGTTTTCTCGATCCAATCCTTAATTTCATCTCTTACGCGTCTAAATTCTGCTAGTATTTCATATTCGGTGCCCTTAAACTCGGATGGATCTTTGAATCCTTTATGAAGGAGTTTTTTTCCTCCCGGAAAGAACGGACATGCCTCTTTTGCACGGTCGCACACCGTAACAACATAGTCGAAATTGTTTCTACGGAACTCCTCGATACTCTTTGAACGATGCTTCGAAATGTCAACGTTAATTTCCGCCATTGCCTTAATAGCATAGGAATTAACCACGGTAGGTTCTATTCCAGCGCTATAAGCTTCGTATCTGTCTCCATAAAGATCGTTCAAAAATCCCTCTGCCATTTGGGAACGAGCAGAATTACGCTTACAAATGAATAGTACTTTTTTCTTCATCGGTTTGATCACCTATAGATTCTAATAGGTATAGGTAGACTTTTAAGGAACAGCCACGCAAGCACAAGCCCAATGTCTATTTCATGTGGATTTCGACGGTGTCACCATCTTCGAGGGTAAACGCTCCCCCAACTTTTTGAGGACTAAAGCGCAGCCGATTTGACCACACTTTTGCGTAGGAAAACTGCTTGTAGAAGTCGCTGTGAATCTTTTTTGCCAAATCCAGAATAGTGGAGCCCTTTCTGATGGTGAAAGGTTTATTGGACGGAAATCTCATGTTGGGTTCTTTGGTGTAGACCCGAATCATGTCAAGCATCCCAAATATTTCGGAACCAAGCTTCTCAAGTCCAAACTTGGCTTTGCAAGATACCGGGATAATTTTCATTTCTTCTCCAGCAAGACCTTTCAGTTGTTCAATTTTTTTAGCAGCGTTTGGAATATCTGTTTTGTTAGCTATGATGATGGCGGGTCGATATACTGTGCCCTCGAAGATGGCTTCTTCAACATTGTCTATTGTGGCTTCGCCTTGAATCTTAACAGCGGCATCGAGTATTCCATAGCTTTTGAGAAGTTGCTCCACGTCTTTTGAAGAACAGTTGAGGAGGCGTCCCAACACGATGATTTTTAATCCTGCGCCCATGTATTTCCTTTCGATCTCAACCCTAGCTCTGGGTTTTCTTGTGAGAATCCTTGCCTTCTCCAATTCCCGTGAAATTAGAGAGAACTGTTCAACGGCGTCTCGCGATAAATCGGTCATAAGAAGGAGACCATCCGCGTTTCTTGCTGCAGTTAAGGTTTGGAGTCCCCATGCTCCTCTAGCTGCAGAGCTCTCCATCAAAGCCGGCGCCTCTACTACTTGAAACTGCAGGTCTTGATAGTGAAACATGCCGGGCGTTGGCTCTTTGGTAGTATACTCATAATTGGATATTTCCACTTTGGCGTTGGTTAAAAGCGAGAGAAGACTACTACGTCCCACGTTAGTCGGTCCCAAAATTACGATTTGAGCGTCACCTTCCTTCTCAACGAAAAATTTCGGCCCGCCTACTCCAGCTTTCTTACGCTTCTTCTCAGCAATCTCCCTTCGAAGAACACCGATTTTCCTCTTAACCTGAGCTCGCAGGTTTTCTGTACCCTTGTGCTTGGGAACGAGACTCAGGAATTCTTGGAGTTTTTCAATTTTCTCTTCAGGTTTTCTTGCCTGAGAAGCTTCTCTCCATTTGTGTTTGGCCTCTGCTGTAAGATTGGCGGGCATAGGGCAACTTCCAACAGATAGTCAACGTGACAAAGATATTATTTCTTTCGAAAAATGAAAATTACGCGCGCGCATAGTCAGGACACAATTCATTCAACATTTATGAAGAATCTTCTTCGAGCGCGCAAGCCATATAAGCATTCAAAGAGAAGGAACACATGTGAAGACAATGTCGAAAGAAGATGAAATGTTAAAGGAATTGAAACAAATCAGAAAGTTACTTGAGCCTAAGCCCGCTCCACCGCCACCAAAAGGACTGTGGAACGAGTTCATGGATTTTATTTCAAAATATAAGGTCATGGGTCTCGCTGTTGCCTTCATTATTGGCGTTTATCTCGGCAACCTAGTTCAAGCACTCGTTCAAGACTTAATAATGCCAATAATAGGTCTTGCCATACCTGGTCTTGAAAATTTAGCGACTTTCAGAATTCCAATTCCACCAGTACAATTGGATAGCAGTGGAAACCCGCCACCTGATTATGTTGGTCAAATATTTGGCATAGGAAACTTCCTGGTGGCGTTGATAACCTTCATCATTGTGGCGTTCGTAATCTTCATCCTAGTGAAGGCCACCAAGCGATGGGGAATAGAATAGCGCAAGTTTACAGTTAATTGCCAATTTCCCTTTTCTATCTTCTAATCATTTAGGGTAAGTTTTGAATCAGTTCCAGCGCATGAGCGCGTGCACAAGAGAGTGCTCGTTGGAACTTTTCGTGTAACAGTTGGGATAGTGCTTCTTACTTTGGAACAAATGGTTCTACAAGAAAGGACATTAGCCGGCGCGAAAAATGGATAGAGAGGTTTCTAGGAACATGTATCTTGGATTCAACATTTTCCTCAGCGTTTCGTATAGTCAGGTATTCTCTTTTGCAGAGCCCCTTCTTTTAGTCCTATGACGTATTCGATTACATCATCTGGTTTCTTGAACTGCAGATTCACGAGTTTTTTGAGGCCCCAGCCTGAGCATTTTATGCTTGAGATTATGGAGGCTGCGGTGACTGACTTCATCAGGTCTTGGGTTAGTTTGTAGGCTGCTAGGAAGGCTCCGCACCATGTGTCTCCGGCTCCTGTAGTGTCCACAACGTTTTTGAGGGGGACATTTAAGGCTGGAATCATCTGTATTCCCGTGTCTTCTCCGTTTATTATGGCTCCTAGTTCTCCCAGAGTGATAATCAGCATTTTGGCTTTCAGTAGTCGAAGTGCGGTTGAAATTGAGTCTGTTTGGGTTAGAGCTTTGGCTTCTGATTCGTTTAGAATGAAGAAGTCTGCTCTTGAGGCAAGGTTTTTTAGAGTTGCCCTGTTTCTTCGGCTTTGTTTGATGTAGTTTATCCATGTGTTTATTGAGATCTCGGTTCTCGGTGAATCTTTGCGTATTTTTTCAAAGATCTTTGCGGCTTTCGTTGGGGTCATAGGCGATAGGTGGACGATGCTGTTGGCTGCGAGCAGTTTGGTTGGAATGGATGAAGCTGCTATTTTGGAGCCTGCGCCAATGTTTGTCTTCAGATATTGTGGCTCGTCGCGCTTTTTGTATCTAATGCTGAAGCTTGTGGAAGCCATATTGAAGGTTCTCACATGTTCTGAATTGAAAAGGCTGAGGACATCAGTGAAATTGTAGTCTTTTCCAAGGGCTGACACTAGTATTATATTTTTGAGTAGTGTTTTGGCCGCAACGGCGGCGTATAAGGCGGCTCCTCCAGGTTGAACTCTAACTCCTTGGGGGTTCTCTATTTGGTCGATGGAAACGTGCCCAATAAACATGAGGTCGCAAGTCAACAGCAAGCTCTCCTCTATAACAAGCTAAACGTCTACCTTGCTTGTAAAGACTTTGAAACGTATTGGTTTTTCTCGTCTTCTTCTGCTTCAATGTCTTCTCGATCTGTTTTGAAGATTTTTGGAAAACTAGCTAGCCCTCTTTTTCTATCTAAATTGTCGTAGAAAATTGTCGGAAACATGTCAGAATAGAATGTTCCATACACTGTGGGGATGTAAAATTCGAACTCAACCTTTCAACGGATTTGAGATCTACGGCTTCTTTCCTGTGTCTTGACTGCTTTTCCTTGGGAATAGATGTTGCGTTCGTAGACCGAATCTAACGAGAGATAGCATTAATGGAACTTCCATCAGAGGTCCTATTACTGTAGCTAAGGCGGCGCCTGAATTAAGGCCGTAAAGGGTTGTTGCTACTGCGATGGCGACTTCGAAGTGGCTGCTTGAACCGATGAGAGTGGTGTCTATTGACGTTGGGTAGTCCCAGTTTGACAGCCAAGATATTCCATATGTTATTGCAATCATTGTAGCATAAATGAGCAGATTTGGCGCCGCGAGGTAAGCCACCAGAAGCGGATCGTTAAGGATCATCTCTCCTTGAAATGAAAACATGACGATTAGAGTGACCAGTAATGCAATGATGGATATTTTACGCACAAGTTCAAGATAGGTGGAGTCGAACCACTCTTTCCCTTTTCTGCCTATTAGCAACTTTCTAGAAATGGCCCCCAAAGATACAGGGAACGCTATGAAGAAGATTACGCTCATGGCGATCAGATTCCATGGAACCGGTATGCCGCTTACACCTAGATAGAACGCTGATTGAGGCGCGTAGAGAACCAGCATCAGTAGCGCGTTGATGGCTGTGTTTATTAATCCTTGAGCCAGGTCTCCTTTGGCCAGCATGATCCACCACATGACCATGGCTGTGCAGGGAGACATGCCGAGAAGTATGACTCCGGCGATGTACTGGGGATTTCCTCTAAGGATGAGGTTCGCGTAGAGTGTCATTAAGGGTGGAGTAATGACCCAGTTCGCAATTATTGTCAGAAGCATGGGTTTTGGTTTCCTTACAGCCCTCTTAACATCGCTAAAGGCTATGCCCACTACGGTAGGGTACATCATGAAGAATAGGCAGATGCCGATTGGAATCGATAACTGAGCGAATTTCAAAGAATCCAAATATTGACCAAAAGCTGGAAGAAATCTTCCTAACAAAAGGCCAACAACTATGCATACGGCGATCCATAGTGTGAGATATTTCTCGAAAATTCCAAGAGTTGCTTCTCTTTTCTCAGCCAATGTTGTCTTCTCCCACCGTTTTATGTATTCACACTTCAGATTGCTTATCTACGTAAATCACATATTTAAATATTTAAATTTATCGTTGTAAATTCTGCGAGTTCGTTATCTCAAATGCCAGAAATCTAGATTTCACGGCATCAAATCTTCAAAAGGCCGGATCTGGTGCATAGGATTACAGGAGATCTAACTTGTGTATGTTTTCAATTAGTTTTGGATCGGCGATGCTGTAGAAAACCCATTTTCCTTCTTTTCTATTCTTCACCAATCCTGCGTTTTCTAGGAGCCCCAAATGATGAGAAGCTGTAGGTTGAGTTAAGTCCAGAGCAACCATCACCTCGCAAACGCACATCTCTCTAACTTCAAGAAGCTTGACAATTCTCAGTCTTGTCGCATCAGCTAGCGCCTTGAAGAACCTACTTTGTTTGTCAGCTATCTTGCTCTCTGCAATTTCGTCTGCAAGTTGCTTTAGTTCATTTGTGTACTTTGATGCGTCTTCGGCAGGGCAAATTCCTGACTTAACCAATCGAGCCAGTCTCTTGCTTAATCTACGTTCAGACATTATCCAACACGTCCTTCAATAACAAATAAAATAACGTATTTAAATATATTTCTAGCATCTTGGCAGAAGATTCAGATTACCGAAATACCACCGTGTTTGTCGGATCCAGAGAGAATAAAATTCCTAGTCCAAACACATGCTCGCGCGCGTCAGCTAACTTATGTATCTATGGCTTGTATTGTCAAAATCTCTTACGATTTCCATTGCTCGTTTTGATGGTATTGAAATCTGATCGAGAGGAATTTTTCCGAGAATAGATGGCAGTCCTCTCTTTGCCATATATGAAACGGTGGAATATTCACCGAAGCATTCTTTCGAAACTTGGTAGACAAGAGAGCGGACTTCTGACTCTGGAATATGGCCAAGGGCGTGTAGATACTCATGAAGCAAGAGGGTATATACGAAAGCATTCACTATAGGCCTAGACTTTGTTACGCCTTCAACCATTTCTATGAGAGCACGATTCAAAACGATGTTGTTTGTTCCAAGAGGATGGTAAGCTCCTACGTTTAATGGAAGGTCATCAAGGAACAGCATCATACCTACCCTATTCTCTCCTAACGTATTTCTAACAGTTTCTTTTACCAATTCCCAGACTTCACTGAAGCCTTGAGCTCCTTCCAGTCTAGAACCGTATGTTTGTGCACTCAAAGGACATTTCTCCTTAAGGTTTTGACGTTTATTTGCGTACGTAGTGAGTCGTGAGTCACATATAAGATATTCCGTACGTCATATTTAAGCGCTTTGAAAAGGAAAACACGTGATCCCCCCCATATCCTTAGTATACAAAAGACAGGTCTCGGAAGTCAAGACAGCATATGAAGAGTGCACGCGCTGTCGCAGTTCTTGCCTTCGCAGTCCCGTTGTCTTCTAACTAACCAAGAAAAAGCCTATTCACGGACTGTTGGTGGAAGAATAGACTCTTTCAAAGACGCGCGCCATTGTTCGGTAATGCTTCAAAAATTACAAGATCCACATTGCTTTAGTTTTTTCTAAGACCTCTCTCGGCCAGCACTAGTCCTATGATAGTGAAAACAGCGGCAAAGACTATGAGAAACTGAAAGTTAGTGATGATCGTTGCGATATCGATTCCGGCTTGTGAGTGCAGCACGAATGTTCTAACTGTGTCTGTCGCATATGTGATAGGATTAAACTGTGCCACCGCTTGTAACCATTCTGGCATTTGTCTGACTGGTAATAAGGCGCTGCTCGTAAAAATTAGTGGCAGGTTTAGCAGATTGGCTACTGCGATCACTGTCTCATGGCTCGTTATTCGTATTGTGATCGCCAAAAACATGGATGAAAGCCCCAATGATAACAGAAACAACGCAGAAAAAATTCCAAGTAAGTCGAATGGTCCAAAATTGTTTCCCAGTTTCAGTCCAAACGTGAAAGCAATGGAGAAGACCAAGAGGGCTTGGAATAATCCTCGCAACACGCTGGATAACATTTTGGATAAGATGATAGATTCCCTTCGGATTGGTGCTACCAAAAGCTTGTTTAGAAAGCCGAATCTGCGGTCCCAAACAACCGACATCCCGCTGAACATCGCGGTGAACAGGACTATCGTGGAGAGCATGCCTGCCGCCATGTAAGTGAAGTAATCTTCTGTTCCAAAGAGAGAACTCACCGCCTCGTTTACCAATTGTGAAAACTGTCGAGTAAGGTCCGGTGGCAACCCACTTGTATCAACACTGACTAAACCGGTAAGGTTTAAGGCTTTGCCGAAAAGTCCTAACCAAATTACAGGTTGGATTATCATCATGAACAGCAAGAACGGGTTTTTAAACCACTTCTTGATTTCTCTAGTTGTTAAAGCAAAAACTTCTTCAATCAACCTCTCACTCTCCTTAGATAGCGTCTCATCCTCCAAACATCTTCTTGACCATTTCCAGTCTCCCTGATGGTTCTTCCGGTGTATTCCAGAAAAACCTGGTCAAGTGTAGGCTCGATTAACGACACCTTTCTGATTTTGATATTGTTCTCGCAAATCTTTTCCATTATTTTGGGAAGGGTTTCCTCTCCATTTATTACCTTGAGTCTATATACATCGCCAGTGTCTTTCATTTCTTTAACTGCTGGTAGCGAGATTAGAACATCTTTTAAGTCTTGGTTCTTCTTATAAGGGGTAATTTCGATTATGTCCCCGCCTAGGCTTTCCTTCAATTCATGAGGGGTGCCTTGCGCTATAATCTTTCCATGGTCTATTATGGCGATACGGTCGCTCAAGACGTCTGCCTCCTCCATGTAGTGTGTTGTCAAAAAGATGGTGATCTTTTGTTCGTCTCTTAATTTCCTTATGTAATCCCACATGGCAACTCTTGTTTGGACGTCTAAACCTAGTGTGGGCTCATCCAGAAAAAGCAGTTTAGGATAGTGAATTAGACCCGCGCCTAGTTCTAGTCTTTTTCGCATTCCACCTGAGTAGGTTTCAACCTTTCTGTTTGCAGCTTTTGTAAGACCAAGAAGCCCCAGAACTTCCTTTATTCTTGGTTTGGCCTTTGACATAGGAACGTGATAAAGTCTGGCTTGAAGAAGCATGTTTTCCATACCTGTCAAGTCTTCGTCCACGGTTAGGTCTTGAGGAACAAGTCCAATTACCCTTCTCACTTTGTCGGCTTCTTTAACTACATCGAAACCAGCGACTGTGGCAGATCCTTCGTTGGATCTAAGAAGAGTTGTCAGCATGTTTATTGTAGTCGTTTTTCCAGCCCCGTTAGGACCTAGAAAACCAAAGATTTCTTCTTCTTTTATAGAAAAAGAAACGTGGTCTACCGCAATGAGATTTCCGAATTTCCTCGTTAGGTCGTGTGTTTCTATTATTGCCAAACAGTTCCCG
>JABAHS010149053.1_pt1 | contig 11613 bp, 10 predicted proteins | sample 7062111 | NCBI WGS metagenome assembly JABAHS01 (sample SAMN14534600, study PRJNA622989) | marine sediment metagenome | biome: marine biome [ENVO:00000428]; feature: marine pelagic biome [ENVO:01000023]; material: deep marine sediment [ENVO:00002113]; isolation source: pool of 4 deep marine... | reverse complement strand
TATACCAAATACAAGGGCCGCTTCGGTCTCCGGCTAACGACATGGCCCAGTCGTGCGCCAAACATTGCTCAATGGGGCGCGCGAGAGAGCTAAGTTCCTCAGTGTTAAGCGGCTTGACCCCGTGAAGATCAAACGAGCCCCAGCCGCCGCGACTGCGACTGCCGATCTGGCCAAATGTATGAATTAGGCGAATCGCCATGCTGATTCGCGCCTCGTACTGCTCAGGGCAAGCAATGTGTAGAAGACGCTGACCTTCGCGCTCATCCGGCTTGATGCCGCTTTTATCAGGCTGCCCCGGGCCGCGGTTGACCAGACCGAACCAGGCATAACTGGTCGATAAATCCGTTGGCAAAGGTGCAACGCCTTTTTGCGAGCCTAGTTTCCAGACATCCGTTCCGATGGCGTCAACGCCATCCAATCTGATCCGCACTAAACTCCTACTATGGTCAGCCACTTCGCGATTGCCTTCTCGGTGCGACAACCATGCATTACCAAACAGCAGCCCCTCTTCCCGCCGCATCTCGGCTATATTCACGTTGAACTTGTGATCCGCGGCATACGCCACCCGCCACCACTGCCGCAGCAGGGCCTTGAACGGCGGCGTGCGCCACTGGCCGCTCTGCTCGGCGTTGCCCAGGAAGGCCGGGGTGAGGAATGTGACCTTATAATGAAGCTTTTTCATGACTGACTCTCAATCGATCGCTTGGTCTGTTCATGGGCGTGGCTGCGCGCAATCAACAGTATCACTGTCCATGTTCTCAAGGCCCTGGCGCATGTGCCCGGCCGGCAAGCTTGCCGTGCGAATGGTGATCGCCTCCGCCGGCACGTCGATCCCGAAGCGCTGGTAGCGCGTGCCCGCAATTTTGGCCAGGGGCACGATTAGATAGGGTTTGGCCCGCCGCTGGCCCAGCGCCTGCTTGATCGCCCTGTTCGTATTGGCCTTGCGCGGATCAAAGTAGCTGGGGGATACCCCGTTGCGGAACGACGCTTCCAGCTCGGCATAGTCGCCGGCCATGGGGTTTACGACGCGCCCGTAATACTCCAGTATTTCGTCGGCCAGGCCGGAATCGCTCCAGTGCACTCCAGGACGGCCTTGCCTTCGGCGTTCCGCCAGCATCCAGTAAAAAGCAAACTCGGCCGGCTTGAGCTGAAAACGTTCGCCGGCAGCAGCGACGGTGCGCGTCCCGATGTCGAGGTCGAGGGCCACGGGGGGCATAGCCCGCTGAGCTTCGGTTACCACCTGAGTGAAGGTCGCGCCTCCCTCCAACAATTCTTGGGGCAGTTCCTCGCGCAGCCGGACGAAGGCGATTTCGGCCAGGGTGATACGCGCATCGCGCGTATCGTGCGGGCGACTGTCGGGCGGCGGCGTGTAGATGATCCTGCTGTCCGGTGTCGGATAGTAGAAGTCGGGGTGGGATTCATACGGGGCTTCGATCAATACATGCGAGAGCCGGTCCTGGGGTCGACCGAACAACGACAAGGCGTAGCCGGCATAAAACCCCTGGGTCTTGCGACCCCCGGCGATGGAGACGTGCAGGGCGCTGTTGGCATCGGCGGTGAAGTCTCTNNGAAGTCTCTTACTTGTTCGGTGATGCAGTCGGCCGCCAGCTCGTTGTCGGCAGGAGTGCGGATGTCGGGCAGCGCTTTCCCGCCGGGGCGTTTCAGCACATGGATGTGATCCACCCCGAACTCGATCCCCCCCAGGCCGTAGTCACGGCACAGCCGATAAAACCAGCCCGGCTCATCGCTCAGCAGCGACAGGCGCGCCCGTTCCGCCCCTTCGGACGTGGTGATCAAGTGAATCTCAGTGGGTATGAAAGGGGGATGCTGTTGCACCGCCAGGGCGTAGAGCGTCTCCGTAATGATTTGCGGCGAAAGACCGGTGACGGCCAGCAGAATGCGCCGTGGAAAACGGGAAGGTTCAGATGAATCCGTCATCTCGATTGTCTTACTTCTTTTTGACGGGCTCCGGGCGGTCTTCCCTGACCTCCATGGTGCTTTCCTGGCACCGATCCGCGAAGGGCAGGTTCGCCTAATCGCGCGGCGCGCGCCGGGTTTGCAAGCTTGCCTCGTCTCGCAGACGGTAGGCTCCCAGCCCCATGGTCGTGGCCTTGCCTGCATGCACCCACTGCCCGGCCCAAAGCAGCGGCCAGAGCGGCCCGAGCTCGTCAGTCGCGAAACACAAGGATCCGACGAGCCCGCCCATCTGCATGTAGGTCTTTTGCCGTGAGGAATACCGCGTCCAGTCGCACCAGCGAAGATCCGAGTCCAATGCGTCTACTTCCAACTGATCGTCGCCGATCTCGTCCCGCGGCGTCGGAAGGTCTTGGTCGCCGAATGCATGCTGTATGCATGCAATGCGATGGCGCAGGGACCAGAACAGCTCGCGGGTACNNGCGCTTCAGCCGCAATGGGGTGTACAGCTCCACGCGTACTCGGGCAGGAGGTGTGGGCGGCGCCAGCCCCGCGGGGGGCGACAGGGAGAGGTTCCCGTCACTGGCGCGGTAAATACTTATCCAGTCTTGGTCCGGCGCCGGCTGCTGGTATGCCTCTAAGACCCTAAAGCGTCCGTGCCCGCGACCGACGCCGTGTGCGCCGGCCCGGTCCAGGCTGTGTACGACGTAGGGCAGGGTCTCGCCGGCTTTGCCCATCAAAACGAGTCCGAAGTGAAAGCGCTCGCCGGCTGCGCGGTCGCGGGGTGCCTGCGGGTCGATCTCGAGGACGTAGGGCTGGAGCGCCGCGGTACTGCGGCCCTCGGGTTTGTCGGGCTCGAACAGGTATGGGTACAGACAGGTCTGCTCCAACAGGCAGTCGGTGCAGGCCTTCTGGCGTGTGACGCATACGGTGCGGCGCAGACCGTGACCCAGCGCGCCACGAATTGCTGAGCCGGCATACGCCGGGAGTTGCACAGGGTCGAGCGCTTCGAGCTCGAAGCGCAGGCGTATCATCGGGGGAAGATATTGCGGTGTCCACCGCCGCGGTGTGCCTTCCGGCGCACCCTGCCTGCATCGTGCTTCGGTGCCTTCCATTTGCTGGCTCAATAAACCGCTATTCTTCGCTGCCGCCGATCTGCTGATCGGGGGTGTTGGCGAGCTCTCTGTTCGCCCGTTTGACTCGATCGTCCCGGTGCGTACATCACTCACGGGCAATTGGTGAGCCGGGCGTCCGAGGATGGTCGGTCAAGCCTCCACCAGATGGCCGCAAGCTGTCAAGCTTTCACAAGTGTTGGCAAGCTTGCCGCCTGGACGCTGTACCCCGTTTGAAGTTGTTGTGGACCGTGTCTTATCCGCCTTGGCATGTGCGCATGGCCAGGGGCCAATGTACCGCGGTTCATCGCTTCGGTTGGGCGCGTCTGAATTGCCGCGCTCTGGGCGCGATCGCGGCGCAGCCGCTCACTGCGGCCGCACTCCGAACCCAAGAGCATCAGGCTGGCGCGGCGGCGGGAGCTGTGGTCATTGGCTGCGATACGGCGGCGCTCGGGTTTCCTGGGCGCGGGAGCTCGAGTTCCTGCTCTAGCCCGCACATCTCACCGGGCGGCCAGCGGCTGCCTTGTATCATCCTGAAGCGCAAGAGGAACTAGACATACTTCAATGGAATGGAGCAATGGCACACTGGCTTCGCCATTGCCTATCACGGTTCAGGCTTGTCTTCGCGCCCGCAGGCTTCCTGTTCGGTTTCGTAACAGAAGTACTTGTGCCGCGAAGCACGGGGATGTGTACGAGCGGCCAAGTGGCGGCTACGGCGACCTTTTTGCTTCCACAGTGGTGCCGGCGAACGCACTTCGCCAGTTGTTGGCGCCGGTGGGAGCGGCGCTCCTGCCGAAAAGCGGGCATCGGTAGGAGCGCATAGGGAAATCGATGAATTGTCGCGACAAGAATGCCGCTCCCACAGGTGCTAGATACGGGGTGGGAGCGGCGTTCCCGCCGCGACCAACCGCCGCGCGCAACAAACCGATCGCGCCTCACAGCGGCGCTCCTGCCCGCCGCTCACCCTGCGCTTGCTCCCGCGATCCCGGTGAGATATGCGGGCTAGGCTCAGTCGGGTTGGCCCACGAGCTTCGTGAACAGACTCTCGAGGGTGTTCTTCAGGCTGTCTTCGCCGCCGATGGTCTTGGTAATCTGTCCGTAGCTGGGCCGGACTCCGTAGGCCATGGCGTTGCGCAGCCGCCCGAGCGTCCTGAACCCGTCACGGGTTTGCTTGAGCTCCTCTCGCATCGCGTCGCGGGTTTCGTAGTCGCCCACATCGCCGCCGCGCTGCTGCACTTCGGAAGTGATCGCCGCTTCCAGGCCGAAGATGGCCGCGCGCAAATAGTCGCCGTGCTCGAGTTGGCGCCAGGCGAGGGCCTTCTCCCAGGCGCCCCGGGCGGGCCCGCGCCGCCAGCTCAGCCGGGCCTCCACCTGTTCGGAGAACAGCTCCGTGGCGGGGTCATCGACCGGTATCCTGTCGCGGCGATTCACCCAGGCGTTGAGGGCCTCGCGCGCCTTGAGCGGGTTGCTGGTGCGCTCGAAGAAGGCCGCTTTCTGCAGCTGCTCGCCGGCCGGCCCCAGCAGCGGTCCGAACACACCGTAATCGCCGTGACTGTCATAGGCGGCCAAGGCCTCCAGCCAGTCGGCGGCATGGAGCAGCCCTGCCACGTTCTGGACCGGCGCTTCGCCGCTGTCGGGATCGTAGGCGCCGTGCCAAATCCCGGCGATGTGCGCGTCGCGCGCCCGGCGCAGATACAGCCCCCCGATCATGCCGATTACGGGTAAGGTCTCAAAACCGTGGGTGATGTCCAGATGCACCCGATCCCCTCGCTCGACGTGCTCGGCCATGCGGCTCAGCAGCGACAACTGCTCGGGCTCGGTGCGGCAGTAGGGGATCAGCCGCAGCCGCACCTCGCGTCCGAGGCGTTTCGAGAGCGGGGCCTCTAGCGGTATCAAATGGCTGGGCCGGACGGCGGCCCGCTTCACGGCATCGAGCAGCGGCAGCCGTTCCGCCTCCGCTCCTTCGCCAAGGCCCACATCCTCGTCGAACAGGTGGTCCCACATGCTGCCCTCGGTCCCCAGGATGACCATCCGATCGGGTTTGACCCGCTCGGCGAGCGGCCAGCCGAAAAATGCCGCCGGCTCGACGGGCTTGCCGTCGCCGAAGTCGTAGCGCACGGTGCGGTAGCGGTCCCCCTGTCGGGGCACGCGGCCGAGAAAGGTCAGGAGTACGGAAGTCATGGTTCAGCTCCGTCGTCTTGTTGTACAAATGGTGTCGAGCCGTTCCAGCGGGTCGTGCGCGACGGCCACCGGCGCAGCGACTCGCTGCCTTCTCGGCGGCCCGTTTATCCTGGGCCCGGCCGATGGATCCGTAGATGGCCTCGGCCAGCTCGGGCCGCCACGCCAATCCCCTTCATCGGCCCCCTGAAACAGCTCTGCGAGGCGCTCGGCCGGCTCGCTGTGACCCACCGGGCTGCCCCCATCATACCATTCCCGCGGCCAGGCCACTCGTGCCCCTGTTCGCCCGCGGCAGGGCGCGCGTCCTCGCCCGCGCCCAAACGTCCGGACCCAGCGGCCGTCTTGGCGCCGAAATCGAGCCAGCCAAGAGCGGGGCTAAACGCCGTCCTCGACAGCCCTCTCGAGCGTTCGCTCTCGGCCGGGGCCGCGAAATTTTGCCCTGTCGAACCAAGTCGCAGGCAAGGGGAAGGCGAAGCCGAACCGGGGGTGCGGCCAGGAGGCTGCTCGGCGCGGGTTTGCCGGAGCCGTGCGGCGAGTCGTGACCCTGATGGCAACGACTTCGGTCCGGTGTCGTGACCTCGGCCGCCGTGCATTGGCGGCGGCTGCACCCAGGTGCCCCGATGGCCGTGGAGGGCGCACGCTCCGCGCCGCGGGTGCGCGCCGAGCCGCACCATGTGCCGGCGGTTCCGGGGGCCGTCCCGGGGCCTGGAGCACTGCCGAGCGGGCGCTGCCGATCGGCTGGGGGCAAGTCGCGCTCAAAAAAGACGGCTGGCCGCCCGGCGTGTTTGGGTCGCCTCGCTTTGGGAGAGATAGCGGCGCAGCAGGTCGCTGCATTCGCGGTCCAGGGCCTCGAACATCAGGCCCGTGCCGCGGTAGGAGCTGTGGGTCACCAGGACGGGGATGCGACAGCGCACGACCTTCGCCGAAAGCCGGAGCTCGAATTCCACCTCGAGGGTGGTGTTTCTGCAGAACTCGATGCAGCCGGGCTGGACGAGCATGCCGTTGAGGCTGAGGTTGGTCAGTCGGCGCCGCGCGACCGCCTCGGCGTTGTGATACAGCAGCACGTCGGTGTTGGCGCGCACGCGCCGGTACCAACGATGCTCCATGGGTATGACCCTCCTGTGCCGGTGAGCCGCCGTCGCAAGGGTTGGATACAAAGGGGTGGTGCAACGCTCAGCGTAGAAGACGGTGTGTACCCCGGCAAATGCCTGCCGATCGCGGAGGCGGAAGGCGGGCGCCCGGGGGCCGTGAAAGGGTGTTGCGCTCGCGGCGGATAATGGCCGCGTCTGCCGCGGCTCAGCTTGTACGCGCAACGGCGACCGGCAGCGCGGCCTGCTCCAGCCACTGCTCTAGCTGCTGCGCCGGCAGCGGGCGGCTCATGTAGTAGCCCTGGGCGTGATCGCAGCGCAGGACGTTCAGCACCTCCCAGATGTCGGCCGTCTCCACGCCCTCGGCAATCACGGTAAGCCCGAGGTTGTGGGCCAGGTCGATGATGGAGCGCACGATCACGGCGTCGTTTTCGTCCTCGTGCATGTCCATCACGAAGGACTTGTCGATCTTCAGCTCGTCTACGGGAAGTTGCTTGAGATAACCCAGAGACGAGAATCCCGACCCGAAATCGTCGATCGCCAGGCGCACCCCCATGGCATCCAGGGCGGACAGGACCTCCACGGCGTGCACCGGGTCCGACATCATGGCGCTCTCGGTCACCTCCAGCGAGAGGTAGCGGGGCGGGAGCCGGTGGCGGTCCAGGCACTCGCGCAGCTGCAGTATGAGCGCGGCATCCTGCAGGTTGTATACCGAAAGATTCACCGCGATATTGAGCTCGATCCCCTTGTCCCGCCACTGGGCTGCCTGCCGTACCGCCCGGTCGACGACCCACATGCTCAGCGGTTTGATCAGCCCGGTCTGCTCGGCGAGCGGCACCAGCTCGTCGGGCCGGATGGCCCCGCGCTCGGGATGCCGCCAGCGCAGCAAGGCCTCGACGCCTACCACCTGGCCGTTGTTCAGCCGCAGCTTGGGCTGGTAGTACAGCTCCAGGGAATCGTCGTCCAGGGCCGTGCGCAGGTCCGACATCAGGGCAAGGCGGCCCACGCTGTGCTGATCCTCGCTGGGATCGTATACGGACTGGCTGAGCTTGTTGCGCTTTGCGACATACATGGCCACGTCCGCGCGCTGGATGAGCGTCTGCCCGCTGGTGCCGTGATGCGGATACGCGGCGATGCCGATGGAGGCGCCGATATAGAGTTGATGCCCGTCCACCGAGAAGACCTGCTCGAGCGTGTTCAGGGTCCTCGATCCCAGGTGCCGGGCGTCCTCGATGCTGGTGTGAGGCAGCAGGATGGCAAATTCGTCACCGCCCAGGCGCGCCACGGTATCGCTCTCGCGCAGCGTGCCCAACAGGCGTGCGGCCACCTGCTGCAGCAAGCGGTCGCCCACGTGGTGGCCGAGGGTATCGTTGATCTCCTTGAACCGATCGAGGTCCATCATCAGCAGGGCCAGGGGGCTGTTCTCACGGCGCGCAGAATAGATTGCCTGCTGCAGCCGGTCCATCAGCAGGCTGCGGTTGGGCAGCTCGGTGAGCGCGTCGTGCAGCGCCTGGTGCTCCAAGGCCTGCTGGCGGTTGTAGACTTGCTGGCGCATCTCGGAGAAGGCGTCGACCAGATCGCGGGTTTCCCGGATATTGGAGTTGGGCAGGGCGGCGTTGGCCACGCCGGATGCCTCGCTCTTGAGGGCGTGGGCCACCGTGGCGATGGGGCGCAGCACCCAGCGTTCCAGAGCGACATAGCCGCCGACGATGAACGACAGGGCCAGGGCGGTCATCAGCCACAACATGCGCGATTGCGTTTGCGCGACCGCTGTCATGGACTGGACGTCTTGCACCGTCGAGCGCTCGATGCTCGCGTCCAGCGACTGGAGGCGCTTCCAGATGCTGGCCAGCACCGGCACCAGGTCGCGCTTGATCTGCAGGGCATCGGTGCGCCAGCCTTCGGAGTGATGGATGCGCTTGACCTCGAGAAACGCGGGATACCAGCCGTTGGCCGCAGCCTGCATCTGCTCCAATGAGACGCCGCCCTGCAGGCTCAGTGCGCCCTCGGCTTTCAGCCCTTGCAGCCGCTGCAGCCAACGGTTGAGCTCCTCGTACTGCAGCTCGATGTCGCGCTCCTGCACCGACAGCGATTCCTCACTGAACGAGCCCAGACGGTTGGCCAAGTACATCCTGAACGTGGAGGTCATCTGAGACCACCAATGGCGCGCCTGGATAAAGGCACCGAAGGCCTCGGATCGCAGTGTCCCGTAGTCGCGCCCGCCGGCGTGCTCTTCCAGCGCCAGACCGACCGCCGTGGTGAATTCACGGCTGTCGGGCAGCATGCTGCCACGGCCATAGGCCAGCGCCGGGTACTGGCGGGTGGCGTCGACGCGCGTGGCCATGACCGAGGCCGCCACCCGATCGAAGGCCCGCAGCGCCTCGCTGAGCTGCCTCACCGCCTCTTCCTGGTTCCGCGCCCGCAGCCAAGGGTGGCGGCCGAGGCGCGCAGTGTGCGCCAGGGCCTGGCGGACGGCCACGTGCACGGCCCGGCGGGTGTCTGGTGCGGGCGTGAGCAGAAATGTCGCCAGGTTCTCGCGGGCCTGCCACACCGCGTCGCGAACGTGCCGGCTGCGCTCCAGCACTTCGCTGCGCGTTTCGATGTTCGCGGCCGTTTCGGTGCGCGCCCCGGTAAGGTTGCGATCGGCCAGGTAGGCGCCCACCAGCACTGCCACCGCCAGAGCCCCGGCGGCAGCGGCGTATCGGTGTTGAAGGCTGTTATAGGTGTAGGCTTGGGGCGTCATGGCTAAGTATTTGAGCGCACTCCCGTCGTAGCGGCCGTTGGCCGGGGGCGCTGAAGCCCCTGTGCTGCCCAATCCTGTGCTGCCCAATTCGCCAAATCGAGGAGTCTTGCCTGTTTCGGGCCCCGGGGCCTGTATGCCTGCAAGAGCGCGGGGCGAACCGGGCCCAGGGCGGGTGAGCCCGCGGAGCACAGCCCTTTCGCCGGTCGCCGGTGCCTGCGCCGCGGTGCAGCGGGGCGCGTGCCCAACAGGGCTGTGCATGGATCGCAATCGGCTCGGTGTCCGCTTTCGCCCATGCGGTCCGCGGCTATACTGGGATCGGATGCCGGTCTCGAGCCCCGGCCCCGCGGCGCCTGTTGCAGGTCCCTGCCGGGTAGCCACGGGGATCGAGCTGGGCCCTGGACATATTTAATCTGATTATAGCTATATTGTGAGGTTTTTTTGCTATGCGGAGCGGTACGGTCAAATGGTTCAACGATGCCAAGGGATACGGATTCATCGCGCCGGGCGACGGCGGGGAGGACGTGTTCGTCCACTTCTCCGCCATCGAAGGCGATGGCTTTCGGTCGCTGCGCGAGGGGCAGACAGTGACATTTGAGGCCCAGCAGGGGCCGAAGGGTATTCAGGCCGTCAAGGTGTCCGCCAACGACTGATTTGGCGTCCCCCGGCTTTACGCTTGCCCCGTGCTCGCGGCGGAGCGATGCCGTTTCGGAGCCGCTGCGCGCGGCGATGCGCGGATGCGAGGCTCAGCGCCAGCGCGAGAACACCAGGCTGGCGTTTGTCCCGCCGAACCCGAAGCTGTTGGACATGACGAGGTTGAGATCGACGTCGTCGATCCGGTCGCGCACGATCGGCACATCCGCGGCCGCCGGGTCAAGCTCTTCGATGTTCGCCGATGCCGCGATAAAGCCGGCCTGCTGCATCAGCAGGGCGTAGATCGCCTCGTGCGCGCCGGCCGCCCCCAGGGCGTGTCCGGAGAGGGATTTGGTGGAGCTGATCTCCGGGACCTCGCGATCGAACACCTCGCGGATCGCCTCCAGCTCCCGCAGGTCGCCTACGGGGGTGCTGGTGCCGTGGGCGTTGATGTAGTCCAGCGGGCCGGGTGTCCGTTCCAGCGCCATGCGCATGCAGCGCACCGCGCCTTCGCCCGACGGCTGCACCATGTCGAAGCCGTCGGAGGTGGCCCCGTAGCCCACCACCTCGGCGTAGATGTGCGCCCCCCGCGCGCGGGCGTGCTCCAGCTCCTCCAGCACCAGCATGCCGCCGCCGCCGGAGATCACGAACCCGTCGCGGTGGGCGTCATAGGGACGGGATGCCCGCTCGGGTGAATCGTTGTAGCGCGACGACAGCGCGCCCATGGCGTCGAACAGCAGGGTCATGGACCAGGAGACCTCCTCGCCACCGCCGGCGAACATCAGGTCCTGCTTGCCCACCTGGATCAGCTCACAGGCGTTGCCGATGCAGTGCGCGCTGGTGGCGCAGGCCGAGCTTACGGAATAGCACACGCCCTTGATCCCGAAGGCCGTGCCCAGGCACGCGGAGGTGGTGCTGCCCATGGTACGTGTGACCATGTATGGGCCCACGCGCCGAATCCCCTTTTCGCGCAGTGTGTCCACGGCCCGCACCAGGTTGTCCGTGGAGGCCCCCCCGGAGCCCGCGATGAGACCGATGCGGTGATCGGAGATCCGGGACCGCTCCAGGCCGGCGTCGGCGATGGCTTCCTCCATGGCAACGTAGCTGAAGGCGGCTGCATCGCCCATGAAACGCAGCAGCTTGCGGTCGATGTGCTCGGCCGGCTCAAGATTCACCGGCCCGCAGATCCGGCTGCGAAGACCCAGCTCCGCATACTCATCGGAAAACCGAATCCCCGAGCACCCGCCGCGGAGGCTTTCGAGGATCTCTTGTTTGTTGTTACCGAGGCTGGATACGGCCCCGAGACCGGTAACCACTACCCTTCTCACACCAACACCCTATCTGGAGCTCGAGCTAGAAATCGTCGACCGAGGTGAACAACCCCACTCGAAGATCATTGGCGATGTATATCGTCGATCCATCGACGTCCATGGTCGCGTCGCCGATTCCCATCACTAGTTTACGCATGATCACACGCTTCAAATCCACCCGGTAGGTCACCAGCCGCCGGTTGGGGGTCACCTGGCCGGTGAACTTCACGTCCCCGCAGCCCAAGGCCCGTCCCCGGCCCGGGCCTCCCATCCACCCGAGAAAGAATCCGATGAGCTGCCACATCGCGTCCAGCCCCAGGCATCCCGGCATGACCGGGTCCCCCTCGAAGTGACAGCCAAAAAACCACAGGTCCGGCCGGATGTCCAGCTCGGCGACCACCTGGCCCTTGCGGTACTCCCCGCCCTCTTCGCTGATGGTGCGGATTCGGTCGAACATGAGCATGGGCGGCAGGGGCAGCTGCGCGTTGCCCGGCCCGAACAGGCGCCCGTGGCCACAATCGAGCAGCTCCTCGTGCGAATAGCTGTTTTTCTTCTGCATGGGGGCCGGTGTGCTTTGATGTAGGGGCGTCCGTGGAATGCAGAGTATATCTGTCCCGGCACTGACGAAACAGGTCTCA
>JABAHS010025858.1_pt1 | contig 11617 bp, 22 predicted proteins | sample 7062111 | NCBI WGS metagenome assembly JABAHS01 (sample SAMN14534600, study PRJNA622989) | marine sediment metagenome | biome: marine biome [ENVO:00000428]; feature: marine pelagic biome [ENVO:01000023]; material: deep marine sediment [ENVO:00002113]; isolation source: pool of 4 deep marine... | reverse complement strand
TCGCGCCTATTGTCTGCAGCGCCCGCTGCACGGCATTCGGTTCCGCCGACTGCCCGAAGAACTGCGCGATAGTCGCCGGGAACATCAGGATCGACGATGCGAAGATCGGCGGAATGACGCCCGACATGTTGATCTTGAACGGCAGATGCGTGCTCTGCGCCGCATACATCTTGCGGCCCTGCTGGCGCCTCGCGTAGTTCACGGTGATGCGTCGCTGCGCGCGCTCCATGAAGACCACGAACACGATGGCGGCAACGCCGCCGACCAGCATCAGGATGGCGGTTGCCGGCGACATCTCGCCGTTACGCACCAGCTCCGCCGTGCCCGCGACCGCAGCGGGCATGCCCGCAACGATTCCCGCGAGAATGATCATCGAGATGCCGTTGCCGATACCGCGCTCGGTAATCTGCTCACCGAGCCACATCAGGAACATCGTTCCCGTAACCAGCGTGATGCACGCGGTGATCAGGAAACTCGGTCCCGGGTTGACCACGAGGCCCGCCTGATTCTGCAGCCAGGAAGCCGCGGCGACCGACTGGAAGCTCGCCAGTGCCACGGTACCCCAGCGGGTGTACTTGATAATCTGGCGCCGACCCTGCTCACCTTCTTTACGAAGCTGTTGCAAGCTGGGCACGATATGGCTCGCCATCTGCATGATGATCGATGACGAGATGTACGGCATGATGCCTAGCGCAAACAGTCCGAAGCGTGACAGCGCACCGCCCGAGAACAGGTTGAACAAGCCGAGCAGGTTACCCGATTGCTGATCGAAGAAGTCCTTCAGCGCTACGGGGTCCACGCCCGGGACGGGTATGAACGTACCAACGCGGAACACGATCAAAGCGCCGATCAGGAACAGCAGCCGAGTCTTCAGCTCGGCCAGTTTGCCTGCCGCTTTCGCGATGTCAGCCGGATTTTGTTGGGGCTTTTTCGCCACGTTACTTCCTGCCTATTGTCGTCACGCCTCGCAAGGCGCTCTTACAGAGCTATTCCTCTATCCTTCCGCCAGCCTTTTCAATGACCTCACGGGCACCCTTGGTCACCGCGATGCCCTTGAGTGTCACGGCCTTGTCCAGTTCCCCTGACTTGATTACCTTGACCTTGGTGGCAAATGCGGGCACCAGGTTCGCCTTTTTCAAAGCGTCCAGGTCAATCACCTCTTCCGAGGGAATCGTCAACTCGTGCAAGCGCAGTTCGGCCGTCAGGTGCGCCTTGCGCGAACGAAAACCCACCTTTGGCAGGCGCCGCTGCAGCGGCATCTGACCACCTTCGAAGCCCACCTTGTGATAGCCGCCCGCACGCGCGTGCTGGCCTTTCTGGCCGCGGCCACTGGTCTTGCCCTGGCCCGCGGAATGACCGCGGCCGAGGCGCTTGCCGGCTTTCTTGGCGCCCTTGCCGGGCGACAGTTCATTCAGTCGCATGTCAGACTTCCTCTACGGCGATCATGTACGAGATACGATTGATCATGCCGCGATTCTCGGGCGTGTCAGCCACCGTCACGGTCTGGTGCATTCTCCGGAGTCCGAGGCCGGCAACACAGGCCTTGTGGCTCTTGAGCCGCCCATGCTTGCTCTTGACCAGGGTCACTTTCAGTTCTTTAGCCTTCGCCATGATCGTATCTCTGCTGTACCCGCCGGCCTCAACCGACGATTTCCTTAACCTTCTTGCCACGCTTGGCCGCGATCGCCTGGGGCGAGTGAATCTCGGACAGCGCATTGATCGTTGCGCGAACCACATTGATCGGGTTGCGCGACCCGTAACTCTTGGCCAACACATTCCGAACGCCCGCGCACTCAAACACTGCACGCATCGCGCCGCCAGCAATGACGCCGGTACCTTCCGATGCCGGCTGCATGTAAACGCGTGTAGCGCCGTGGCGGCCCTTTTTCGCATACTGCAGGGTCTCGTTGTTCAGGTTGACCGCGATCATGTTCTTGCGCGCATTCTGCATCGCCTTCTGGATCGCGATCGGCACCTCACGCGCCTTGCCGTAACCGAAACCGACCTGGCCCTGCCCATCACCGACCACCGTCAGTGCCGTGAAGCCGAATTGCCGGCCGCCTTTCACGACCTTGGCTACGCGATTAACCGTGACCAGCTTTTCGATCAGGTCATCGTTCGATTGTGCTTGTTCAACTCTTGCCATAGTCTGGTCCTGACGGCGTTTCCGCCGTCGACAATCCTTTCCTTAAAATTTCAGCCCTGCTTCACGCGCTGCATCGGCCAATGCCTTCACGCGCCCGTGGTAGCGAAAACCCGATCGATCGAAGGCAACCGTGTCGATACCGGCGGCCTTGGCCTTCTCCGCAATCCGGGCGCCGACGATGGACGCTGCCTCGACGTTGCCGCCGTTCTTGACGCCCTTGCGCACTTCCTGCTCAACCGTCGAAGCGCTCACCAGCACCGTACCGCCATCGGGCGCAATGATCTGTGCATAAATGTGCCGCGGCGTGCGGTGCACGCTAAGCCGGTTCACTACCAGCTCGTGAATCTTGGCGCGCCCTTTCCGGGCCCGCCGTAATCGATTTTGTTTCTTGTCCAGTTTCATGACTGACTCTTTCGTCCTGCTTTGTCGCGCTTCGAAAAGCGCTGCTACGATGCCTTTTCGTTCTCTCTGTCGCGCTTCGAGAAACGCTCCTACAGAAGCGTGCCTACGACTATTTCTTCTTCGCTTCCTTGATGACGACACGCTCATCCGAGTAGCGAACGCCCTTGCCCTTGTAGGGCTCCGGCGGGCGATAGCCGCGGATCTCCGCGGCAACCTGGCCGACCTTCTGCTTGTCCGCACCTTTCACGATGATCTCGGTCTGGCTGGGGGTCTCTACGGTTACACCCTCGGGCACATCGTGAACAACGGGGTGCGAGAAGCCCAGCGTCAGGTTCAGCTTGTTGCCCTGGGCCTGGGCACGATAACCGACGCCGACCAGTTCCAGCTTGCGCTCGAAACCCGTCGAAACGCCCTTCGCCATGTTGGCCAGCAGTGCCCGCATCGTGCCGGCAATCGCCGTGCTGAAACGCGAGCCGGAGCGCGGCCGGACCGTCAGCGTATTGTCTTCCTGCGTGAGCTCGACCTCGGAGTTCAGCTCCAGCGTGAGCGTGCCATTGCCACCCTTCATGGTGACAACGTTGCCGGTCTGGCTGAATTCCACGCCGCCAGGCAGTTCGACGGGTGCTTTTGCAATTCTTGACATCGTTACGTCTCGCTTCTGGGTGTCACTGCATCAGGAAACGATGCAGATCACTTCCCCACCAATACCTTTTTCCCGCGCCTCGCGATCGCTCATCACGCCCGCCGAGGTCGATACGATTGCCACGCCGAGGCCGCCGAGAACCCTCGGTAGATCTTCCCTGCCGCGGTATATGCGCAGGCCGGGGCGGCTCGCACGCCGGATGCTCTCGATGACGGGCGCACCTTCGAAGTACTTGAGTTCGACGCTCATTTCCTTCGTAGCACCATCACCGGTAACGGAGTAATCGGTTATGTAACCTTCTTCCTTCAGCACCCTCGCAACAGCTTCCTTCGCTTTGGATGCAGGCATGGAGACACTGACCTTGCGCGCTTTCTGGCCATTGCGAATGCGCGTGAGCATGTCCGAAATGGGATCTGTCATCGTCATCGTTCGCGTCCTTCTACCAGCTAGCCTTGGTCAGTCCCGGAATCTCGCCCTTCATGGCGCCCTCACGGAGCTTGTTGCGCGCCAGTCCGAACTTCCGATAGAAGCCGTGCGGACGCCCGGTAATCGAGCAACGATTGCGCTGGCGCGTCGGGCTCGCGTCACGCGGCATCGCATTTAGCTTCGCCTGTGCCGCGCGCCGTTCCTCATCCGTGCTCCTGACGTTGCGCACGATCGCCTTCAGCTCCGCGCGCTTCTCGGCGTACTTCGCTACGAGCTTCGCCCGCTTGAGTTCGCGCTGGATCATTGATTTCTTTGCCATCTTGCTATTTGTCCTCGTTTGTCGCGCTTCGAGAAGCGCTCCTACGATACAGTCGTGAATCTCTCACCCTGGTCCGTCGGCCTTACCGCTTGAACGGGAAGTTGAACGCTTCCAGCAGTGCCTTGCCTTCGTTCGCATTACGCGCCGTCGTAGTAATCGTAATGTCCATGCCTCGGATCGCGTCGACTTCGTCGTAATTGATCTCGGGGAAGATGATCTGCTCCTGCACGCCCATGCTGTAGTTGCCTTGCTTGTCGAACCCCCTCGGGTTCAGCCCGCGGAAGTCACGAATACGTGGTATGGCAATGTTCACCAGTCGGTCGAGAAACTCGTACATGCGCTCGCGCCGCAGAGTGACCTTGCAACCGATGGGCATGCCGTCACGAATCTTGAATGCGGCAACCGACTTGCGTGCCTTGCACGTCACCGGGCGCTGACCTGCGATTTTTTCCATGTCCGCACGAGCATTCTCGAGCACCTTCTTATCGGCAATAGCACCGCCAACGCCCATGTTGAGCGTGATCTTGGTGATGCGTGGCACCTCCATCGGGTTCTTCAGGCCGAGCTTCTGCTGCAGCTCGCCCGTCAGCTCGTTCTCGTACTTTTCCTGTAGCCTTGACATGTCTCGGTCTCTTAAATGTCTACGACGTCGCCGCTCTGCTTGAAGATGCGGACCTTGGAGCCGTCATCGTTCACGCGAAAGCCGACGCGCTCGCCTTTCTTGCTCTTCGGGTTGAAAACCATCAGGTTCGAATGATCGACCGGCATCGCCTTGTCCTGGATACCGCCGGGCTCACCGACGTTCGGGTTCGGCTTGACGTGCTTCTTGACCATGTTCACGCCTTCCACGAGCACGCGCCCGTCCGCGAACACCTGAAGGACTGTGCCCCTCTGGCCCCTGGACTTGCCGGTCTTCACGATGACCTCATCGCCTTTTCTGATCTTGTTCATATCTCAATCCAAATTCTGTTGCCGGTCGCGGTTCGAGAACCGCCCCTACAGAACCTCGGGGGCAAGCGAAATAATCTTCATGAACTGGTTCGTACGCAGTTCGCGCGTCACGGGCCCGAAAATACGGGTGCCAATCGGCTCGAGGCGCGCGTTCAACAGCACGGCAGCGTTCCCGTCGAAACGGATCAGCGAGCCGTCCTTGCGCCGTACGCCCTTGCGCGTGCGGACGACGACGGCGTTGTAGATCTCGCCCTTCTTGACCTTGCCGCGCGGAATCGCGTCCTTGACGCTGACCTTGATCACGTCGCCAACGTTGGCGTAGCGGCGCTTCGAGCCACCCAGCACCTTGATGCACTGAACGCGACGCGCACCCGAGTTATCCGCCGCTTCCAGAACCGTCTGCATCTGAATCATGACTGCTTACCTTCGCTTACCTGTCGGCCGCACGCTCAACAATGTTGACCACGGCCCAGGACTTGTTCCTGGAAATCCGCCCGCACTCCGAGATCGCGACGCGATCTCCGGGCTTGCACTCGTTCGCGGCGTCGTGTGCGAGCACCTTGGTCGTGCGCCGGATGTACTTGCCGTAAACCGGGTGCTTGATCAGGCGCTCGATGGCGACAGAGACGGTCTTGTCCATCTTGTCGCTGACGACGCGCCCGATGACCGTACGCTGCCCCTTATTCTTGTCTTCACTCATTTGTCTTCACCTGCCGAGCGCGCAAGCTCGTTCAGAACGGTCTTCACGCGCGCGATATCCTTGCGGACGCGACCATGCTCGTGGTTGTGCGTCAGTTCGCCCGTAGCCTGCTGCATACGCAGGTTGAACTGCTCACGACGCAGCGCGACCAGCTCCTCATTGAGCTCGTCCACCGACTTCTTTCTCAAATCGCTCACCTGCATCACATCACCTGGCGGGTTACGAACTCAGTCTTGAATGGCAGCTTCGCAGCCGCGAGGCGAAACGCTTCGCGCGCAATCTCCTCGCTTACGCCCTCCATCTCGTAGAGGACGCGTCCGGGCTGAATCTGGCAAACCCAGTATTCGACGTTGCCTTTGCCCTTACCCTGCCGCACTTCGAGTGGCTTCTTCGTGATCGGCTTGTCGGGAAACACCCGGATCCAGATTTTGCCGCCGCGCTTGATGTAGCGGGTCATCGCACGACGTGCCGCCTCGATCTGGCGTGCCGTCATGCGCCCACGCTCGGTCGCCTTCAGGGCGTACTCGCCGAACGATACCGTGCTGCCCCGCTGCGCCAGGCCACGATTGCGACCCTTCATCTGCTTTCGAAATTTTGTCCGTTTGGGCTGTAACATTTATCTCACCTCGGTAAGCGTCCGTTCTCAGGAACGTGCGCCTGCCGCCGCCTCAGGGGCTTCCGCCTGCTGCGACTCCGGCTTCTCGAAAACCTCACCCTTGAAGATCCAGACTTTCACGCCGATGACGCCGTAGGTCGTACGCGCCTCGGCAAGACCGTAATCGATGTCGGCGCGCAGCGTGTGCAGGGGCACGCGGCCCTCGCGATACCACTCCGAGCGCGCGATTTCCGCACCGTTCAGGCGGCCGCTCACCTTCACCTTGATGCCTTCCGCACCGACCCGCATCGTGTTCGTGACGGCACGCTTCATGGCGCGACGGAACATCACGCGGCGCTCGAGCTGCTGCGCAATACCCTCTGCAACCAGCTGCGCGTCAAGTTCGGGCTTACGCACTTCACTGATGTTGATCCGCACGTCCCCGATGTTCATACCGATCATCTGAGCGACTTCCGCACGCAGCTTCTCGATGTCCTCGCCCTTCTTGCCGATAACGATGCCCGGCCGTGCCGTGAAAATCGTGATATTGGCTTTCTTGGCAGGACGCTCGATAGCGATCCGGCTGACGGAAGCGTCTTTCAGCTTGTCCTTGATGAATACGCGCAACGCGTGATCCGTACGCACGTACTCCGGAAACGTCTGCGAATCGGCATACCACTTGGACGCCCAGTCCTTGACGATGCCGAGGCGAATACCTGTTGGATGTACTTTCTGACCCATGCTTTACTTCTCGTCGCCTACGCGAATGGTGATGTGGCTGTTCCGCTTGATGATGCGCGCGCCGCGGCCCTTGGCCCGGGCGCGATAGCGTCGAAACGTCGGCGCCTCATTCACCTCAACGGTCGAAACTTTCAATTCGTCGATGTCCGCACCGTGATTGTGCTCGGCGTTCGCGACAGCCGATTCGAGTACCTTCTTCACGATGCGCGCACTCTTCTTCGGCGTGAACGTCAGTGTGCGCAGGGCCTCGTCCACGGTCTTGCCGCGAATGGTGTCAGCGACCAGGCGGCACTTCTGCGGCGAGACGCGCGCATATCGAAGTGTTGCTGCAACTTGCATTGACCTGCTCCCTCGCCTTACTTGGTCTTACGGTCACCGGAGTGACCGCGGAACGTACGGGTCATTGCAAACTCACCGAGCTTGTGACCGACCATGTTTTCTGAAATCAGAACCGGCACGTGCTGGCGGCCGTTGTGCACGGCAATCGTCAGCCCGACCATGTCCGGCAGCACCATGGAACGCCTCGACCAGGTCTTGATCGGGCGGCGATCGTTCTTGGCTGCAGCTTCGGCCACTTTCTTCGCCAGATGCGTATCGACGAACGGGCCTTTTCTTACACTACGCGGCATCTTCCAGATCCTTTATTTACGCTTGCGGCGACGAACGATCATGCCGTCCGTACGCTTGTTCTTACGGGTCTTCGCACCCTTGGTCGGCGTGCCCCAGGGGCTGACCGGGTGACGGCCACCCGAGGTGCGTCCCTCACCGCCACCGTGCGGGTGATCGACCGGGTTCATTGCGACGCCACGCACCGTGGGCCTGACGCCCCGCCAGCGACTGGCACCCGCTTTGCCGAGCTTCCTCAGGTTGTGTTCGCTGTGGCCGACCTCGCCGATCGTGGCGCGGCAGTCGACGTGAATCCTGCGCATTTCGCCAGAGCGCAGTCGCAGCGTTGCATACGCGCCCTCCCGGGCCGCGAGCTGCGCATAGGCACCAGCCGACCGGACCATCTGCCCACCCTTACCGGGCTTCATTTCGACGTTGTGAATCACCGTACCGACCGGAATCGACTTCAGCGGCAGGCAGTTGCCCGGCTTGATCTGCGCATCCTCGCCACTGACGACAGGCGTACCCGCCTCGACGCCCTTGGGCGCGAGGATGTAGCGGCGCTCGCCGTCGGCGTACTTCACCAGCGCCAGGTGCGCGCTGCGGTTCGGATCGTACTCGAGGCGCTCCACGACGCCCGGGATACCGTCCTTGTCACGCTTGAAATCGACGATCCGATAGCGCTGCTTGTGACCGCCACCCTGGTGGCGAACCGTAATGCGGCCGGCGTTGTTGCGGCCACCTTTCCTGCTCTTCTTGTCGATCAGGCCGTCATGAGGCTTGCCCTTGTGCAAACCCTGCGTCTTGACGCTGACGACGAATCGACGACCAGCGGATGTCGGTTTTGCTTTATGCAGAGACATATCCGGAGTTCCCAGTCCTGTTCTTTATTCCCCGCCGAGGAAGTCCAGCTGACTGCCTTCGGCGAGCTTCACGTAAGCCTTTTTCCAGTTCGAACGCTGACCGCGCGTTGCCCCGAACCGCTTTGCCTTGCCCTTTACGTTGACGACCGTCACGTTGTCTACGTCGACCTCGAACAGCAGCTCGACAGCCTGACGAATCTCGGACTTGGTCGCATCACCACGAACCTTGAATACGATCTGGTTGTTCTCGGCAGCGATATGGCTCTTCTCCGAGAGGTGTGGCCCCCGGATTACCGTCATCAATCGCTCCTGGTGTGCCGTCCGACTCATGACAGGCGCTCCTCGATCAGCTTCAGAGCCGGCAGCGTGACCAGCACCTTTTCGAAGCGGATCAGCACGACCGGGTCGATGGATGCCGCGTCGCAGATGCCGACGTTCGGCAGGTTGCGCGCAGCAAGAAACAGGGTCTCGTCAAAGGCCTCGTTCAGGATCAACACATTGTCCAGGTCGAGCTCCTTCAACTTCCCGGCAAGCAACTTGGTTTTCGGCGCTTCCAGCTGGAGCGACTCGATGACCACCAGACGGTCCTGGCGAACGAGCTCGGACAGCACTGATCGCAGCGCCGCACGGTACATCTTCTTGTTGACCTTCTGGTCATAGTTGCGCGGCCGTGCCGCAAATGCGCGGCCACCACCGACCCAGATCGGGCTGCGGATCGTGCCGGCGCGCGCGCGGCCGGTACCCTTCTGGCGCCACGGCTTGGCGCCGCCGCCGCGAACGGCCGAGCGGTTCTTCTGTGCCTTGGTGCCGGCCCGCGCGCCCGCGAGATACGCGGTAACGACCTGGTGGACCAGCGCCTCGTTGAATGCTGCGCCGAATGCGCTCTCGGCGACATCGACGGATCCGCTGCCCTGCATCTTCAGCTTCATCTTCAGGCTCCCCGTGCCTTGACCGCCGGACGCACGATGACACGCCCGCCGCGGTGCCCCGGCACTGCGCCCTTGATGAGAAGAAGGTTGCGTTCCGCATCGACGCGAACCACCTCCAGGTTCTGCACGGTGCTGCGGACGTTACCCATGTGCCCGGACATCTTCTTGCCCTTGAACACGCGGCCGGGCGTCTGGTTCTGGCCGATCGACCCGGGGGCGCGATGCGCCAGCGAGTTGCCGTGCGTTGCGTCCTGCGTCCTGAAGTTATGGCGCTTCACCGTGCCGGCATAGCCCTTGCCGATGGAGGTGCCGATGACGTCCACCTTCTGGCCCACCTCGAAGAGATCCACCTTGATCTCGTGACCCGTCTCGAAATCGCCCTCGTCGGCGTCGTCGAGACGGAATTCCGTAATTAGATCGCCGGCTTCGACCTTCGCCTGGGCGAAGTGGCCGGCTTGAGGCTTGGACACGCGAGAGGCCTTGCGTCGGCCTGCAGATACCTGCAGCGCGCGATAGCCGTCGTTCTCGACGGTCTTCACCTGAGTAATCCGGTTCGGTTGTGCCTCGATGACGGTGACGGGAATCGAATCGCCGTCCTCCGTGAAGACACGTGTCATGCCGCACTTGCGGCCAACAAGACCCATAGTCATGCTCAAAACCTCACGCCGACTTCGATTGGCCAGCGTCTATCTCTATCCGTATCTCTCTTCACCCCGACTACGATTGGCCGGGGCTGCTTTTCGCGTCTATTTCAGACACGCGAAAGGGCCAGCCATCGCTGAGAGCTTCATGCTCTTCCTGCTCAGGGGCTGACCCTAGCTCCAGATGCCACAGCAGGGCGGCATCGGCGGTCCGGGATTTGCCGAGGACGCCTTGCGATTTCCCGGCGTCCAAATAGTTAAGCGCCACACGAGTGCCCTTCATGGTGCATCGGTGACGCCGTTTCTCGAATCTGGCCGACTCCCGGCCCGGCCAAATCCAGCGAGCCAGCAATTATACCCCGGAAACCCTCTAAAGCAAGCGTTTGACGGAAGTTAATTGCTCAGCTTTTTCTGCTCAAATATCAGTAACTTGCAAGCGGTCCGGGGTGGCGATAATGAGCCCGGCAGCTTCCCGGGGGGCGGCAGCCCGATTCGGGGTATTTGCCTGCGAGGCCCAGCCCGCATGATTAGCTGCGGACGAGCGCTCCCGCCGGGCGCGGACCGACCCTTCAGCGCCTCGCCCGAGAGAGCGCCTTAACTAGTTAAGCTTGATCTGAACGTCCACGCCGGCCGGAAGCTCGAGCTTCATCAGCGCGTCCACGGTCTTGTCCGTCGGGTCGACGATGTCCATCAGGCGCTTGTGCGTGCGGATCTCGTACTGGTCGCGGGCGTCCTTGTTGACGTGCGGCGAGATCAGGACCGTGTAGCGCTCCTTTTTCATCGGCAGCGGAATCGGTCCCTTGACCGTGGCGCCCGTACGCTTGGCGGTGTCCACGATCTCGCGCGCTGAGTTGTCGATCAGGCGATGATCGAAGGCTTTCAGCCGAATGCGTATGTTCTGGTTTGTTGCCACAGTATTTTCCTGTCAGTCTGCTGGCCGGCGGGCGGGATGTTCCTCATCGGGAGTAAAGCGCAACGAAGTGAGCCATCCCGATGAGGAATATGCCGGCCGCGGCCGGATTAAATTACTCGATGATCTTGGCGACGACGCCGGCACCGACGGTACGGCCACCCTCGCGAATCGCGAAACGCAGCCCGTCTTCCATCGCAATCGGCGCAATCAGCTCAACCACCATCTGCACGTTGTCGCCCGGCATCACCATCTCGGTGCCCTCCGGCAACTCCACCGCACCCGTCACGTCCGTGGTACGGAAATAAAACTGCGGACGATAACCCTTGAAGAACGGCGTGTGACGACCACCCTCGTCCTTCGTCAGGATGTACACCTCCGCCTCGAACTTCGTGTGCGGCGTGATCGACCCCGGCTTCGCCAGCACCTGACCACGCTCCACTTCCTCACGCTTGGTACCACGCAACAACACACCCACGTTGTCGCCAGCCTGGCCCTCGTCCAGAAGCTTCCGGAACATCTCCACGCCCGTGCAGGTCGTCTTCGCCGTCTCCTTGATGCCGACAATCTCGATCTCGTCGCCCACCTTGACAATGCCGCGCTCAATACGACCCGTCACCACCGTGCCACGACCCGAAATCGAGAACACGTCCTCAACCGGCATCAGAAAATCACCGTCAATCGCACGCTCCGGCTCCGGAATGTACGAGTCCATCGCCTCCACCAGCTTCAGCACCGACGGCAC
>JABAHS010008732.1_pt1 | contig 11617 bp, 9 predicted proteins | sample 7062111 | NCBI WGS metagenome assembly JABAHS01 (sample SAMN14534600, study PRJNA622989) | marine sediment metagenome | biome: marine biome [ENVO:00000428]; feature: marine pelagic biome [ENVO:01000023]; material: deep marine sediment [ENVO:00002113]; isolation source: pool of 4 deep marine... | reverse complement strand
GATTCGAACCTCCGACCACCTGGTTCGTAGCCAGGTACTCTATCCAACTGAGCTACGGGCGCAGACTACCATTGGTGGCGAGTAGCAAGTAGCGGGTAGCGAGGCGACCGGCCGCTGCACGACAGCGGGCGACTATACCGGCTTGTGAACAACGTATCAAGAACGTCCTAGCCACTCGCAACCAACAACTCGCTACTGAAAACGGCGGAGAGCGAGGGGTTACTCGGCGCCAAAGCGCCTCGCCCCTGCGGGGCCGCCGTCGCTGCGCTCCGGCGTTGTCTCGGCCGGCTCACGCCGGCCTCGGCTCGAACCGCCCATTCCAAATCGAGGGTTCGAATCCATCCCTCTGTTTCTCTTTGCGCCGGGCCCGCTTCGCAGGCCCGCCGCAAAGAGAAATGGCGGAGAGAGAGGGATTCGAACCCTCGATGGGCTTTTAACCCATACTCCCTTAGCAGGGGAGCGCCTTCAGCCACTCGGCCATCTCTCCGGGACGCCCATGCGACGGGCCGCCGGCTCACGTCGGCCCACGTCGCCGGGTGCGATAGGATAACAATCGCGGATTGGAAGGAAAAGGCTGGATGGCTCTGGCGCCGCTTCCCTGGGCCTGCCGGGGATCATCCGCTGATCGAGGATCCGGCCCTACTCTTCACCGCCCGAGGCGACACCACCCTGCTCGGGTGCGCCCCCGGCCTCCTTCTCGCGCCTGATCCGCTCATAGATCTCCTCGCGGTGCACGGCCACGTCCTTGGGCGCATTCACCCCGATGCGAACCTGATTGCCCTTGACGCCTAGCACGGTCACCGTCACGTCATCGCCGATCATGAGGGTCTCGCCCACACGCCGTGTCAAAATCAACATTTCCCGTCTCCTTACCCAGTGTCAATCACCATTCTGCGTGCTCGAGTCCCGCCGCCGTGCGGCGCAGGGCCTTGTTGTTCTATCTATTTAGCGGCCGCAGGCCCCGAATCTATACCCAGTCAAGTCCACGTCTTCAGCCAAGCTCCGGGGGCAAACTGCCGACCCGGATGGATTTATTGTTGTATCAGACAGTTGCTAAATAAAACCCCTCAATGCATCTTATCCAGCTCGAACGCTTCATGCAAGGCGCGTACGCCGAGCTCCAGGTACCTCTCGTCGACCACCACTGAGATCTTGATCTCGGAGGTGGAGATCATCCGGATGTTGATACCCTCCGCGGCCAGCGCCCGAAACATGGTGCTGGCGATCCCGGCGTGGGAGCGCATACCCACGCCCACGAGCGAAATTTTGACGATGCGATTGTCGCCGCTGACCTCCCGTGCGCCCAGCTCGCCGGCCGTGCGCCGCAGGATCTCCAGGGCCTTGTCGTAGTCGTTGCGGTGGACGGTGAACGTGAAGTCGGTGGTGCCGTCCTCGCCCACGTTCTGCACGATCATGTCCACCTCGATGTTGGCCTCGGCAACAGGCCCCAGGATATTGAAGGCCACCCCGGGCTGATCCGGGACACCGAGGATCGTCAGCTCCGCCTCATCGCGGTTGAAGGCGATACCGGAAATCAATGGCTCTTCCATACCTTCTTCCTCATAAGTAATCAATGTACCCTCCCCGTCCTCGAAGGCGGACAGTACGCGAAGCGGCACATTGTACTTGCCGGCAAACTCCACGGCGCGGATTTGCAGTACCTTCGAGCCGAGGCTGGCCATCTCCAACATCTCCTCGAAGGTGATGCGTTCCAGACGCCGGGCCTCGGGCACGAGGCGCGGATCGGTGGTGTACACGCCGTCCACGTCAGTGAAAATCTGGCATTCGTTCGCCTTCAACGCGGCCGCCAGCGCCACGGCGGTGGTATCCGATCCGCCGCGGCCCAGGGTGGTGATGTTGCCCTGCTCGTCCACACCCTGGAATCCCGCTACCACCACCACGCGCCCCTGCCCCAGGTCGTTGCGCACGCGCGCCCCGTCGATATCCCGGATACGCGCCTTGTTGTGGGCGCTGTCGGTCAGGATATGCACCTGGCCGCCCGTGTAGGAGCGCGCAGCACAACCGCGCTTCTCCAGGGCGATGCTGAGAAGCGCAATGGTCACCTGCTCGCCGGTGGCCATCAGCACGTCCAGCTCGCGCGGCGGAGGCTGCTCATCGACGAACTTCGCCAACTCGATCAGGCGGTTGGTCTCGCCCTGCATTGCCGAGACCACCACCACCACGTCGTGCCCGGCCCGGCGGCTGGCCACCACCTTCTCGGCGACGCGCTCAATGCGCTCTACGGTGCCAACTGACGTTCCGCCGTATTTTTGGACAATCAGTGCCATCGTGCGTTCCAGGCGCCCCGGCGAACCTCCCTGCCCCGATCAATGCTAGGCGGGGCGCCTTCGGCCCGCCTTGACCATGAACAACCGCCGCAACGGCCGTGCCGCACGCTCCGGTCGTGGGGAGAATGGGCCCGTCCGCGGCCAAAAGCCGGAGATTAAACAACAATTTCAGCTCTGAGGAAAGACGGGAGGCGACGTTCCTCGGTTTTTTGCAGCGCCCGCCGACGAGCGGCGCTCAGGCGAGCTTTTCGCGCACCCAGTCGGGCACGGACCGCAGCGCGGGCTCCAGGGCCTCGGGCCGGTTGCCCCCGGCCTGGGCCATGTCCGGCCGGCCCCCGCCCTTGCCGCCCACCTGGCGTGCGACGACGTTGATGAGCTCGCCGGCCTGGATGCGACCGGTTTGATCCTTCGTCACCCCGGCCACCAGGCTGACCTTCTCGCCGGACACCGCCGCCAGCACGATGGCCGCGCTGCCGAGCTTGTTCTTGAGCTGATCGACGGTATTGCGCAGGGACTTGGGGTCGGCGCCCTCCACGCGGGCGGCCAGCACCTTCACCCCTTCGACGTCGACGGCCTGCGCGGCCAGGTCGGTGCCGGCGGAGCTGGCGAGCCTGCCCTGGAGCTGCTCGACCTGCTTGTCCAGCCGGCGGCTGCGCTCCAGGAGCTGCTCCACCTTGTCCGCGGCGCTGTCGGGGCTGGCCTTGAGCAGGGCGGCAATGCGGCCCAGCTGCCGCCCCATGTCGTCCAGGTATTGCAGGGCGCGCGCGCCGGTGACCGCCTCGATGCGCCGCACCCCGGCGGCCACGCCGCCCTCGGAGACGATCTTGAACAGGCCGATATCGCCGGTGCGCCGCACGTGGGTGCCGCCGCAGAGCTCGGTGGAGAAATCCCCCATGCGCAGCACCCGCACCCGATCGCCGTACTTTTCTCCAAAAAGCGCCGTGGCGCCGGCATTGATGGCCGCGTCGTAGTCCATAGTCCGGGCCTGCACCTCCGTGTTGGCGCGGATCTGCTCGTTGACCAGACGCTCCGCCTCTTGGAGCTGGGCGCCGGTCATGGGCTCGAAGTGGGAGAAGTCGAAGCGCAGCCGCTCGGGCGCCACCAGCGAGCCCTTCTGGGTGACGTGCTCGCCCAGCACCCGGCGCAGGGCGGCGTGCAGCAGGTGGGTGGCCGAGTGGTTGAGCGCCGTCGCCTGGCGGCGCTGGGCGTCTATCCGCGCCTCGACGCGGTCGCCGACGGCTACGCGCCCCTCGCGCACCTTGCCCACGTGCACGATGGCCCCGGCCTGGCTCTGGGTGTCGCGCACGTCGAATACGAAGGTCTCGCCGCTGATGACGCCGCGGTCGCCCACCTGGCCGCCGGACTCGGCGTAGAAAGGGGTCTTGTCCAGCACTACCAGGCCCTCGTCGCCCGCCTGCAGGGCATCGACCGCCTCGCCGCCCTTGGCCAGGGCGGTCACCCGGCTCTGCTCCGCCAGATGCTCGTAGCCGGTGAAATCCCGCCCGCCCTGCAGCTCCAGGCGGTGGCTGTAGTCCGCCTCGAAGTGGCTGGCCGCCCGCGCCCGCCGGCGCTGCAGCTCCATGGCACGCTCGAAGCCCTCCATGTCCACGGCCAGGCCGCGCTCGCGGGCGATGTCGGCGGTGAGGTCCGCCGGGAATCCATAGGTGTCATAGAGCCGGAACACGGTCTCGCCGGGGATGACATCGCCTTCGAGCTGCGCCACGGCCTCCTCCAGGTGCTTCATGCCCAGCTCCAGGGTCTCGGCGAAGCGCTGCTCCTCCAGGCGCAGCACCCGCTGCACCTGGTGCCGGCCCTTGGCCAGCTCCGGATAGGCCTCGCCCATCTCCTTCACCAGCGGGTCGACCAGCTCATGGAAGAAGGGCTCGGTGCGCCCCAGCCGGTAGCCGTGGCGGATGGCCCGGCGAATGATGCGGCGCAGCACGTAGCCGCGCCCCTCGTTGGAGGGCAGCACGCCGTCGACGATCAGGAAGGCGCAGGCGCGGATGTGGTCGGCGATGACCTTGAGGGAGTTTTCCTCCAGGTCGCGGCAGCCGATGGCCACGGCCGCCGCGGCGATCAGGTTGCGCAGCAGGTCGATGTCGTAGTTGCTGTGCACGCCCTGCATGACCGCGGCCAGGCGCTCCAGCCCCATGCCGGTGTCCACCGAGGGCTTGGGCAGTGGGTTGAGGTTGCCCTCGGCATCGCGGTCGTACTGCATGAACACCAGGTTCCAAATCTCGACGTAGCGATCCCCCTCGGCCTCGGGGGAACCGGGCGGGCCGCCGGCGACCTCCGGACCGTGGTCGTAGAAGATCTCCGAGCAGGGGCCGCAGGGGCCGGTATCCCCCATGGACCAGAAGTTGTCCTCGGCGCCGATGCGCCCGAAGCGCTCCGGGTCGACCTTGATCTCGTCCAGCCAGATGCCGGCGGCCTCGTCGTCGTCCTCGAACACCGTCACCCACAGCCTCTCGGGCGGGATCTGCAGCACGCCGGTGAGAAACTCCCAGGCAAACTGGATGGCCTCGCGCTTGAAGTAGTCGCCGAAGCTGAAATTGCCCAGCATCTCGAAGAACGTGTGGTGGCGGGCGGTATAGCCCACGTTCTCCAGGTCATTGTGCTTGCCGCCGGCGCGCACGCAGCGCTGGGCGCTGGCCGCGCGGCGATACGGGCGCTGCTCCTCGCCCAGGAAGACGTCCTTGAACTGCACCATGCCCGCGTTGGTGAACAGCAGCGTCGGGTCGTTCGCGGGCACCAGCGGGCTGCTGGGCACGATCTCGTGTCCCCGCTCGCGGAAAAACTCCAGAAACTGGCTGCGTAATTGTGCGCTGCTGTACCTCATAGAAGGGAAGATATAGGGTTCGGAGTCAGTCAGACAAGCGCCACGGCGGGCGGTTCCGCCGTGGTCAGTCGCCGGCGGGGTCGAGCAGCGTGCGGATGTGCCCGGCGGCAAAACCGCGGTACTCGAGAAACCGGGCCTGTCGGGCGCGCTCGGTCCATTCCCGGGGAAGCGTGCTGCCGAAGCGTTTGCACCGCGCCCCCTCGGCACGCTCCAGCCATTCCTCGTCCCCGGGGTCGAGATCGATCAACCCTTCGTCCACACCCCGTTGGCGCAGCTCCGCGCGGATGCGCACCGGGCCGTAGCCCTGCTCGCTGCGGGCACGCACGTAACCTTCGGCGAACCGGGCATCGCTCTGCAGCCCCTCCCGGGAAAGGACGCCCAGCACCGCCTCGGCGGTGTCCTCGGGGATCCCCCGGGCGGTGAGCTTGTGGCACAGCTCGCTTGCGGAGTGCTCGCGCCGAGCCAGCAGGCGCAGCGCGATCTCGCGGGCGGCATCGGGCGAGGCCGATCCTTCGGGCTCGATGTCAGGCCTCCGTCTCGACCTCTTCATCCTTGGACGGCGCCGGGCTGGCACCCAGTGCCTCGGCCCGGATCCGCTCCTCGATCTCCGCGGCCACGTTCGGATTCCCTTTGAGGAAATTGCGTACGTTGTCCTTGCCCTGCCCGATGCGGTCCCCGCTGTAGCTGTACCACGCCCCGGACTTGTCCACCAGACCGTATTTGACGCCCAGGTCGATGAGCTCGCCCTCCCGGGAGATGCCCTCGCCGTAGAGGATCTCGAACTCGGCCTGCCGGAACGGCGGCGCCACCTTGTTCTTGACCACCTTGACCCGGGTCTCGTTGCCGATGACCTCGTCGCCCTTCTTGATGGCGCCGATGCGGCGGATGTCCAGGCGCACCGAGGAGTAGAACTTGAGGGCGTTGCCCCCGGTGGTGGTCTCGGGATTGCCGAACATCACGCCGATCTTCATGCGGATCTGATTGATGAAGATCACCAGGGTGTTGGAGCGCTTGATATTGGCGGTGAGCTTGCGCAGCGCCTGCGACATCAGCCGCGCCTGCAGGCCCACGTGCGAGTCACCCATCTCGCCCTCGATCTCGGCCTTGGGGGTGAGCGCGGCCACCGAGTCGATCACCACCACATCGACGGCACCGGAACGCACCAGCATGTCGGCGATCTCCAGGGCCTGCTCGCCGGTATCCGGCTGGGAGACCAGCAGATCGTCCACGTCCACGCCCAGCTTGGCGGCGTACACGGGATCCAGGGCATGCTCGGCGTCGATGAAGGCCGCGGTACCGCCCTGCTTCTGGCACTCGGCGACCGCCTGCAGGGTGAGCGTGGTCTTGCCCGAGGACTCCGGGCCGTAGATCTCGACCACCCGCCCGCGCGGCAGCCCGCCGACGCCCAGCGCGATATCCAGGCTGAGCGAGCCGGTGGAGACGGCTTGCACATCGCGCACGGCGCTGCCATCGCCCATGCGCATCACCGACCCCTTGCCGAATTGTTTCTCGATCTGGCTCAGCGCCGCGCTGAGTGCCTTCTTTTTGTTCTCTTCCATTCCCGTACCCCCATTGATTTGAAGGTGAGAGGCGCCATTCCCTGCGCCCCGTTACTAGTATGTCCGGAAGTAAGGCGACGTCACGTTGCTTGTGAGCTCCTTAGCAACACAAAAACGAGCGCAGCCATTATCCCACAGAAGCGACGACGGGGTGAAGCGAGCCCCGGTTACCGGTCACGGTGCCTGCAAGGACCAGGTGCGCAGGACCTCGTAGACCGCGCCCTCGGGAAGGGTGCGTGACCAGACCAAACAGAACTCGTGCACCGGCCAGGTCACCGGCTGCGAAAGCTCGCACCCCGGGAAGCGGCGAACCTTGCGCGCCAGCGTCAGGTGAGGGCGATAGGGACGGCGCTCTGGAGCGATGCCGCAGGCTTCCAGTCCCGCGGCCAGATCGGCCACCAGCCCCGCCAACGCCTCGGGCACCCGGCCACTGCCCAGCCACACGACCTGGGAGCGGCGGAAATGACCGATGTCGTCGAGCACCAGCTCGAAGGCCGGGCGGCGCACCGCCGAGGCCACGTCCTCGGCGCAGGCCTGCGTCTCGGCATCCACGGAACCCAGAAAGGCCAGCGTCAGATGCAGCTTCTCCACCGCCACCGGCTTTCCGAGCTTGCGCGGCACGCACGCCGCCGCCCGCTCCAGACGCGCCCGCGTCTCGGGCCCGGGCCACAGGGCGAAGAACAGCCGGCGGGTTTCAGGTCGGCTCGCCAAGGTGCTCCAACAATCCCGCCAGGGCGTCGGCCACCGCCTGGCGTCGCACCGCCTCGCGGTCGCCGCGGTAGCGCTTCGTGCGCGCGGTTGTGGCAAACCAGTCCCCGGCCCAGGCCAGCCACACGGTTCCCACCGGCTTGCCCGGGGTGCCTCCGCCGGGGCCGGCGATCCCGCTCACCGCCAGGGCCACCTGGGCGCGGCTGCGGGCCAGGGCTCCCTCGGCCATCTCGCGCACGGTCTGCTCGCTCACGGCGCCGTGGGTATCCAACGTGTGGCGGCTTACCCCCAGCATCTCCTGCTTGGCGACATTGGTGTAGGTGATGAACCCGCGCTCGTACCAGTGGGAGCAGCCGGGCACCGCCGTGACGGCGCGGCCCACCCAGCCGCCGGTGCAGGACTCGGCCGTGGCCAGCATACGCCCCTGGGCCTTGAGGGCGCTGCCGATGCGCTTGACCAGCGCATCCAGGTCCTCGCGGCCGGCGGCCATCACCCGATCTCTATAATAGAGCAGGCGATCTCGAATCCCCCTTCGGCGTCGGACTCCACACGGAGTACTTCCACGACCGCCTCCAGCGGCGGGGTAACGTCCTTCTCAGGCGCCAGGTGCACGCACAGCCGCTCGCCCGGCTCGAGCCCCTCGCCGGCAACGAACAGCAGACCCGCCGAGCTCAGGTTGCGGACGCGGCCCCACTGCTGGACGTCGGTGCCCAGGCGCCAATAGCGCACGGGACAGTCCACCGCCATGCGCCGAAAGTCCCGCTGATCGAAAGATTCCACCATGGTGCGCTCCAGTGGCTGGTCCACCCTCACCGGGTCGTGCTGGTTCCATTCTGCCTCAATCGCCGCATACCGACCAGCGCGGCGCACAGTAGGCGGCCCGCGCCGGATTTCGATACACTTGCGCGGATGAGCGCCCCCGAGGCCAAGACCAAGCCCCAGCACACGCCCATGATGCAGCAGTACCTGCGCATCAAGGCGCAGCATCCCGATACGCTGCTGTTCTATCGCATGGGCGATTTCTACGAGCTCTTCTACGACGACGCCCGCCGCGCCGCCCAGTTGCTGGACATCACCCTGACCGCCCGCGGCCAATCCGCGGGCGAGCCCATCCCCATGGCGGGCATCCCGTACCACTCGGTGGACGGCTACCTGGCCAAGCTGGTGCGCCTGGGCGAGTCGGTGGCCATCTGCGAGCAGGTGGGCGACCCGGCCGCCAGCAAGGGGCCGGTGGAGCGCAAGGTGGTGCGCATCGTCACCCCGGGCACGGTCACCGACGAGGCCCTGCTGGAGGAGCGCCGCGACAACCTGCTGGCCGCGGTGCACCGACGCAACGACGTGTTCGGCATCGCCGCCCTGGACCTCACCAGCGGGCGCTTCACCGTGCAGCAGGTCGAGGGGACGGAGGCGCTGGCGGGTGAGCTGGAGCGCCTGGCGCCGGCCGAGCTGCTGGCGGGCGAGGACGCCGAGCTGCCCCGCGCCGTGACCGAGCGCCGGGGCCTGCGCCGCCAGCCGCCCTGGCACTTCGAGCCCGACAGCGCCTACCGCCGCCTGACCGCCCAGTTCGGCACCCGGGATCTGAGTGGCTTCGGCTGCCAGGATCTGCCCGTGGCCGTGGGTGCCGCCGGCTGCCTGCTGCATTACGTGCAGGAGACCCAGCGCACCGCCCTGCCCCACCTGCAGGGACTGGCGGTGGAGCCGCGCGAGGACAGCGTCATCCTGGACGCGGCCACCTATCGCAACCTGGAGCTCGAGCACAGCCTGGGCGGACACCCCGAGCGCACCCTGGCCGGCGTGCTGGACCGGACCGCCACCGCCATGGGCAGCCGGCTGATGCGGCGCTGGATCCACCGGCCCCTGCGCGACCGCCACCGGCTGAACCTGCGCCTGCACGTGATCGAGACCCTGCTGGCCCAGTGCGCCTACGCCCCCCTGCACGAAGCGCTGCGCGGGATCGGCGACGTGGAGCGCATCCTGGCTCGCGTGGCGCTGAAGTCGGCGCGCCCCCGCGACCTCGCCGCCCTGCGCCAGGCCCTGGGCCGCCTGCCCACCGTGCAGGGGCTGCTGGACGGCCATGACTCGCCGCTGCTCGGCGAGCTCGCGGGGCGCATCGGCGAGCACCCGGACACTCACGACCTGCTGGCCCGTGCGATCATCGACGCCCCTCCCGCGCTCGTTCGCGACGGGGGCGTGATCGCCCCGGGCTACGACGCCGAGCTGGACGAGCTGCGGGCCCTGTCCGAGAACGCCGGGCAGTTCCTCACCCAGCTCGAGGAACGCGAGCGCGCGCGCACCGGCATCTCCACCCTCAAGGTCAACTACAACAAGGTGCACGGCTACTACATCGAGGTGGGACGGACCCACGCCGAGCACATCCCCGCCGACTACCAGCGCCGCCAGACCCTGAAAAACGCCGAGCGCTACATCACGCCCGAGCTCAAGGACTTCGAGGACAAGGTGCTGAGCGCGCGGGAGCGGGCCCTGGCCAAGGAAAAGCGCCTCTACGACGAGCTACTGGAACGCCTGCACGGCGAGCTCGCCGCACTGCAGCGCTGCGCCGGGGCGTTGGCCGAGCTGGATGTGCTGGTGAACCTGGCCGAGCGCGCCGACAGCCTGGACTACGCCCGCCCACAGCTCGCCGACGCGCCCGGCCTGCACATCACCGGCGCCCGCCACCCGGTGGTCGAGCGCGTCTCCGACGAGCCGTTCGTGCCCAACGACACGCGCCTTGATGAGGACCGGCGCATACTGATCATCACGGGGCCCAACATGGGCGGCAAATCCACCTACATGCGCCAGACGGCGCTGATCACCCTTATGGCCCACATGGGCAGCTATGTGCCCGCCGCCCAGGCCGTCGTCGGCCCCGTGGACCGCATCTTCACCCGCATCGGCGCCTCCGACGATCTGGCCGGCGGGCGCTCCACGTTCATGGTGGAGATGACCGAGACGGCCAACATCCTGCACAACGCCACGCCCAACAGCCTGGTGCTCATGGACGAGATCGGGCGCGGCACCAGCACCTACGACGGCCTGGCGCTCGCCTGGGCCTGCGCCGTGCACCTTGCAGACCAGGTGCACGCCTTCACCCTGTTCGCCACACACTACTTCGAGCTCACCGGCCTGCCCGACCGGCACCCGGGCATGGCCAACGTGCACCTCGACGCCGTCGAGCACGGCGACACCATCGTCTTCCTGCACGCGGTGAAGGGCGGGCCCGCCGACCGCAGCTACGGCCTGCACGTGGCCGCCCTGGCGGGCGTGCCTGCCGGGGTCATCGAGCGGGCCCGGGAACGGCTGCAGGAGCTGGAGGGGCAGGACAGCGCCCTGGGCCGCAGCGACCGTCCGGCCGGGGCTCAGGAGCAGATGCCGCTGTTCGCCGCCGCCCCGCATCCCGCCGTGAGCCGCCTCCAGAAGCTGGAGCCCGACGCGCTCAGCCCCCGCGACGCCCTGGCGCTGATCTACGAGCTGTATGACCTGGCCGCCGCCGGGGACGCCCCCTAGAAGGCTGACCGACTGGTCGTGACCCTGCAGCCGCGCCCGCTATGCCCGCGCGGTGCGCGGGCGAGGCGACCTTCCAAGCTCGCAATTTCCCTTCATTTTTCCGCTAAAGGGCCCTTCCGCGTGTGCCGATAGGAAGGCTGGGCCCCCAGGCGTCCCACGCCTCTGCATGCAATCGTACCACCCGGAACAACCATGAGACCAAGACAGCCATGACCAAACTTCTTCGCAGGCTCAAGAACCTGACCGTAAAACAGAAAATGTTCACCGGGTTCGGCGTGGTGCTCCTCATTCTCGGGGTGATCGCCGCCCTGACCCTCTTCAGCCTGCTGTCGATCCAGCGGTCTACTTCACGGGTCGTCGAAGAGCACCAACCGGCGGTCATCACCTCGATGCAGCTCTCACAGCACATCAAGGACGGCCTCGGCGCTCTGGGCTTCTATCTGCTGGGCAAGGACAAGATGCACAAGGCGAAGTACTTGCTGCATCTGAACCAGGCGCAAAAGCTACTCCAGCAACTGCAGAGCGAGTCGACCATTCGAAGCCAGCCAAAGGCGATAGAGCTGGTCGAGCAGATCAAGCGGGACCTGGTGCGCTTCAAGTCGTACCAGGACCGGATGTTCACCTTCGCCGAGAACCAGGACGAAAACTTCCCGGCCATGAGTTACGCGGCCAAGAACATCAACCCGGTTACCCAGCAGGTGCTGCAGAACGTCGCCGCC